>Ga0308160_10000406_pt1 | contig 85294 bp, 77 predicted proteins | sample PhyFR1_FD_201036 | JGI IMG/M metagenome (GOLD analysis project Ga0308160, IMG submission 201036) | Phyllosphere microbial communities from UC Gill Tract Community Farm, Albany, California, United States - DLSLF.R1 | ecosystem: Host-associated > Plants > Phyllosphere > Unclassified | place: USA...
TTGTCTATCATCGATTTTTTCGATAGATTGCCGCCATGCTCAAACTCAGTCTCGATGCCCTCCTCACCGTCGACACCATCGCCCGCCGCGGCAGCTTTTCCAGTGCTGCGAAAGAATTGTTCCGGGTCCCGTCGACGATTTCGTACACCGTGTCCAAGCTCGAGGAAGACCTCGGCGTGCAATTGTTCGAACGTTTCGGTCCGCGCGTGGTGCTCACCGCAGCCGGCGAGGAGTTGCTGAAGGAAGGACGTTACCTGTTGAAAGCCGCGAGCGACCTCGAGAGCCGGGTGCGGCGCGTCGCCTCGGGCTGGGAGACCGAATTCGCGATCGGGGTCGATTCGGCGCTGTCGCCGCTCGGGCTGCAGGACGACATCCGCGCCTTTTACGAAGCGGCCGACCAGACCCGCCTGCGCATCGTCAAGGAAGCGCTGTCCGGCACCTGGGAAAGCCTGCTGGACCGGCGCGTTGACCTGCTGGTCGGCGCCGCCGGCGAAGGCCCGTCCGGCGGCGGCTACACCGCCGAGCCGTTGGCGCACATGAGCTTCGTGTTCGTGGTGGCGCCGAACCATCCGCTGGCACAGGTGCCGCACCGCCTCGGCAAGGCCGACCTGGCGCCCTACCGCGCCGTGTCCGTCGCCGATTCGGTGCGCACGCTGCAGGCGAGCACCGTCGGCCTGCTGTTCGGCCAGGACACCATCACGGTGCCCGACATGCAGACCAAATACGAATTCCAGCTGGCCGGCCTCGGGTTCGGCTTCCTGCCCGAAGCCTGGGCGCGCGCCGATATCGCCGCCGGCCGCCTGGTGGCCAAGGCGGTCGAGGAACCCAAGCCGGACGAGACCTTGTACCTGGCCTGGCGCACCGGCGAGGATGGCGCCGCGCTGCGCTGGTGGCGCGAGCGGATGCGCAGCCATCCGCCGCTGGCGCGCATGCTGACGATGAATTGTCCGGTCGAGCGCGCTGCCGGCGTGAGCTAAGAGCGTGTGAAGCAGGCGAGCGAAGGGAATGTGGATCGATGTCTGCTCGTCCCTTTGACTGCTGGGTGCCGAACTAAGGCCGTGTACGTCCGCTGTCGACCCGAAGCGGACCTACGTCGTGCTCCCTTTGCTTTGTTCGTCAGAATGGTGCACTTGCGCAGCCATAACTTCTTCGATGGCTTCCAACCAGTCGCTCCACATAGAAGGGTCGCCTGGCTTATCCCCTCCAAATGTCTCTAAACTCATATTACCCAGAAGTACAGCGATCTGCTCGTCATTGTGGTGGCCTCGCTCCCAGTAATTATCCAAGAAACGAAACATCGCCTTATAGGCCAACACGGCATCCAATTTTTCCATTGCTGAAACGCCTTTCTCGCTGGTGGAAGGTCCGTTCCTGGCCAATTGCAGACGTATTGCAGCGTCCGCCCTCGACCCGAAGCAGACCTTCGCAAACAGGGCAAGAGGTACCGGATTAACTGAAAAAGGCGCTACCGACGTGATACTTTCAATCTCGTTATCGCGGCAATTCCAGCTTCCATTTTCTCCCGCGCTGAACTATTAGCTGAATGTACGCCAATAACCGGCGGATCGAATCCACGCAGTGCTACTGCCTCTTCAATCCAAAGCACAACGTCATAGCCCGTACCGCGCTCATCATCGCCAAGGTCATGGTCGAGACTCAACTCCGTTACTTCGCCAGTGGCGAGGAGCTTTACCGCTTCGTCAGGCCAATACACCCGAACCCAACCATTTGGCGTAGTCCGCTCATCGTCGAGATAGACTTTCATGTGCAAATCCTTGCAACCTCCGGTTTGGCCGGTCGCGGTCTGTCGATTGAGGCTGCTCCCGCCCCGAAGCGGACGGCCAGGCAGTTACCTATCATGCCGCTATGTAAATTGTCGCAGCCGTAATTTGACCCAAAGGATATACGAGGCAAAACCAGTGCCAGGCCTTCAGAGTCACGCTGCCGCTTCGTACTCCAAGAACGAAGTAGAGAAGCCCTGCAAGACAACTTCCTAGTGCAATCAGGTAGGTAAAGAGCGTCATCATCATGACGCCGATGACGTCAAATCCAACATCCCGACCGGCAGCCCGGCCTTCTTCAAGTGAACCCATTAGGTATATGATCATAACGCCAGCGAGTGTGCATGGAATGCTGCCACAGATCATTCCAATGCCGACGGTGGTAGTCGTTTTGCTGTTTTTCATTCATCAAGTCACTTTTTTAGGCCGCTAGCATTTCTGTCCAAACGTCAACGTCGCCGAGTTTTTCAACACAATAGGCCAGAACCGGCCATTCGACATCATCGAAAAATATGGGAGTAGCACATGGAATGGCTTGAACCTTGGTGCTCCACCGAGAGCCTTCCTCGTGAGTTTGGTGACAGGATCGCGCAGCAATTGGCTGTTGAGGTTCCGAGCGGACATTTTATGTTCGGGTTGCCCGTAAAGCTAATCGCTCGTGGTAACGGCGATGACGCTCTTTTCGAGATCCTTGACGGAACAGGTCGGATAGCCGATGTCCATTTGACTTGGAGTAAAAGCAAAGAACGCTTGCCCTGGCCTATCACGACGATTTACTCCAGCCTTTCCGAATGGGCCGCGACTGGCATGGTCAATGATCATATGGACTGGTCTGGGGATGCCTGAATGTGGTGCACAACGACCGTCCGCTTCGGGCCGATTGCAGACAGTCGCAAAAGCCCAGTGTACGCATCTGTTACACCCAAAGCAACTGGACGAGTTTGTCAGGGTTTCAAGGCGCATCCGCGCCAACGCGCAGCCCTTGAAGGTGTGGCACGATCTCGGCACCGAGTTCCTCCAATTGCTCGGCCACCGGCCGCGGTCCCTGCAGGTTGACCAGCATGTGGTCGACGCCAAGCCGCGCCATGCGCCCGAAATAGGCCAGCAGCGCGTGGCGGCCGGCGCGCAGGCCCAGTTCCAGCGGCGCCGCCGGCGCATCCGCATCCTCCAGCAATTCCAGCTGCAGCGATTGCACGAAGGGTTTGCGCCGGCCGCCGGCGCGCTCGTCCAGCGCGCGCTGCCACAGCGCGATGCGGCCCTGCTGGCGCGCTTCCTCGCGGTGGTAGGTGGCCCAGCCGTCGGCCTGCGCCGCGATCCACTGCAGCGACTGGCGCGCGCTGCCGACCGCCAGCATCGGGATGCGTGCCGCCGGCGCCAGGCCGGGCACGAAACCGCCGGTGGCCGCCAGCATCGCCGCGCGTTCGGCCTCCAGGGGCGCCAGCGCGCTGCGCAGCAGTTCCCAGCGTTCGCGGTACAGGACTTCCGGCGGCCGGTCGACGCCGAACGCGGCCAGCTCTTCCGGCCGGTCGCCCGAACCCAGCCCCAGGATGAAGCGGCCGCCGCTGAGACGGTCGAGCGACAGCGCCGCCTTGGCCAGGTGCAGCGGATGGCGCAGCGGCAGCACGGCCGCCGCAGTGCCGATGGCAATGCCCGGCGCGGCCAGCGCCAGTGCGGCCAGCCACACGAAGGGATCGTCGAGGAGCGCGGCCTCGCCGCTGCTGCCTTGCGGAATAGCCAGCGGCACGTCGCGCGTCCACAGGGCGGCGATGCCGAGGGCGCCGGCGCGGGCCGCCAGCGCCGTCTCGCGCGCAAAATCGGCTTCCTGCCCGGGCGCGCGCTCGAGCGGCGTCATCAGGCCCAGGGTCAGGTGGCCCGCATCCAGCACGCGGGCATAGGCTTGGTTGAAGGGCGTGGTAACGATCGGTTCGGGCGGCATTGGTTCTCGGTAAGGTGACATGGCATGGACAAGCCATTGTAGCCAGCACGCGCGCGCGCATGCGCCAGCGCAAACCGGCGCTGGCCGCAACCCTTATCGTGGCAGCGGAATATGCAGGATCGGTAGCACGGCAGGATCCGCGCCCGCACCGCGCCGGTGCAGGCCCACCTACTCAAGCTTCGGGAGCCTTCGCATGACGACCATGACGACCAACTACGTAACGACCGCGGACGGCGTCCGCATTTTCTACAAGGACTGGGGCCACGGCACCCCCATCGTGTTTTCGCACGGCTGGCCGCTCAGTGCCGACGACTGGGATGCCCAAATGATGTTTTTCCTGGCCCAGGGCTACCGCGTCATCGCCCACGACCGGCGCGGCCACGGCCGGTCGAGCCAGGTATCCGACGGCCACGACATGGACCACTATGCCGACGACCTGGCGGCCGTGGTCGACCACCTCGGCCTGCTGGATGCGATCCACATCGGCCACTCCACCGGCGGCGGCGAAGTGGTGCGCTACCTGGCGCGCCACGGCCAGGGCCGCGCCGCGAAAGCCGTACTCATCGCCGCGGTGCCGCCGCTGATGGTGCGCACCGACGCCAATCCCGGCGGCCTGCCGAAGGAAGTCTTCGACGACTTCCAGCGCAACACCGCCACCGACCGCGCCCAGTTCTACCTGGACATCGCCAAGGGGCCGTTCTACGGCTACAACCGCCCCGGCGCCCAGCCCAAGGACGGCATCATCGCCAACTGGTGGCGCCAGAGCATGCAGGGGTCGGTCAAGGCGCATTACGACGGCGTGGTCGCGTTTTCCCAGACCGACTTCACCGAAGACCTCAAACGCATCGCGATCCCGGTGCTGGTGCAGCATGGCGACGACGACCAGGTCGTACCCTACGCCAACTCGGCGCCACGCACGGCCGAGCTGTTGCCGAGCGGGACGCTGATCACGTATCCAGGGTTCCCGCATGGGATGCCGACCACGCATGCGGAGCAGATCAATGCGGATATTCTGGCGTTTATCCGTAGCTAGTGCCAACGTCGTGCCCACGCAGGCGGGCACGACGCAGTCGGGCGGCTAGACCTCCGCCCGGCTCCCCGGCGACACCCCGCGCATCGACTTGTTCGCCTCGGTCGACGGTCCCGGCTGCGCCGCCTTGCGGATCACGATCGGCACCGACTTGTAAGAAGGCGTCCCGCTGCGCTCGTCGAAATTGCTCAGCGCTACCAGGCTGTTCGCTTCCGGGTAGTAGGCAGCCGCCGCCCCGCGCGCGATATCGTAGGCCACCGCCACGAAGTTGCGCACGATGCGCGCTTCGCCCTGCTCGCCATCGGCGACCGACTCGATGTCGACCATGTCGCCATGCTCGAGGCCGCGCTCGGCGAGGTCGGCCGCGTTGACGAACACCACGTCGCGGCGTCCGGTCACGCCGCGGTAGCGGTCGTTCTTGCCGTAGATCGTGGTGTTGTACTGGTCGTGGCTGCGCACCGTGGCCAGCACCAGCGCATCCTTCACGCCGGGGCGTGCCAGCGGGCGCTGGTTCTTGCTGTCGAACACGATGAAGTTGGCACGGCCGGTTCCGGTGCGCCATTCGCGGCGGCCGGCCGGGATGTCGAGGCGGAAGCCGTGCGGCGTCTTGACGCGCTCGTTGTAGTTGGCGAAGTCCGGGAGCACGGCTTCGATGCAATCGCGGATGCGGCTGTAGTCGGCAATCATCGCATCCCAGTCGATTCTGGAATGAAGCAGCGTCGCCTTGGCGATGCCGGCCACGATCGCCGGTTCCGATTTCAGCTCGGGCGAGGCCGGCGTCAGGCTGCCGCGCGAGGCGTGCACCACCGACATCGAATCCTCGACCGTCACCGATTGCGGGCCGGTGGCCTGCACGTCGAGTTCAGTGCGGCCGAGGCAAGGCAGGATGTAGGTATGCTTGCCGACCAGCAGGTGCGAGCGGTTGAGCTTGGTGGCGATGTTGACGCACAAGTCGAGCTTGCGTATCGCGGCGAAGCAGGCTTGCGGGTCGGGCATCGCCACCGGCAGGTTGCCGCCGAGGCAGATCAGGGCCTTGGCGCGGCCGTCGCCCATCGCCTTCAGTGCTTCCACCGCGCCATGGCCATGTTCGCGCGGCGGCTTGAAGCCGAATACGCGTTCCAGGCTATCGAGGAAGGACTGGCTCGGGATCTCGGTGATGCCGACCGTGCGGTCGCCCTGCACGTTGGAGTGGCCGCGCAGGGGGCAGATGCCGGCGCCTTCGCGTCCGAGGTTACCGCGCAGCATCAGCAAGTTGGCCAGCTGCTGCACGTTGGCGGTGCCGTGCTTGTGCTGGGTAATGCCCATGCCGTAGCAGATGATGACGCGCTTGGCTTTCGCATACACGTCGGCCGCCGCTTCGATGTCCGCGCGCGGCAGGCCGGACACGGATTCGATCTCGTCCCAGGTGGTCGATTCGATGTCGGCCACCAGGGTCTCGAAGCCGCTGGTGTGGTCGCGGATGAAGTCGCGGTCGAGCACGCCTTCGCCGCCCTTCTCCAGGTCGGCCGCATCCTTGGCGAACAGGGCTTTCATCATGCCCTTGATGACGGCGCAGTCGCCGCCCACCTTGACCTGGTAATACGAGGACGCGATCGGCACTGCCTTGCCGACCGTCATTTCGAGCGGGTGCTGGGGCGACTTGAAGCGCTCCAGGCTGCGCTCCTTGAGCGGGTTGAACACCACGATCGGCGCATTCCTCAGCGAGGCAGCGCGCAGCGTGGCCAGCATGCGCGGGTGGTTGGTGCCCGGGTTGTGGCCGAACGAGAAGATGGCGTCGCAGGCATAAAAATCTTCCAGCGTGACGGTGCCCTTGCCGACCCCGATCGATTCCGGCAGGCCGACGCTGGTGGCCTCGTGGCACATGTTCGAGCAATCCGGGAAATTGTTGGTGCCGTACTCGCGCGCGAACAGCTGGTATAAAAAGGCGGCTTCGTTGGAAGCGCGGCCGGAGGCGTAGAACTCGGCCATGTTCGGGTCCGGCAGGCTGCGCAGGATCGCGCCGATGTCGCGGAATGCCTGCTCCCACGATACCGCCACGTATTTATCGGTGGCGGCATCGTACACCATCGGATGGGTCAGCCGGCCTTCCCACTCGAGCGCGAAGTCTTCCCAGTTCCACAGCTCGCTGACGGTATGGCGGGCAAAGAATTCGGGTGTGGTGCGCTTGTTGGTCGCTTCCCAGGACACGGCCTTGGCGCCGTTTTCGCAGAACTCGAAGGACGAATGCTCGCGCGGATCGGGCCAGGCGCAGCCGGGGCAATCGAAACCCTCAGGCTGGTTGACCTTCATCATGATCGGTGTGCCCTTTGCCGACATCTGGCCGCGGATCGCCTTGGCCACTGCCTGCAATGCGCCCCAGCCGCCGGCCGGACCGCCGTATTCGCCGATTCCCGGTACATCTTTCTTGGCCATACAAACTCCTCTGAAACGTGTGACGTCTATGCAATGCGGGTCATTCTACGGGGCGGTCCGGATGTACGATTTTCAGTAGACACCGTGCAAGACCTGGTGCCGCCGGGCCAGCACACCCGGCCCCGCATGTTCTGATGCGCCATGGAAGGACCCGCTCTGTCACAATCCTGTCATCCAGGCCTTCTACACTCTCTTGTCTTGAGTGAAATATTCCAAAACATGGATTTGAAGTTGAAAAGCAACGACGTACCGGTAACGCTCGCTGCAGTGCCGACGGACCCGCACAGCCATCTGTTGCTCAATCGCGAGCTGTCCCTGCTCGAATTCAACCGCCGCGTGCTGGAACAGGCGGAAGACCCATCGGTGCCTCTGCTGGAACGGCTGCGCTTCCTGTGCATCGTCAGCAGCAACCTCGATGAATTCTTCGAAGTGCGGGTAGCCAGCCTGCTGGCCCAGTACCAGCACAACAGCGGCGTCGACGACGTCGCCAGCCTCAACCTGGATGGCACCAGCGAAGAATGCCGCCAGATCATCACGCGCCAGTACGCGCTGCTGAACGACGAGATCCTGCCCAAGCTGTCCGAGCAGGGCATCCACCTGCTGCGCCGCTCGGCCCGCAACGCGGCCCAGAAAGCCTGGGTCAAGCAATACTTCGACAAGGAAGTGCGCCCGCTGCTGACCCCGGTCGGACTGGATCCGGCTCACCCCTTCCCGCGCGTGATCAACAAGAGCCTGAATTTCATCGTCGAACTGGCCGGCAAGGACGCCTTCGGGCGCGGCACCGGCATCGCGATCATGAAGGCGCCGCGCGTGCTGCCGCGCGTGATCCGCCTGCCGGACGAGCTGTCCGACAAGCCGGGCGCGTCCTATTGCCTGCTGTCCTCGGTGATCCAGGCCCACATGGCGGATCTGTTCACCGGCCGCGACGTGGTGTCGTACTCGCAGTTCCGCGTCACCCGCAACAGCGACCTGTGGGTCGACGAGGAAGAAGTCAAAAACCTGCGCCAGGCCCTGCAGAGCGAACTGCACAGCCGCAATTACGGCTTCGGCGTGCGCCTGGAAGTGGCGCGCGGCTGCCCGCGCCACCTGTCCGACTTCCTGCTCGAGCAGTTCTCGATCGACCGCTCGCGCCTGTTCTCGGTGGACGGCCCGGTCAACATGGGACGCCTGCTCGAGATCGCCAACACCAGCACGCGCGCCGACCTGAAGTTCCCGCCGTTCGCACCGGGCTTTCCGCCCAGGCTGGCCACCCATCACGACATCTTCAACGTGCTGGACAAGCAGGACGTGCTGCTGCACCACCCGTTCCAGTCGTTCCAGCCGGTGATCGACTTCATCCGCTGCGCGGCAAGCGACCCCAGCGTGGTCGCGATCAAGCAGACCATCTACCGCGCCGGCGCCAACTCCGAACTGATGGAAGCGCTGATCAACGCCGCCCAGCGCGGCAAAGAAGTCACCGTCATCGTCGAACTGATGGCGCGCTTCGACGAGGAAGCCAACATCAACTGGGCCGAGCGCCTGGAAGAAGCCGGGGCCCAGGTCGTGTACGGCGTGGTCGGCCTCAAGATCCACGCCAAGATGGCCCTGATCCTGCGCCGCGAAGCGGGCTGCCTGCGCCGCTACGCCCACCTCGGCACCGGCAACTACAACCCGACCACGGCCAAGCACTACAGCGACTTCGGCCTGCTGACCTCGAACGAGGCCCTGACCGCCGACGTCAACGAAGTCTTCATCCACCTGACCAGCCTGACGCGGCCCACGCAGTTGAACAGCATCTGGCTGGCGCCGTTCTCGCTGCAAAAGGAGATCGTGCGCGCGATCCGCCACGAGGCCGCAATCGCCAAGGAGGGCAAGCCGGCGCGCATCATCGCCAAGATGAACTCGCTGACCGACGAATCGGTGATCCGCGCGCTGTACGATGCCTCCGCCGATGGCGTGCGCATCGACCTGATCGTGCGCGGCGCCTGCGCCCTGCGCCCCGGCGTGCGCGGGCTGTCCGAGAACATCAAGGTGCGCTCGATCGTCGGCCGCTTCCTGGAGCACACGCGGGTCTTTTACTTCCGCAACAACCTCAAGCACGACATCTACCTGGCCAGCGCCGACTGGATGAACCGCAACCTGTTCCGCCGGGTCGAAGTGGCATTCCCGGTGCAGGCGCCGGCCCTGAAGAAGCGCGTGCTGCGCGAAGGCCTGCAGGTCTACCTGAAAGACAACATCAACGCCTGGGAACTGGGCAGCGACGGCCGCTATCGCCGGCGCAAGCCGCGCGGCAGCCAGAAGGCGTTCAGCGCGCAGGGGGCGCTGATGGACATGCTGGGCCTGGGACCGGACCATCACAACAAGGAAAACGAACATGGAACTGATCCTGTGGCGACACGCCGAAGCTGAACCGCACACCGAGGATGAAGTCACCGACCAGTTGCGGGCACTGACGCCCAAGGGCGCACGCCACGCCTCGCGCGTCGGCGCCTGGCTCGACCGCCAGTTGCCGGCCGGGTCGCGCATCCTAACCAGCCCGGCCACCCGCTGCGTCCAGACCGCCGAGGCGCTGGGCCGCAAGTACGCCACCGCGGACGCGCTGAACACCCACTCGACGCCGGAAGCGATCCTGGACGCCTGCGGCTGGCCGCGCCAGAAGACGCCGGTGGTGGTGGTCGGCCACAATCCCCTGCTCGGCCAGGTGGCCGCGCTGATCTTCTCGGGCGTGGCCCATGAGTGGAAGATGCGCAAGGGCAGCCTGCTGTGGATCGCGCGCAAGAGCGATGAGGATCCGGCGCCCTTCATCCGCCTGGCCGTGGGGCCGGATATCGTCGGCAAGCTGCGTTGAAGACTGGGGCGGGCCGCCAGGCCCGCCGCCTGTGTAGCTGCACTTTCGCTCGTCGGTTAGTTGCATAAATCCGGCCACTGTTTGATGTTGCACAAGGGATATTTATGTGGGATTCTTGACAGCTCATCCAGCGAATCGTGCATTTCATCGCAAGGGCCGCGCGCCGGAGGATGGGCGCGCCAATAATGATTTCAACTTCCACTCGATAAGGAATCGATCATGCTCCGCTCCGCACTCGCCATCGGCCTGTCCCTTGCCACCCTGGTAGCCCACGGCGCCCACGCCGCCGAACAGGTTCGCACCGCCCCACCCTTCACCTCGATCAGCGTGCAGGGGCCGATCAGCGTGACCGTGGACGCCGGCGCACCGCAATCGCTGACCGTGCGCGGCAGCGACAAGTTCGTCAATGGCCTGGTCAGCGAAGTCGTGAACGGCGAACTGCGCCTGCGCATGCAGGACAAGAAATTCAGCACCACCAATAGCGACCAGCGCATCCTGATTTCGATGCCGGTGCTGCGCGCATTCAGTGCCGAAGGCGCCGGCGAAATCAAGCTGAATAAAATCCGCGGCGAGCGCTTCGACGTGAATTACCGCGGCGCGGCCAGCCTGAACATCAACGGCACCGTCAAGAACTTCACGATGCGCGCGGAGGGCGTCGGCGAAGTCGATGCCAGGTCGCTGATCGCGAACAATGCCGACGTCCGCTTCCAGGGCGTCGGCGACGTGCAGGTGTATGCCAAGGACCGGCTCGATGCGGTGGTCCAGGGCATGGGCAGCCTGCGCTATTTCGGCAAGCCGCGTACGGTGAACAAATCGGCGGCCGGGCTGGGGTCGGTCAGCGCCGGGGAGTGAGCCTATCTGCGCACGCTGTCCGAACCGAACCCGCAGCTAAGTGAGCGAGCGGTTCGGCACCACTTCTGGTGGCCACATGGATTGGCACGGCAGGCACGATCAGACCGTGTCGCACACGGCCCCAGTTCCGCTAAAATCGGGAATTGACCTTCCCTCTCTGCACATGATGACGCCTGAAGATATCCGGACCTGCTTGGAAGCAGCACGCAACCAGCTCCACCCTTTGCCCCTGCAGACCCGCGACGGGTATTCGTTCTGGTACGGTGTGCCCGCCCACAGCAACCGCATCCTCCGGGTTTCACGCCAGACGCTGGGCAGTGCTACCAAACTAAAGCTGGCAGTGAGCGATCGGCTTGCCGACGTGCGCGTCGGGCAGCCGACCGAGTTCGCGTTCAACGGCACCCAAGAAGACCTGTTGAGCTACGTCGACCGGGAAATCGAGCTCTACGTGTCGCGCATCGCAGCCGCTTGACAGCGCACACCTCTATCCGGAACCGGTTGTAGGGTATCGCCACCCGTTCGTCCGGGAACGGCGTCAGCAGAAATTCGCTGTAGCGTTTGTTTTGCCGCACGCTGCCAGGTGCGCCTTCCCAGTCTCGTCATCCTGTCGGCATCCGAGCCTGGCTTTACGCCCCTGCCGTCAATAAGCCACAAATCCCCATTGTGTACGCGCCGCCGCAGCGACCCATGTGGCATGAATGCGCGGCCTCAATCCCGCGGCAATCTCCTTCCCTAACATCGATTGAAACGGCATTCGCTGCATTTGATCAACAAAGTTTCAGCGCACTCAACTGGAATGCTTGCGGCTCATCAATGCAGCGAACGCGTCCGATGAAACTCAACGATGAGGTCTGCCATGCACGACCGATTTGCGGCATTTCTATGGGCGGCGCGCTGGGCCAGCGCAGTCATGGCGCTGATGTACCACGTCCGGTTTCTCCAGTTTGTCGATTACGACGCCGTCGTGGCCAAAAGCGCGCTGTCGAAAGGGTTTTATTTCCTGACCGGGCTCGGGCATGAATCCTTTGCCGTCTATTTCGTCCTCGATGGGATCGTGGCCGGTCTGATCCTGCGGCAGCGGCGCAACCGCCTTGCCGTGCCGCGGCATCTGGGCGCGTTTTACGCGATTCTCGTACCCGGCCTGCTGCTCGGCGCGCTGTTCGATGTCACCGGTACGCAGTTCTTCAATCAATCCGGCGTCTACACCCGCTTCCCGGATTTCAGCACGCTCACACTCTCTTATTCTTCGCTGCTGGGGAATGCCGCCATGCTGCAGCCATTCGTCGTGCCGACCTTCGGCAGCAACGGAATGCTCTACCTGCTGTCCTATCTGTTCTGGAGTTTCATCCTGCTCCTCTTGCTGATCCGTGCCGCCGCGCTGGGCAAGACCCGCGGACGGCTCGTGCAGATCGCGTTGTCGGCCGGCGTGCTGTTATTGATGCCGGCGCAATTCCTGAATTGGGCCGCGATCTGGCTGAGCGGCGTGGGTCTCGTCGACTTCTGCGAATCGAGGCGGTGGCGGCCACCGCTTTTGCTCGGCATTGCCGGCTTCCTTGGTACGCTGCTCGTTTCGCGGTTCATCGGGTCGCATACCGGCCTGCTGCCGCAGCCGTTCGGCGAATGGCTGGTTCACTACAAATACATATTGGTGGGCTTGGGTTTCGCCTGCCTCGCCGGCGCACTGTATCCGCGGCACAGTCCGGACAATGGCGGCTTGCCCACCCCGCTCATCGAAACAGGAAGCGGCACCACCGGGCATTTGTCCGCATTCGCTTTCTTTTTCCATTTTCCGGTCGTCATGCTGGTATTCGCTGTCGCTGCGGGGCCCCTGCACCAGCCGCTGCTGCTGCAGCCGACCCCGGCGCGCTATGCCGCCTTCGTTGTCATCGTCTGCCTGTCGCTTGCGGTCACGACGATCGCTGCACGCGCATTTGCTGCCGTGCTGGAGCGTATTTATATTACAATCATTCCATTCTTGAAATCGATTTCTCTTCGTAAGCTGAAAAGGGAGTGATGATGGTGGATTTGAATCGACGCGGCCTGGTGCTGGCCGCCGGCAGCACACTGGCGGCATCGGCGATCGGCGCACCGGCCCTTGCGGCGGCCCAGGATCGGAAGATCGGTTATGCCATCGTCGGCCTGGGCGGTTATGGCCTCGGCATCATCATCCCGCAGTTCAAGAATTGCCAGCACAGCCGGCTGGTGGCGCTGGTCAGCGGCGACCCGGCGAAAGCGAAGCGCGTCGCCGCCGAATACGGCGTCCCCGAGACCCACATCTACAATTACCAGAACTACGACAGCATCCGCAACAACCCGGACATCGACGTGGTCTACGTCTGCCTGCCGGTGTCGATGCATGCCGAATACACGATCCGCGCGGCCAGGGCCGGCAAGCACGTGATGTGCGAAAAGCCGATGGCAGTGTCTTCCGCCGAATGCGAAGCCATGATCGCCGCCTGCAAGCAGGCCGGCAAGAAGCTGATGATCGGCTACCGCTGCCACTTCGAGCCGAACAACCTGGAAGCGATCCGCCGCGCCCGCGCCGGCGAAATCGGCAAGCTGCGTTACTTCCGCTCGGAGCACGGCTTCGTGGCCGGCAACCCGTCGGCCTGGCGCCTCAAGAAGGCGATGTCGGGCGGCGGCTCGCTGATGGACATCGGCATCTATGCGCTCAACGCGTCGCGCTACATGACCGGCGAAGAGCCAGTGAGCGTGTACGCCACCGAGCGCACCGACCGCAGCGACCCGCGCTTCCGCGAAGTCGAGGACATGATCGAGTTCGAGCTGGAATTCCCGTCCGGCGTGCTGGGTTCATGCATGTCGATGTACAGCGCCAACCGCAACCAGATCCTGCTGATGGGGGATAAAGGCCGGATCGAGCTGGAGCCGGCGACCAGCTACCAGGGCATCCGCCTGCGCGTCGGCAGCGGGATGGGCGAGCCGGTCACGCCGCCGCCCACGACCGGGCTGAGGGCGGGTGCGACCATGTGGGCCGGCCAGCTGGACCACCTGGCGCAGTGCATCCGCCAGAACCGCGAACCGATCGTGGCCGGCGAGGAAGGCTTGCGCGATATCCGCATCATCGAGGCGATCTACCAGTCGGCGCGTGAACGCCGGCGGGTTGCACTGCGGGCTTGAGGGCCTGTATCCCGTCGCCCCCGCGCAGGCGGGGACGACGTCGCTTTTAACGCAGCACAGGCAACTCGATATAGCTCTGCGCCTGCCCCGCATGGTGGATCACGTTATCCGCCACCACACCGGTCTTCTCGCTCTCGTTCGGCCCGCCGGTATTCAGGTTGCGCACGAATTTCGGGAAGTTGGACGAGGTGATTTCGACCCGGATGCGGTGGCCGACGTCGAAGCGGTTGGCGGTCGTCATCGGCGTCGGGTGGATCGTGTAGACCTGGCCCGGCGTCATCATGGCGGGCTTGTCGTAGCCGTCGCGGTAGCGGGCGCGGAAGATGGTGTCGCCGAGGATCCAGGCGGTGCCGTCGGGCGCGACGTCGACCAATTTCACTGCGAAGTCGGTGTCCTTGGCGCTGGACGAGACCTTCAGCACCGCATCCACGAAGCCGACCACGTCGACCGGTTTCGTCAGCGGCTCGCTGGTGTAGACCAGCACGTCGCCGCGCGCTTCCACCGGACGCTGGTCGAAGGCGCCCGGCACCACGATGCCGCCGTTGCAGCAGTCGCCGCCGCCGATCGTCTGCACCGGGTTCATCGGATCGTAGCGGTAGCGGTCCGGCGCCTCGTTGGCCGGCGCAACCTCCGCTGACAGGCGCCCGTCGCCGTTGAGGGTGTTGGCGGCGCCATTCGAGCGCAGGTAGAGGCGCATCGGCTTGGCGTTCTGCGGCGGCCACTGGGCCGCGGTCTCCCAGCGGTTGGCGCCCATCAGGTAGTAGCGCACGTGCGGGGTCGAGGCCGCGAAGGCCTTGCTGTCGCCCTTCAGCCAGCGGTCGAACCAGCCGTAGATGGCGCCGTCGACGTCGAAGCTGGTGTCGCCCATGTTGCGCTCGCCGACCACGGTGTCGGGGCCCAGTTTCGCGTACTGGCAGTGCGCCACCGGCGCCACCACCGCGTACTGGTTGGCGCTGGCCTGCTTGTCGGTGTTGGCCGCGCGCGCCGCGTTGAACAGCTCGAGGTTGGGGCCGATCGAGACGTCGTACCAGCTGTTGAACCACAGCGCCGGCACGCCCCAGCCCATGCCTTCGTGGTACAGGCCGCCCTGCTGCCAGGCCGGATCGGCCGGGGTGCGCTTGATGAACTGTTCGAAGGTCGCCGGCGGCTCGCCCAGGTCGGTCAGCATGCGGTCCACCGGCAGGTGCTTGATCTGCTTGTTCCAGTCGACTTTCGGCTTGGTGGCGTCGAGGTCGTTATAGGCTTCGACGTAGGCGCGCAGCTTTTCGTCGGTCAGCGCGGCGGACGGCAGTTCGGCGCGCAGCGGATTGTCGACGCCGTACAGCCACACGAAGAACAGGTTGCGCGGCACGCCGCCGGTGTACCAGTTGCCCTGCTCCTGGAAGCGCCCGACCTTGCCGATGCCGGCGCCGGAGGCCATCGGCACCATCGCCGCGTGGGCCGGGTGGTTCATGCCGGCCAGCGCCAGCTGCCACTCGGCCGACGAAGAGCAGCCCAGGGTGCCGACCTTGCCGTTCGACCAGGACTGCTGCGCGATCCAGGTCAGGGTGTCGTAGCCGTCGGTCTGCGGCTTGCCCAGGATTTCCCATTTCCCTTGCGAGAAATAGCGGCCGCGCTCGTTCTGCACGATGAAGGTGTAGCCGCGCTTGACCGATTCCAGCACATAGCGCAGCGTGCCGCCCTTCAACTTGTGTTCGTTGTACGGCGTCTTCCACAGGATGGTCGGCAGCTTGCCCTTGGCATTCTTCGGCGTGTAGATGTCGGTCGACAGCGCCACGCCGTCGCGCATCGGCACCATCACGCCCAGGCGCGACACGGTGGTTTTGGCGAGTTCCGATTCGAGGGCGGCGGGGCTGTACTTGGTGTAATCCTGGAAGGCCAGGGCTTGGGGAACGTAGGCGGCGACCAGGGCGGTCACGACGAGTTTGGCAAACAGCGGTTTCAAGGGCGCTCCTGCTAGAGGGAATGTAATTGTTGAATTGACTTTGCAACTCGACAATTCTAGCAGGAGCGCATTGGTGCGCTTCTTTTACAGGCCGAGGTCGGTGATGAAGCGATTGGCGAAGCCCCAGTTCCCGGCCTGCCCGTAGGTGTTGCAGGTCGGCGATGCATAGCCCGGGGCGCAGTCGGTATCGCGGTCGAGCGACCAGTAATGGATGCCGGCCAGGCCATTCGTCTTGGCCCAGGCGGTCATCCGGTCGACGTCGGCCAGCGAGAAGGTTTCGTCGATGGTGTCGTTACCGCCGATCATCGGCGTCAGCTCGATCCGGTTGTAGGGCACGCCCCAGTAATCGTGCAGGCTGACCGCGGCGCGGATGGCCGACTGGCCCATGTCGCACTTGCCGTTGCTGCCCAGCGTGCACACCGATGTACCGGCGGTGCCGTAATCCATCACCATCAGGTTGACGTAGTAGTTGGTCAGCCCGGCCGCCTTGATTGCATTCATGACGTTGACGCCGGTGCTGCCCAGGTTCTGTGCAGCGCTGCCGCCCAGGGTCGCCAGCGTGAAGCTGAAGCGCAGGTTCGGATAATTGGCTTGCGCCACCTTGACCCGCTGGATCAGGCTGTTGATCACGGTTTGCGACTGCCCGGCTTCGATGTCGAAATCCACGCCGCGCAGGTTGGCACTGTAGTAGCGCTGGATGAAGGTGCTGAAGCCGGCGTCGGAACCGCAGGTGAAGGAACCCGCCGCGCCCCCGGTCGACAGGATGTAGGTCTTGCCGCCATTGACGAAATTCTGGACGTTGGCGCTGGCCAGCGCCTGGCCCTGCACCCCGCCCCAGTTCTCGCTGCCGCACTCGCCGGTGGCGAACGACCAGGTGACGGTATTCAGCTTGGCCGGCATCACGCCCAGCAGCGGCTGCAGGGTGCCGGTGACCTTGGTCGACAGCACATTGGTGTTCCAGTTCAGGTTGATCGTGACGTCCTTGTAGGGACCGAACACGAAGCCGGTGGGCGCCGGGGTCGGCGTCGGGTTCGGGGTCGGATCGGGCGTCGGCGTCGGCGTGGTGGTCTGCAGGGCCCACGGTCCCCACTCCTCGGTACCGGGCACGTTCCCCTGGGTCCACCACTTGGCAGTGTAGACCTTGTTCTGGTAGGTGACGCACATGCCGGCGGTATACACGGCGCTGGCGCTCCAGGCCGGACACGACTGGCTGGTGGTGGCCAGCAGCCGGGCCGATTGCCCGGCTGCCGGATTCTGTGCGTCACCGCCGCCACAGCCTGCCAATGTGCCGATTACCAAGGCAGTGATAAGACTGCCCGTGCTGGGATTTCTCATTTTCACCTCTCCTCTATCCACTCGATGGTTGCGCCGTGTGCCGACTGGCGTTACCAAGACTCCCACCCCGTAAATACGGGGTCAAGTGGTTTCAAGAAATGGTTTTTTTGAAATACCAGTTTTGTTCAGTGGTCATGGGCGTGACAGCTTGACCGCCACCACGGATGCATGCCGCCGCAATACCAATTCAATGCCCAAAAGCACTGGTATGGGTCAGTACGGTGCGCCCGTCACCTGCAGCGGCACCTGCCACAGCGCTCCGGCACCGGTCAGGTACAGGGTCTTGCCATCGGCACCGCCGAAGGCCGCATTGGTGACGTTGGCATCGACGCGAATGGTGGCGAGTTCCTTGCCCTGCGGCGAAAACACGCGCACGCGCTTGACCTCGTGCTCGGTGACGTACAAATTGCCATGGCAATCCAGCGTCATGCCGTCGGCCACCGCCAGTCCTTTCACCAGGTCGCGCCCCTGCCCCGGCACGCCGTTCACGATCGGGTAGGCTTTCAGCAGGCCGTCGCTGGCGTTCACGTACAGCACGTCGCCGGCGGGCGACAGCGCGATGCCGTTCGGGTTCTTGCGGCTGCCGTCGACCAGCGTGACCTTGCCGTCCGTGGCGACACGGTAGATGCCGGTCACCGGCTGGCCGCCCGGGGCCGCGGTCTTCTGGTAGTCGGGGTCGGTGAAGTAGATCGTGCCATCGGCCGCGATGGCGATGTCGTTCGGCGAATTGAAGACCTGGCCCTGGTAGCGCTGGGCGATCGGCGTACGCTTGCCATCCAGGGTGTAGCGCATCAGCGCCTTGTCCTTGTGGCTGGCCACCACCAGCCGGCCCTGGGCGTCGATCGCCAGGCCGTTGCTGCCGCTGTCCTCGAACGCGGTGCTCACGCTGCCGTCCGGGCCCAGCTTGCGGATGCGCGACGGGAAGCCGGGGCCGAAGCTGAAGTCCGAGAAGTACAGCGCATCCTTGACCCAGACCGCGCCTTCGTACAGGCCGGGGTCCTTGCGCGACGGCTGGACGGCGGCGATGCGCTGGGCCGTGAGTTCGCCGGACGGCGCCTGGCCGGTGCAGGCCGGCGCGGCCAGGGCGTCGGGTAATACGGAAGACAGCAGCAACAGGGACATCAGTGCGGCGGCGGGACGGGTACGGACTGCATACGGCATGGGCGGGTCTCCTCTATGATTGTGGTAGTGCGTCGGCACCGAGTATAGCCGGGATGCTAGACTATTAATATGAACGCCACGATCATCATCACCGGCGCCGGACGCGGCATCGGCGCCGCCTGTGCCCTGCTCGCCGCCGAACGCGGCTACCGGGTCTGCGTGAACTACCGCAGCGATGCCGCCGCGGCTGGGGGCGTGGTCGATGCGATCCGGGCCGCAGGCGGCGGCGCCTTTGCCGTGCAGGCCGACGTCGCCGTCGAAGCCGACGTCGTGCGCCTGTTCGCCGAGGTCGACGCCCGCTGCGCGCGCGACGGCAGCCGCCTGGCGGCGCTGGTCAACAACGCCGGCATCCTCGAACACCAGATGCGGGTCGAGCAGATGGATGCGGCGCGCATCAACCGCATCCTAGCCACGAACGTCACCGGTCCTTTCCTGTGCGCGCGCGAAGCGGTGCGCCGCATGTCGACGCAGCATGGCGGCAGTGGCGGCGCGATCGTCAACGTGTCGTCGCGCGCGGCCGTCCTCGGCTCGCCCGACGAGTACGTGGACTATGCGGCTTCCAAGGCCGCGCTGGATACGCTGACGATCGGCTTGTCGAAGGAAGTGGCCTCGGCGGGTATCCGCGTGAACGGCGTGCGCCCCGGGCTGATCGATACGGAAATGCATGCCAGCGGCGGCGAACCGGGACGCATCGCGCGTCTGCAATCGTCGGTGCCGCTGGGACGCGGCGGCGAAGCGCTGGAGGTGGCGCGCGCGGTGCTGTGGCTGGTGTCGGACGAAGCCTCGTACACCACCGGCAGCTTCATCGACGTGTCGGGCGGACGCTGAGCCTTATACTGCCTGCACCACCTGCAGGTTGACCCCGACCTCGCCCCAGGCCGCGGCTTCCTTTTCGAACCAGCTGGCCACGGTCGGATGCTGGCGCAGCCAGCCGCGCGGCGTCTCGATCTCGATGCGCCCCTTCATGCGCAGGCGCAGCGCGTCGGCTTCGGCGTCGATGCGCGCGTGCATGAACACGGCGGCCAGGCGCAGCGCCAGCACCGCCTTGGCCAGGTCGGGCACGGCGAGCGCCTCGCGCACCTTGCGCAGGTTGCCCTTCTGCCCCAGCACGATGGCGCTCATCAGGCGCTGTTCGCGTGCGGTGAAGCCCGGCAGGTCGGCATGTTCGACGATGTAGGCGGCATGCTTGTGGGCGCCGGTGTGCGACACCGACAGGCCGACTTCGTGCAGCATGCTGGCACGCAGCAGGTGCGGCTTGACCGTCTCGTCCTGCGGCCCCAGGCGGTCGAACAGCTTGGCGGCGATCGTGGCGGTGCGCGCGGCGCGGCCGGCGTCGATGCCGAAGCGGCGCATGCAGTCCTGGATCGCCTGGTCGCGGCGGTCGAGGCGGTTGGCGCGCAGTTCGAGGTCGGACAGCACGCCCAGGCGCACACCCGCATTGATCGCACTCATCGTGTTCACTCCCAGCTCCTGCATCACGCCGATCAGGATGGCGAGGCCGCCCGCCATCACGATCACGCGCTCGCGTTTCACGCCCGGCAGGTCGAAGGCGTCGACGTGGCCGAGATCGACCAGCCGCTCGCGCAGCGCCTGCAGGCTGGGCAGCGACATGGCGCCGTCGCCGATGCCGTTGCGGGTGATGACTTCGGAAATCGCGCGGATCGTGCCGGAGGAACCGTACACGCCTTCCCAGCCGGCCGCGCGGTACTGGTCGGCCACGTCCTCGACGCGGGCGCGCGCGGCGTTCACCGCGGTCTCGAAGGCGTCGGCGCTGATGTGGCCACCGGGGAAATAGGTGGCGCTGTGGGGATGGGTGCCGATGCTGAACGATTCGACCAGCCCGATGGCGTCGCCGGCGCCGCTGATGATTTCGGTGGAACCGCCGCCGATGTCGATGACGAGCCGTCGCTCGTCGGGGCGTCCGAGGGCGCGCGCCACGCCCATGTAGATCAGGCGGCCTTCTTCCTCGCCCGAAATGATCTCGACCGGATAGCCGATCGCTTCCTCCAGGCGCGGCACCAGCAGGTCGGCGTTCCTGGCCACGCGCAGGGTGTTGGTGGCCACGACCCGCACCGCATCCAGCCGGTGCTGGCGCAGGATCGCGCTGAAGTCGCGCAGGCAGCGCACCGCGGTGTCCATCGCCTCCTGGCTCAGCATGTTGTCCGGTCCGAGGCCGGCGGCGAGGCGGATCGGGTCGCGCGCGGTGCGCACGATGTGGATCTGGCCGGCGACGGCCTCGCCGATGTGGAGCCGGAAACTGTTGGAACCGAGGTCGACTGCTGCGTACATGGGTCTGTCCGAAAAAACGTAGCCGCCAGTATAGCGGGCAGACGCAGGCCCGGGGGCGCGCGTTTGAAAGCCGGCCGGCATCTGCACGCTCCCCATCGCCGTCGCCTCAGCGCAGCGCTTCGGTCAGCACGCGGCCCTCGGCCGCCGCTGGCGGACGCAGATGCAGGATCTGGGCCAGGGTCGGCGCGATGTCGACCACCTCGGTGTACTGGGCCTGCACGCCGGGCCGGATCCAGCGTCCGCCCATCATCAGGAGCGGCACGTTGCTGTCGTAGTTGTAGGGCGTGCCGTGGGTGGCGCCGCTGTCGCCGCTGCCAAAGGAGGTGTAAGGCGCCGTCACCACCATCAGGTCGCCCGACAGTTCGCGGTTCCAGGCGCGCTGCATCAGCGTGCCCACGCGCGACTTGGCGGCCACGCCCTGCTCGAGCTGGGAACGCGTGAACACGTCGGCGATGCCGGGCTGGGTCAGCAGGAAGCGCGCGGCGGCGTCTTCGACGTCGCGCCGTGCCAGCTTGTTGCGCTCGATCGCGGCGTAGTCGAGGTAGATCTCGGGCAGGTAGGCATTTTTCACCAGGCCGGCGACGCGGAAACGCTCGGCCAGCGCCGCTTCCAGCCTGGCCCGCAGCGGCTTGGGATCGATGCGCGCGGCGTCCATGTGGCGGCCCTGCGAGAACTCGGCGGTGTTGGCGAAGCCGTGGTCGGCGGTCAGCACCACCAGCACGTTGTCCATGCCGATGCGCTTGTCCAGGTAATTGAAGAAGTCGGCGATGCGGCGGTCGATCTGCTGCAGGTGGTCGTGCGACATCCGGCTTTCCGGGCCGTAGGCGTGGTTGACGTAATCGTGGCCCGACAGGCTGATGCCAAGCAGGTCGGTGGCGCCGCTGGTATTGCTGCCCAGGTTCTCGCCTTCGACGGCGGCGCGCGCGAATTCCAGCGTCAGCTCGTCGACCGCAGGACTGGTCTTCAGGCGGCCGTAGTAGTCGGCCGCCGGCTGGCCGCTCTCGCTGTAGAAGGTGAACGGGAAGCGGTTCGGGCTTTTCAGGCTGGGCGCCGGATCGGGGGCGTCGTCGGCATACGCGGCGTCCGGCAGCAGCGGCTTCCACGACTTGGCGTAGTAGCGGTCCTGCGGCTTGGCCGCCTTGAAGCGCTCTACCCAGGCCGGGTGCTGCTGCATGTAATAGGTGGAACTGGCGAAGTCGCCGGTCTTGTCCATGTACATGTAGGCGGTGCCGGTCTTGCCGGCCAGGAGGATGGCGCCGCGGTCCTTGCCGGATACCGTCACCACCTTGCTGCGGTTGCCGCTGGCGTAGCGCAGCTGGTCGCCCAGGGTATCGACGCGCAGCTTGGCGGGCGAGGTGCCGTCGTGTTCCTCGGTCTCCTCGCCGATGTACTTGTGGCGCGCATCCTCGGTGCAGTAGACCAGCTTCCCGCTGCCATCGATCCAGTTGTTGCCGATGATGCCGTGGCGGTAGGGATAGGCGCCGCTCAGCACCGCGGTGTGGCCGATCGCCGTCACCGTCACGCCGTGCGCCTGGTGCGCATTCGTGAACGAAGCGCCCTGCTCCATCAGGCGGCGCAGGCCGCCCTGGCCGAACTGGCCGCGGTAGCGCTGCAGCTGCTCGGCGGGCAGGCCGTCGATGACCATCACGACGACCAGTTTCGGCGCCACGGCCTCGATCGGCGCCGGGGCGGTTTTGGGGGCCGCGTGGGCGGGTTGGAAGGCCGGCGCCAGCAGGGCGGCGCAGGTGAACAGGGACAGCGTGGGGTGGATCCAGGAAGGTCGGGACATACGGGTCGTCAGGATGAAATGGACAGGTTCGCCAATTTATCATTTTAGAAAGTGCATATGTCATTTTGATGACATCCGGCGCCCGGCGTTACATTCCGAGCATCTTGGGCGCATGCGCGAGGGATAGAATCGTTCGCATGGCAACGTCAACTTATCCACTCCTGCCGGCGCGTCCGGGCGGCGCCTGGTTCGGCTGGGGAATCAGCCTGCTGGTCCACGCCTGCGTGCTGGCCTGGCTGGTGCACGCCTGGCAGGCGCGTGCGCCGGGGCCGGACGCTGCACCGCCGCCGCCCTTGCACTTCGTACTGGTGCCGCCGGCACCGCAGGCGACGGCGCCGGTGGCTGTCGAAGTGCCGGCGGCCAGCGCAACTGCGCCGAAAACGGCGGCAGCGCCGGCACGCCCGGCGCGCAGCCGTCCGGCGCCGTCTGCGTCCGCCCCTGCTGCGGCGACTGCGGGGACCGCCGCCACGCCTGTCGAACCGGCGGCCACGATCGCCCACGAACCCGCCGCCACCTCCGGCGCGGTGGATGCGGCCCCTGCCGCCGCCGACCCTGCTGCCGCGGATGCCGGCACAGCCGAATCTGCGCCGCACCTGGACATGAAAGCCGCCCGCGCCACCGCGCGCCTGATCGACAAGCACCGCAAGGACGGCCTGGTCGCCCATCCGAAACCCGACCCGCCGCTGCAGCGCGACGAGCGCCTCGAACGCGCCATCGAGCGCGCCCGCCGTCCGGACTGCAAGAGCGCCTATTCCGGCCTGGGCCTGCTGGCGGTGATCCCGCTGGCCAAGGATGCGGTGACCGGCACCGGCTGCAAGTGGTAAATTACAGTGGCACACGTCATGCATACCCTCGACCCACGGACCCTCATGAAAAAACTTCTCGTGCCGGCCATGCTCGGCCTGTTCGTCCACGCCGGCGCCATGGCCGCAGCGGCTCCAGCACCGGTGCAGTCGCAACCAAGCTATGACGCCGCCATTGCAGAGATGTCGACGTCGCCGGCCTATGTGCTGATCGCGGTCGGCGACAGCGGCAGCGCCGCGCCCCGCCCCGTCTGCACGACCGCAAATTTCCTGCTCGGCGCAATCCATCGGGAATATGGCCTCGGCTACGCGCCGGCCGAATCGGAGAAAGCGCAGCGGATCGCGCGCGAACAGGTGGACCACGTGTTCCGATTCCAGCGCCAGGCGGCCCTGGACAACGTCCGCGTCCAATATACCGAGGGCGACCTGGCCGCCGCGCGCGCCCTGCTCACCCCCCTGTCCGACGACGAGGTCAAGGCCAGGTTTTCATCGCTGTACGCGAAAGACCGCCTGCCGACGGAGGGTTATGCTACCGAAGCCCTCGCCTGCGCGCTGATCGAGCGTGGATTTTCACCGCGCAGGGCGGACCGGAGCGGGCAAGTGTACGTCGGCCGCTGAGGCGCGCCCCGGCTCATCCGCGGTGCACATCGCGCCACGCCAGCATCGCCGCCAGCCGTTCCTCCTTGTCGGCATCGAAGCCGCAGGTGTGATCGAAGGTGGCCGGGTTCTCGTAGGTGCCGAACAGCCAGTCCCACCAGACGATGTCACCGTAGTTGTTGCGGTGGCGGCCATACTGGTGGTGGATGCGGTGCATCTCCGGGCGCTGGAAAAACCACCCGACCCAGCGCGGGGTGCGCACGCTGGTGTGGTAGAAGAATTCGCCGAGCGCCGTGCATAGCGTGTACACCGCGCCCGCTTCCGGCGACAGGCCGAGAAAGGCATACACCAGCAGGCTGCCGATGATCGAGTTCACGACCATCTCGACCGGGTGCTTGTAGAACGAGGTGATGACTTCGATGCGGCGCGGGCTGTGGTGGATCTGGTGGAACACGCGCCACAGGAAGTCGGATTCATGGCGCACCCGGTGCCACCAGTAGAACACGAAGGTGGCGATGAAATAGGCCAGCATGCCGCCCGCCACCGGGCCGAGGTGGCGCGACAGGTGCAGCAGCGAGCCGGCCGACAGCCAGCGCTCCCAGGTGACCCCGGCCAGCAGCACGACGCCCAGCTGGACGGCATTCACCAGCAGCACCCGTAGCGGCCAGGTGCGGACGTGCGGCAGGCGCCAGCCGGGTTGCAGGCGTTCGAGGACGAAGCAGGCGGCAAAGACGACGAGGATGATGACGAGCATGATGGGCCTCCGGTTGAATGGTGGCGCCATGATTGCGAAAAGCTTAAGCCTCGGCCAGCGTCGTGATTCCAGGGAAGCCTTTTGCGACTTGCAGTCGCGTTTTTCAATACCCCGGCAGGTCAGTCCAGCCGGCGCACCGACTCCCGCACCACCAGGCTCAACTCCGGCACCTCGGCCGCCAGCGGCTCCTGCGCGATCATGTTGAGGATGGCACGCCCCAGGCTCTGGCCGACGTCGAACAGCGGCTGGCGCACGGTGGTCAGCGGCGGCGTCGTGTACATCGAGCTGTGCAGGTCGTCGAAGCCGATCACCGAGACGTCTTCCGGCACCCGGATACCGCGCCGGTACATGGCCAGGCGGGCGCCGTAGGCCATCAGGTCGTTGGCGGCGAACAGCGCGGTGAAGCGCTGGCCGGAAGCCAGCAGCTGTTCGACCGCGGCCTGGCCGCTCGATTCCAGGAAGTCGCCGTCCAGCACCAGCGCCGCCCGCTCTTCGATGCCGTGTCTGGCCAGGGTATCGCGGTAGCCGGCCAGGCGCGCCTGGGCGTCGAGGTGGTCGGCCGGACCGGCGATGAAGGCGATGTCGCGGTGGCCGTGCTGCACCAGGTGCTCGACCGCCTCGCAGGCGCCGCGGTAGTTGTCGAGCCTGAAGCCGTAGGCGCGTTCGCCGTGCAGGGTGCGCCCGAAGGCCACGATCGGCACCCGCCGCGACAAGTCCAGGATCTGCTCGTCGGTCAGCTTGCCGCTGAGGATGACCAGGCCGTCGACGCGGCGCGCGATCAGGAGTTCGATGCGCTCGGCTTCTTCGTCCGCATGCCAGTGGCCGGACACGATCAGCGGCGCGTAGCCGGTGCCCTGCAGGGCATCGTCGATGCCGGCCATGGCGTCGGCGAAGTAGCCGGAGATCAGCGACTGGGTCAGCAGGCCGATGGTGCGCGAGCTGCCGGTCTTGAGGTTCTGCGCCAGCACGTTCGGCTTGTAGTTCAGCTGGCCGATGACGCTTTCGATGGCCTTGCGCTTGTCCTCCGACACCTTGGCGGTGCCGTTCAGGTAGCGCGACACCGTGGCCGCCGACACCCCGGCCACGCGCGCGACTTCGTGGACGGTGACCATGGATGTGCTGGACTCTTTTTTCATTTTGTTAGTATAACATTCAGAAATACCAGCAGGAAACCGATTTCAAAGCAGGCGAAGTCGCAGGAAGCCTACGCCCACCGGCCCCGCGATAAATTATGTTTGACATCGAAGCAAGCGCGCAGGTACGATGAAATCGATTTCAAAGCATGAGCATGCAACCATTAGTTGCGATAACAAACAGAGCCTGCCACCGAGACCAGGCCCATTTCCAAGCAAGGTAACCCTTCCATGACCGATTCCATCCACTTCCCTCCCAACTTCACCTGGGGCGTTGCCACGAGCGCATTCCAGATCGAAGGCGCCTTCGACGCCGACGGCAAGGGTCCCTCGATCTGGGACACCTTCTCGCACAATGCCGCCAACATCATCGACGGCAGCAACGGCGACGTCGCCTGCGACCACTATCACCGCTACCGCGACGACGTGGCGATGATGGCGTCCTTCGGCGTCGACGCCTACCGCTTCTCGATGGCCTGGGCGCGCGTCCAGCCGTCGGGCAAGGGTGCCTGGAACGAAAAGGGTTTCGATTTCTATGCGCGCCTGATGGACGCGCTGCAGGAACGCGGCATCGCGCCGCACCTGACGCTGTACCACTGGGACCTGCCGCAAGGCCTGCAGGACGACGGCGGCTGGATGTCGCGCGATACCGCGCACCGCTTCGCCGATTATGCGCACGAAGTGGCGCGCCGCTTCGGCGACCGCCTGGCCTCCATCGCGACCCACAACGAACCGTGGTGCACGGCCAATCTCGGCTACGGCAACGCCCAGTTCGCGCCGGGCGTGCGCGATAAAAAGCAGGCGATCCAGGTGTCGCACCACCTGCTGCTGTCGCACGGGCTGGCAATGCAGTCGATGCGCGCGGCCAATCCGAAGGCGGAACTGGGCATCGTCCTGAACCAGTGGACCGCCGAGCCGGCCACCGACAGCGAAGCCGACCGCAAGCTGGCGGCGCTGGAATGGGCCAACTCGATCGAATGGTTCATGGACCCGATCTTCAAGCGCCGCTATCCGGAGCTGTCGCTGCAGTCGCACGGCGCCGACGCCCCGGACGTCCAGGACGGCGACTTCGACATCATCGCCCAGCCGATCGACTTCCTCGGCGTGAACTACTACCGCCGCGAAGTGATGAGCGCCGAAGTGCCGCCGAGGAAGCCGGAAGGCGGCATGGGCTTCACCGACATGGGCTGGGAAATCTACCCGCAGGGCCTGACCGACCTGCTGGTCCAGCTGAAGCAGGAATACCCCGACCTGCCGCCGGTCTATATTACCGAGAACGGCATGGCGGCAGTCGACGGCGTCGAGGCCGGCCAGGTCAACGACCCGGTGCGCATCGAATATGTGCGCACCCACCTGGAAGCGCTGAAGGCGGCGATGGACCAGGGCATCGACGTGCGTGGTTACTTCCTGTGGAGCCTGATGGATAATTTCGAGTGGAACTCGGGCTACGCCAAGCGCTTCGGCATCGTCTACGTGGATTACGCGACCCAGCAGCGCATTCCGAAGGCGAGCGCCCTGTGGTACCGCGACTTCATCGCGGGCCAGCGCGCGCAGCGCCGCGCCGCCTGAGCGGCACGCGGGCTTCACATATAAGACAAAGCTGGAGCAAGAGGAGACACCATGGTCGCAGAACCATACCAACACGAGGCCTACGGTGCGCAGGACGGCGCACGCCTGGTGGCCGACATCGGCGGCACCAACGCCCGCTTTGCCCTGGAAACCGGGCCGGGACAGATCGAGGCCGTGGCCACCCTGCCCTGCGCCGCCTATGCGCAGTTCACCGACGCAGTGCGTGCCTACCTCGGCGGCCACGCCGGCAAGCGGGTGCGCCATGCGGCGATCGCGATCGCCAATCCGGTCGACGGCGACCTGGTCAAGATGACCAACCACTGCTGGGAATTCTCGATCGAGCGGGCGCGTACCGAACTCGGACTCGACACCCTGCTGGTGGTGAACGACTTCGCTGCGTTGGCGATGTCGGTGCCGCAGTTGGCGGCGCAGGACCTGGTGCAGGTCGGCGGCGGCGCCCCGGCGGCCGATGCCGTGATCGGCCTGGTCGGCGCCGGCACCGGCCTCGGCGTAGCCGGCCTGATTCCGGCGGGCGCAAGCTGGACCGTGCTGCAGAGCGAAGGGGGGCACGCCGCGTTCTCCCCGTGCGACGCCCGCGAACAGGCGATCCTGGCATTCTGCTGGCAGCGCTGGGACCACGTGTCGGCCGAGCGCCTGGTGTCGGGGCCGGGGCTGTCGCTGATCCACGAGGCGCTGGCTGCGCACAAGGGCCTGCACGCACCCGTACTGGACCCGGCCGTCATCGTCGAGCGCGGGCTGGACGGCAGCGACGTCCTGTGCGCCGAGGTGCTGGACGTGTTCTGCGGCATGCTGGGCACGGTCGCGGCCAACGTCGCGGTGACGCTGTGCGCGCGCGGCGGCATCTACATTGGCGGCGGCGTGGTGCCGCGCCTGGGCGAGTGGTTCGCGCGCTCGCCCTTCCGCGCCCGCTTCGAGAACAAGGGACGCTTCTCGCGCTACAACGCGCGCATTCCCTGCTTCGTGATCCACGCGCCCTGCCCGGCCCTGGCCGGGGCGGCGGCGCTGCTCCAGCAGCACCTGGCACAGCAGCAGCATCAGCAGCACCGCGAACGCGACAGCACGGAGGCTCGCCATGCGCACGCCTGATATCAAGAGCGCGCGCATGCGCCACCCGCTGCTGTGGGTGCCGACCGGCTACTTCACGATGGCGATCGGCTACATCATGCTGACCAGCGTCACCGCGATCATGTTCAAGAACATGGGCATGGACAACGGCCGCGCCGCCTTTTATTCGAGCATGCTGATCCTGGCCTACACGATCAAGCCGCTGTTCGCGCCGCTGGTCGAGATGTACCGCACCAAGAAGTTCTTCGTGCTGTGCGCGCAAGTGCTGATCGCGCTCGGTTTCGCCGGCGCCGCGCTGGCCATGAAGCTACCCTCGCACATGACCGTGGTGCTGGTGGGCCTGCTGGCGCTGATGTCCTTCGTCGGCGCCACCCAGGACATTGCCAGCGACGGCGTCTACGTGACCTCGCTCGACGCCCGCGCCCAGTCGCTGTACTGCGGGGTGCAGAGCCTGTCGTGGAACGTCGGACCGATCGTCGCGTCCGGCTTCCTGGTCTACCTGAGCGGCCGCCTGCACACCGAGGTGTTCGGGCACGACCCCAAGGTGTTCGGCCCCGAATGGCTGGACGCCTGGCGCATCATCTTCTTTATCGTCGCCGGGCTGACGCTGGTGATGGCGCTGTGGCACGCGCGCGTGATGCCGGAAGGCGCGCGCGCCGAAAACACGCCCACCAGCCTCGCCGGCGCCGGCACCATCCTGTGGGATTCCTTCGTCACCTTCTTCCAGAAGCGCGACGTGTGGAAGATGATCGCCTTCGCCTTCCTGTTCCGGATCAGCATCGGGCTGCTGGAAAAGATCGGTCCGTTCTTCATGGTCGACGCCGCCGCCAAGGGCGGACTCGGGCTGTCCAACGAAAAGCTGGGCATCGTCTACGGCACCTACGGCCTGGTGGCGGTGCTGCTCGGCTCCCTGCTGGGCGGCTGGTTCGTCGCGCGGCGCGGCCTGAAGCGCACGCTGTTCATCCTGTGCTGCGCGGTCAACATCCCTAACATCACCTTCCTGGTCATGGCGCTGACGCTGCCGTCGAGCACACTCGCCATCACCGCCGGCGTGGCCATCGAAAAATTCTTCTACGGCTTCGGCTCGGTCGGCTACATGATCTACCTGATGCAGCAGCTGGCCCCCGGCAAGTACGCGACCACGCACTATGCCTTCGGCACCGGCCTGATGGGACTGTGCATGATGGTGACGGGCGCGGTCAGCGGGCACCTGCAGGAAATGATGGGGTATGTCGGGTATTTCGTGTTCGTGATGGTGGCGACCATCCCGTCGTTCCTGGCGACCTGGTTCGTGCCGTTCAACCACCGCGAGGATGAGGGACCGGCGCTGGATGCGGGGCGGCTGGTCGAGGATCCGACGCACGAGACGTCGACGCACCGGGCGGCTTGAAGCTGCTCAAATCGGATCCGTCGCCAGCTTCGAGCGCCGCACCGGCGCCCGTATCCCGTAGCGCAGCGCCGACTGCCGCACCAGTTTCTCGAACCATGGCGGCGCATCCGGCGCGATCACGATGCTGCGCAGCAGGCGCGCGGCATCGACCGGGACCAGCAGCCCGGCTTCGGGTTCGCCGCAGGTGGCAGCGTGCGGCCCGGCGGTGTGGTCGATGATCACCCGCACTTCCTTTTCGTACTCGTAGGCCTTGGTCTTGTAGGCGAAGATGCGCGCGTAGTCGGGCGAGATGTCCAGCTTGGGGTCGCTCCAGTGCTTGACGTACTCGACGCGCGCGATCCAGGCTTCGTGTTCGGTATCGGCTTCGCGCAGGGTATCGCTGAGCTGGCCCACGGTGGTGGTCAGCGCCACCGCGCAGTCGGACTTGCCGTACAGCGCCCACATGGCGGCGCTGTCGTCCTGGTTGCGGTGCCAGCAATTGATGTAGACCGACTGGCGCATGCGGCGCTTGAACTGTTCATAGTTGTAGTCGATCTCGCCACGCGCATACGACGCGCTGATCTGGTCGCGCAGCGTGGGGGTGAAGGCGCCCTCGAACTTGTCGCTGAAGTGATCGGCGCGGCAAAAGAACAGCGTCGAGTTCTCGAAGAAATCGAACAGCTTGGCCGCATCCAGGTAGCGCCACAGCACGGTGTTGCGCTGCAGGCGTTCTCCGGGGCGTTCGGCAGGCGGCGCATCGACGATGCGTGGCGCATCGACGGTATTGCCCTGCTCCTCTTCCATGTCTTGCTCTTTACCCATGTCTTTACATCTCCATGGGGATGATTGTAGGCGCGCCCGGATTGACCCGCCATGGGTAAGGCCGCTAGCGTGCGCTTGTAGGAGTCGATCTCATGAGCGTGTCGCACGCCCTGCGACAGCGCCTGCTGCCGGCCGCAGGAAAGGATAGGGATTGATGGCGCCGCTGCCCGCGTAAATGCCGTAGTGCAGGTGCGGCGGCGTATGGATCGCATTTCCCGTGTTGCCGACGTAGCCGAGCACCTTGCCGGGTACGACGCGCATGCCGGCGTGGACGTCGCCGTAGCGCTCCAGGTGGGCATAGTAGTGGCGTTGCCCGCCCGGCCCCAGCACCCACACCACCTGCCCGCCCAGGCGGTTGGTGCCGACGCGCACGACCACGCCTTCGGTACTCGACAGCACCGGCGTGCCGCGTTTGGCGAAGATGTCGATGCCCTCGTGGCGGCGGCCCTCGCTGCGCGCCCCGCCCCAGGTATCGGCCAGCCCGGACGGCTTGACGCCGGCCACCGGCACTGGCAGCACCGCGGGCGCCGGCAGGCTGCCCAGGCGGATCAGGTAGAGGGCGTTTTCCAGCCACGGCTGCACCACGGCAGCCAGCGCGATCAGGACGATCGCAACCAGCAGCTTGCGGACCAGCGGGCGGATGAAGGTAGGCATGGGCTGCAGTTGGGGACGCCGTCCGGAATCAACAGGGCAATCGCAAAGTAGGAGTGCGCCTAGCAGGACACGAGAAACCGGCTGTTTTCAACCCGATGTAACCGGCGCTACAGTGACCACAGATATCAAACAGTCATGCAAAGGAAACACCATGGAACATTTACAAACAGAACGCCGCGTCGATCTGCCGGCCAGTCATCCTCACGAATCCGCGGCCGCCGAGGCCGTGCGCGAAGCCATCGGCCTGCAGGCCTGCCTCGGCACCGTCGGCGCGGTCGAGTACCTGAAGGCGCACGGGATCAACAGCGCCGTGATCGGCAGGGTGCTGTCGGGCGGCCAAGTGCGCGAAGACGACCGGGCCATGGCGGCCCAGAACGATAGCCCCTGCGCACGGCAGGCCTGATCAGCCCTGCCCTGCCTCCAGGTTGGCGCGCACGCGGCCCAGCAGGGCCGCAAGCGTGGCGCACTCTCCTTCCGACAGCCCGGCCAGCGCGGCCTCGGCCAGTTCGCCGTCGTGGCTGTGCAGCGCCGTGTGCAGTTCCAGGCCGGCCGCCGACAGCGTGACGCGGGTACTGCGGCGGTCGGTGGCGTCGGCTTCGGCTTCCAGCAGGCCGCGTTCGCGCAGGCCACGGATCAGGCGCGCCACCTGGGCCTTGTCGCGGCCGGAATGCGCCACCAGATCGCTTGGCGACCCGCCCGGATGGCGGGCAAAGAAACCGAGCACCTTGATTTCCATATGAGCAAGATCATGCTGAGCATCGCGCAGGCTGCGTTGCTGCTGCGTGCGGTACAGATGCATGATCTTGTGCATGGCGTCCACGACCTGCAGCGCAGCGTGGCCCCCGGCGGTGGCCGGATTTTGGTTGACTTGGTCAACTTTTTTTCGCATAATGGATGACATTGTCAACTAATCGTATTTATTTCCGAGGACGATACCATGAAAGACGCAGCGCAAGGCCCGGTCATCCAGCGGGTCCGTCATGAACTCAAGCGGCGCGAGCTGACGGTTGCCGCCGTCGAGCCCCTGGGCCCCGGCTTCGTCGCCATCACCTTCACCGGCGACGAGCTGGGCGACTTCGTCTCGGCGTCCTTCGACGACCACGTCAAGCTGATGTTCGACGAAAGCGCGGAGAAGCCGGTACGCCGCGACTATACGCCACGCCGCTTCGACCGTGAACAGCGGACTCTGACGCTGGAATTCGCGCTGCACGGCCACGGCGCGGCCTCGGAGTGGGCACGCACCGCGCAGGCCGGCCAGCGGCTTACGGTCGGCGGGCCGCGCGGCTCCTTTGTGGTGCCTTTGGCACTCGACTGGCACCTGCTGATCGGCGACACCACTGCCCTGCCGGCGATCTCGCGCCGGCTGGAAGAACTGCCGGCCGGCGCGCGTGCCGTGGTGGTGGCGATGGCGGATGCTGCCGACCGCCGCCCCCTGCCGACGCAGGCCGACGCCGACATCATCTGGGTGGACAATGCCGATGCGCTGGTGGCGGCGCTGCAGGCGTGGACGCCGCCTGCCGGCCAGGGCGTGGCCTGGGGTGGCGGCGAGGCGCAGGCGATGGCGCGGGTGCGCCGGATCCTGGATGAGAAGGGGGTGCCGCGCGAACTCACACGGGTGTCGGCGTACTGGAAACGGGGGGTGGCGGATCACCACGAGACGCTTGAATAAGGATGTTTCTGGAAGAACGGACACGCGCTCCAGCAAGACACGGTAGCGCGTAAACGTCGCCCCCGCGCAGGCGGGGGTCCAAGTTGCACGCTCAGCCATGGCGCATGCAGAACTTGGACCCCCGCCTGCGCGGGGGCGACGGTTTTACGGTCGCGGGGCAACGGCTCGATAGGCAGTGCTTCCGGGTTTTACGCCGCGCTCTTGCCCGACAAGCGCTTCAAGCGCTCCAGCGCCGTCTCGCCGCCGTTGTCCGGCTGGCTCGCCGACTTGCGGATCGCATCCAGCTCGGCCTGCTGGTCGAGCGGCTTCTGGCCGATGTCGGCGACGATGCGCAGGCCGGCCGCTTCGTTGCTGACGTTCTGGGCGCGGCGCGTCAGCGCGTTCAGCGCGGTCGATCCGGCCTTGACGCCGGACAGGCCGGCCAGCTGGCTCTGGCGTTCCATGCGCAGTTCCTGCAGTTCCTTCTGCGCCTTGGCCGCAGCCAGCGCCTGGATCGCCTTGCGCGCCTGGGCGTCGAATTCGGCCAGCTGCTTGCTGAGCGCATCGACGATCTTCTGCAGCTCGTCCATGTAGGCCCTGGCGTCGGCTTCTTCCTGGATTTCCTGCGGCAGGCGCGCCTTATTGGCTTCCAGCTCGTCGCAGAACATGGTGACCGTGGCTTCCGAAATGGTGCCGGCGGCCAGGCGCTCGGCCAGCGTTTCGGCGGCGCGTTCGTCGCTCGCGATCAGGTTCTGCAGGTTCACCACGTCCTTGTGCTCCTTGTCGAAGGACGCACGCGCGGTCGCCAGCAGCTGGGCGGTGTCGCGCAGGGTGTCGACCAGGCGGTCGCGGTCGGCCTCGGTGGCGGTCTCCGGATCGAAGTTGGCGATGGCTTCCGAAATCCGGTTGCCGAGGGCGCCGAAATGCTTCGATACCAGCCGTGCGGTCAAGCCCCATCCACTCGCGTTGCTCATGTCCTCGTTCCTTTCGTTGGTAAAAAAGTCGGTGCTACCTGATTACTGCTCAGTTAATACGCCGTTACTGCACGACCACGCGTTCCGGCTCGAGCGGAATGCCGATCACGAAGTCGACGTGGATGCCGCGCCGGCCGCTGTCGCCGTCGACGCTTTCGATGATCTCGGTGCTGATCAACAGGTATTCCCGGCTGCCGTCGGCCAGCGTGCGCACGTAAGGCATGAAATACAGCTGCTGGCGCAGGCCGCGCACGCCGCCGGCATCGTCGATGCGGGTTTCGCGGCCGGTGAACGGCGCCACGAAATCCGGGTTGCCGTGGCCGGCGTCGCGGGTGTACTCCAGCCGGTCGGCGTCGCCGAAGACCGTGGCCAGCGTGGCTGCATCCAGCATGTCGGCCAGCTGCTCGCGCCACAGCGTGTAGCTCGGGTCGCCCAGGCCGTAGCCGGCGACGCCCGTATAGGCATCCTGGTCGTCGGCGCTTTCCGGGATCACGCGCGCCAGCTGGGTGCAGTACAGGATCTCGGCGACGGCGCCATCGTCGGCGCTGAACACCTGCAGGAATTTTTCCTTCGCATCGGCGTCGCCGGTGGCCAGGTACAGGCGGAACAGGCCGGCGTCGGGCTCCAGGCGGATCTGCGAGATCGCCAGCACGCGGGTGTCGCCGTCGGCCGGCATCGCGATCAGCGAACCGTTGGCCTGGGCGCGGATCAGCGGCGAACGCTGCAGCTGCACCAGGCTGCCGATGCGCGCGCCCATCGGGAGTTTGTCGTCCACGCGCGCGTCGTTGGTGACGCCTTGCTTGCCGGCGATCCCGCGCACGTAGCTGAACACGTCTTTCCAGGCCATCTGCTCAATTCCTCTCGAACGAATAATTCGGTTTGTCGGCTGCGCGTTTGGCGCGTGCCCGCATGATCCATTTGTAGGCAAGCCACCCGGCCACGGCCAGCACCAGCAGCACGACCACGGTGCCGAACACGGAGCCGCCGCCCTGCTTCGACTGCGGCTGCGACGTCGGCTGCGACGTCGGCTGCGCCGGCGCGGCGCCGGGCTGGGCCACCGGGCCGCCGACGCTGCCGACGCCGCCGTTCCAGGACGGTGCCGGCGCCGGCGCCTGGGCGTCGCCGCGCTGCGCATGCGCATTCGCGTTGTTGGCGGCATGGGCGGCGGCGTTGGCCGCGGCGTTCGCGATCACGGCGCCGGCGATCACGCGGCCCAGGTCACCGCCGGAAGGCTGCGGCCTGCCGTAGCCGTTGTTATTGCCGTAGCCGTTGTTATTGCCGTAGCCATTGTTATTGCCATAGTTATTGTTATTGCCGTAGCCGCGGCCCGGCGGCAGGTTGTCCGCCTGGCGCGGGATGTCGTCGCGCCGCGGCGGAGGTGCATTGCGAGCGGCGTCGCGTGCGGCCTGGGCGGCGCGCCGTTCGTCCAGCGTGCGCAGGGCGCGGGCCTCGGCGGCCTCGCGGTCGAGCTTTCGCGACAGCGCTGAATCCGAGCGCCGGGCGTCCGACGGTGCTGCCCGGCCGAAGGAACCGAAACCGCCGCTGCCTGCCCTCGACGGCGCGCCCGCCTGCGACGCCGAGGACGACGACGAGCGCTTGCCGAACGAGCCGGGACTGCCTCTGGACGGCGAAGGCGACGAGCGCTGCGACGAAAAGCCGCTCTTGAACGACCCCCAACCCGAGGGCGAAGCGCCGGCCATGCCATGCGCCAGCGGCAGCAGCAGCGACAGCACCAGCAGGGCATGGAAGAACTTCGGCGCAGGCTTCGGAGCGTATCTCGGGGCAGGCTTCAACATGGTCAGGGTCGCCGTCAAAAGTTACAATGAGAATAACGAACAGCATGTTGACATGCACCGGTAAAATAATCAAAGGATTACCATATGACCCGCCGCTACCTCGACATGAATCAACACGATGCGCTCTACACAGTGGCGCGCAAGTATCCCGGCGGGCTGGATGCGCTGGCGCGCGAGCTGGGCATGTCGGCCAACGTCCTGCGCAACAAGCTGGCGCCGAGCATAGCCTCGCACTACCCCTCGTTCGAGGAAGTCTCGCTGATCGTCGAGTGCTGCCACAAGGCCGGGGTAGCGGATGCCCTGCTGCCGCTGCACGCGCTGCTGGTCAGGCACGGGATGGCGGCCTTCGTGGTGCCGCAGCCGGAGACGGTGCGTCAGGACGATCTGTCGCAGACCGTGTGCCGGGTGATGAGCGAAGTGGGCGCGGTGGCCGAAGCGGTGTCGGAGGCGCTGATGGATGGGGTGATCACGGCGGCCGAGGCCGACCTGATCGAGCGCGAATTCCACTCGGCCCTGTCGGCGCTGGGCGCCTGGCGTGCGCGGCTACGCAAGGACAGCGAAGCCGGAATCTGCTGAAGCTGCCGGGCCGCGCCGGGCCGGGCGTCCGGCGTCAGGCGCGCCGGGCTTGGCGGCGGCGCAGCAGCAGCATGGCCGCCATGCCGACGCCGCCCAGCCACAGCGAGGCCGGTTCCGGCGCCTCGGCCGTCGGCTCGAGCGTCGCGACCGGGATGGCCGGCGGTGCCACCGGAGACAGCACCGTCCCGGGCAGCGTGGGCGCCGGCATGGCGGGTTCCGGTTCCGGCTGGACGGTATCGGCCAGTTCGATCGGCAGTGCCACCGGCGCGGGCGCGCTGTCGGCCGGGCTGGCGCCGCGCGGGGTTTCGCTGGTCGAGCCGCCGGTGCTGGCGGTCTGGGTCGGCAGGCTGCCCGGATTAGTCGCGGTGGTGCCGCGCGGCGTTTCGCTGGTCGAGCCGCCGGCGCTGGCAGTCTGGGTCGGCAGCTTGCCCGGGTCGCTGGTCGAGCCGACCAAAGCGCTGCTGCCGCCGGTCACCACGGTCGGCGTGCCATACGACGGGCCCGGATACGATCCCGACGGCACGCCGCCAGGGAAACCGCCAGGCGGCTGCCAGCCTTCGCCGCCGGTCACCGCCAGCAGGCCGGCGCCGTTCGGGAAGCTCAGCAACTGGTGCGCATAGCGACCACCCTCGCCGGCGAATGGCGCAGCGACCTGCAGCGGCCCGCCGTCGCCGCCATCGTCGACCGCCGCATCGAGTTCTTCCTCGCTCGGCGCCCCGGCTTCCACCGGCAGCATCGCCACCTCGGAAATGCGGTTGCCGCAGCGTCCGCGGATTTCGCTCTTGCCGTCCGACAGCAGGGTCTCGCCTTCGGCCAGCATCACCTTCTTTGCGGTCCAGAACACCTGGTCGCCCTTGCGGTAGGACACGTGCACGGCGCGCGGCTTGGCAACCGCGACCGGATGCGCCTTCGCCACCTCGAACGAGGCATAGTGGGCTGCCACCACCTTGTCGGTCTGGATGACGTGTGCCAGCTCGGCGCGTCCCGCTACACCACCCGCCACGATCGAATACGGATAGATGCGGCGCGGACCGGCCGCCACCGCTGCGGTCCCGGCCGTGACTGCGTCAGCCGGCCGCGCCGGCGCATCGGCGGCGACTGCGGCAAACACCCCCTCCTCGCTGCCGGCGTACAGCAACGGCGCACCTTCCCCCAGCAGCACGCCCGCGCATGCCGCTACGCCCAGCAGCGCCACCGCGAGGGCGCGCTTCTTGCGGCGGAGACCTTCTCTGCTACGGCGGATGTAGGCAGTGCGATGATTCATTCGGGCAACCTGGGTAGGAGTGATCCTACAGGTTAGATGATTCCTGATTGCAAATCTATGGCTTCAGGCAATTTTTTGAGTGGAGCGTTGCAGAAATGCCGAAAAAATTGACGGATTTGACAGGGGAATTGCCGACGTGCATTGTCCGGCGCTGCGATCGGCAGGACGACCTTCAGCGTTTCGGATTCAGGATTGCAGGCTCAGCCGGCCTTCGCGGTCGAGCAAAAAGCGGTCGAAGTCGCGCGCCAGGAACAGCCGGCCGTCGTAGGCCGTGCGCGCTTCGGCCTCGACCGCACCGATCGTCAGCGGACCGCTGTCCTGGTAGCGCGGGCTGAAATGGGTCAGCACCAGGTTCGGTACCCCGGCCGCCTGGGCGGCGGTGGCGGTCATCCTGGCCGAGCTGTGCTGCGGTCCGGGGCCGACCTTGTGCAGCACGTCCTCGGTGTAGGTCGCCTCGTGGATCAGCACCTCGGCCGTGCGCGCCTCCTCCACCAGCAGTTGCGGCCTGTCGTTGTCGCCGCCGACGATGATCTTGCGCGGCTTGCGCGGCGCCAGCAGGAAGTCGTCCGCCTGCAGGATGCGGCCGTCGTCCAGCGCCACGTCCCCACCCTGCTGCAGGCGGCCCCAGGCCGGTCCCGGCGCCACCCCGGCGGCGCGCAGCCGGTCGGTGTCGATACGGCGCTCGACGCTGCGCTCGGTAAAGGCATAGGCCCAGCACGGCACCCGGTGCGACAGCGCGATCGCGTGCACGCGCAGGTCGGGCAAGGGATCGGCCCCTTGCAGGCGCCCGGCCTCGACGAACTCGACCGGGAATGGCAGGCCCAGCTCGCTGGTGGCCATCACCCCCTGCAGGAAAACGCGCAGCGGCGCCGGGCCGACGACGAACAGCGGCGCGCTGCGGTTCTGCATGCCGGCACTGGCCAGCAGCCCGGGCAGACCGTAGCAATGGTCGCCGTGCATGTGGGTGATGAACACGGCACGCAGCGTGTGAAGCGACCAGGCGCTGCGCAGGATCTGGTGCTGGGTGCCCTCGCCGCAATCGACCAGGGACCAGTGCCCCGCGCCATGGATGCGCAGCGCCAGCCCGCTGACGTTGCGCGCCTTGCTGGGCGTGCCCGCGCCGGTGCCGAGAAATTGGAATTCCATGGAAGCCATTATGCCGTGGATTGGGTATGATACGCGCCATGAGCCAGGACGATTCCCTTTCCCCCGATGCATTCGCGGCGCTGCAGGCCCGCTTCCAGCAACAGTCGCGCAAGGCGCAGGCCTACTACACGGTCATGCATGAAGCCGGCAAGGTCCTCGGCGGCGACGCCGCGGCCGATGCCTGGATGAACGCGCCGCTGGCGGCGCTGGGCGGCCAGACCCCGGCCGCGCTGGTCGGCGCCGGCCGCGCAGACGACGTGCTGGCCCACGTGCGCACCATGAAGGCCTGACCTTCCGGGTTGACGCCGGCGGCGTTTGCGGCAACGCAGACCGCCTCCGTTCGGCGGAAACCGCAGGCCCTGCCGCCGGTCAAATTCTCGTCGAGGAGAATGGGACTGCCGCATGAAAACGGGGGCCTTGCTGCGGATACCGGCGTGGATGCGGACAGCGTTGCTGGCCCTGCCCCCGCTCGCGCTGGCCCTGCTGCTCGGCCTTGCACCGGGGCGCACGCACGCTGCCGTCCCTGTCGGCGTCCTCACCATCGACGGCGCCATCGGCCCGGCCAGCGCCGACTACATCGTGCGCGGCATCGAGCGCGCCGCCGCCGGGCGCCACCAGCTGCTGATCCTCAAAATGGATACGCCCGGCGGCCTCGACACCTCGATGCGCAGCGCGATCAAGGCGATCCTGACCTCGCCGGTGCCGGTCGTGGCCTATGTGGCACCGGGCGGCGCGCGCGCCGCCAGCGCCGGCACCTATCTCCTGTACGCCAGCCACATCGCGGCGATGGCGCCCGGCACCAACCTGGGCGCGGCGACGCCGGTCGAGGTCGGCCTTGGCGGTCCGCCGCGGGAGCCCGGACAGCCGCAGGCGCAGCCACCGCCGCGCGATTCTGCCGGGAGCGGCGCACGCACCGGCGACAGCGACAACCAGCGCCGCAGCGCCGGCAGCGCAGGGCCGGACGGCAAGCGCGCCGAAGGCACGGCCGACCAGCCCGCCTCCGGCTCGGCCATGACGCGCAAGCAGGTCAACGACGCCGCCGCCTACCTGCGCGGCCTGGCCCAGCTGCGCGGCCGCAATGCCGACTGGGCCGAGCGCGCCGTGCGCGAAGCGGTCAGCCTCACCGCCGGCGAAGCGCTGAAGCAGAACGTGATCGAGGTGGTCGCGGCCGACGTGCCCGCCCTGCTGGCCCAGCTCGACGGCCGCAGCGTCACCGTGCTCGGCCAGGTGCGCCGCCTCGACACGCGCGCCGCCGTGGCGGTCGAGCTCATGCCCGACTGGCGCACCCGGGTGCTGGACGCCATCGCCAATCCCAGCCTGGCGCTGCTGCTGATGACACTCGGCGTGTACGGACTGGTGTTCGAATTCATGAACCCCGGCTACGTGGCGCCGGGCGTGATCGGCGCCATCTGCCTGCTGCTCGGCCTGTATGCGTTGCAGATGCTGCCAGTCAATTACGCCGGCCTGGCCCTGATCGCGCTCGGCCTGCTGTTCATGGGTGCCGAAGCCTTCCTGCCCAGCTTCGGCATCCTCGGCCTGGGCGGCATCGTCGCCTTCGTCGCCGGTGCCCTGATGCTGATCGACACCGAACTGCCCGGCTACGGCGTCCCGCCGGTGCTGATCGGCGCGCTGGCCGTGACCAGCGCCCTGCTGCTCACCGGCACCGCGCGCCTGGCGCTGGCCACGCGCCGCCGTCCCGTCACCAGCGGGGCGGCCGGCATGATCGGCGCCGTGGTCAAGGTCGAGAACGTGGCGCCCGGCGATGCGCATGCCGGCTGGGTACGCGTCGAGGGCGAATTGTGGCAGGCGGTCAGCACCGGGCCGCTCACGCCCGCGCACAGCGTGCGGGTGGTGGGCCGCAAGGGGCTGACGCTGGACGTGGTGCCATTGGACGCTTCATGAGGGAAATCCGATGATTCTCGATATCGGCGTCGGCCTGGGCGCCATCATCGTCCTGCTGTTTCCGCTGGTGGCGTCGGCGGTGCGCGTGCTGCGCGAGTACGAGCGCGGCGTCGTGTTCCAGCTGGGCCGCTTCTGGGGCGTCAAGGGTCCGGGCCTGGTCATCATCATCCCGCTGCTGCAGCAGATGGTGCGGGTCGACCTGCGCACCGTGGTGCTGGACGTGCCGACCCAGGACGTGATCTCGCGCGACAACGTGTCGGTCAAGGTGAATGCCGTGCTCTATTTCCGCGTGGTCGATCCGGAAAAGGCCATCATCCAGGTCGCCAACTTCATGGAAGCCACCAGCCAGCTGGCCCAGACCACGCTGCGGGCGGTACTCGGCAAGCACGAGCTCGACGAAATGCTGGCCGAGCGCGAACGCCTCAACATCGACATCCAGCAGGTGCTCGACACCCAGACCGACGCCTGGGGCATCAAGGTGGCGAACGTCGAAATCAAGCATGTCGACCTGGATGAGTCGATGGTGCGCGCGATCGCGCGCCAGGCCGAGGCCGAGCGCGAACGGCGCGCCAAGGTGATCCACGCGGAGGGCGAGCTGCAGGCGTCGGAAAAGCTGCAGCAGGCCGCCTTCGTGCTGGCGCGCCAGCCGGGCGCGATGCAGCTGCGCTACATGCAGACGCTGGGCACGATTGCCGGCGACAAGTCGTCGACCATCGTGTTTCCCTTGCCCTTGGAGTTGCTGGGGACCATTGCCGGGGCAATCGATCCGGCGCGTTCGAAGGACATGGGCAAGAGCTGAAGTCACTGGCAGGTTCCGTCCTGGAACGTGATCGGCGCAAGGCCGCCCCAGGGCACTGAAGACTCAAAATCCACTTTACAGGAACAATTTATCCAGTATAGTGGATATCCATGGACATCAATCAACGCATCGCCGGACGTGTACGCGCCGCCCGCGACGCCGCCGGCCTGTCGCTGGCCGCGCTGGCCGAACGCAGCGGGGTCAGCCGCTCGAACATCTCGCTGATCGAACGCGGCGAGAGCAGCGCCACCGCCACCGTGCTGGACAAGCTGAGCGCCGCGCTCGGGATCACGGTCGCCGCACTGTTCGAGGCGCCGCCAGGCGACGCGCCTTCGCCGCTCGCGCGCGTCGCCGACCAGCCGGTCTGGACCGACCCCGGCTCCGGCTACGTACGGCGCAACCTGTCGCCCGCGGCGTGGTCGCCGATCCAGTTGGTCGAGGTCAGCTTTCCGCCGGGTGCGCGCGTTGCCTACGAGACGTCGGCGCGCGCGGTCGACGTCGACCAGCAGGTCTGGATTGTCGAAGGCGCGATGGAGGTGACGGTCGGAGAAACGCGCTGGCAACTGGCGGCCGGCGATTGCCTGGCAATGCGGCTCGACCAACCGATCGCTTTTCATAACCCGGGGCCAACGCCGGCGCGCTACCTGGTGGCGCTGACGACCCAGGCGCATAAACCGCCTAAATAAAGGAGAAGACCGTGAACGAGATCCTGGTACGCCCGCTCGGCGCGGACGAAGCGGCGGCGCAGGTCGACCAGTTGGCGGACGTCCTGCTCGACTGCGTCGAAGGCGGCGCTTCGGTCAGCTTCATGCTGCCGCTGGCACGCGAGGAGGCGCTGGCGTTCTGGCGCGGCGTGGCCGACAGCGTGGCGCGCGGCGAGCGCATCCTGATCGTCGCCGAGGATGCACACGGCATCGCCGGCACGGTGCAGCTGATCACGGACATGCCGGACAACCAGCCGCACCGCGCCGACGTCGCCAAGCTGCTGGTACGGCGCCGTGCGCGCGGGAGCGGGATCGGGCGGCGCCTGATGGAAGCCGTCGAACAGTCCGCGCGCGACCAGGGCCGCCACCTGCTGGTGCTGGATACGGCCAGCGCCACTGCCGCGCGCCTGTACGAACGGCTCGGCTGGCAGCGCGTCGGCGTGGTGCCGGATTACGCGCTGCTGCCCGCGGGCGGACTGTGCGCCACCACCTTCTATTACAAACAGCTGGCATGACGCCGCACGCCACCGCGAGGAAGCCCATGAATGCAGCGACCGCCCTGATCCTGATCGACATGCAAAATGCGATGCGCCTGGACCGCCTGCCGCCACGCAACAATCCACAGGCCGAGGAGCGCATCGGGCAGCTGCTGGACGCCTGGCGCGCGGCCGGCCAGCCGGTCGTCTGCGTGCGTCACATCAGCCGCTTCGCGACCTCGGTGTTCGCGCCGGGCCAGCCTGGCGCCGCGTTCCAGGAACGCTTCCTGCCGCTGCCGCACGAACACGTGGTCGAGAAGAACGTGCCGGATGCCTTCATCAACTCCGGGCTGGAACGCTGGCTGCATGCGCGCGCGATCCGGCGCCTGGTGATCGTCGGCGTCAGCACCAACAACTCGGTCGAGGCCAGCGCGCGCACGGCAGGCAACCTCGGCTTCGAGACGACCGTGGTCGCCGATGCCTGCTTCACTTTCGACAAGCAGGATTTCGGCGGCACCTGGCGCAGCGCCGAGGACGTGCACCTGATGGCGCTGGCCAATCTGCACGGCGAGTATGCGCAGGTGCGCAGCACCGATGCCGTGCTGCGGGAGCTTGGCGTCTAGAAGGCGATCAGGCGCGCAACTGCTCGTCGATCGCCGCCTGCACCAGCGGATCCTCGGGCGTGACGTCCGGATTGAAGCGCGCCACCACGCGGCCGTCGCGGCCGATCAGGAACTTCTCGAAGTTCCACAGCACGTCGGCCGCATCGTCCTGGGCGAAGCCGTAACCGGCCAGCCTGGCGCGCATCGCGCCCTCCGCCGGGTCCTGGGCAGCCGGCTGCGCCCGGGTCAGGGCCGCGTACAGCGGATGGCGCGCCGGCCCCTTCACCGAGATTTTCTCGGCCAGCGGGAAGTCGACGCCGTAGGTCGTGCTGCAGAACTGCGCGATCTCGTCGTTGCTGCCCGGCTCCTGGGCGCCGAAGTCGTTGGCCGGAAAGCCGATCACTTCCAGCCCGTCGGCGCGCTTGGCTGCGTACAGCCGCTCCAGGCCTTCGTACTGCGGCGTCAGGCCGCATTGCGAGGCCACGTTCACCAGCAGCAGCACCTTGCCACGGTAGGCCGCCAGCGTGGTTTCGCTGCCGTCCATCAGGCGGAATGGGATCTGGTCGATGTCGGTTTGCATGGGGGTTTTCTCCGGTGGTTGGCCTCCCATTGTAGCGGCCATGCAGTCCGATTGCATCGAAGACAAGCCGGGCGTGAACCGGCGACCCATGCTTTCGGTATCATTGGCATAATGAACACGCTCTTTCTACGTCGCAGCCTGTGCACCGCAAGCTTCCTGTCTGTCTGCACACCGGCCCTGGCCACGCGGCCGATGGTCGTCGACGACGCCAGCATCGAGTCGCCCGGCAACTGCCAGCTCGAAAGCTGGACCCAGCGCACGGCCGCCCAGGTCGAGTACTGGGCCGTCCCTGCCTGCAACTTCGGCGGCGCGTGGCAATCGTGGGAACTGAGTGCGGGCCTGGGGCACGTCAAGCCGGACGGCCCGGATGGCGCCTACCGCTCCGGCGTCCTGCAGGCCAAGACCGTGTTTCGCCCGCTGCAAACGAACGGCTGGGGCATCGGCCTGACCGTGGCCAACCAGTTCCGCCAGGGCGCGGGGGTGGCTGGCGACCTGTCGGTGCTGGTGCCGGCCAGCCTGTCGCGCTTCGACGACCGCCTGCTGATCCACGCCAACCTGGGCTGGCTGCGCGCCCATGCCGACCACCGTTCCGACCTGTTCTGGGCCGGCGGCGCCGAATGGGCGGCGCGTCCACGGCTGACACTGACGCTGGAAGCCTACGGCACCGCGCGTGGCCGGGCGCTGGCCCAGGCCGGGATGCGCGTGACGCTGGTGCCGGACCACCTTGCGCTCGATGCCGGGATCGGCCGCCGCATCGGCGGCGGCGAGAGCGAGCGCTATGCCACGGTCGGGCTGACCTTCGCCGGGCCGGTACTGCGTTGACGCCGCGGAGCGGCGAAAAAAAGTCCGCCAAACTTGCGCCTGGCGGACAAATCCGGGTTCCTGCGAAGAACCACTTTGGAGAGAGAGACGCCAGCATAATCGCCGTCCATGTCAGCAGCATGACAAGGCGCCCTGCTCTACAATCCCCGCAACGCTTGCCAAGAGAACGCCATGTCCCTGTCCGCCTTCCAGTATGGTTCCGATGATGCCGGCCTGGTATGGGGTTTCCTGATAGATGCGGACGGCCGGACGGCTGCGATCGGCGCGCCGGACGCCATCGCCCGTTTGCGCCGGTCGGCCGGCGTTGCCGCAAGCGACGCGGTCCCGGACCAGTTCTTCTGGCTCCATTTCAACCTCTCGAACGCCGCCAGCGAGCGCTGGCTGCGCGCCCACGCCGGCCTCGACGAAGGCTTCTACGAGATCCTGCACCAGGGCTCACGCTCGACCCGCATCGAGGTCGTCGACAATGCGCTGGTCGCGGTGGTCAACGACGTCCTCCACAACTTTTCCTTCGACAGCGCCGACATTTCCACGCTGTGGGTGCACGTGACCCCGCACGGCGTGATCAGCGCGCGCCGCAAGCCGCTGGAATCGATCGAACGCCTGCGCCAGGCGGTGCTGCATGGCGCCACGCTGCGCTCGCCGGTGGAGCTGCTGGTGCACCTGCTGCGCGACCAGGCCGAGGTGCTGGTCAACATCGTGCGCGACGCCGTGGCCCGGGTCGACACCACCGAAGACCAGTTGCTCGCCGGGCGCCTGACGCGCAAGCGCGAAGACCTGGGCGCGCTGCGCCGGGTGCTGGTACGCCTGCAGCGCTTGCTGGCGCCGGAACCGGCGGCGCTGTTCCGGCTACTGCAGCGGCCGCCCGCCTGGGTCGCGCCCGAGGACCGCCAGGACCTGCGCCAGTCGACCGAGGAATTCACGGTGGTGCTGAGCGACCTCGCCTCGCTGCAGGAACGCATCAAGCTGCTGCAGGAAGAGATCGCGGCCCAGGTCAACGAAGACAACAACCGCAGCCTGTTCCTGCTGACCATCGTCACCGTGATGGCGCTGCCGATCAACCTGATCGCCGGCCTGCTCGGCATGAACGTCGGCGGCGTGCCGCTGGCGCAGCATGCGCACGGCTTCTGGATCGTGCTAGGCTTTACCGCCGCCTTCACCGCGGCGGTGGCCTGGCTGCTGCTGCGGCTGCAACGGCCGCGCTGAGGCGCCGCAGGCCTTGTACCGCGCCGCAGCGTCACGTTGCGGTCACAATCCCCCTCTATAGTTGTCTTGGAATTATTAACGCCGAGTCAACTTTCATGCATACCTCTGCCACCGCCCAGGCCGCGAACCGTTCCAGCGCGCGGCTGTCCACAGTACGCAACCGGATTGCCCCTTTTTCGAAACCGTTCTGACTGCCGGGACCCGCCATGAAAGAATTCGACCGCAACGACGACATCCTCCAGCGCGTCCAGCGCGACGCCCTGGACAGCTACGACGAAGAGCTGGAACTCGAGCTCGACGACCGCGCCCTCGATCCGGACACGCTGCTGCCGCAGCTGGAGGCCAGCGATGCCGAGCGCGATGCGCGCCAGCGCTATTTCCGCGAACTGTTCCGCCTGCAGGCCGAGCTGGTCAAGCTGCAGGACTGGGTCGTGCAGACCGGCCACAAGGTGGTCATCCTGTTCGAGGGCCGTGACGCCGCCGGCAAGGGCGGCGTCATCAAGCGCATCGTGCAGCGCCTGAACCCGCGCGTGTGCCGGGTGGCGGCGCTGCCGGCACCGAACGACCGCGAACGCACGCAATGGTATTTCCAGCGCTACGTGCCGCACCTGCCGGCCGCAGGCGAAATCGTCCTGTTCGACCGCAGCTGGTACAACCGCGCCGGGGTCGAGCGCGTGATGGGATTCTGCAGCGACGACCAGTACGAGGAATTCTTCCAGACCGTGCCGGAGTTCGAGCGCATGCTGGTGCGTTCGGGCATCCAGCTGATCAAGTACTGGTTCTCGATTTCCGACGAAGAGCAGAACGCGCGCTTCCTGAGCCGCATCCACGATCCGCTCAAGCAGTGGAAGCTGAGTCCGATGGACCTGGAATCGCGCCGGCGCTGGGAGGAATACACCAAGGCCAAGGAAATCATGCTGGAGCGGACCCACATTCCGGAAGCGAAATGGTGGGTGGTGCAGGCGGTCGACAAGAAAAAGGCACGGCTGAACTGCATCCACCACCTGCTGCAGCAGATGCCCTACGTCGAGATCGAGCGGCCCGAGATCCACCTGCCGCAGCGCGAATACCACGAGGACTACGTGCGGCGGCCGGTGCCGCCCGAGATCATCGTGCCGGAAATTTACTGACCGAGAACCCTCCCCCACCCCGAAAGGATCCGCCCTCATGAAACGACCGATGCATCCCTGCCTGCTGCCGCTCGCCGCCCTGACCCTGTTTACCGGCACGGCGCAGGCCACGCCGACGCTGACCGGCGACCGTCCGCTGGTGATTTCCCACCGCGGCGCCAGCGGCTACCTGCCGGAAGAATCGATCCAGGCCTACCAGCTGGCGATGCGCATGGGCGCCGACTACATCGAGGGCGACGTCTACCTGACCGCGGACAACAAGGCAGTGATGCTGCATGACGGTACCCTGAACGCCACCACCAACGTCGTGGCCTACGCGGCGACGCATCCGGAGATTGCCGCGCTGCGCTCCGCCAACGGCAGCTACGACGTCACGAAATTCACGCTTGCGCAGCTGCGCCAGCTGTCGGTGACCTGCCGCAATGCGAACGGCTACTGCACCGACAAGACGTATTTCGATGCCGGCCAGTCGTACACCTTCGCGTCCTACAGCGACTTCCTCGACCTGGCCTACAACAACTACCTGGCTACCGGCATCGCCATCGGCGTCTTCCCGGAAGCCAAGCAAGGCGGCCTGGCCGTGGCGGAAGCGATCCTGGCCGGCCTGACCGATACCAAATACAACGGTTACTTCACGACCGCCGGCCGCGCCCTGACGCAGTCGTTCGACGCGACCCAGGTGAGCTACCTGAACGCCAATTCCGGCATTCCGGTCAGCTACCTCGGCGCCTGCCCGACTACCGCGGCAGCGGCGGCCCAGGTGGCCGCCATCGCCGACGGCATCGGCCCCTCGACCGGCCAGCTCAGCGCCGCCTGCGTGAACGCCGCCCACGGTGCCGGCCTGAGCGTGATCCCGTACACCTACCTGAACAATCCGTCGACCTACGCGAGCGCCTACAACCTCGGCGTGGACGGCGTCTTCACGAATTTCCCGGACATCGCCGCCAGCGTGCGCGACCAGGTGTTCGGGCCGGAGACGCCGGTGCCGGAGCCGCACTCGGTCGCGCTGCTGGGCCTGGGTCTCGCGGGCCTCGGCGTGTTCCGCAAGCGCAAACAGGCCTGAGCATCACATGTGAACCTCAGGCCGGCAGCGGCCTGCTCCTGAGCGTCGAGACGATGGTGTCGATGCTCGCCGGCTTCGCCAGATGCGCATTGAAGCCGGCGGCCAGGGTGCGCGCCCGCGTGGCCGGTGCGTTACAGGACGACAGCGCCACCAGGTAGGGGACTTCGCCGGTCGCGCGCACGGCGCTGGCGACGTCGAAGCCGTCGATGTTCAGCATGCCGAGATCGAGCAGCAGCGCGTCGGGCCGGAATTCGCGCACGAGCTGCAGCGCTTCGGCGCCGCCGTAGGCGCAGCATGCCTGGATACCGTGCAGGCCGAGGGCTTCGGTCAGGAAATCGGCGACGTCGCAGTCATCGTCGACGACGAGCACGCGGGGAGAGGAAGTAGGCATGGCCAGGGTCCGGTAAGGGGCGTCGCTGGGCGACGGTTACGCGGCGTTTGCTGGGCCGAGGTGGGATGGCGGGCGATGTGGCCAGCCAGGCCGCCATCCTACCACGATTACTGCGTCACGCGTGCAGCACGTCGACGAAGCGGCCGAGCGGCATCGGCCGGTGGAACAGGTAGCCCTGCATCGCCGTACAGCCATGGGCGCGCAGGTAGCGCGCCTGCACCTCGGTCTCGACGCCTTCGGCCACCAGGTGCAGCCGCAATCCGCGCGAGATCGAGATGATCGCCAGCACCACCGGGTAGTGGCCGTTCTCGTCGTGGATCTCCTGCACGAAGGACTGGTCGATCTTGATGGTATGGACCGGGAAGCGGTGCAGGTAGGCCAGCGACGAATAGCCGGTGCCGAAGTCGTCGATCGCCACCGACACGCCGAGCTGCCCCAGCTTGTTCAGCTGCTCGATGGCGCGCTGCGGGTTGCGGATGCAGATGTTTTCGGTGATCTCGACTTCGATGGCGCCGGGCGCGACGCCGTGGCTCAGCATGGCGTCGTGCATCTTGTCGAAGAAATCGCCGCGGTCCAGGTATTGCGGCGATACGTTCAGCGACAGCTTCAGCTGGCCGCCGCCGATGTGGGTCCAGGCGCGCATGTCGCGGCACAGCGCGCCGATCATCCAGTCCGAGATCGGCAGCATCAGGCCGCTCTCCTCGGCGAAGGGCAGGAATTCGCCGGGCGAGACCACGCCGCGCAGCGGGTGGTTCCAGCGCATCAGCGCCTCGGCACCGATGATGCGGCCGCTGGCGGCGTCGATCTGCGGCTGGTAGTACATTTCCAGTTCATCGTTCTCGAGCGCCTTGCGCAAGCCCTGTTCGAGCGCGATCTTCTGGTGCGCCGCATCCTGCATCGACGGATCGTAGAAGGCGTGGCCGTTCTTGCCCCGCCCTTTGACCTGGTACATGGCGATGTCGGCGTGGCGCAGCAGCTCGTCGATGGTCTCGCCGTGTTCCGGGTAGACCGCGATGCCGATCGAGGCCGAGATGTGCACCTGGTGGCCGTCCAGGTCGAAGGGCTGATGCAGCCGCTCGAGGAACTTGGAGGCGACGATGCGCGCATCCTCGCGGTCGCGCAGCTCGGGCAGCACGATGGTGAATTCGTCGCCGCCCTGGCGCGCCAGCGTATCGCCCTTGCGCAGGCATTCCTTCAGGCGCCCTGCGGCCTGCTGCAGCAATTCGTCGCCCTGCACGTGGCCGAGGGTGTCGTTGACCAGCTTGAAGCGGTCCAGGTCGACGAACATCACCGCCAGTTCGGCGTGCTTGCGCCGGGCCTGGTGCAGCGCCAGGCCGAGGCGGTCCTTGAACAGCGTGCGGTTCGGCAGGCCGGTCAGGATGTCGTGGTAGGCCTGGTGGTAGATCACCTCTTCGGCGCGCTTGCGGCCGCTGACGTCGCGCGCGATGCCGTAGGTGCCGATGAAGGACGGTTCGCCCGGCGCCCGGTCCGGCCGGTGCATGCCCATCGCATTCAGCGAAATCGTCATCGCCGTGGTGTTGAAGGCGTGCGCATGGCGGGTGCCGGCGCGGCATTCGAGGCGCAGCTCGACGTTGCGCGCGGCCCGTTCGCCGGCGCGGCGCTCGTCGAACACGTGGCGCGCGCGTTCCAGGTCGTCCTCGTGCACCAGCACCGCGTAGTGCTGGCCGATCAGCTCGCGCCGGGTGTAGCCGAGCAGCTGGCAGGCGCGGTCGTTGACGAAGGTGAAGCGGCCTTCATGGTCGAGCGTGTAGATGATGTCCGGCGACGAGTCGACCAGGTAGCGGTACATCTTTTCCGAGTTTTCCAGCTTGCGGGCGATCAGGCGGTTGCCCTGCTCCAGGCGGCGCTGCTGCAGCGCGTTGGCGACCGTCTGCAGCAGTTCCTCGCGGCTGTAGGGCTTGCGCAGGTAGTCGTGGGCGCCGCGCTTGAGGGCGCCGATCGCCGCGTCGATCTCGACCATCCCGCTGATGACGATCACGCCGGCGTCGATGCCCTGCTGGTTGATGAAGTCCATGACCCGCTCGCCGCCGACGTCCGGCAGGCGCAGGTCGAGCAGCACCAGGTCGAAGCGTTCGCGCGCCAGCCGCGCCAGGGCCTCGCCGCCGCTGGCGACGCAGGTCAGGTGGTAGCCGCGCCCGTGCAGCAACTGGCCAAGCGAACGCAAGGCATGCGCTTCGTCGTCGACCACCAGCAGCCGCGGCGGCTTGCCATCGGTAGCGGCCAGCGGGTCACTGAACACGGGCATTCCGGCTGGGAAGTTCGAGGGACCGGGGTGGAAGCCGGTGTGGGACCCTGGCAATTGCTGATGGCGCTTTGACATCCTGGGGGCAACAAAATATTTGCCGTGGGTATGAGAAGGCACCAATCATATCGGCATCATTCCTCAAAGACAATAATTTCTACTGGGTTTTGTGTCTCGCAAACCATCTTTTTGCCGTTCGCAGCGCCGGACGTCATGACCTACCAGGCCTGTACATACGTAACCGCACACCTGCTTTGCGCTGGTACAGAATTGATACACATTTGTCAAAAACTTGGTGACAATTACCTATTGGCAATTTATGATTCTTCAAATTCATCAATTTTTTATCGGCGTGCCGCAGAAGTGCCGCCCTCATCATCATGGCCAACGTGAACGATATCGCCGCCTGGCGGGAACGGACCTTCACCTCCCTGCTGTCGGTGGTACTCGTCGTGGGCAGTCTGTCGACCGTCGCGATCTTTCCGCTGCTGGTGTCCCAGGGCATGTGGACCGTCGCCGTCGCCGACACGGTCGCGCTGGTCTGGATCTTCGCCGTCTGGCGGCTCGGGAAGCTGTCCTATACGGCGCGCGTGCTGCATTTCCTGACCGTGGTCTACCTGCTGTCGGTGGTCCTGATGCTGACCGTCGGCGCGGCCAGCCTGAGCTACCTGCTGGGTCCACCGCTGATCGCATCCATCCTGCTGGGCATGCGCCCGGCGATGCTGGCGCTCGTGCTCGGCGCCGCCTCGCTGGTCGCGCTCGGCGCCGATGGCCATATCGTGCTGCACGTGCCGGGCTGGGAGCACGATCCGCTCAAGGCATCCCTGGTCGCCGCCCTGAACTACGGCACCATCGGCGCGATGCTGGTGCTGACCAGCAGCACCCTGCTCAAGGGCCTGTCGCGCTCGCTGTCCGACCTCGAGCTGACCTCGGCCGCGGTCTCGCGCCTGAACGACCTGGTGCTGATCGCCAAGGCGGCCGACGCCCAGCAGGCGCCGCAGCCGATCACCTTTGCCAACGACGCCTTCCTGCGCCGCACCGGCTACACCCGCGAGGAGATCGTCGGCCACAGCCTGCACGTGCTGCAGGGACCGGAGACCGATCCGGCGGTCCTGAAGCGCCTGTTCGAGGCGCTGATCGCCGGCCAGCCCTGCAACGATGAGCTGATCTGTTATACGCGGGCCGGCGAGACCTTCTGGGTCGAGCTCGAGGCGGTGCCGTTCTCGCGCGCCGGCGAGCCGACCAGCCACTGGGTCGTGGTCGGACGCGACATCACCGAACGCCGCATGGCGGCCGACGCGATCCACCGCCTGGCCTTCTATGACGTGCTCACCGGGCTGCCGAACCGGCGCCTGCTGATGGAGCGCCTCGGCGCGGTGGTCGAGCAGGCCCGCGCCGGCAACGGACTGGGCGCCGTGCTCTATCTCGACCTCGACAATTTCAAGGACATCAACGACGCGCGCGGCCATGCGGTCGGCGACGCCCTGCTCGGCCATGCCGCGACGCGCCTGGCACAGGCGGTGCGCAGCTGCGACACCGTGGCCCGCATCGGCGGCGACGAGTTCGTGGTGCTGGTCGACGGGCTGGGCACGGATCCGGCGGCCGCCGCGCAGCGCGCGCTCGACCTGGCCGGCCTGGTGGGCAGCGCGCTGGGCGCGCCGCTCGACCTCGAAGGCCAGCCCTACCGGATCGCCTCCAGCATCGGGGTGACGCTGGTGCAGCGCGACTGCGCCAGTGCGCACGACCTGCTGCGCGAGGCCGATACCGCGATGTACCGCGCCAAGTCCGGCGGCCGCAACGGCGTGGTGCTGTTCGAGAGCGCGATGCTGGCCGAAGCCCAGCACAAGCTGACGCTGGAGCGCGACCTGGCGCAGGCGCTGGTCAGCGGCGAGCTGTCGATGCACCTGCAGCTGCAGGTCGACCACGGCGGCGCGCCGGCCGGCGCCGAGCTCCTGATGCGCTGGCGCCGCGCCGACGGCAGCATGGTCCGCCCCGACATCTTCATCCCGGCGGCGGAGTCGAGCGGCATCATCGTCCCGCTCGGACACTGGGTGCTGCGCCAGGCCTGCGCCGCCTGGCTGGCGCTGGACCGCGCCGGGCATCCGATGCCGCTGTCGATCAACGTCAGCCCGCTGCAGTTCCGCCAGCCGGATTTCGTGCAGCAGGTGCGCGCCATCCTGCTCGAGACCGGCGCCCCGCCCGAGCAGCTGATCTTCGAAGTGACCGAAGGGCTGCTGGTCGAGGACATCGCCCAGACCATCGCGCGCATGCACGAACTGAGCGCGCTCGGCATCCGCTTCTCGGTCGACGACTTCGGCACCGGCTACTCGAACCTGGCCTACCTGAAAAAGATGCCGCTGTACGAACTGAAGATCGACAAGAGCTTCATGCACGACACGCCGCACGACGAGAGCGGCACCGCGATCGTGCAGTCGATTTTGTCGATGGCCGGCCACCTGGGCCTGCGCGTGGTCGCGGAAGGGATCGAATCGGATGCCCAGGCGTGCTACCTGAAGTCACACGGCCGCCCCTACATGCAGGGCTTCCTGTATCACCGCCCGATGCCGCTCGACCAGCTGCTCGGCTGGCTGGACGATGCCGCCGGCGGGGCTGCCGCCGCCATGACATCCGCGGCATCCGACACTGCCTTGGTGTAAGCGTAGTCCTACGTAACGAATAGGACTCGGCTGAATGCTGCAAGGAAATTTTAGCGTTACCATCTGGTATTAATTTACCGAAAAAGGCGACGCGATGCCGATCTACGTCCTCCTTGTCGGCGGCGGCGAACCGCTACACGACACTGCAACCCGCCTGATCGGTGAATCCCCGCTCAAACTCGTCGCCGTGCCCGATCCCGACACCGCCCTGAACGCCCTGGCCGGCGTCCGCTTCGACGTGCTGGTCGGCGGCGCGATGGCGGACGACGCCATGTTCGAACGCTTCCTGGCCGCCGCCAGGGAGCTGCAGCCGGGGCTGCATGTCATCGACGCACGCAAGATCGGGTCGGCGCCGCCACGCCGCTACACCAAGGTGCACAAGCCGGCCGCCGCCCTGGTGCCGGCGCTGCTGGCCTGAAGCGCGCCGCCAATCGTAACAAGCGCCATCAATTTCGTCAGTTCTGTATATTTTCGCAACGCCCGTGCCGCCCCGTCGGCGGCACGGCTTTTCCAACCTACTGCGAGAGTAATAATGGCTGACAAGAAAAAATCGAAAGAAAACAAGCATATCGTCCAGGAATTCGGCGCGCTGGCGCCGGTCCGCATCGGACTGTCGGAAGAAGTCCGTTCCAAGAGCGTGCGTGCGCTCAACCGCCTGCTGGCGCATACCATGGCCATGCGCGACGCCTACAAGAAGGCGCACTGGCAGACCGCCGGCGCCACCTTCTACGAACTGCACCTGCTGTTCGACAAGCACTACGAAGAACAGGCCGAGCTGATGGATTCGATCGCCGAGCGCATCCAGACGCTGGGCGGCGTCACGGTCGCGCTGCCGGGCGACGTCGCCTCGGAATCGGAAATCGCACGCGCACCGCGCGGCCGCGAGAGCGCCCGCGCCCAGCTCGACCGCCTGGCCAGCGGCCACGAAACGATCCTGCTGGATGCGCGTCCGCTGGCGCGCGCCGCCGACGATGCCGGCGACGACGGCACCAACGACCTGATCGTCAGCGAAATCGTGCGCACCAACGAACTGCAGAGCTGGTTCATCGTCCAGCACCTGTCGCGCCAGTCGGAACTGGGCGACGTGCAGGCCCCCGCGGCCCCGGTCTGATCCTCGAGGGCCGCCCGCCCTTACTGCGCGAAGCGCGGCTTGAGCCGGTCGGCGTCGGCCACCGGGAACGGGGAGCCCAGCACCACGGCGGCGCCCTGGGTCTGGTTCTGCGCCTGGCACTTGTGGGTGCAGGCCGTCGCCGGCGGCGCGACCTCGGTGGCGTCCTCGCCCATCACCTGCCCCATGCGCCCGCCGCTGGCGACCGACCATTGCGACACGCCGCCGCAGTGCTGGACGCGGGCGACGCCGCCGGTCCGGGTCGCGATATTGTTGGTGCACAGCGGCTCGGCGATGCGGTCGGCGAACTGCGGGCTATCGCGGCCGACGAACTTCGACGAGTAATCGTTGCCGAAATTGATGCGTGGCCCGATGGTCAGCGTGGTGTCCTTGAAGGGCACGACCTCGCCTTCGCGGTTGCGGAAGTTGCGGTTGTCGAAGTAGAAGGCGCTCTGCGCCAGCTTGTGGGTGAACACGGTCTTGGTCTCGTCGGCGCGCGCCACTTCCATCTGGAAGATGCCGCCGTTGGCGCAATCCTTGGCCTGGATCTTCATCGTCAGGCCGGGACCGGTGCGGGTCAGCACGATGTCGGCCGAATCGCTCAGCTCGACTTTCACGGCGCTGTTCAGGAACAGGCCGCGGTGGTCCGGCAGCTTGCTGTCGAAGACCGGGGTGGCGCGGCCACCGGTAATGTCCTTCTTATTGGCGACGCCGGTCATCGCGTAATTCAGCACGCCGAACGAGGCGGCGTCGACGTCGAACTGCACATAGCGCCCCTGCACGCGGAAGGTCGATGCCACGCTGCCCGGCGCCACCGACACCGTCTGCGCACCGCTCTTGCCGAGCACCGTGAAGCCGCCGTTCTCGCAGCCCGAGGAACTCGCCGCATACGCCTGTTGCGCCGACAGAAGCAATCCCATGCAGCAAGCCGCCATCCAGTTTTTCATGTCGTTCTCCATCCCTGTTAAAGTGCGCCGGTGGTCGAAGTGATCCGGTCGCCATCGCTGATGCGAATTCCGTGTTTTTTTATTGCGGGTCGATGCGCCCGTAGGCGCCGTGCGTGCCGTTGGCCGGGCCGGCGGCATAGAACAGCGTGGTCGCCGGCTGCTCGTTGACGCCGTTGCCGAACGCGATGCCCCACAGGCCGTCGATCGCGATCGGGGTCTTGTCCGCTTTCGCCAGAACGCCCATCAGGGCGCCGCTGGCCGGATCGAAGACGTTGATCCTGCCGTCGCCGAAGTTCCCGACCAGCAGCATGCCGGCGGCGCTGCCGAAGCCGGCCGGGGCCTGGGCGATGCCCCAGGGTGCGTTCAAGACCCCGCCGGTGGCGAAGCGTTTGACCAGGGCGCCGCTCGGATCGAACACGTCGACGATGCCGAGACCGGGGCCGCGGTTCTCGCCCGGCCCGCTGGCCGCGCGCTGCGCATAGGTCACATAGATGCGGTTGCCGACGGCCTGGATGCCGTAGGGCGCATAGCCGGCCGGCAGTCCGCTGTCGGTGAAGCCGCCGCCGGGCAGGGCCACCTTCTTCCACGCCGGGTCGTAGACGTCGATACGGCCGTTGCGGAAGTCGGCCGCATATAAATAGTTTATGCCGTTATGGCTGGCCAGCGTCAGGCCGGTGTAGGCCGCCGCGCCGGCGGCGCCGCCGGCCGCGGTATCGACGGTCGTGATGGCGTGCAGGCGGTCGACCGCCGGCGCCCAGCCGGACAGGGTGCCGCCGGTGCCGGCGAAGATGAAGGCGGCGACGCCGCTGGCCGCGCCCGCGCTCACGCGGAAGTCCTGGGTACCGTTGTAGACGATACCGGCCGGTCCGGCCGCGCCGCCCGCCCCCGCCGGCACGCTCACCACCAGGGTCTGCGGATTGCCCCTGCCGTCGTACAGCGTGGAGGTCGAGGTGCCCTGGTTGGCCACCCACACGAAGCCGGTTGGATTGAAGGCGATGCCCCAGCCGTTGACCAGGTTACTATCCACGTGGGCGGCCGCGCCGGCCGCGCTGTCGGCGACCACGTTGGCGGCAGTGAACGCGGACAGCGCCGGCGGCGGTGCCGGACTGGCGGGCGCGTCGTCGTCGCCGCCGCCGCAGGACAGCAAGGCAGCGCCGAAGAACGCGCCGGACAACATCACGGACAACAGCCTGGCGCCGCGGCGCGCGGGGGCGTGGAATCGGATCTGCATGGCGTGCTCCTGTCGGGTGGATCGGGACATCTGACCCGTAAATACCCGCCGGCACGCTAAAGGTTCAATGTTTTTTCAGAAATGAAAACTGAGGCTCGCCGTGAATCCGCTGGCACGCGGCAATTCGGACAGGTAACTGCGCCAGCGCGTCTGCACGCCGGCCTGCACGGTGCAGTCGCCGATGTCGGCGACCAGCGCGATGCGCGCGTCGCCACTGTTGCCGATGCTGTCCACCGTGCCCTCGTAGCCGCCCATCGGATGCAGCAGACCCGCATGCGCGGCCAAGCGCAAGCTGTCGCTCAGGGGATAGGCGCCGCTCAGGTCCAGGTACAGGCTGCGCCCTTCCCCGTAATACGCCGGCGAATAGAACAGGCGCGCGCTGCCGCGCTGCGACGCCAGGCCGGCGTAGAACTCGTGGTAATTCCAGTGGCCGTCGCGCAGGAAGGTGCTGCGGGTGACGCCGGCATCCCAGGACAACGTGGACGTGAGCCGCTGCGCCCGGCCGCCGTAGGCGATCAGCTGGCCCTGGGCCCGCCCCTCGAGCCGGACCGGCGAGGCGAAGGCGCCGGCATACCAGCCGGCCGCGGTCTCGTGCTCGACGCGCAGCTGCAGCGCCGGACGGGTGTCCAGCGCGATGCCGCGTCCGGCGTATTCGGAGACGAGGGTCAGGTCGGCACTGGTCTGGCAGCGGGCGGGCCCGCTGAGGCAGATCAGCGTGAAGGCGGCGAGCCTGGAGGCGGCAAGCGCGAAGGTGGCGGTGTCGTGGCGGCGGTCGGGGTGCATAGGCAGACGCAGGCTTTCGCCGCCCGCGACAGGGCAGCACATGCGTCTATGTTACCAGCCGCGAGCAGGCGCACGCCGCCGCGCGGCCGGACCTCGGCCAGCAGCGCGGCCAGGCCGGCGACGTGGGCCGCCGCATACGACGAGCCGGACACCAGGTTCCAGCGCGGTCCCGGGGCGCAGGTCGGCACGTCGGTGCCCGGCGCGTACAGCAGGTTCGATGGGGCCGCGTGGCGGTCGCCGCTGCGCGCGACCCCGATCACGCCCGGCAGCGAGGCCGGAAAGCCGCCGTCGGGACGCTGCGGATCGGCCGCCCCCACCACGGTCACGCCGCGCCCCAGTGCCGCCTCCAGCAGGCTTTGCAGCAGGCGGTCCGGCGGGCCGGCGAGGCTCAGGTTGATGATGTCGGCGCCGTTCTCGAGCGCGTAGTTGATTGCCTTGCCCAGCGTCAGGCTGTTACAGCGCGCGGCGCGTCCGCCGGTTTCCCAGCAGGCGCGCAGCGCCATCAGCGACGCGCCCGGGGCGATGCCGGCGATGCCGATGCCGTTGCCGCTGCGGGCGCCGATGATGCCGGCGACGGCGGTGCCGTGGACCTCGGCGGGATCGGGCGCGGCGTCGACGAAATTGCGGCGCAGCTTGACCCGGCCGGCCAGGTCCGGATGGGCGGCGTCGACGCCGCTGTCGACCACGGCGACGGTGACGTTGCGGCCGGTGCTGACCCGGTGCAGTTCGGCCAGGTGCCAGTCCTGCGCCGCCGGCTGGGCCGGGTACAGCGGGTCGGCGTCGGCGAGGCCGTGGTAGTCCGCCAGCGGCTGGGCCCAGGCCACGCGCGCATCGTGCGCCAGCTCGTCCAGCACGCGCGCGGACGGCACGGCATCGGGCGCTTCCATCACGAAGCAGTCGACGCCGATGGCCGGCATCGGCCAGTTGTCGCGCAGGCGCAGGCCGTGGGCGGCGGCGATGTCGGCGGCCACGCGCCGGCGCGCGGCGCTGCCGCTGTCCTTCAGGTAGCCGCCGCCGTACGAGGCATCGGGACGGAAGTGGCCGGCCGGCAGGCGCAGCATCACCAGTACCTGGTGCCGAGCGGCCTCGGCCACCGGATCGGGGTGGTCCGCCGGTGGCACCTCTGCCGGCGCCTGCGCCTGCGCGAATCCGTAGAGCAGGAGCGCGGCGACCGCAGCGAACATGCGCAGGCGCTTCAAGGCGAGCCTTCCGCGCCGAGCGGTTCGGCCAGCGTGACGGCGGCCTGGCCGCGCAGGCGCCCGGCCACCGCATCGGCTGCCTGTTCGGTAGCCAGCACCCAGGCGCCGGTGGCGGTCGGCCCGCCGGCGATGCGGGCGCCGTTTTCCAGCACGATGCGGCGCAGCTCGCGTTCCGGCGTGTCCGGCTTGAACATGACGATCAGCCGGCTCTGGCTGCCTGCCGCGGCGCCGAGCACGCGGTAGTCGCCGGCCTGTGCCTCGGCCCCGCCCGACGGCCGCACCAGCAGGCCGGCCAGCACGGCGATCACGCAGCATTGCGCGCCGATGGCGAGGCGCAGCCAGCGCCCGTCGTTGGCGGCCAGGCGCGTGCGCCAGCCGGGCAAGGTCGACGTCTGCGCCGGCACCGGTATGGGGGCGGCCGGCTGTTGGGGCGGCAGCGCATCCAGCTGCGGCAGCAGGCGCGCCAGCGCGGCGTCGGGGTCGCAGTCGGGTCCCGCGCCCGCTCCGGCGGCGCGCAGCGTGTGCAGCGCGGCGAGATCGGCGCGGCATGCCGCGCACCCCTTCAGGTGCGCCTGCACCCGTTCCAGTTCGCTGCCGGCCAGGCTGCCGTTGGCGAGCCAGGGCAGCGCTTCCTGTGCTTCGCGGTGCGGATTCATGGGCGTTCCTCCAGTTGGCCGTCCAGCAGCAGCGCCAGGCGCTTGCGGGCATGGAACAGCCGCGTCTTGATCGTATTCACCGGGCACGCCATGATCTCGGCGATTTCGGCCTGGCTCATGTCGTGGTACAGGGTCAGCTGGAATGCGGTGCGCTGGGCCAGCGGCAACTGGGCCAGCGCCGCATCCACCGCGTGCGCCAGGCGCAGGCGCTCGAATTGCCAGTCGGGGCGGTCGGCATCCGCGCCTTCGCGCTCGTCGACGCCGGCTTCGACCGGCTCGTCAAAGGCCTGTAGGGCCTTGCAGGCGCGCCGGTAGGCGATCGCGAAGATCCAGGTCGACACCTTGCTGCTGCCGTCGAAGGTGGCCGCCTTGCGCCACACCGCCAGCAGCGTGTCGTTGACGATTTCCTCGATCAGCGCGCTGCTGCGCGTCATGCGCTGCAAGAAGCGCCCCAGGCGCGGGAAATAGGCGCGGTACAGCGCCTCGAAGGCGCGCCGGTCGCCGGCCGCGATACGGCCGACCAGGCAGGCTTCGCCCTCGGCCGTGCGGGCCAGGAGCGCGGGGTCGTCGGTTCTTCTGTCCAAGCTGGGTCTCCACGGTTTCCGGTATATACCCGGTTGGCGGCGAATGGTTCAATCCGCCGTGGAGTTTGCCTGAAGAAAGCATGCGGCCGCAATCTTTCTAGCGGCCGGCCGAGTCCATTTCGATCAGGTCGAGCATGGCGCCGGCGTCGACCGGCTTGACCAGGAAATGATCGAAGCCGGCCGCCATGGCGCGTTCGCGGTCCTGTTCCTGGCCGTAGCCGGTCAGCGCGATCAGCAGCGCGCCGGCGGTCGCGCTGCGGGCGCGCAGCATGCGGGCGAGCGTGTTGCCGTCGATTTCCGGCAGCCCGATATCCAGTATGCATACGTCCGGATGGGCCGTGTCGGCGCGCTCCAGCGCCACCGTGGCCGCATGCTCGACCATGACCTCATGGCCGACCACTTCGAGATACATCGCCAGCATGCGCGCGGCGTCGACGTTGTCGTCGACGATCAGCACGCGCCGCCCCTGGAACACGGGACTGCCGTCCGGCCGCTCGCTTGCCGATGCGGCATCGCCCTGCGGCGGGAGGGCCCTGGGCAGGGTCACGATGAAGTCGCTGCCGCAGCCGCTGCCGCCGCTTTCGCAGGCCACCGTCCCGCCATGCAGTTCGACCAGGCTCCTGACCAGGGCCAGGCCGATGCCGAGGCCGCCCTGGGAGCGGTCGGGGCTGCGCTCGGCCTGGGCGAACAGGTCGAAGATGCGCGGCTGCAGTTCGAGCGGGATGCCGACGCCGTTGTCGGCCACGTGCAGCCGCACATGGCGCTCCGTGGCCTGCATGGTCAGGTGGATGCTGCCGCCGCGCGGCGTGTACTTGGCGGCGTTGTTCAGCAGGTTGGTCAGGATCTGGATCAGGCGCTTGTGGTCGCCCACCACATGGGCCGGTGCCGGGTCCAGTTCCAGCGTCAGCCGATGGCCTTTCTGTTCGATCAGGGGGCGCGCCTGTTCCAGCGCGTCGGCCACGATCTGCTTCACCTCGAGGTCGGCTTTTTCCAGCGTGATCAGGCCACGCGTCACCCGCGACACATCCAGCAGATCGTCGACCAGGCCCGTCATGTGGCCGACCTGGCGCGAAATGATCTGGCTGGTGCGCCTGAGCTGCTCCGGTTCCAGCCGCGCCACCGCCATCAGGTCGGCGGCGGCGCGGATCGGCGCCATCGGGTTCCTGAGTTCGTGCGCCAGCATGGCGAGGAACTCGTCCTTCCTGCGGTCGGCCTCGCGCAAGGCCTCTTCGGCGCGCTTGCGTTCGCTGATATCGACCGACACCGCCAGCATGCTCTGGATCGCGCTGCCCGGCGCGCGCACCGGACTCACCGTATTGTTGACCCATACGACGCCGCCGCCAGGCCGTACATAGCGCTTCTCGATCTCGAAAGGCTCGCCGGTGGCCACGGCGCGTTCGAACAGCAGCAGGTTGCGCGCCAGATCGTCCGGATGGGTGATGTCCTGCATGCGCATGCCGAGCAGGTCTTCGCGCGCACGCCCGACGATCCGGCAAAAGCGCTCGTTCATGCGCACCAGCCTGCCGCTCAGGTCGGCTTCGCTGATGCCGGCGCCGGTCTGGGCAAACAGCGACGCCAGGTGCGCTTCGCTCTGACGCAGGGCCAGCTCGGTGCGCCTGCGCTCGGTGACGTCGACGAAGGTGCAGACCGCGCCCTGCAGTTCGCCGTCCTGCCAGACCGGCCGTGCCCGGTATTCGACGGGAAACGCGGAGCCGTCGATGCGAAAGAACACCTCGTCCTCGACGTGGGCGAAGGTGCCGAAGCGCGCCGACTGGTAGATCGGGCAGTCGCACACGTCGTACTCGGTGCCGTCCGGATGCCGGTGGTGGATGACGCCGTGCAGCTTGCGTCCGACCGCGTCTTCTTCGCGGGCAAAACCGAGCATCTTCAGGAACGCCGTGTTGCACATGATCGTGACGCCGTCCCGGTCGACCGAATAAAACCCTTCTTCGCCGCTGTCGATCAGCAGGCGCAGATAGTCGTGGTTGGCACGGATGCGTTTCTCGGCGCTGCGCAGCTCCGTTCCCATCCGGTGATTGTCGATGCATGCGTGGCAGCGCCTGGCGACAGCGGACAAGAGCGCGACGTCGTGCGCCGTCCAGTGCCGCGGAGCATCCTGCGCCACCAGCATCCAGGCCAGGGTCTGCCCGTCCTCGGTCACCGGCGCTGCCATGAATGCCCCCGGCGCTGCGTCCGTGCCGGGTGGCAGCCAGCCGGCGAAGCGCGCGTCGGCCTTGCAGTCGTCGACGACGCAGGCCGGCACGGTGCGGCCGGGCGGCGCGTCCTGGCCGCCCCCCGCGTCGGTCGCGACCTGCTGCAGGCCCTCCGCCATGCGGTCCCAGTCGGCGCTGGCCCGGTCGAGGTAGCGGCAATGGTCGCCCTGCATGTGCGCGCACAGCAGGCTGGCGGCGGCCTGGGCGATCTGGGCGGGCTCGGCCAGTCCCTCGAGCGCCCCGTCGAGCCTGGCGAGGAAGCGGTAGCGGTCGAGTTCTTCCAGTAATGCGCGGCTGGTCCCCGCATCGGGCAGTGCTTGTTCCGGCATCGTCATGCTTTTTAATGGGATCGGGGGCACATCGTAATCCAGTTCGACGCGGATAAAGTGCTCGATTGAAACCGGACGGCATGCCATGTGCATGGAAGTTATATTAGAATTTCGCCATCCGCTTGTCCGTACATTATTTTTGCCGGGGTTTCTCGCATGTCGGTCCGCTTCCGCAACAATGTCCACGTCGCCGGTTCCGGCACCTCTACCATCGTCTTCATCCACGGTTTCGGTTGTGACCAGACCATGTGGCGCTACCTGGCGCCGGTACTCGAGGAGCGCTACCGTGTCGTGACCTACGACCTGGTCGGGTGCGGCGAATCGGACCTGCAGATGTACGACCGCGACAAGTACGCCACGCTGCAAGGCCACGTCGACGATCTGTTCGATATCCTGGAGTCCTGCGCACGCGGCCCGGTGGTGCTGGTCGGCCATTCGGTCGGAGCCATGATCGGCATGCTGGCGACGATCCGGGCGCCAGCGCGTTTTGCGGCGCAGGTCATGCTCAGTCCATCGCCGTGTTTCATCAACGACGGCGACTATATCGGCGGCTTCAATCAGGAAGACCTGGAAGCGCTGCTTGCCACCATGGAAGACAATTTCCTGGGCTGGTCGATGGACGTGGCGCCGCTGATCACCGGTGGGCAGCACCACCCGGCGCTGACCAACGAGCTGGCGCGCCGCTTCTGCCGCAACGATGCGGCGATCATGCGCCATTTCGCGCGCGTCGCCTTTCTGTCCGATTATCGCGCCGACCTGGCGCGCTCCAGCGTGCCGGCACTGGTGCTGCAGTGCAGCGACGACTTGCTGGTGCCGCACGAAGTCGGCGCCTACCTGCTGAGGCACCTGCCGAACAGCACCCTGTGCGTGGTCGACAACGTCGGCCATTGTCCGCACCTGAGCGCCCCGAGCGCCAGTTTCATGGCGCTCGACACGTTTCTGGCACGGATCCGGTCGGATCGCCAGGGGGCGCCGGCGACGGCGCCAGCCTGTTCCAGCGCAATCCCGACGGACACGGCAGCAGGACGGGACAAGACGCGTTCGATCGGACAGGACTGATTCGCCGCCGCGGCCGCTCTGGCATTGCGGTCACTGGATCGTGATCTGTTTCCTGGTCGTGCCGGTTTTTTTCGGCAAGGTCAGGCTCAGTACGCCGTCCTGGTATCTGGCCTCGGTGGTCGCATCGTCGATTTCCTGCGGCAGGTTGAAACTCCGGAACAGCGCGCCGCTGTAGCGCTCGCTGTACACGGTGCCGCCCGTGCCCTCCTGCTTTTCCTCCTGCATGGTCGCGCTGATGGTCACCATGTTGCCCTCGACCGAGATGCGGATGTCGTCCTTCTTGATACCCGGCATGTCGGCCTTGACCAGGTAGGCCTGGTCGGTTTCGCTCACATCGACGCGGATCTGGCGCTCCGGCTCGGCGCTGCGCAGCATCGGCGACATCGCGAATTCGCGCATCAGGTCTTCCATCCGGCGGAAGGGATCGAGCCGGGCCACGTCGTTGAACGGATCGAAGCGTGTCAGATTGCTGGCCATGATGTCCTCCTGGGAAGGGAACGAAATTGAAAGCGCACGGCGACGCCACCGCCACACCGGCTGGCCGGACTGGCGCCCCGATCATGGCGTCGCTGCCCGTGCGTTGTTCATCCTAGGAGCGGGAAGCGAGCGCAATATGAGCATGATCAAGGCATGCCGCTTGCATTGGCGGTGAAACCATGGGCGAAGCATCTAGTCAAACGATGGTGCGGTCATCCAGGGAAGCGCCATGCTGAAAACGATCGTTGTCCATGTCGACGGCAGTCCCGAACAGGACGCCCGGATGCACGCCGCGGCGTTGCTGGCCAGGGACTACGGCGCCCACGTCGTCGGCAGCGCCGCCACCGGCATCGCCTGGCTGGATTTCGCCCTGCTGGCCGGCTCGATGGCGGCACCGGCGCCGGCGGCCGACTTCGACGGCATGCGCAAGCTGGCCAGACTGCGCCTGGACGAGTTCAGCGCCCAGGCCGCCCGGCTCGGCATCCAGTCGGTCGAAACCCGCCTGATCGAGGACGTGCCCCAGTACGGCCTGCTGCTGCAGTCGCGCTACGCGGACCTGGTCATCCTCGGCCAGGACCAGGACGATGGCGAACCGGGCTTGCCGGCCCGCGTGCGCCGCCTGCCCGAGCACGTCGCCCTGCACGGCGCCCGGCCGGTGCTGGTGGTGCCGCCCGGATACCGCGGCGAGCCGCTCCCCGGCACCGTAGTGGCCGGCTGGGACGGCAGCCGGCAGGCGCTGCGGGCCATGACGGCGGCGCTGCCGCTGCTGGTGCGAGCCGACGTCGTCAAGCTGGCCTTGATCAATCCCGATGAACTGTCCACGCAGCACGGCGAACAGCCCGGCGCCGACCTGGCGCTCTGGCTGGCGCGCCATGGCGTACGCGTCGACGTGGTGCTCGAACGGACCAGGACCACCGCCGGGCATGCGCTGGCGGCGCTGGCGCGCGCCAGCGGCGCCGGCCTGATGGTCTGCGGCGCCTACGGCCACAGCCGCTACCGCGAATGGATGCTGGGCGGCGTCACCCGCGAACTGCTGGCGCGCGCGCCGGTGCCGCTGCTGATTGCCCACTGACTACCCGCCGAACAGAAGGTAAGGTGATACGGCATCGGTTAAGATACCCTCACCCTGTTTATCTGAAGTTAGTTCCATGGCAGTCAAATCACCCTGCGTCGAGCTGTGCCAGTTCGACGGCAAGACCGGCTTCTGTACCGGATGCCTGCGCACCCTCGCCGAAGCACGCGAGTGGAAGAAGATGACCGATCACCGCAGGCACCAGATCATCAACGAACGCGCGCGGCGCGAGAAAAAACTGGTCGGCAAGTAGCAAGCATCGCCAAGGTCAGCGCCCAGGCATGGGATGCGCGCTCAACCCGGTTGCGGCGCCAGCGTCTTGCTGAAGTGCGACACGCCGTTCAGGTCGATCAGCTCGACCGTCATCGCCTTCGTCGCCGGATCGATCAGCACTTCGCCGAAGAACTGGTAGCCGGAGAACGGCGACGAGTTCTGAATGACGGGGGCTTTCTGGAAGACGACGCTCGGCCCGAAGGTCTTGTCCAGCTTGTTGGGACCGAATGCCCCGGCATTCATCGGGCCGGCCACGAATTCCCAGAACGGCGAGAAGTCGCTGAACTGCGCATTCGCCGGGTCGTAGAAATGCGCGGCGCAATAGTGCACGTCCGCCGTCACCCACACCACATTCTTGACCGCCTTGATGGCCCGCAGCAGGCGTGCGATTTCCAGTTCGCGCCCACTGGGCGCGCCGTCGTCGCCGTTGGCGATCGCTTCCCACTTGTCGTTACCCTGGGCATCCTTGCCGTCGCCCACCTGCAGGCCGACCGGCATGTCGGCTGCGATCACCTTCCAGGTCGCGGTCGACCTGGCCAGTTCGGCCACCAGCCAGTCGAGCTGGGCGTTGCCCAGGAAGGCGGTGTCCGCGCCTTCCACGGCCTGGCGGTTGGCGCTGTTCGGGCCGCGGTAGCTGCGCATGTCGAGCACGAACACATCGAGCAGCGGCCCCTGCCCAATCTTGCGGTAGACGCGCTGCGCCTCGGGTTGCTTGAAATAGCGCATCGGCGCGTACTCCAGGAAGGCGCGCTGGCCGCGTGCCGCGAGCAGCGCCACATTCTTCTCGGTATAGCGGGCGTCGCCCGAGAGGTCCTTCGAGGTGCTGTAGTTGTTGGTCACCTCATGGTCGTCCCACTGCCAGATCTGCGGCACCTGGGCAGCGAACTTGTGGAAGTTCGCATCGAGCATGTTGTACGACTGGCGGCCACGGTACTCTTTCAGGGTCTCGGCCACCTTGCTCACTTCCTGCGTCACGATGTTGGTCCAGACGGCGCCGTTTTCGGCCGTCTGCCGGGCCTCGATCGGGCCGTCGGCATAGATGGTGTCGCCGCTGTGGATGAAGAAATCCGGATCGCGCTTGCGCATCGCCTCGTAGATCCGGTAGCCGCCGAACTCGGTGTTGATGCCCCAGCCCTGGCCGGCCTGGTCGCCGCTCCAGTGGAAGCGCACCGGCTTGCGGGCATCGGGCGGCGCGGTACGGAACTGGCCGTTCAGGGTTTCGCTCTGGATGCTGCTGTTGTCCGGGTCGACGTATTTGACGCGCACGAAGACGGTCTGGCCCGCCGGCAGGCCGGTCAGGTCGACCCGCGACGTGAAGTCGGTCGCATCGGTTGCGGTGGGGCCGACGATGCGGCTGGCATTGGCGAAGCGGTCGGTGGTGTCGTATTCGACCACCATGATCGCGTTGCGGTCGCTGCGGCTCCAGACGATCGCCCCATCGGCATTGACGTCGCCGAACTGCAGCCCCGACGGCAGTCTGGGGCGCTCGGCGTCGCTGGGGATGACGGCCGGCGCTGCGCCCGATGAACCGCCACAGCCGGACAGCAGAAAGGAACCGGACAGTGCGCCGCCGGACACGAGGAAGCGCCGGCGCGAGAAGGAAGTGCTCATGAAGTCTCCCGTGGTTGAACTCATCGGGAGTGTAGGAAGACTATGTGACCGGTTTGTGAATTCCCAATCGTGCGCGCTTGCAATCATGTTGAACCCGTACCTGGGCTTCGCCTGGGCGCGACTTAGCCGTCGGTCGACACCGTGACCCGTTCCCAGGCCGCGAAATCGCTCTCCAAACCGGCCAGCCTGCCCCGCACCAGCTGCAACGCGTCGCTGCCCAGCAGCAGGTGCGCGGGCGGCGCCTCTTCCTCCATCAAGGCCAGCATCGCGCGCGCCGCCTTGGCCGGGTCGCCCAACTGCCGGCCGCTCTTTTCTTCGCGCGCCTTACGCACCGGATTGAACAAGGCGTCATAGTCGGGAATCGAACGTCCGGTGCGCTGCATCGAACGGCCGGCCCAGTCGGTGCGGAACGAACCGGGCGCGATCGCGGTCACGGCGATGCCGAAGGGATGGACTTCCTTGGCCAGCGTATCCGAGATGCCTTCCAGTGCAAATTTGCTGCCGCAGTAGTAGGCGATGCCGGGCATGGTGATATAGCCGCCCATCGATGTGATGTTGAGGATGTGGCCGCGCCGGCGCTTGCGCATGAACGGCAGCACGGCCTTGATCATCGCGACCGGACCGAAGACGTTGACGTCGAACTGGCGGCGCATGTCCGCCAACGGCGATTCTTCCAGGATGCCTTCGTGCCCGTAGCCGGCATTGTTGACAAGGACGTCGATCGGACCCAGCGCCGCTTCGACGCCCGCGACGACACGGTCGACCACATCGAACTGGGTCACGTCGAGCAGGCGCGCGTGGGCACGCCCCGGGCACAGGGCCTCGAACGCTTCGGCGGCCTGCGCGTTCCTGACGGTGCCGGCCACGCGGTGGCCATCGGCCAGCGCTTGTTGTGCAAGGGCGCGGCCGAAGCCGCTGCTGACGCCGGTGATCAGCAAGAGTTTTTTGGTTGACATGTCTGCGCTCCCGAGTTGATTGACACCGCATGTTATTCTTCAACCCACGAGGCAATAAGCCCACATCGGATAATATTCTTGCCTAAAACTATGCGCCCTGCGGCATTCACCGTCACTGAAGATAGGTCCGGCCACGCCCAGCAGCGCATGATCGAACTGCTGCATACACTGGCGCCCCAGGAAGGCTACAACCTCACGGCGCTGCCCAGCGTACGCATCCTGCGTTCCGACCGCGCACTGCGGCGCACCCCGGTGCTGTACGATCCGGGCATCGTGATCGTCTGCCAGGGTCGCAAGCGCGGCTATTTCGGCGATCAGCTGTTCGTTTACGATGCGCAGCATTACCTGGCCGTGTCCGTTCCCGTGCCCTTCGACATGGAAACCGACGCCACGCCGGCGCAGCCGCTGCTGGCGCTCTACCTGCACCTCGATTTCACCGTCGCCGCCGACCTGGTGCTGCAGATCGACCGCCAGTGCGCGGCCGAACCGCCGCTGGCACCCCGGAGCATGTTGTCGAGCCCGATCGACGCCGACATGCGCAGCTCGGTACTGCGCTTCCTGGAAGCCCTGCACCGGCCACTGGAAGCGGCCGTGCTGGCGCCTGCCCTGTTGCGCGAACTTTATTTCCGTGTCCTGACCGGTCCCCAGGGACGCTCGCTGCGCGCCGCGCTGGCGGCCCGGGGCCAATACGGGAAGATTGGGCGCGCCCTGCGGCGCATCCATGGCGACTACGCCGCTGCACTCGACCTGGCGCAACTGGCCCGGGAAGCCGGCATGAGCGTGCCCGCGTTTCACAGCCACTTCAAGCAGATCACGCAGACCTCGCCGATGCAGTACCTGAAGTCGACCCGGCTTCACAAGGCCCGCCTGCTGATGGTGCGCCAGAACCTGACGGCGGAGGCAGCCGGTCATGCGGTCGGCTACGCGAGCGCGTCGCAGTTCAGCCGCGAGTTCCGGAGGCTGTTCGGCTTGACGCCTGCGCTGGAAGCAAAACGGATGCGGGCGGAGTTTGCCCTTCCACCGGCATTTGCGGATGCCGAGTTCATCTCGTCGCATTGACATTGGAAAACGCATGACGCCAACGCCTTCCATCCCCGCCGCCTTCACGCCAACCGGCAAACTGCGCGCCGCCATCAACCTCGGCAATCCGATCCTCGCTTATTCCGATGCCGCCGGCAATGCGCGTGGCGTGTCCGTCGACCTTGCCGGCGAATTCGCCCGGCGATTGGGCGTCGAGCTGGAACTCGTGGTCGTGGATACAGCTGGCAAGTCGGTCGACGCCGTCGCTGCGGAGGGGGCCGACATCGGTTTCTTCGCCATCGACCCGGTGCGCGGCGCGCACATCGCGTTCAGCGCGGCGTATGTGCTGATCGAAGGCTGCTACCTGGTGAAAGAAGATTCGCCCATCCGGACCAGCGAGGAAGTCGACGGGGCGCCCCACCGCGTCGTCGTCGGCAAGGGCAGCGCTTACGACCTGTTCCTGACGCGCACATTGCGACAGGCGCAAATCCTGCGCGCGCCGACATCGCCCACCGTGGTGGACACCTTCCTGGAAGCCGGCGCCGAGGTCGCGGCAGGCGTCAGGCAGCAACTCGAAGCTGATGCCCGGCGCCTGGGCGGCTTGCGCTTGCTCGATGGACGATTCATGGTCATCCAGCAGGCAATGGGCATGCCGAAGCGCCGTGGCGCCGACGCCGCGGCCTTTCTTGCGCGCTTTGTCGAGCAGATGAAGGCGAGCGGCTTCATTGCAGACGCCCTTGCCCGGCATCGCATCGAAGGCGCGTCGCTCTCTTAGATCGTTAAGGACGCCGGGAAAGCTCAGCGGCGTACCGTCGGGCGCACGATCGACGCGTCCATTCGCTTCGATCCAGTGGTATTCGCCGTCGGCACGACGAACCCGGTACTGGTGCGAGTACGGTGCGCCGCCGCTTGGCTGCGCTTCAGGGCAGCGTCGGCGAGTACGCACCGCGTGGTCTCGTTGGTCAGGATGAACAGGCCAACGACCTCGCCCTGTGGATCGCGCAGGCGCGGATACGAAAAGGTGAACCAGGTATCAGCCTGCCCACGGTCGGTGTCCAGCTTCCAGGGCAGGTCCTGGAAGCGCTGGCTGCGGCCGGCGAAGGCCTCGTCGATGATCGGCTTGGCCTGAGTTCAGGACCATGCTGAGTGTCGATTTGTCCAATCGCGCTCGAGAATCAGGCTGGTTGCTCTGCCACCGCCTGCCAGGAAGCGCAGTTCGACAGCAAAGGCGTCGGAATGACTTGGAGTCTCGGACATAGCGATAGGACTTTGCCTAGACTCAAATTTCTCAACTCTACAAGCTCTTGCTGCTTTCAGGAACTATTTTGGGAAAGAATCTTTTCCAGCGTGGCGACATCGACCGGCTTGACCAAGTGATGGTCGAAGCCGGCAGCGGCGGTGCGCTGGCGATCCTGATCCTGGCCATATCCGGTGACGGCGATTACCATGGCAGCGGCGGTTGCGGGCCGCTCGCGCAGGCGGCGCGCCAGTTCGATGCCATCAATATCCGGCAGGCCGATATCGACCAGGAAGGCCCGGGGCGGATTGTCTTCCGCCTGTGCCAATGCCGACTGGGCATCGTATGCGACGCTGACCTGAAACCCGCTTGCCTCCAGCAACATGCCCAGCATGTTCGCCGCATCCACATTGTCATCGATGACCATCACCCCCATGGAGGGCGCATCCAACGCGATCGATGCCGCCTCCTGAACCGGGTCGTATACCTTGTCCTCTGTCAGGCGCGGCAGGCAAAGGGTGAACTTGCTGCCCTTGCCCAATCCGGCACTTTCGCACAAGACCCTGCCATGATGCAGGTCTACCAGGCTTTTCACGAGAGCAAGACCGATGCCGAGTCCTCCTGACGTACGGTCGGGCGTGCGCTCGGTTTGGGAAAACAGGTCGAAGGCGCGCGAGATCAGTTCCGCGGTCATGCCGATGCCATTATCGATGACCTCGATCTGAACCCACGCCGCCTGAATCGCGACGTTCAGTTCGATGGCACCGCCGTCCGGCGTGTATTTGCCCGCATTGTTGAGCAGGTTAGACAGGACTTGCACCAACCGTTTCCGATCACCCGTCACCCAGGCGGGCTGCGCGGGCAATCGCAGAGCAAGCTCGTGCCTGCGCGACAAGATGAGTGGATGGACCTGTTCTACCGCGTCATTTGCGACGGCCCGGATATCCAGCCGCACATCATCAAGCTCGACCAGTCCCCTGGTGACACGCGAAACGTCGAGCAGGTCATCGACCAGACCCGTCATGTGACGCACCTGGCGGCCGATGACCTGAGCCGTCTTGCGGATCGTGCTCTCCCCAAGGGCGCCACGCTGCAGGAGCTCGGCAGCGGCGCCGATCGGCGCCAGCGGGTTGCGCAACTCGTGTGCCAGCATCGCCAGAAACTCGTCCTTGCGGCGATCGAGCTCCTTCAGCTTCTCTTCCGCCAGCTTGCGTATCGTGATATCGCTGGCGGCGCCGATCCATTCATAGATCTCGCCGTCCGGATCCAGCCTCGGAATCGCGCGCGAATAGGTCCAGCCGAGCGTGCCATCGGCGCGCACCACCCGATGCTCGAGCTCGAAAGGGCTTTTGCTATCGATGGCGGCGCGGATGGCCTTGCGCGCCAGATCAAGGTCATCGGGATAGACATATTCCTCGATTCTGTACTCGCCCCATTCCTCCGTGGTTTTCAGAAACTCGCGTCCATCGAGCTGGTGCATGTAAGCCCAATCCGGACTCATACGGTAGAACACGTCCGACGTCGCCGACACGTAGGCACTCAGCCGCCCTTCGCTGTCGGACAAACGCTGCACCGACATGACTTTTTCCGTGATGTCGATCGTGGTGTGGGAGACACAGAGCAGCGTGCCGTCGGCGTCGTAGATCGGCGTATTGGTGGCGCTCCAGTACATGTCTTCAAACCAGCTTTTGCCGTCCTGGTGCATTTCAATCGGGTAGCGCTGGACGGGCATGGACTGGCTTGTTCCCGTCTCGATGGCCAGCGCGATCGATCGCGCCAGGTCGCTGACTGCCGAATGGGCATCGAGCGGATCGTTCGGAAACACTTTGAACAGCGGCTTGCCCTGGACATCGGCACGGGAGCGGCGTACCGAGGCCAGGAACGCGTCGTTGACTTCCAGGATTTCCAGCCGTCTGTCGGCGCGAGGAGGTATTGGCCGATGGGAGAGGCGTGAAACGCGGCGCCAATTATTTTTTCGGATGACATGACGGATGCAACAGAAGAGTTTTGCCCATTGTGTGGTAACTGAACCGGATACAACGCGGTCGACGTTGTACGAAACTCGCCACCGTATCAGGGCGCTGGAACTTGCAGCATGAATTGATGGGTCAAACTGAAGAGGCTCTTACACCATCCAGGGGTTCGATGCGGCTAACGCAGCAGGAAGGCCATCGATGCTGGTCAGCGGCTCAAGGCGATGGATCCGGCATCCGAGCAGTTCAAAAATCGACAATTTCGACAATTATATCTTGATTCCAAGCAGCTTCCGGACGGTAGCGGGAATATATCGACTTTGACTTACAGAACGTTTGGCGGGAGAAATCTTTGATCATGTCAATCATACACAAGTGTTGTCATGCGGCAAAACCTCACACGAGAACACGCAGCGACCCAGTGCTTGCGCCGCCAAACGCACCCGCCTTATGCCATTTGCCACGATCACATTCAACCGACTTGCGATTACGGCGTGCTGAATAAAGCTGCCACCATCAAAAGATCCTATGCATCTATTTATTCTTCAGTTTTTACGGGAATTGTATTCGTTGCGTAAAAACGCATTTTCGCCAAGCGAATATAGAAATAAACCTCGGGCGTATTCCAAACGCGGCAGACCAATTCTTTGTCATTGGCAGGGGCATTTTAATTTGCCTAAGCTCGTCGACTTATATTGATTGCCGATTTTAATTTTCGCTTGGAGATAATCGATGCAAGGTTCAGTCCCCGCATCGAGTACAGGTGCACCAGGTTCACCTTCTTGAAGGCGAGCCTTTTAAAAGTGGAGACTGCCGATTGCTTCGTTAGCAAACTGAGTCTGATTCAAAAGGCTTGCAACTACCTCGCAAACTGATGAATGTAAATAAGCAAAACGCAATTGCTCCGGATTTTACATTTACTAATGGGAAACTATATAGTTCACACTATTGTGTCGCGATGAGCATCTTTCGCTTCCTGCAGTAGAATGCTCGACTTTTATTACAGCACGGTGCTTCGTGATTAAAGAAAAACTTTTGGACCTGCAAGACCTCTGCATTAATGCGACTGCTGCACTGTTCATCATGGATCACAGGCAACACTGCGTGTATATGAACCCTGCGGCAGAGCAACTTACTGGCTACACATTGTCTGAAGTAATGGGAGCGCCACTGCATGACTTCGTTCATCACACCCGCCCGGACGGCAGCCATTATCCGCTTGAGGAGTGTCCAATTGACCGCGCCGCGCCCGCAAACATGCAGGAGCGGGGTAAAGAGATTTTTGTGCATAAGAGCGGCGTTTTGTATCCGGTTACGTTCACTGCCAGCCCGATCCGACGCGACGGCGCAGCAATCGGCACAGTCATCGAAGTCATGGATGCCCGCCCTCAGAACGAACAGGATGCGATCCGGGAGGCACTGCATCAGCTTGGGCTGCTGATTCTCCAAGAACTCGACCACGAAAAAATTGTTCAGGCAGTCACCGACATGGCGACGCGGCTGACGGGTGCGGAATTCGGCGCCTTCTTTTACAACGTCCGCAATGAAGCGGGCGAGTCTTATACGCTGTACACCATCGCCGGAGTTCCGAAGGAACATTTTTCAAAGTTTCCCCTCCCTCGCAACACACCCCTGTTCGGCCCGACATTCAACGGCCTAGGGACGATTCGAAGTGACGATATACGCCGCGATCCACGCTACGGACACGCTGCGCCGGACTATGGCATGCCGCCCGGCCATTTGCCGGTATGCTCCTATCTCGCAGTCCCGGTCAAGCTCGGCGACGGCGAGGTGATCGGCGGCCTGTTTTTGGGCCACCAACAGCCGGCGGTGTTCAAGGAATCTCATGAAGAGCTGGTGGAAACCCTCGCGGCCCAGGCGGCAATCGGCATGAACAAGGCCACCCTGTACCGCGAGGCGCTGTACGCCCGACAGCGGGCAGAACAGGAGGCAATCGAAAAACAGCGCCTGTATGAAGAAGCCGCGCGAGCGAACGAGGTGAAAGACCAGTTCCTGGCGACCGTATCGCACGAGCTTCGTACGCCGCTGACCTCCATTCTCGGTTGGGCCCAGATGCTCACGTCGGGAAAGCTGAGCGGGACGATGATGGAACGCGCGGTCAATACCATCGAACGCAATGCCAGGGCGCAGGCCCAGATCGTGGAAGACTTGCTCGACATCTCCCGCATCGTCAGCGGCAAGCTATGCCTCAACGTCCAGTTGTTCTCGCCGAACGTGGCGGTTGAAGCCGCCATCGACGCCTTGCGACCGGCAGCGTTGGCGAAATCGGTCAATTTGCAGGTCGTGATCGATCCCCGGGCAGGACCGATTTCCGGCGATCCCGAACGGTTGCAGCAGATAATCTGGAACCTGCTTGCCAACGCCGTCAAATTCACGCCAAAAGGCGGCCGTGTACACGTCGCATTGCAGCGCGACCATTCGAACGTCCAGATCGTCGTGACCGATAACGGCGCAGGCATTCCGCCTGACTACCTGCCGCGCGTATTCGATAACTTCACGCAAGTCGACTCCTCGTCGAGCCGCAAGCATAATGGGCTGGGTCTGGGACTTGCAATCGTCAAGAAGCTGGCCGAACTCCATGGCGGTACCGTACATGCCCATAGCGATGGCGTCGACAAAGGCGCGTCGTTCACCGTCAACCTGCCGGTGGCACCCATCGCGTACAACCACGCCCTTCCCGCAGCGGCGCGCCGCGACGGCACGTCCGTGATCCCGCACGACACGACGCAATTCGGCTTGTCTGGCGTCATTATCCTGCTGGTCGAAGACGACGAGGATGCCCGCGGCATGCTGGCCTCGGTGCTGGGCAGTGCTCACGCCGTCGTCGAAACGGCGAGCAACGCTGAAGAAGCGCTGTTACTCTGGGAAAGCATCAAACCGGACATGATCGTGAGCGATGTCGGCATGCCGGGCATGGATGGCTGTGCATTCATCATGGCGATCCGGGAACGCGAGCTGCTCCAAGGACGCCCCCCGGTACCGGCCGTCGCCTTGACGGCGTACGCGCGCGTACAGGACCGCATGCGCGCATTGACCAGCGGCTTCCAGATGCACGTGGCCAAGCCAGTGGAACCGGCTGAACTGTTGACCGTACTGTCGACATTGCGAACGTGGCACCTGCCTTGAACGCGTGCGCCAACATGCTGCAGGCCGCGCGCGCGCGAATACGCGCACGGCTTCGAATCCCACACGTAGAGCGCGCAGGCGCTCTACTCGTCTGTCGGGCTGCGGAAAACAAAAAAGCGACCTTGCGGTCGCTTTTTTGTTTGCATCTTGGCGGAGACGGTGGGAGTCCTATTCCACTATGGAGAGTGCCCTCCTCTCGCAACAAGTGCCCCTAAAAATGCCCCCAATATTTTTGAGCCGGGCAGCAGTTCTTTGCAGCTCACTAGCAAAGCGCCCCCCTATATGTGTGTCAGCAAAACAAGCTGTAACTCATGATTGGAACAATCGGTAGTTACGGGAGTTGTGCCATCTCAACAAAATAAGTTTTTTTTGGGAAACTTTTTGGTATAATTAATCAAATTCATCATTTTTTGAGAAATTTCATCGCGATACGTGCTGCCCTTGCATCGGAGAAGTCTACGTTTCGTTAAAAAATTCTGCCCTGGAATGATTTCTTACGCCTTGTAGACAGTCTTGTCCCACACCGCTTGAACCTACCGAGAAAAATAATGCAGCAGCACCGCCTGAAATTACGATTGTTGACGACCCTACTCGCATTGGGGTTGGGTATCGCGGGCATGGCCCGTGCAGACGACAAGACCACCTGGGCCTTGTCCGGATATAGCACGGTTGGACTCACACACTCCAATGAACGTAATGCCGACTACACATCCAGCGCACTGCGCCACAGTGGCGCCGGCAGGACAAGCCCCTGGAGTGCCGACGTCGATAGCCGTCTCGGCGCACAGCTCGACGCCACATTTGACAAACGCTGGTCGGCGGTGCTGCACGTGGTCAGCGAGCAAAACCTGGAAAATAATTATCGTCCGCGCATCGAGTGGGCAAACCTGAAATTTCAGGCGACACCCGAGCTCGCGTTGCGTCTCGGGCGCATTGCCTTGCCCGTTTTCCTATGCGCCGATTATCGTCAGGTCGGCTATGCCTATCCGTGGGTGCGGCCACCGGTCGAGAGCTATGGCAGCATGCCGATCAGCAGCAGCGAGGGCATTGACGCGACATTGCGCTGGAATACCGGTCCAGTCCATAACGCCTCCCAGTTCCTGTTCGGCCGCGACAGCTTGGCCCGGGTCGCGCCAGTTAAAGGCAAAGCTAGGCGTATCGTCGGCATCAGCAACACCAGTGACTGGGGTGCACTGACGGTCCACGCCACCGTCATCGGGGCGGAACTGACACTGGACATCGGCGCCCCCCTGTTCGCCGGCTTCGATGCCTTCGGCGCGCAGGGAAAAGCAATTAGCGCCGAATATGCGATCGAGCATAAATCGGTGAGCGTCGCCAATATCGGCGCGAGTTACGATCCTGGCACTTGGTTTCTGATGGGTGAATTAAGCCGCACGAATACGAGCTCGCTTCTTGGCCGGACCCGCAGCGGTTATGTCACCGCGGGTTTGCGCAGGCACGCGTTCACACCGTATGTCACCTACTCGCAAGTGCGTTCGACCGGCCCAGTCAACGCTGACGGTCTTGCACTTGGCGGACTACCACCCGGTTACCAACAACAGGCCGCCGCCCTGAATGCGGGCTTGAACGCGACCCTCACAGCATCGATTCCGCAACAATCGGCAATCAGCACCGGCGTGCGCTGGGACGTGCACGAAAACATCGCGCTCAAGCTGCAATACGATCGCGTGACGCCGCGTCACGGCTCGGTCGGCACCTTGATCCACACGACACCGGGCTTCGTTTCCGATCATGCGATCGGCGTTACCAGTGTCACTCTGGATTTCGTGTATTAAGATGCATACTCCTTTCAGCATGAGCCACCTGGTCCGCGTAACGTTCTTGATTGCGGTGACAACACTTAGCGCGACAGCCGGCGCTACCGACATGGTGGTGATCGTCTCGGCAAGAAACCCTGTCTCAATACTGCGCGTTGAGCAGGTGGCCGCGATATTCCTCGGCCAGACCGCGCGTTTCCCCGACGGCAGCGAGGCGGTACCGCTCGACCAGCGTGTAGGCTCGCCACTGCGCGACACGTTCTATTTGAGAATCACAAACAAGTCCCCTGCGCTGCTCAAGGCGTATTGGTCGAAAATGGTATTTACAGGCCGTGGCCAGCCACCATCCGAAGCGATGGACGACGCAGCAGTCCGACGCCAGGTCGCGAGTAACCCGGAGCTGATCGGCTACATTGACCGCAGTGCGCTGGATGAAAGCGTACGTTCAGTTGTCGTGAAGCCATGATGCAAGTTTTCGAGGCCTGTCACTCGATGGCGCACAATTATCGAGGCATCCACCGCCACTCGAAATTGTGAATTAGCAACTTTTAGCTTTCAATTTATTACTGTTAACTATTAACTAAAGTTCATGGGTGACTTATGTTGCAACCTGTGGACAAAGATACACACTGTCGTGTTGAAACCTGGTAGCAATTAAATTTGCCATATCGAATGTTTTTCGATCAAGCTTCGCGTTACGGATAAATACGCATCATTTCTGGGTATTGACTCGTTACTAACGCTCGAATTCCCTCGTAAATGACCCATCAACGGATGAGGTTGGCGAAGATGTGATGGTCCAGCTGCTCAACGATGTCAACATGCGTACGAAAAAATCGGTCCTGTCCAGCAGTAGCCTGAACTCTTTGCATGCTCTGGAAACGGGGTCATTCATTGAGGAGCAACTTCGCCTCGCCGCGCTCAGGGCGACAGGACTGCTCGATACGTCCCCCGAAGACATGTTCGACCACCTGACGCGGGCTGTCTGCGACGCGTTGAACGTACCGATCGCCCTGGTCTCGCTGGTCGATGCAGAGCGCCAGTGGTTCAAATCGCGCTGCGGGCTTGAAGCACAAGAAACGCCACGCTCAGTATCGTTCTGCGCGCACGCGATCCAGCGACACAGCATGTTTGTCGTGCAAGATACGCTGGCTGACGCGCGCTTCGTGAACAATGCTCTGGTCACTGGCGAGCCGCATATCCGGTTTTATGCTGGCGTACCGCTTTATGGGACGGATCGCCAGCCAATCGGCACTTTGTGCGTGATCGACCGCGTTCCTCGCAACCTGTCGGACGCAGAGTCTCGAATTTTGCAGAGCTTGGCACGCGCCACACAAGAGATGATCCGCCTGCGCCAGGTGGCGCTTGCCGCAACAGCGCTGCTCCATCCGAGCGGCAAGGAAGACGTGAAGACACTGCAGAGTGAATTGTCACTGCTGCTGACGCGAGACCCGCTGACTGGCTTGCCTAACCGCGCCGAACTGGAGGAGCGAATCCGCACGTCGATTCCGATGTGGCGTGAGCAGGAAGGACTCGCGACGATCGTCGTGGTCAATGTAGACAATTTCGATGGAATCAACGCGGCGCTGACGTATGGCGGCGGCGACCAGATCTTGGTGGAGCTGAGCCGCCTCCTGCGCAGTGCCATCGGTGCAGAAGACCTGATCTCGCGTATCGGGGGTGACACCTTTGTAGCCCTGCTATGCGACGACCATGGCGTCAACGACCTCGCAATGCGTCTGGAGCGGCTGAGGCAGGCAGCGCAATTCGGTATGCAGATAGACGAACGCCAAGTCAATGTCACTTGCGGTATCGGGTTCTCGCGCTTCCCGGTCGACGGCGACAATGCTGACGCGCTGATCAATGCGGCCTGCGTAGCGGTACGCGCGGCCAAGCGAACAGGTAGAGGGGCGCTGCAGCCGTATCGCGTGGGATCTGGGACAAAGCATAGCGACTACCTGCTCGAAAGCGACCTGGGACGAGCGATTGAAAATAGCGAGCTTGAACTGCACTATCAGCCCAAGGTGGACCTTGTCACACAGCGCATCATCGGTGTAGAAGCGCTGGTCCGATGGCATCATCCATCGCGCGGCATGGTCGGGCCAGCGGAATTCATTCCACTGGCAGAGCATACAGGCCTGATCGTGCCGCTGAGCGCTTGGACCATCGATCGTGCTTGCGCCGAGTTGGCGCACTGGCGCACGCTAGGTGTTGACGACGTTAGCATGGCCGTCAACTTGTCGAGCCGGCTGTTCTCGACTGCCGGTCTGGTGCCAATGATCGCCGACGTCTTGCGGCGTTATCGACTACCTGGTTGCATGCTGGACTTGGAGGTCACAGAAAGCGGTTCGATGGCTGATCCGGTCCTGGCTGCACACTTAATGCGGCAGCTGAAATCACTTGGTGCCACCATCAGCGTTGACGATTTCGGAACCGGCTATTCAAGCCTGAGTTATCTAAAGGATTTTCCAGTCGATGCGATCAAGATCGACCGCTCATTCGTCATTGACATGCTGACGAGCGAAGGGACACTAGCGATCATGCAGGGAATGATCGCCACCGCCCGCCGACTCGGCCTGACCATTGTGGCCGAAGGCGTAGAAACCACGGCCCAGCGCGACCTGCTGTTGCGTGAACAATGCGATGTGGCGCAAGGCTTCCTTTATAGCCGACCTTTACCGAGCGAGGATTGCCTGGCGCTAGTGCGTGCTGAACGAAAAGCCGAGTAATTTGACGGCGCTGTGGCGTGAGATCGCTGAATCCCAGACTTCAGCGCGCTGGTAGAAGAATTCGTCTCGGTTCAGGCGCGTATTCAGAATCCGCAAGATTAATGAACTGTTGCACGGCCATACACCTCGCACGTCCGAGAACACCCTGAGCATCGCGCCACCCAAACCAATTCAACTCGGCTATGCGCGCTTGACGCGGGGCCTCCCCTCCAGCGTATAAGCAACAGCAAGACGCCAGTGCGAGAACGCTCTGTATGCGGGCGCTTGCCTAGCGGCGGAGCGCCAACCGCGCCTTCTTACAATCTCGCATTCAGACAACGGGCATGCAGCCACGCGATTGGCCTGCGCATACGCAGGCTGCGAGCCGAACTGGAACAGGCTGACCAGACGTTTCAGCGCCGCTGACCGCTCCTTCATCCCTTGGCCGTGACGACCGGCCTTAGCTGAACCTCAGCAGCAGTTCAGCTAAAGTCATCGATTGGCTTCCTGCGGATAATTTCGTGTTCATCGCTAACCCGGTGTCGGCATGTTGAAAGGTTTAGTGAAAAGCTACAAATCAGCCGGATGCAAACTCGTCGGTGCATTGGGAGTCAGCGCATCTTGATCCTGGGCGGCCGATTTTTCCTGCCTCCCGCGTCTAATAGCAGTTGATGAATTTCAGCCTCTCCAGCCGGCTTGGTCAGGTGTGCATCGAAGCCTACGCTATGCTTCCGGTTGCAATCTTCTTAGTTGCCCCAGCCCGTCAACGCCGCGAGGAAAGTAGATGCATGTCCGGGCAGCTTTCGCAGCGACTCGGCGACCTGGTAGCCGTTCAGCCGCGGCATGCCGATATCCAGCGGCACAAGGTCATAATGGCGCAATTGCGCTCTTTCGAGGGCTTCCTGACCGTCATGTACCAGGTCAACCTCGTGCCCACCCGCTTGCAGCAGCGCACACATCATCGCTGCCGCATCCAGGTTGTCATCCGCCACCAGTATCGCAAGGCGGTTCGCAGGTAGCTGATGCGGTACCGGCATGATTGCGCTGGCATCGCCGGGGAAGGCGTTGCCTCGTGTGGCAAGAGCAGGCGCACGATGAACGTACTGCCCTTGCTTTCACCGGCACTTGTGGCCTGGAGTTCGCCCCCATGCATATGCATCAGGCTGCGTACCAGCGACAAGCCAATGCCTAACGCGCCCTGCGAGCGGCCGATGTGTTTCGACACTTGGCTGAACATGCTGAACACCTCGGTCAACGCATCGGCGGCGATACCGACACCGGTGTCGGCGACCGTGATCACGACGCTGCCGGCGCTGGTGTGCGCCGTAAGATCGATGCGTCCACCGTGGGGCGTGTATTTGGCCGCATTGGTCAGCAGATTGCCCAGAATCGTGCCAGCCGGGTGGCATCGGCATCCAGGAACAGTGGCACATCCGGCACCGACATGTTCAGCGTATGTCCTGCCGCCTGGATGCCCGGCATCGTAGTCTCGACGGCGCTGACGATCACGGGGCGCAGCTCGACGCGGGCCAGCTTCAACTGCACCTTGCCGCTGTTGCTGCGCGCGACGTCGAGCAGGTCGTGGATGAGGTGTACCATCTGCTTGAGTTGCCGGCCCATCATCTCCTGCACCTGTGCCATGGCTGCAGGATTGTTGGAGCCTACGCGCATCAAGTCGAGGGTGGTGCACATCGGCGTGAGCGGACTGCGCAGTTCGTGGGCCAGGGTTGTCAGGAATTCGGTCTTGCGCCGACTCTCGTCCGACAGCTGGCGAAGCTCGTGCTCGGTCTGGTCGCTCTCCTGCAGCAGCACGCTGTTTTCCAACGAGATCGCGGCCTAGGCGGCAAGCACGCTTTCATTTTGGAAGGTCGAGCCATACGCCAAAGTTGCCCTGTTCTCTTTGCCCCGCATCCCAGGTTCCACGAATATTCGCCGCACATTCCAATAACTTCACTTTACTAAGCCCGGCATTTATCAAGGCATGCCGCAAATTTATGGCCGACGCACACGGCAAATATCCGACAGTATAGCCCTGTATAGTCACCCGAACCGCATACTTCTCAAGATTGTTATTTTCAATCGTAAGACAGGCTTCGGTTTTACGGTTTATGCAATCAGCAGTGCGACGTCCACATAATTTCTTCAAATTCAAAATATGCTTGCCTGCGGCATTGATCTGAACACTAAATACACCATTACCTACGATTCTAGTTCTCAGTCTCTGTTTTTTATACCACGCAAGAAAACTCCACCAAAGGCCAGAAAAAATTAGTGTAGCAAAAAATAGGAACCACACTGCGCCTCCCACCTTGAAATATAAATATTACGTTTTGATAAATTCAAAGCTCTGGAATTACACAGCCTTTCCGGAGCACCCAATATTCCTGGCATCCAACTCATTAAAATAGAACGTGGCAATCACCTTCTTTCCGGAATTAATTTTCACAATCAATTTACCAATCAATAATCGATTCACGTAATTTTGACATCGAACTCTTTTTCAGCACAAGGCGTGCCACGCGCAACCGAAATGCATAAAACCCTTCCTAGAATAAATATAGATTTTACTTTTAGCAAATCCCTGCTCAGTGTTATAGGAATTTTCTGACCCTAACCCTAAGAAAATTCCTATCACTTTAGGAATTCACGTACATCATTATCAGAAAACACCCCACAACGATTTAATTGAAGACAATTTATTCAAATTTCTTAACCATCATGGATGCATGAGTATAGAATACCGCTATTAAAAGAATCATCAAATTCAGCAGATTTTGAACAGATTATGCTATCAAAATTTTGTTGAAACCTAGAAAGATGAATAGTTATTTGTACAGCAGGAGACGAGAATGTTTTTTCACGATTACTTTCTGCCTCATATGTCTTCTTGTTTATCATGCCAGACCCACCCAATTCACATAAAATGGACTAGGAGCGACCATGATGAATAAGGGCTCGTCACGTTTTGAACAGCTGGTTGCCATCAGGGATGAAGTAGTTACACGCTGGCTAGCCCAGGTGAAGGGACAGATACCGTATGCAGGCAACGTGGGCCGCCGAGCACTTATCAACACATTGCCCGATTTTTATGATCACCTGGTACTTACCATGCTTGGCGAAGGCGAAGCTTTCGATCATTCCACGATTGCAGCGGAGCATGGAGGGCAACGCGCGCGAGTAACGCGGTTCAATGCGGGTGACATCGGCCACGAGTTTCAACTGTTCCGCTCGGCGATTATCGACACGTGGCATGCGAACGGCATAACCCTGAACCTGGACGAAGTCGGTCGCTTGAACAACGAGATCGATCTAGCGCTCCGAGAATCCTTGATCGGGTTTTCAAAGTCCCAGGATCAGATCCGTGAACAGTTTTTCTCCGCTTTAACACACGATATGCGCACGCCTCTTGCGGCGGCGTCGGCTGCAGTTGGCATAATTCACAAGACAGACGATCTGGCACGCATGCGGCAAATGGCAGAGATCGCTATACGCCAGCACACCACGCTTGCCAGCATGATCAGTGATCTGCTCGACATGATGGTGTTCCATGCCGGACCGACAACGTTAGAAGTGACGGATACCGCGTTGTATGACATGGTCGCAGAGGCTGTTGCCGACGTCGCCCTGTCGTCTGGCCGCGAGATACGATTTCGCGGCGTGCAGGTAAATGGTCGATGGTATGCGATGGCAATCCGCCGCGCAGTCGACAATCTGCTCAACAATGCCGTCAAATACAGCAACAAGGACACACCGCTAGACGTCTCAATTGGTATAAAAAACTGTTGTGCGATCGTCGCCATCTCAAACCAAGGCCCCCCTATTCCGGAAGATCAGACAGAAGCCATTTTCCAGTTGTTCAGGCGCTTGCGTACCGATAAAGGGGGAGGAATTGTGGGTTGGGGAATCGGCTTGCCGTATGTGCGCACGGTCGCGGAGCAGCATGGGGGCAGTATTACTGTTGACAGTAATTCTTCGGGCACGACTTTTTTCTTTTCCATACCTATGGACCGAATCTAATCAAGTACTGCAGGAGCATGAATTACATCTCCAAGGATTTATCGGAGGAATTTCGGTCGTTACAGTACGATGCCTGGTACTTTGAAGGCCCGACATCATGAACGAGTTTATATTTCGTACAGCGACCAGAGCGGATGCGCCTGCAATGCTTTCGTTGCTTCGTTCAGTAACGATCGAGGGAGACACGCTTCCCTTCACGAGCGGCGTCGACAGTGACTTGATCGACACCCAGTGGTTCGGCGCATCCGGCTGTGTCCTGGCATATAGCCACGACCAGCTAGTTGCCATGTACCGCTATGGCGCCAATATGCCTGGCCGTGGTGCACATATTGCAACGGCTACTTTCCTGGTTGCTCAGGAGGCACGAGGGCAAGGTCTCGGTCGCAAACTTGTGGAGCACTGCCTGAAAAAGGCAAAGGCATCAGGATTTCGAGCAATGCAGTTCAACCAAGTTGTCGCCACTTATCTCGCTGCCCTCTCCTTGTATCGTTCACTCGGTTTCAAGAGAGTCGGCAAAATTCCAGAAGCGTTTGCACATCCCCAATATGGCTATGTCTCTGCATACGTCATGTATCGCGACTTAGAGCGCCTAACAAAACCCTGTAGTTGCTCAGCAGGCAACAGCCGAGTACACTGAGCAGTGCCGACCGTCCGCTATCGGCCAGAAGCAGACGTCCATTAAACTGTAACGTGACCTCATCCATGAGTGAAACTCCCAAGCCGCTGTTTGTCGTCTCGGACGAGTACGAATTGCTAGCTCTATGGCGTCTCGTCGCTGAGGCTAAGTTTCACCCAGACCCGGATGACACGGACCTTTGGGGAAGCCCTTACGTTCATTCCCTGTCGAAGCGGATCGATGATGCAATTCTTAAATGCGCACAGCTTAAAGGTTTGGAACAAACGCGAGAACATCTATCGTGGAGAGCATCACTTGAGTCGAATGTGGTCCTGCCGGCGGTAAAGAAGAAGTTATGCGGGGACGCAGTAAGCGCGCAGTGGAAATCCTGGACTATGGACGAGAGAATAAGTTACGTTCGAGCTTGTGTCGCTCCGTTCGAAGTCTCATCTGATTTCGCACAGCAGCTGATTCGTGAAGCCGAAGCTTGAGCCTGCGTTGGTCGTCATTGCAACGTCTGCTCTGGGTCAGAAGCGGACATAACCGTAGGTCCGCAATCGGCCAAGAGCGGACATGCGCGACGAAATAAGGGGGAATGAAAATGGATGCGCTCCGAGTGACGATTGAACAATTCGTTGACGACGACTTCCCCGGTTTAGTGGAGTGTGTTCTTGTTGATTCTGACAGTTGCAAGCATCGTTTCGTTGAAAAAGCGCCTGTCGTAAGTACAGCGCACTTGTCGTTCGACAGCGCCTATCCTCAGCCCGGTTTCATCGCCTGCGTCGTCGAAGACGAATGGACTGATGAGCGAGGGCGGCAACTGGTCCGCGTTGGCACCTCCAGGCCATATGGTATCGAATCGGCAACTGGTGAGACGACCTTTACCGTACTATGAACCGCCCCGGCTTTCGTGGAGGCCGGTTAGTGTGAGTCAGGCCGGGATGGCTTGACTGCTCAGTTGCTTGTAATAGTTTGCCTCAGCTTCGGCTGGCGGTATATAGCCGAGCGGTTCCAGCAGA
>Ga0308160_10000409_pt1 | contig 85106 bp, 70 predicted proteins | sample PhyFR1_FD_201036 | JGI IMG/M metagenome (GOLD analysis project Ga0308160, IMG submission 201036) | Phyllosphere microbial communities from UC Gill Tract Community Farm, Albany, California, United States - DLSLF.R1 | ecosystem: Host-associated > Plants > Phyllosphere > Unclassified | place: USA...
GCCGCGGGAAACCCAAGAAACTGGCACTGGTCGCCGTCATGCGGAAGCTGATCGTCATCCTCAACGCGCGGATGCGAGAGGCGATAGCCGCGGCGCCTACCCCATGAGGGTGGACACAGTTGCTACATGTGTCGCCTGGAAGATGCGTGCATGTGTTGTGCGGGGGGGGGCATCACCCCGGCCGGCGGGCACCCAGGGAGACCAGCAGGTCTTGCGCGGTGCGGATGCGTTCGGCGCTACCAGATAGCTCGAGGATTACCCGGAGCTTGTCCTGGCCGTCCATCTTGAAGATGCGCGGCTGTTGCTGGATCAGCTTGATCAGGGCCATCGGGTCGATGTCGGGCTTGTCGCGGAAGGTGATGCGTCCACCGCTGGCGCCGAAATCTACCTTGCGGATGCCGAGCGGGGTGGCCATGAGCTTCAGTTGCGCGACGGCGAACAGGCACTTGGTCGGGTCGGGCAGCAGGCCGAAACGGTCGATCATCTCGACCTGCAGCTCGCGCAGGCCGTGCTCGTCGCGCGCGCTGGCGATGCGTTTGTACAGCGTCAGGCGCGTATGGACGTCGGGTAGGTAGTCCTCGGGAATCAGAGCGGGCAGGTGCAGTTCCACCTCGGTCTCATGCTCGGAAGTGAGGTCGAAGTCTGGCACCTTGCCCGACTTCAGCGCGCGCACCGCACGGTCCAGCAACTCGGTATACAGCCCGAAGCCGATCTCCTGGATCTGGCCGGACTGTTCCTCGCCCAGCATCTCGCCCGCACCGCGGATCTCCAGGTCGTGGGTGGCGAGCGTGAAGCCGGCCCCCAGTTCCTCCAGCGATGCCAGTGCTTCCAGGCGCTTCTCCGCATCGGCGGTCATCGCCTTGCGGTCGGGCACGATGAGGTAGGCATAGGCGCGGTGATGCGAGCGACCCACGCGTCCGCGCAACTGGTGCAGCTGGGCCAGGCCGAAGCGGTCCGCGCGGTTCACCACGATGGTATTGGCGGTGGGGATGTCGATACCTGATTCGATGATGGTGGTGGACACCAGCACGTTGAACCGCTGCCGGTGGAAATCCGCCATCACCTGTTCCAGCTCGCGCTCGGGCATCTGCCCGTGGGCGACGCGGATGCGTGCCTCTGGCACCAGTTCGCCCAGCTCGCGTGAGATGCGCTCGATCGACTCCACTTCGTTGTGCAGGAAGTAGACCTGGCCACCGCGGGCCAGCTCGCGCTGGATGGCTTCACGGATCAGCGCGGGCTGATAGGTGGAAATCAGCGTACGAACCGCCGTGCGATGGGCCGGCGGCGTGGCGATGATCGACAGGTCGCGCAGGCCGCTCATCGCCATGTTCAGCGTGCGCGGGATCGGCGTGGCGGTGAGGGTCAGCAGGTCCACCTCGGCGCGCAGCTTCTTCAGTTGTTCCTTCTGGCGCACGCCGAAACGCTGTTCCTCGTCGACGATGACCAGGCCCAGGTCCTTGAAGCGGATGTCCGGGCCCAGCAGCTTGTGCGTGCCGACGATGACGTCGATCTGGCCGTCGGCCAGCCGTTGCAACGCGCCGTCCACTTCTTTCTTCGACTTGAAGCGGGAGATGACGTCCACGCGTACCGGCCAATCCGCGAAGCGGTCGGCGAAGTTGCGGTAATGCTGCTGGGCGAGCAGGGTGGTCGGCACCAGCACGGCCACCTGCTTGCCCGCGGTGGCCGCGGCGAACGCGGCACGCAGGGCGACCTCGGTCTTGCCAAAACCCACGTCGCCGCAGACCACGCGATCCATGGCGCGCGGCGCGGCCAGATCGACGATCACCGCATCGATCGCCGCCTGCTGGTCCGGGGTTTCCTCGAACGGGAAGGTGGCCGCGAATTCCTCGATCATCGGGCGGTCGACGGATAGCGACTGCCCCTGGCGCGCCTCGCGCTGGGCGTAGATGCCCAGCAACTCGGCGGCCACGTCGCGGACTTTTTCCGCAGCCTTCTTGCGCGCGCGCTCCCAGGCGTCGCCGCCCAGCGAGTGCAGCGGCGCCAGTTCCGGCGCGGTACCGGTATAGCGGCTGACCAGGCCGAGCTGGGCCACCGGCACGTAGAGCTTGTCGCCCTTGGCGTATTCGATGGTGAGGAACTCGCCGGGCATGTCGCCCACGTCCAGGGAAACGAGCCCCTGGTAACGGCCGACACCGTGATCGATGTGGACGATGGGCGAGCCGATCGATAGCTCGGTCAGGTCCTTGATGATGCTTTCGGGATCGCGCGCGGCACCGGCGCGACGCTTGCGATCGGTGCGCACGCGTTCGCCGAACAACTCGCGCTCGGTGAGCACGGTGAAGGCCGGCTTCGTGATCGCGAAACCCTGTTCCAGCGATGCGACGGTGATGGCGAGCTTCTCGTCGCGCGCGAGGAAATCCTTCCAGCTGTCGAGGTTGACCGGTTTCAGGCCGGCACCGGCCAGTTGCTCGATCAGCGCCTCGCGGCGGCCGGCGGAATCCGCCGCGATCAGCACGCTGCCCTTGTAGCTGGACAGGAAATGCCGCAGCGCCGCGCCCGGTTCGTCGCCCTTGCGGTTCAGCGGCACGTCCGGTGCCGGCTGCGTGCCCAGGTCCACCGCGTGCTCGTGGCCGGCGGGCACCACGTCGATCCGCACCTGCTTGTTGAGGCGTTCGCGCAGTTGCTCCGGCGGCAGGTAGATCTCCGCAGGCGGCAGCACCGGGCGCTCGATATCGTGCGCGCGCTGGTCGTAGCGCTCGGCGGTCTGCGTCCAGAACTGCTCCGCGGCGTCCAGCGTGCCCTCGCCGAGGACGAACATCGCATCGCCCGCGATGTAGTCGAACAGGGTTTCGGTCGCGCCGAAAAACAACGGCAGGTAGTACTCGATGCCGCCGGGCGTCACGCCTTCCTTCATGTCCTGGTAGAGCGGACAGCGACGGATGTCGATGGGAAAGCGTTCGCGCAGGTTGGCGCGGAAGTTCTTCGCCGCGTCTTCGGTCAGCGGGAACTCGCGTGCGGGCAGCAGGTCGACGCTGTCCACCTGGTGGGTGGAGCGTTGGGTTTCGGTGTCGAAACTGCGGATGGACTCGATCTCGTCGTCGAACAGCTCCACGCGGTAGGGCTCATCGGCACCCATCGCGTAGATGTCGATGAGCGCGCCGCGCACGGCGAAGTCACCCGGTTCGGCCACCTGCGGCACGTTGCGGTAGCCGGCGGCCTCCAGCCGACGCTGCTCCGCGCCCATGTCGAGCTTCTGGCCCTTGCGCAGCACCAGTCCCGATCCGGTGATGTGGGCGCGCGGCGCGATGCGCTGCATCAGCGTGGCCACCGGCACCACCAGCACACCGCGCCGGGTGGTGGGTAGGCGATAGAGCGTGGCGATACGCTGGGAAACCACTTCCGGGTGCGGACTGAAGACGTCGTAGGGCAGGGTTTCCCAGTCCGGGAAATGCAGCACCGGCAGTTCACCGGCGAACACCGCCAGTTCGCTTTCGAGGTTGTCGGCACTGCGGGTATCGCGGGTGACCACGACCAGTACGCCCTCGTGCGCGCGTGCCGCCTCGGCGACTTCGAGTGCCCACGCCGAGCCATGGGGCGTGGCCCAGTAGCGGCGGGTCTTGGCGGTGGCGGGGAGCGACGGGCGGGGGAGCACTAGAGGCATGGAGTCGGCTTGGCAGCTTGCGGACAAGCCGACGATTGTACTACCTGCCCGTGAAGGGCCAGCGGTGCCGGCCCCTCGGACGGGGTCAGTCGGTGATGTCGGGCTCGAAGAAACTCCAGCGCACATCGCGGAACTCGGCCTTGAAGTCGGCCTCGACGATGTTGATCGCCTCGACCATGGCCCGCGCGGTGGGCGCGGGGCTCATGCGGGCCTTGATCGCCACCATCACCTCGTTGCCCATCTGCAGCGTGAGCAGGTTGTAGACGGTGTCGATTTCCGGGCGGGCCTCGAGGAAGGCCATCATCTGCACGCGGCGCTTCGGCTCCACGCCCTGGCCGATCAGCAGCGCCTTGACCTCGCGCGCCACCGCCACCGCCACCACGATCAGCAGCACGCCGATGGCGATGGTGCCGATGGCGTCGAACATGAGGTTGCCGGTGAGCATGGTGAGCAGCACGGCGAGCAGCGCGAAGCACAGCCCCACCAGCGCCGCCAGGTCCTCGCCGAAGATCACCAGCAATTCGCTGGCGCGGGTTTCCCGAAACCACTGCCACAGCGGCTGGTCGCCGCGGGCCTTGTTCACTTCCTGCATGCAGCCATGCATGGAAATGCCTTCGGTGACGATCGAGAAGGCCAGCACGCCGATCGCCAGCCACGCCCACTTGAGCGGCTCGGGATGGGTCAGCTTGTGCACGCCCTCGTATACCGAGAACATGCCGCCGACGCTGAAAAGCAGGATCGCCACCAGGAACGACCAGAAATACAGCGCACGGCCCCAGCCGAGCGGATAGTCCGCCGACGGGGGGCGCTTGGCCTGGCGCATGCCCAGCAGAAGCAGGCCCTGGTTGCCGCAATCGGCCAGGGAATGGACCGCCTCGGCCAGCATGGCCCCGGAACCGGTGAAGATGGCCGCTACGAGCTTGGCGACGAAGATGGCGAAATTGGCTCCGAGCGCGAGAAAGATCGCGCGCTTCGAATCGGCGTGTCCCGACATGTGATCCCTGTTCCCGATGGGTAATCGAAAGATCTTACCGTAGGATGCCCACGCCCACGCCGAAACTCACGTTCGGATGGCCACCGGACATTTCCTTGGCCGTCCATACGTGCGACTGGTTCACCGTCACCAGCGGGAAGGTGTAGGACGCCTGGCCCACGTTGGATGCGCGCGTGCCGTTGAGGCGGCCGGATACCGTGACCAGCCCGCCCGCGGGGTAATCCAGGCTTTCGACATAACCGGGCATGGCGGCGATGAAGCGGCCGTTGCCGGTGTCGTTGGCCTGCGGCCGCTGCGAGCGGTCCAGCGGGTAGGCGAGGATCTCGATCTCGCTGTGGTCGGCGAAGTTGCTGACCTTGACGATGCGCCCGCCCCAGATGACGTCGGCGCTGCCGTATCGTTCCGGCTCCCGGGCCACCTGGGACGGCGGCACGGCGGCGTTGTTGGGGGTCGGCTTGTAGATCGGTGCCGGGGCGCAGGCGGAAAGGGCGGCGGCGAACAGGAAAGCGGCGGCGGTGAAACGAACGGTCTGGGGGCGCATGGGTCGGCTCCTGGCGTGTGCCACCAATCTACCGCCGGCGGACTGAACGTGGCGACTGCGGCGCGTGGGCTACGTCTTCATCCTTGCCTTCCTCAACCAGCCAGGTCAGGCGGTACTCGGACTGGCCGGCGGTGCCCAGGAGTTTCGGCAGCAGCTTGAGGGAATCGCGCAGGGCGTCATCCAGCTTCCACGGCGCGTTCACGATGGCGATGCCGGTGCCGTTCAAGCGCAGCGGGGAATCGTCCGGACGCAGCAGCAGCTCGGCCACCAGCACGCGCCGGGCGCCGCACTTGGTCAGCCAGCGGTGGAACGGCTGGACATGGCTGCGCAGCTTGATCGGATACCAGACGGCGTAGACGCCGGTGGGCCATTTTTCCAGCGCGGCTTTCAGCGTCTTCTCGATCAACCGGAACTCGGCTTCCTGCGCCTCGAACGGGGGGTCGATAAGGACCAGGCCGCGTTTTTCCTTCGGCGGAACGAACGCCTTCATGGCTTCGTAGCCGTCGCGCTCGTGCACGTGGATGCGCTTGTCGTGATGGAACAGCTGGCGCAGGGCGCTGGACTCGTCGTTGCGCAGGTCCACCATCTGGGCGGAATCCGTCTGCCGCATGAGGTGCGCGGCGATCCACGGCGAGCCCGGGTAGTAACGCAGCGTATCGCCACCCTCGTTGCAGGCCCGGACGATCTCGAGGTACTTCCACAGCAGGGGCGGCAGCCCGCTGGCGGTCTTGAGGATGCCGAAGCCTTCGTCCGCCTCGGCCGTCTTGCGTGCCTCGTTGCCCTGAAGGTCGTAGCGGCCGCCGCCGGCGTGGGTGTCGATGTAGCAGAACGGCGAGGCCTTCTGCTTCAAGGCATCGATGAGGGCCACGAGCACCATGTGCTTGAGGACATCGGCAAAATTGCCGGCATGGTAAGCGTGACGGTAGTTCATAGGGGCAGAGTATACCGGCCGCAGGCCGGTATACCGTAGGAGCGCACGATGTGCGCGAGTGCTTTTCGCACCAGTCCCCCACCTCTAAGCGTCAGCGCCGAGGTTGTCGCGAAAAGATGTCGCGCACATACGTGAGCTCCTACAGCTGCATCGAGCAGCCCCTCAATACGCGAACGTCACCCGCTTCTTCGCCGCATCGCCTTGCTCGATCCGGTCCAGCACGCCGATGGCGAAATCCGCCGTGGAAATTTTGCTGTGCCCGCCAGCATCCACCAGCAACTGCTCGCCGCCGACCCGGAAGCTGCCCTTTCGCTCACCGGGAGCGATCTCGGCGGCGGGGCTGATATAGGTCCAGTCCACGGCCGCCGTGCTGGCACGAAACGCCTTCAGTGCCTCGATCTGCGCGTTCGCGGCCGTCTTCCATGCCTCGGGAAAATGCGGATCGTCGATGACGCGCACGCCGGGCGCCGTTTCCAGGCTGCCGGCGCCGCCGACCCAGGCGAAGCGCTTCACGTGTGCCGCGGCCAGCGCGTCGAGCAGGGTGGTGGCCTGGCGGGGAACGTTGGCGGGATCGGCGTGGTCGTTGAGGCTGGCGATGGCGGCATCGGCGCCGCCGAGGGACGGAGCGAACGAGGCCGGCTCGGCCACGTCGCCCTTCACCACGTGAAGCTTCGGATGCTTCGTGGCGAGCTTCGACGGGTCGCGGACCACCGCCGTGACCTCATGGCCGCGGGCCAGGGCCTCATCGAGGATGACGTTGCCGATGTTGCCGGTGGCGCCGAACAGAACGATCTTCATGGGGAAACCTCGGGTTCGGTGGGGTAGGAGCACAGCATGCGCCGCGTATCGTTACGGAAAAACCACTCCGTACGCGATTCATCGTAAAGTTCTGCTTTACGATCTGGACCGAGCCCATGGCCATCGACATCAACCTCAACCGTTTAGGCGTCTTCGTCGCCCTGGTTCGTGCCGGCTCGTTCACGGCCGCCGCCGAGCAACTGGGCACGACCAAGGCGATGGTCAGCCAGCACCTGGCCCGCCTGGAGGCCGAGCTTGGCGTGCAGCTGCTGGTGCGCAGCACCCGCCGCATGGCCCTGACCGACGCGGGCGAGCGTTTCCACGAGGATTGCGCGCGCGTGCTGGCGGAGGCGGAAGCCGCGATCGCCCGCCTGGGCGAATGTCGAGACACCCCGATGGGCACGCTGCGCATCAGCGCCGCGAACGACCACGGCATCAACGTGGTGGCGCCGGCCCTGGCCGCCTATGCCGAGCGCTACCCGCAGGTCCGTGTGGAACTGGTGGTTACCGACACTGTGACCGACCTGATCGCCGAGCGATTCGACCTGGCCATCCGCCTGGGCTGGCTGCGCGACTCCAGCCTGCGCGCGACGAAGCTGTCGAGTTTCCGCCAATGCCTGGTGGCATCCCCCGCCTATCTCGCCCGCCACGGCATCCCCACGGTGCCCGAGGATCTGTCCACGCACCGCTGGATCGCGGTGAGCGTGCTTGCCTCGCCGACCCGCTGGATGTTCAAGGATCCGAATGCCGGGGACTGCGTGGTGCAGACCCGCGCCGTCGCCAGCGCGAACAGCGCCACGGCGGCGTACCGCTTCGTGCTCGAAGGCCTGGGCCTCTCGGTGTTGCCCGACTACATCGTGGAGGCCGAACTGAAAGCGGGCGGCCTGGTGGCCCTGCTGCCGGGCTACACCTTGCCCGAGGGCGGGGTGCATGCCGTTTATCCGGGCAACCAACCGCCGGTGAAGGTGCGGGCGTTCATCGACCTGCTTAAGGAACGTCTGGCCTGAATGCGCCGCACCGCGCGGCGCGCCTGCCGCTCACGTGACCTGGCTACCCAGCCGAAGGTTGATCCCCAGCTTGGCCGCCAGCTGGCGCATGTTCTCGTCATCGCGCGAGGACGTGATCCAGCCGGCGTAGACGTCGTCGTCGTCCGCTTCGCGGGCCCACAACGTGTAACCGTACTGGTTGAGCTGGTCGAAGGCGCGGCTGAAGATCTCCGGACCGTCGATGTCCTCATGGAAGTCGTCCTCGCTGGGGTCGCCGTCCCAGTCGATGGTGACGTCGCTCCAGCGCGAGACCAGCTCGGCGATCGCATCCACCAGCGTGCGGGTATCGTCGGCGTCCACTTCGAAACTGGACTGCCAGTCGGTGACCTGCGCCACGACACGGATGGGATCGTCGTCGCCCTGGTCCTCGATTTCCGCGCGATAGACAGTGAACTGGCGAAGCGCGTTTTCCTCGTCGCCCGGGTTGATCAGCAGCAACAGCTGCCACACCTGCGACTCGACCGTCTCCTCGCCTTCTTCGTCGTCGAACTCGCGTTCTTCGGGGTAATCGTCGTCGTAGCTCATGGGGAAGGGCCTGTGGAGAACTGGCGAAATCATCGCACGATGCGCGTCAAAGCGTCGCAGTCCTTGAAATGGACGTCCAATCGACCGGGTTGACATCGGGTCGCTGCGGTGCAACAAATGGCACCCGGCCCTATCCAGGCGACACCCGCTCACCGTGAACGCACACACCTGCCATGCACCTGCCTTTCCGTCGATGTCAGCGGCCACGCCGCGATGTCCGGTCGGCGCTGCGTGTCGTTCGTGTCGACGGGCCTGAGCGACTGACGCCACGCGTTGCGCGTGTCCTGCGGGTCCGCCGCAGGTAACGATATTTCGATTCTTTTCCGGCCATGCCGGCTGCCGCTGCCTTCGCCGCGGTGTCGTGCCGCCGTTCCCGGCTATCCGGCGCCTCAGGTGCCGATCCTTCATCGTTTCCAGGGGAAAGTCCCACCCATGTCGCCTTCGACCCATCGTCGTCACCCGTTGTCCCTCGCGCTGGCCCTCGTGCTCGGCGCCACGTCCGCCTATGCCCAGGAGGCCGCCCCGGCGGACAAGGCGGAATCGGCAAAACCGAGCCAGCTGGACACCGTGATCGTCACCGGCACGCGCAGCACCGAGCGCACCGTATCCAGCTCGTTGCAGGCGATCGACGTCATCACCCCGCAGCAGCTGCAGCAGACCGGCGCCACCCAGCTCACAGCCGCGCTGGCGCGCCTGGTGCCGTCGCTCAATTTTCCGCAGCCGACCACCATCAGCGGTGCCGAAGTGGCCCGCCCCGTGACCTTGCGCGGTCTCAGCCCGGATCAGGTTCTGGTGCTGATCGACGGCAAGCGCCAGCACGCCGGTGCTTTCCTCAACCTGGGCGGCGCGATCGGACGCGGTTCGAACCCCGTGGACCTCAACGCCATCCCCGTCTCGGCGGTGGAGCGCATCGAGGTGCTGCGTGACGGGCAGTCGGCGCGCTACGGCTCCGATGCCATCGGTGGCGTGATCAACGTGATCCTGAAGAAGTCCGGCACGGGCGGGCAGGTGACCGCCAAGTTCGGCGGCTACGACGCGGGCGATGGCCTCCAGCGCCAGCTGAGCGCGGACACCGGATTCAAGCTGGGCGACAAGGGCTCGATCCATGTCGCCATCGACACGCAGAACAACGACGGCACCAACCGCGCCGGCCTGGATCGCACGGCCGCCTCGGTCGGCACCACCTACGGGAAGAAGGTGTACCGGCTGGGCGAACCCGCCGTGCAGTCGAACAAGGTGTCGCTGGTGGGGCAGTACGCCTTCAACAAGGCGGCCGAGGTGTATGTCGAAGCGCTCTACCGGCGCGATCGCGACGAGACCGCCAGCCTCTATCGCCACCGTGGCGAATCGACCAACGTCGCGTCGATCTATCCGCAGGGCTACCTGCCGGTGAACGTGCCCATCGTCAACGACACCACGCTGATCGCCGGCGTGCGTGGCGAATTCGACAGCGGCTGGCATTACGACGCGTCGGTCAGCCATGGGTCGAACGAATACGACCAGCGCAGCCATGCGATCAACGCGGACTACTACCGCGCGTTCGGCAGCACGCCGTTCTTCATCCAGGGCGCCGATTACAAGACCAACCAGCAGGTGGCCAACCTCGACATCGGCAAGGAATTCAGCCCCTCGTGGCTGCCCAACCCGGTCAGCGTGTCGTTCGGTGCGGAATACCTGCGCCAGGGCTACAAGGTGAAGCCGGGCGACGCCGTGTCGCAGTACGGCGCCAACGGCGGCATTACCGGCGACCTGCAAGGCAACTGGCAGCGCCACGACACGTCCGTGTACGTGGACCTGGACACCAACCTGACCGACCGTTTCGCGGTGTCGCTGGCCGGCCGCCATGAGCAGTACAGCGACTTCGGCGGCACCACGTCCGGTGCGTTGTCCGGTCGTTTCGACTTCACCCCGCGCGTGGCCCTTCGCGGCAGCGTCGGCACCGGGTTCCGCGCGCCCACGCTGGTGCAGCAGCACTACGCGGATATTTCCTCGCAGTTGCAGGACCTCGGCCAGGGCCAGGTGCTGGTGCAGTCCGGCACGTTCCCCGTGGATTCCGCGGCGGCCGGCCTGCTCGGCGCGGTGAAACTCAAGCCGGAGAAGTCGCGCAGCGCCACGCTGGGCCTGGTGCTGGAACCGCTGGACGGCTGGAACGTCAGTGCGGATGCCTACTGGATCAAGATCGCCAACCGGATCAACCTGTCGTCCAACATTCCGGTCAACACACCGGCCGTCAACGCCTACCTGGCCGCCAACGGCGTGGACGCGAATTACCAGTCGATCCGTTATTTCACCAATGCGGTGAACACACGCACGCGCGGGCTCGACATCGTCAGCCAGTACGGTTTCGATGTTGCCAACGGCGATCGCCTCAACACCACCGTGGGCTGGGCATACAACGAGAACAAGGTGACGCGGGTGAAGCCGAACCCGGCGATCCTCGACGAACTGGGGGTGGCAGTGCAGCGTGTGGAGCGCCGCGAGCGACTGGGGCTGCTGGGCGATACCAATCCGCGGACCAAGCTCGATGTCGGCTTCGACTACCTGCACAGCCGCTGGGCGGCACACGCCAACGTGCAGCGCTACGGCAGCTACACCGTCTACAGCAACAGCGGCCCGGCGCTGGACCAGGACTTCGACCATCGCTGGACGCTCGACGTATCGGCCGACTACAACCTCGACCGCTGGACGTTCACCGCGGGCGCGGACAACGCGTTCAATGCGCGGCCGGAGCAGGTGAAGTACGCCAACTCCACCAGCGGCAACTTCAAGTACAGCCTGTTTTCGCCGTTGAGCTGGAACGGCCGTTACTACTACGCCAGCGTGACCTACCGGTGGGATTGATGTCGATGCGTGCCTTTCTGCTTGCCTTGTCGCTGACCGTCACCGCGGCGGTCGCCACGCCGGCCGCGGACGCACCGCTGGTCGGTTTCACACCCGCATCGTCCGTTGCCGAACGCGAGACGGAGCGTCGCGTGGACGCCGCGCTGGCTGGCGCCGACCTGGACGGCTGGCTGCGCCGACTCACCTCGGCGCCCAACCACGTGGGCTCGCCGCACAACGACGAGAACGCCCGCTTCATCGCCGACAGCCTGCGTCAGTGGGGCTGGGACGTACAGGTGGAGTCCACCCGCGTGCTCGTCGCCTATCCCACGGTGCAGAAGCTTGCCCTGCTGGACGGCGACGGTTACGCGGCGGACTTCACCGAGCCGGCGGTGGCCGGCGATGCCGACACCGCGCGGCGTGACGGCGTGCTGCCGGGCATGGAGGCGTACAGTCCCGACGGCGCGGTGGACGCGCCGATGATCTACGTCAACGAGGGACTGGCGAAGGACTATGCCGACCTGGCCCGCACGGGCCAGTCCGTCGTGGGCAAGGTGGTGCTGGTGAAGTCCAGCGGCGCCGGTCGCTGGGTGAAGCCGCGGCTTGCCCAGCAGCATGGCGCGGTGGGCGTGGTCATCTATTCCGATCCCCAGGCCGACGGGTTCACCAAGGGCGAGGTTTATCCCACCGGCGCATGGCGTACGCCGCGCACCGTGCAGCGCGGCACGCTGGGCATCGACAGCGTGCTGGATGCCGCCAGCGCGAAGACGATCCAGGCGGCCAGGCATACCGACGACCTGTCGATCCCGGTGGTGACCATCGGCTACGGTGATGCCGAGCATTTCCTGCGCGCGCTGGGCGGTCGTGTCGTGCCGAACCGCTGGCAGGGTGGACTGCCGCTCACGTATCACATCGGTGGCGAGGCACGTGTCCACCTGGAAGTCCGTTCGCCGTGGGAGTGGCGCACGCTGCACAACGTCATCGCCACACTCCGCGGCAGCCGCTACCCGGACGAGTGGGTGATCCGTGGCGTGCACCACGACGCCTGGGTCTACGGGGCCTGGGATCCGCTGGCGGGCACGACGGCGTTGCTGGCCGAAGCGAAAGCCATCGGTGAGCTGGCCAAGGCGGGGGTTCGACCCAAGCGCACCCTGGTCTTCGCCAGCTGGGACGGCGAAGAGCTGGGCATCCTGGGCTCGCGCGCGTGGACGGAACGCCATGCTGCGGAACTCGCCAAAAAGGCGGTGTTCTATCTCAACAACGACACCACCGGACGCGGCCTGCTGGCCGTCCAGGGCGACCCGTCGATCGGTGCACTGCTGGACGGCGTCGCCGCCGACCTGAGCGATCCGGAGACGGGAGCGAGCGTACAGGCACGCCGTCTGGCCAAGCGTGCCGTGGAAGCCGACGAGAAGGGCAGGGAGGTACCTGCTGGCCCGGTCGTCCTGCCTCGGCTGGGCACCGGTTCCGATTACCTGGCCTTCGCCCATCGACTCGGGGTTCCCTCGCTGCATGTTCGTTACGGTTACGACCGCGACGGCGACGAGGAAAGCGTGCCGGTCTACCACTCGCTCTACGACACGTATGCGCACTACCAGCACTTTGGCGACCCCGGCCTGGCCTATGTCGGCCTGCTGGCAAAAACCAATGCACGCCTGGCCCTGCGTGTCGCCAATGCGGACGTGCTGCCCTGGCGGTTCACCGTCTTCGCGCAGGCGCTGGGTCGGGATATCGATCGGGTGCAGGCCGGCGCGACGAAAGCGCACGACGAAGCGCAGCGGCATAACGCGCTGCTGGCGGATGGGTCCTACCGCCTCGCGGAGGTGGCCTATCGTCAGTGGCAGCCGCCGGCACGGGTGGACGACGCATGGCAGCCGGTGGGCCTGGACGCCTTGCGTGCGGCGCAGCGTGACCTGCTGGCAGCGGCGACCGCTTACGACGCAGCGGCCGACGCCAGCGGGGACATCCCGCCCGCGGACGCCGTCCGGATCAATCGTCACCTGCGCGAGGTCGGCGACGCCTACCTGCAGGCCGATGGCCTGCCGCAGCGGCGCGCTTACCGCAACCTGTTGCAGGCGCCCGGCCGCAAGGAGGGGGAAGACGTGGCACCCCTGCCGGGAATCGGCGATGCGATCGACGCTAAAGCGTGGGACGAAGCGCGCGACGAGGCGGCGTTGACCGTGGGAGCGACACGCAAGGCGACCCAGGCCTTGCAGCGAGCGACCGTCTTGTTGGCGGGGCGGAAACCGTAGTGCCACGTCGCCGGAGGGGCGGCAGTCGCGCCCCTCCGGTGCATCGGGCATGCACTCGGCTATAGTCCGCCGCACTCTCAAGGCGGATGCAGGCATGAACGACACCTCGCAAAAACACGGGTCGCATCGCAAGAAGGTGTGGGCACCCATTCGTTACGCGCATGCCCGCCCGCGCCTGCTGGTCGGGGCGGCCGCCGCCGTGGTCGCTGCGGTGGTGCTGGAGTTCAGCGGGCTGCCGCGTTCGCTGCCGTTGCTGATCGGTTTCGATATCGGTGCCGTCGTGTACTTCGTGCTGCTGTTGCGCATCTTCGTCGGCGCCAACCCGGCCACGATGCGCCGGCAGGCTTCGCAGCAGGACACCGGGCGCTGGACTACCCTGCTCAGCGGCGTCGTGCTGTCCGCCGTGGTGCTGGGCGCGGTCACCACCGAGCTGAACTCCAGCGACAAGGGCGGCGTGATGGCCATCGCCGTGGCGGCAAGCACGATCATCCTGGCGTGGACGTTCATGAACACGCTGTTCTCGCTGCACTACGCGCATGGCTACTACGGCGAGTTCGGCGAGCCGCACAAGGGCCTGGACTTTCCCGGCGACGAAGAACCCGACTACTGGGATTTCGCTTATTTCGCCTTCACCATCGGCATGACCTTCCAGGTCTCCGACGTGCAGATCACCACGCGCTACCTGCGCCGTGTCGGGCTGATGCATAGCGCTATCGCTTTCTTTTTCAACGTCTTCATTATCGCGATCAGCGTGAATGTGGCGGCGGGGAAGGCCTGACTGTTTGGGGGTGTCTTGGAGCAAGAGCCGGCGGGTGCCACCCTCATGGCCACGCCTGCGGCGACCCGCTAGGGAAGGGCCGCTGGCGCGGCCGTTTATCTATTCCCCTTCGGGGCGGGTCGGGCTTCGCCCGGGGATTTTTAATTCGCCATCCATGGCTCAGCAAAAATGGCCGGCCGTCCTGGCCGGCCCCGCTTCGCGGCCTTGTCCATTCGAATCCCTCGCCTACGGCTACCGGCCACGAGGGTGGCACCCGCCGGCTCTTCCGACGACTGAGGTGGCGTGTGGGGAAGAGCTAAGAGCTGGGTTTCGCTTCGTTGCTGGGAACGCTCGCTGGCTTGTTGCGCAGGGCATCGGTCGCCTTAGGTGTGTTGAGGGGTCGCGCACACGCGTGCGCTCCTACACAGCCGGCGGATCACGCGTTCCACAACTTGCCCGACCCCTGGTGTAGGAGCGCACGATGTGCGCGAACAGCCAACAAAGCGCTGACGCCGTACCCCGACCCCTGTTCGCCCACCACCACGCGATGCTCGCCCACCACAGCGCCTCAGTTTGAGGAAGAGCCGGCGGGTCGCCCCCTCGGTGCCGGTAGCCGCAGGCGAGGGATTCGAACGGACAAGGCCGCGAAGCGGGGCCGGCCAGGACGGCCGGCCATTTTTGCTGAGCCATGGATGGCGAATCAAAAATCCCCGTTCGAAGCCCGGCCCGAGCCCGAAGGGCCATAGATAGACGGCCGCGCCAGCGGCCCTTCCTTAGCGGGTCGCCGCAGGCGTGGCACCGAGGGGGCTACCCGCCGGCTCTTGCTCCAAGGCCCAAGCCCCAACGCGATGCCAAAGGCGAGCCCTAATTCACAGGCAGAAAATACCCTCCCGATGTCCTCAACTGACCATTTTTCTTATTGACGCGGCGCCGCAAACGCGGTGTCCTTCCCTCGGCCGTCCATACGGCCAGGCCCAGATCGGGCCGGGAACTGGGGGTAACCAATGAAAACCAAGATGTTGGGAGGGGCGACCGCCGTCGCCGTGGCATGGGTGCTGGCCGTCGCGCCGCTGACCGCGCGTGCGGCGCCGGAGACGCCGCCGGACTCGATTTGTGCGGTGCTCGACGGCGCGGCGCGCTATCTCAACACCACCGTGACCGTGCGCGGCATCGCCAGCAGCGAGGGCAAGGTCACCACGCTGTCGGACGCGCAGTGCAAGGGCGCCGTGGCGCTGGCCATGGACGAGAAAGCGATGGGCAAGCGTGACGTGTCGTCGTTCCGGCGGACCGTCGCTGCCAAGGGTATGCGGGCCGACGCCACCGTGTTCGGTCGCTTCAAGGCCACCGGCGATACCCGGCAGCCTTATGCGATAGACGTCTACAGCGTGCGTGACGTCAACGAACTGCGGGTCGCCGAGGGCGGTTGATCAGCCGATGACACGCGCCAGGTAGGGCGCCGTGCGGCTGGCGCTTTCGGTGGCCACGGCGCGGGGCGGGCCGCTGGCGACGATGCGTCCGCCCTCGCTGCCGGCACCGGGACCCATGTCGATCACCCAGTCGGCACCCGCGACGACGCGCATCTCGTGTTCGACCACGACGACGGTGTTGCCCGCATCGACCAGCCCCTGGAGCTGCGCGACCAGTTTGTCCACGTCCGACGGATGCAGGCCGGTGGTCGGTTCGTCCAGCACGTAGAAATTGCTGCCGCGCTGCGAACGCTGCAGTTCGGTGGCCAGCTTGATCCGTTGCGCCTCGCCGCCGGAAAGCTCGGTGGCCGGCTGGCCCAGGCGCAGGTAACCCAAGCCGATGTCGTAGAGCAGCATGAGCGGTTTCATCACGGCGGGCTCGTCGGCAAAGAACTCGCAGGCTTCTTCCACCGTGAGTTGCAACACCTCCGCGATGTTCCTGTCGTTCCAGCGGATGGCGAGTGTGGCCTCGTTGTAGCGCGCGCCGTGGCAAGTAGGGCAGGGGGCGTAGACACTGGGCATGAACAGCAGTTCGACGCTGACGAAGCCTTCGCCGTCGCAGGTGTCGCAGCGGCCCTTGGCCACGTTGAAGGAAAAACGCCCCGCGTCGTAGCGCTTCGCCTTGGCGGCGCGCGTGGCCGCGAACAGCTTGCGCACGTGGTCGAACAGTCCGGTATAGGTGGCCAGGTTGGAGCGCGGCGTGCGTCCGATCGGTTTCTGGTCGACCTGGACCAGGCGGGTGATGCTGTCCGCTCCCTTATGGATGCGACCGCCGGTTTTCGTGACGATGGCGGGCGTGGCGTCGTCGGCCTCATTGTCGACGGCGGCGGGCTCATGGCCCAGGTGGTCGCCGAGCAGTTCGACCAGGGCCTGGCTGACCAGGCTGGACTTGCCCGATCCGGAGATACCGGTCACGGCGGTGAACAATCCCAGGGGAAAGGCGACATCCAGCGCGTGCAGGTTGTTGCGGGTGATGCCTTTCAGTTCCAGCCAGCGGGAAGGTATGCGCGTCGACCGTTCGCGCGGGCGCGTCGTCCCGAACAGGTAGGGCGCGGTGCGCGACAGCGCCACATCGGCCAGGCCTGCCGGGGGCCCGCTGTAGAGGATCCGCCCACCGTGTTCGCCGGCATCGGGACCGACATCGACCAGCCAGTCGGCGCGGCGCATCACGTCCAGGTCGTGTTCGACGACGAAAAGGGTGTTGCCCGATCGCTTCAGTTGCTCCAGGGCGGACAGCAGCGCCTCGCTGTCGGCGGGATGCAAGCCGGCGGAGGGTTCGTCGAGCACGTAGACCACGCCGAACAGGTTGGAGCGGATCTGCGTGGCCAGGCGCAGGCGCTGCAATTCGCCCGGCGACAAGGTGGGGCTGGCGCGGTCCATCGACAGGTAGCCCAGACCCAGCGACTGCAACGTGCCCGCGCGGACCAGCAGGTCCTGCGCGATGCGCTGCGCGGCGATGCGTTTCTCCGGCGAGAGGTGCGAGGTGCGGCGCACGTCCGATGAGCCCTGGTGCGCGGCGCCACCGCCGGCCACGCGCTTCGCATCGGCGCGCTTGCCTGCGGCGCGGCTGCGCGTGCTGGTGCTTGAATCGTCGTCGAAGCGGCCTTCGGCGATGGGCCGCAGCGTATCCACCAGCGCATCGAACGAGAGCGCGGACAGGTTGCCGATGTCCAGGCCGGCGAAGGTCACCGCCAGCGACTCGCGCTTGAGCCGCTTGCCGTCGCACAGCGGGCACAGGCTGCCGATCATGTAGCGCGACACGCGTTTCTTCATCAACGGGCTTTGCGTGCTCGCGAACGTGTGCAGCACGTAGCGACGCGCGCCCATGTACGTGCCCATGTAGCTCGGCTCGGTCTTGCGCTTGAGCGCGGCACGCGTTTCGGCGGGGGTGAAGCCCGCATACACCGGTACCGTCGGCGTTTCCTCGGTGAACAGTATCCAGTCGCGCTGCTTCTTCGGCAGGTCCTTCCACGGGATGTCCACGTCGTAGCCCAGCGTGACCAGGATGTCGCGCAGGTTCTGCCCATGCCAGGCCGGCGGCCACGAGGCGATGGCCCGCTCGCGGATGGTCAGGGTGGGGTCGGGCACCATCGAGGCCTCGGTCACCTCGTAGACGCGCCCCAGCCCGTGGCAATGCGGGCAGGCGCCCTGCGGCGTGTTCGGCGAGAAGTCCTCGGCGAACAGCATCGGCTGGTCCGGCGGGTACGAGCCGGCGCGCGAATACAACATCCGCACCAGGCTGGATAACGTGGTGACGCTACCCACCGACGAGCGCGTGCCCGGCGTGCCGCGTTGCTGTTGCAGCGCCACTGCCGGCGGCAGCCCTTCGATGTCGTCGACATCGGGAACGCCCACCTGGTCGATGAGGCGCCGCGCGTAGGGGGCCACGGATTCGAAATAGCGCCGCTGCGCCTCGGCGTAGAGCGTGCCGAAGGCGAGCGAGGATTTGCCGGAGCCCGAAACGCCGGAGAACACCACAAGGGCGTCGCGCGGGATGTCGACGTCGATGTTTTTCAGGTTGTGTTCGCGTGCGCCACGGACGCGGACGAAGCCGCGGGTGTCGGTGGGCGTGGGGACGTTGACGGGAATAGTAGGCGGGGCGTTGCGTCGGGTCATGCCCGTATTATCGCCGCCGGATCATCTGCCGTGACGTGAAATTGCGTGTTGTTGCGTTGGGGAGGTAGGGCGGGTTGTGTGGGGGCGTGTTTGCGGGTGTGTGGTCGCGGGAGTGGATCGCGGACATCGTCCGCTCCTACAGGTACACGTTGCGCCGACTACCTACGTAGGAGCCCACGATGTGAGCGATCCAGACAACCTCAGCGCCGACGGGCAACCACACGCACGCGCTGCATGCGCCGCTGCTGCATCAGGTTGAACCAGAACAGCGTTTCCGTGACCACGCCTGCACCGACGAGCAGCAGTGTTCCGGTGACCGACCCGGCGACATATGACACGACGGCCAGGGCCAACCATGCGGCGAGGATGAGGTGGCGCTGACTCATGGTGTTTCTCCTGCGTGCTGCGCGACACCGGGACCCGGGCGCGGCCTGAAACGATCCTCGGCTACCCCGGAAGTGGTGTCAATCGGCCATATGTCAAGGTTCGGTGGACGATTCAGCCTCGGTAGCGCAGCGCCTCCCACTCTTACGGTTACTTCACGACCGTCGTTCTCGACGTCCCAGGCATACAGGCTGCCGTAGGTCGGCAGGCGCAGGTTGATACAGTTAGGCGCGGTCAGGTCCTGCGGTGTACTCGGGCCGTATGTGCATGGCAAATCTCCGGGAATGAGGGAAGACAGGCAGCCATGCTAGCCATCCTGTACCCAGCGATTAAGCGGGGCGACACGCTTGGCGTTGTGTCGTGGATTCATCAAGGTGCGGGAGGCTCTCATGGCGCTCATCGCAATCGGCGAGCCTGTGCGGGCCCCGGGCAGCGATGCCATCCACCACGTCGCAACCGCGCCGTTTACTGCATCGCAGCGTGTCCCCATGCGTTGCGCCGCCTACAATCGATGGGCCACAGGTGTCCTGCCGCCGCCATTCCGGTGCGCAGGGTGAAACGGGAAGCCGGTCCGATGCCGGCGCTGCCCCCGCAACGGTAGGCGAGAAAACCCGACTCAGAACCACTGCGGCAACGCGGGAAGGTGTCGGGCTGATGCATGCCGCATCGCTCGCAAGCCCGGAGACCGGCCCGTGGTGGACATCGCATGCGGTGTCTTCCTCGGGTGTTGCGGTGGGCAACCGGATGAGCTGACTCGACGCGGCGTCCGTTGTCTCGAATCACTTGTCTTGTCCCTCGCACGCCCGGTTTCGCGGGTGAGCGATCTGGAGACTGGACAATGAACGAGATGAACCCGGCCGCGACCCATGTCGCCACGGTAAAGCTGCTGATCGACGGCGAGTTCGTCGAATCGACCACCACGCAATGGCGTGACGTGGTCAACCCGGCCACGCAGGTGGTGCTGGCACGCGTGCCCTTCGCCACGCCGGCGGAAGTCGAGGCGGCGGTGGATGCCGCGCGCCGCGCCTTCGTCACCTGGCGCAAGACGCCCATCGGTGCGCGGGCGCGCATCTTCCTCAAGTACCAGCAACTGATCCGCGAGCACATGGCCGAACTGGCCGCGACGCTCACGGCGGAGCAGGGCAAGACGCTGCCCGATGCCGAAGGCGACGTGTTCCGTGGCCTGGAGGTGGTGGAACACGCGGCGGCCATCGGCAACCTGCAGCTGGGCGAGCTGGCCAACAACGTGGCCGGCGGTGTGGATACCTACACGCTGCTGCAACCGCTGGGCGTATGCGCGGGCATCACGCCGTTCAACTTCCCGGCGATGATTCCGCTGTGGATGTTCCCGATGGCGATCGCCACGGGTAACACCTTCGTGCTGAAACCGTCGGAGCAGGACCCGATGGTGACCATGCGCCTGGTCGAACTGGCCGTGGAAGCGGGCATCCCCCGCGGCGTGCTCAACGTCGTGCACGGTGGCGAGGACGTGGTCAACGCGATCTGCGACCACCCGCAGATCAAGGCGGTGTCGTTCGTCGGCTCCACCCGCGTCGGCACCCATGTCTACCATCGTGCTTCGCAGACCGGCAAGCGCGTGCAGTGCATGATGGGCGCGAAGAACCACGCCGTGGTGCTGCCCGACGCCCATCGCGAGCAAACGCTCAACGCGATGGTCGGCGCGGCCTTCGGCGCGGCGGGCCAGCGCTGCATGGCGGCCTCGACGGCCGTACTGGTCGGCGCCGCGCGCGAGTGGCTGCCCGACCTGGTGGCCCGCGCGAGGACGTTGAAGGTCAATGCGGGCAGCGAGGCCGGTACGGATGTCGGCCCGGTCATCTCCTGCGCGGCGCGCGATCGCGTGCACGCCTTGATCGACGCCGGTGTGGCCGAAGGCGCCACCCTGGAGCTGGACGGCCGCGATTGCCGCGTGCCGGGCTACGAGCAGGGCAACTTCGTCGGTCCGACCATCTTCTCGGGCGTGCGCCCAGGCATGCGTATCTACGACGAGGAAATCTTCGGTCCCGTGCTCGTCGTGCTCACGGTGGACACGCTGGATGAGGCGATCGCGCTGGTCAACGCCAACCCCAACGGCAACGGCACGGCGTTGTTCACGGGCAGCGGCGCCGCGGCGCGTCGTTTCCAGGAGGACATCGACGTGGGGCAGGTCGGCATCAACGTGCCTATCCCGGTGCCGGTGCCGCTGTTCTCGTTCACGGGCTCGCGCGCCTCGAAGCTGGGCGACCTGGGGCCGTACGGCAAGCAGGCGGTCATGTTCTACACGCAGACCAAGACGGTCACCTCGCGCTGGTTCGACGACGGCGGCACGGGTCACGGCGTCAACACCACCATCAGCCTGAAGTGAGGGCGCCCCTCATGGACATTCCGGTGACGGTGCAGGCCGCGGGCCTGAGCGACGAGCAGAATGCGTTCCGCGAGGCGGCGCGGGACTTCGCCCAGGCGGAGCTGGCGCCGCATGCGGCGCACTGGGACGCGCAAGGCATCTTCCCGCGCGAGGCCATCGGCAAGGCCGGTCAACTGGGCTTCTGTGGCCTCTACGTGGACGAAGCGGCGGGTGGTACCGGCCTCACGCGACTGGACGCGGCCATCGTGTTCGAGGAACTGGCCGCGGTCGATCCCTCCACGGCCGCCTTCATCAGCATCCACAACATGGCGACCTGGATGCTGACCACCTACGCCCAGCCTGCACTGTTGCAGGCATGGGGCGAACCGCTGGCCAGCGGCACGCGTCTTGCCTCGTACTGCCTGACCGAGCCGGGCGCGGGTTCCGATGCGGCCTCGTTGCAGACGCGCGCCGTGCGCGAGGGCGACCATTACCTCATCAACGGCAGTAAGGCGTTCATCTCCGGGGCCGGCGCCACCGACATGCTGGTGGTGATGGCCCGCACCGGCGGCGACGGCGCGCGCGGCATCAGTGCGTTCGCGGTGCCCGCGGATACCGCGGGGATCGGCTACGGCCGCAAGGAGGAAAAACTCGGCTGGAATAGCCAGCCCACGCGTGGCATCACGTTCGAGGACGTGCGTATCCCCGCAACGAACCGGCTGGGCGAGGAAGGCGAGGGCTTTCGCATCGCGATGAAGGGCCTGGACGGTGGCCGGATCAATATCAGCGCGTGTTCGCTGGGCGCGGGGCAGGGGGCGCTGGATGCGGCTCGCCGCTACCTGGGCGAGCGACGCCAGTTCGGCCGCAAGCTGGGCGAGTTCCAGGCGCTGCAATTCAAGCTGGCCGACATGGCCACGCAACTGGTAGCCGCACGGCAGATGGTTCACACCGCCGCGCGCAAGCTCGATGCACGCAGCCACGACGCCACGGTGTGGTGCGCCATGGCCAAGCGTTTCGCCACCGATGCCGGTTTCGCCATCTGCAACGATGCCTTGCAGTTGCATGGCGGGTACGGCTACATACGCGAGTACCCGATCGAGCGGCTGCTGCGTGACAGCCGGGTGCACCAGATACTGGAAGGCACCAACGAGATCATGCGCGTGATCGTGGCGCGCCACCTGCTCAACACCGAAGAGGAATTGCGATGAGTGGCTACAAGGACACCGATTGGACCGGACTGGCGCTGAAGGTCGAGGGCCATACGGCCGTCGTGACCCTGCGCAACCCGCCGGCCAACACCTGGACGGTGCACAGCCTGACGGCACTGCGTGATCTGGTCGGCGCATTGAACGCCGATCGTGACATCTACGCGCTGGTGGTCACGGGCGAGGGCGGCAAGTTCTTCTGCGCCGGCGCCGACCTCAAGCAGTTCGCCGAGGGCGACCGCGCCGTGGCGCGCGCAGCGGCCCGTCGCTTCGGCGAGGCCTTCGAGGCCCTGTCAGCGTTCCGTGGCGTGAGCATCGCCGCGATCAACGGCTATGCGATGGGCGGTGGCCTGGAGTGCGCGCTGGCGTGCGACCTGCGCATCGCCGAGGCGCACGCGCAGATGGCGCTGCCCGAGGCCGGCGTGGGCCTGCTGCCGTGTGCGGGCGGCACGCAGAACCTGCCGCGCCTGGTCGGCGAAGGCTGGGCCAAGCGGATGATCCTGCTCGGCGAGCGCGTCGACGCGCCCACCGCGCTGCGGATCGGTCTGGTCGAAGAGGTTGTCCCCACCGGCGAGGGGCTGGCCACTGCCTTGGCCTGGGCCGCACGCTCCCACGCGCAAAGTCCGACCAGCGTCACGGCGTGCAAGCGGCTGGTCCAGGCCACCCGCACCCAGACCCACGCGGCCGCGCTGGTGGCGGAGCGTGAGGCCTTCGTCGACCTGTTCGACAGCGCCGACCAGGCCGAGGGTGTGCACGCCTTCCTGGAAAAGCGCAGCCCGCAGTGGAAGAACGCATGAGCGCGACGCCGATGGAAACGCCCGACAACGCACCGGTGCTGTTCGACGAGCGTGCGACGCGCGACGGCCGGCGCATCGGCATCGCCACGCTGAATGCGCCGAAGACGCTGAACGGTTTGTCGCTGCCGATGGCCCGCCTGCTTGACGAACGACTGGGTGCCTGGGCCGACGACGACGGCATCGTCATGGTGCTTTTGAAGGGAGCGGGGGAAAAGGCCTTCTGCGCCGGTGGCGACCTGCATGGCCTGTACAGGGGCATGCTCGACCATCGCGTCGATAACCACGACATCGCGCGCGATACGCCTGCCGCCGCCTTCTTCGCGACGGAATACCGACTCGACTACCGCATCCACCGCTACGCCAAGCCCGTGCTGTGCTGGGGTCACGGCATCGTCATGGGCGGCGGCATCGGCCTGATGGCCGGCGCCAGCCATCGCGTGGTCACCGAGCGCTCGAAGCTGGCGTTCCCGGAGATCACGGTGGGCCTCTACCCCGATGTGGGCGGCAGCTGGTTGCTCCGCCGCGTGCCCGGACACGGTGGCCTCTTCCTCGCCCTGACCGGCGCGCCGCTGAATGCGGGCGACGCGATCCATGCGCGCCTGGCGGATCATTTCGTTGAGTCGTCGCGTCACGACGAGGTGGTCGCAAGGCTGATCGACACGGCATGGTCCGACGCCGCCACGAACAACCACGCGACGCTCTCGACCCTGCTTGAGTCGTTCGCGCAGCCTGCGTCCGCCGGTCCACTGCAGCAGCATGCAGCGCTCATCGAGCGCCTGTGCGCACCGTCGAACCTGGACGAGGTCGTCGCCGGCATCATCGCCCTCGACACCGACGATGCGTGGTTGCAGGCGGCGAAAACCACGCTGCTCGCCGGCGCCCCCGGATCGGCGCGGCTGGGCTTCGAACTGCAGCGGCGCGCCGCCGACCTGTCGCTCGCGGATACCTTCCGCCTCGAATACGCCGTGTCGCTGCATTGCGCCGCCCACGGCGACTTCGCCGAAGGCATCCGTGCCTTGCTCATCGACAAGGACCGCCAGCCGCGCTGGAACCCCGCCACCCTCGCCGAGGCCACGCCGGCCTGGGCGGAAACCTTCTTCCACGCCCCATGGGCCGCCGCGGATCATCCGCTGGCCGACCTGGGTGCCTCCACGGAATCCTCGCCATGAGTCGCATCGCTTTCATCGGACTGGGCAACATGGGCGGACCGATGGCCGCCAACCTCCTCAAGGCCGGGCACCGCCTGCGCGTGTTCGACCTGGTGCCGACGGCGGTGGAGGCCGCGGTCGCGCTCGGCGCTACCGCGGCCGTCAGCGCGGTAGACGCCGTGGTGGACGCCGAGGTGGTGATCTCCATGTTGCCGGCCAGCCGTCACGTGGACGCGCTGTATCGGGGCGACGCGGGCCTGCTGGCGGCGATTCCGGCCGGCGCGCTGGTCGTCGACTGCAGCACCATCGCCCCGGAGACGGCGAAGCAGGTGGCCCGGGCTGCGGCCGATCGTGGGCTGGCGATGCTCGACGCGCCGGTGTCCGGCGGCACGGCCGGTGCTGCGGCCGGCACGCTCACCTTCATCGTGGGCGGCGACGCCGCGGTGCTGGAACGCGCACGGCCGTTGCTGGCGTCGATGGGCAAGAACATCTTCCATGTCGGTGCGAACGGCGCCGGCCAGGTGGCCAAGCTGTGCAACAACATGGCGCTGGGCGTCATCATGGCCGTCACTGGCGAGGCTATCGCCCTCGGCGCCGCGCATGGACTGGACCCGGCCGTGTTGTCGCAGATGATGGCGGTCAGCACCGGACGCAGCTGGGCCACGGAGGTCTGCAACCCCTGGCCCGGCGTGCTGCCCGGCGCACCCGCGTCGCGTGGGTACACCGGCGGCTTCGGTACCGACCTGATGCTGAAGGACCTGGGCCTGGTGACCGAGGCGGCGGTGGGCGTGGGCGCGTCCATCCCGCTGGGCGAACTGGCGCGCAACCTGTACGCGCTGAACAGCAAGGCCGGCCGCGGCGGGCTGGATTTCTCGAGCGTGGTGAAGCTGGTCGCGCCTTTGCTGGACGGTTGAACCGAGGCGACGCCCGCGACGGCTCAGGCGCGCAGGTGCTCGCGGCATAGCGCGAGCACCCGCTGCCGCAGCCAGCGGTGGCCGGGATCGTTGTCCAGTCGCGGATGCCACATCTGCGACACGGTGATACCCGGTGTCACCACCGGCAGCTCGAAGACGGCGATACCCTCCGTTGGTGTCGCCAGGAACGACGCGGGCACCAGCCCGACGAGGTCGGAGGCACGGACCACCGCCAGCACCGCGTGGAAGGCCGGCACCACCGCCACCACCTCGCGTTCCAGCCCGGCGACCGCCAGCGCGGTATCGACCGGACCTGTCGCCTGACCGCGGCGAGAGGCCACGACATGGCCGTGCGCGACATAGCGCTCGGCCGTCACGGGATTGCCATCGTCGAGTGGATGACCGCGCCGCACCACGCCGACGAAACGGTCGCGGAACAGGGCCTGTGTGCGTACCTCAGGCCCCATGCCGCCCACGACGCCCACCTCCAGGTCGGCCAGGCCTTCGCGCAGGTGCATCGGTGTCTTCTCGGCCTTGGACGCAAAGTGCAGGCGCACCCCGGGGGCGAGTCGCCGGGCGTCGGCGATCAGCAGCGCGGCGAACACCTCGACGAAGCCGTCGTTCGCACGCAGGGTGAAATCCCGTCGCAGGCCTGCCACGTCCTGTTCCGTCACGGCGGGCCGCAGCGCGCGTCGCGCGTCTTCCACCAGGCCACGAGTCACCTCGCGCAACGCTACCGCATGCGGTGTCGGCACCATGCGGCGTCCGGCACGTACGAGTAGTTCGTCCCCAGTGGCGGCACGCAGGCGCGTGAGCGTGCGGCTCATCGCCGATGCACTCAGACCGAGGCGGCGCGCCGCGCCCGCCACGCTGGCTTCCGCGAGCAGGGCGTCCAGCGTGATCAGCAGGTTCAGGTCGGGCTCGTCCATGGCGCATCGTAGCGTGGCTTAGACCTCGATAAGGCGTCCGGTGCATCTATACGTTTCCGTTCGCGCGCCTTCCGCCCCATGTCCAGGGACACTACGTTGCATGGATCGCCCGCGAAGGGCAGCCCCTGTATCGGAGCGTCGCATGACACCTTCATCCCCACCCAAGACCATCCTGCTGGTCGGCGCCTCGCGCGGACTCGGTTTTGCCCTGGCCGAGGACTACCTCCGTCGCGGCTGGCAGGTTATCGCCACCGGGCGTGCCCACTCGATGGAGCGGCTCCATGTACTGGCCGAAACATCGGCGGGTGCCCTCGAGGTGATGACACTGGACATCACCGATCCCGCCGGCATCGCCGACCTCCACGCACACCTGGTACCACGCCGGCTGGATACGCTGTTCGTCAACGCGGGCACAAAGAACGCCGACTGGGAAGGCATCGCCGACGTATCCACGGAGGAGTTCGTCCGCGTGATGGTGACCAACGCCCTGAGCCCGCTGCGGGTGATCGAGGCGCTGCACGCGTGCGTGTCGCCCAAGGGCACCATCGGGGTGATGTCGTCGGGGCAGGGTAGCCTGACCAACAACACCAACGGCCAGTACGAGGTCTATCGGGGCAGCAAGGCGGCGTTGAACATGTTCATGCGCAGCTTCGCGGCACGGCACAAGGACGAGGCGCGCACGCTGCTGCTGATGGCACCGGGCTGGGTGCGCACCGACATGGGCGGGCCGGAAGCGCGGCTCACCATCGCCGAGAGCATCCCCCGCCTGGTCGATACGATGCTCGCGCACGAGGGCATGCCGGGGTTGCATTACCTGGACTACCTCGGGCGGACGGTGCCCTGGTAAGGACGTCCAGACGCCCGTCCGGTCACGTGGCCGGTTGATCCACGTCGCGGTTCGCCGATGGGATAGCCGCGTTTGCGGCAACTACGCGCAGCGGTGCGCTGCGTCACACTTGTGACGTGGTGGACACCGCATGATTCAGCCGTCCACTTCCCCCTGTGTGGACCGGGCGGCGCTCCCGCTGGATGCGCCGGCGCCGCCCATTTTTTTGTTGGGCTTTGTGGGTGGGCTCGTCTTCGGCCTCGCGTTTCGCTCTAAGCCTTAGCGTCTTGGAGCAAGAGCCGGCGGCTGCCACCCTCGTGGCCACGCCTGCGGCGACCCGTCAATGAAGGGCCGCGTCCGCGGCCGTTTATTGATTGCCCTTCGGGCCGGGTCGGGCTTCGAACGGGGGTTTTCGACTCGACATCCCTGTCTCGCGAAAACGGCCGGCCGTCCGGGCCGGCCCCCTTCGGGCCTTGTCCGTTCGAATCCCTCGCCTACGGCTACCGGCCACGAGGGTGGCACCCGCCGGCTCTTTCCAAGACTGCGGTTGCGTGTGGGGAGAGCGAAGAGCCAGGTTTCGCTTCGTGGCTGGGAACGCACGCCTGCCTGGTGCGGATGGCATCGGTCGCATTAGGTACGTTGAGGGTTCGCGCACGTGCGTGCGCTCCTACCCCCGGACGGCAGACCACGCGTTGGATATGCCACAACCTGCCCTACCCGTGGGGTAGGAGCCCACGATGTGGGCGAAAAGCCAACGAAGCGTTGACGCCATATCCTGCAAATCTGCGACCGCTCGCGTCACAACCTGCCTCAGTCGTTGGAAGAGACGGCGGGTAGCTCCCTCGTGGCCGGTAGCCGCAGGCGAGGGGTTCGCACAGATCAGGCCCGAAGGGGGCCGGCCCGGACGGCCGGCCGTTTTCGCGAGACAGGATGTCGAGTCGAAAACCCCTGTGCGAAGCCCGACCCGGGCCCGTAGGGCAATAGATATACGGCCGCGGAGCGGCCCTTCCTTAGCGGGTCGCCGTAGGCGTGGCCCCGAGGGGGCTACCCGCCGGCTCTTGCTCCACCGCGCATGTTGCTTTCGTTCGACACGGCAATGTGGATCGACCGCGGCAGCGTGGATCGCCCATATCGTGGGCTCCTACCGTTCGTCGTGACGAGGCGACGTCGTTACGTGGTGGATGGGGGGCGAGGGGTTAGCGGCGGGGGTGGTCGTGACGGAGGGTTTGGACGGCCAGGGCGGCATTGACTTCGAGGACGCCGTTGGTGAGCTTGCTGCTGCGCAGGAGCAGGTCGTGGGCGGTGCGGGCGTCGAGGTTGGGTTCGATCGACAGCAGCAGCGCCAGGATGCCGCTGACGTGGGCGGCGGCCAGTGACGAGCCGGAGCTGAAGTCGTAGCTGCCGCCGGGTTGCGTGGTGAGGATGTCGTTGCCGGGGGCGCTGAGCACGCCGGGGGGCGCGGCGGTGGTGTTGCCGGCGCGGACCACGATCACGCCATCGGCGCTGTCGGGAAAGCCGCGTTCGCTGCCGTTGGGCGGCAAGGCGGCGACGACGATCCGGCCCTGGCCGAGCAGGTGCTCCAGCAACTTGCCCAGCAGGGGATCGGCTGGGCCGCCCAGGCTGAGGTTGACGATGCGCGCGTCCGTGTCGTTGACCGCGGCCAGCGCCTTGGCCAGGGTGAACGAGTTGCAGCGTGCGCCGTCGTGGCCGCCGGGGGGATACCAGCAGGCTTTGTAGAGGCTGAGCGTGGCCTTGGGCGCGATGCCGACCATGCCCTGGTGGTTGTCGCCCACCGCTGCGATGACGCCGGCGATCTCGGTGCCGTGCGCGTCGCGGTCGAAGGCTCCGGCATCGGTGCCGACATCGTCCTGCGTATCGTGGATGCGGGCCTGCAGGTCGGGGTGGGTCAGGTCCGCACCGGTGTCGACCACGGCCACGCGCACGCCGTCGCCCCGGCTCACCGTGTGCGCCAGCGCGGCGTCCGTGGCGACGAAGCCGCGCTGCAGGTCCACGTAGGGATCGTTGTAGCGGTGCGCATCGGGCGGCGTCGGCTCGGTGTAGACCGCGTAATCCTGCAACGGCTGCGCCAGCTGCACGCGATCGTCCTTCGCCAGTGCGGCGATGACCGCGTCACGATCCACGCCGACGGCGGGTTTCACCACGATGCAGTACAGGCTCAGCGCCGTGATCGGCCAGCCGGCCACTTCCTGCAGGTCGTAGTGCTTCTTCAGTTCGGCCAGCATGCCGGCGGCGCGCTGCCCCGCGCCGTAGTGGCCGCTGGAGGCGTAACCCAGCACGTTGGAACCGGCGTGGGTGGACATCGGCGCCAGCGGGTTGGCCACCGCCAGCACGATGTCGCGCCGGCTGTCCATGGCCCAGGCGCCGGCGGCAGGCGTCGACGCTGGTGCCGGTGCCGCCGTCGACGCCGCCATACCGCTGGCCGCGCGATCGGGACGCGTGGAATGGGTGGGAGCGCATGCGGCCACGGCGACCAGGCAGGCGGCGAGCACGATGTCGCGTGGTGTCATGGCGTGCGCATGACCGGTTCCGCAAAGCGGATGCCGCGTGACGCGCGCAGTTCGCGCAGGAGCTGGTCGGGCGGGGAGGCCGGGTCAGTGGACACCAGCGTATAGGCACCGGCTTCGTTCGGGCCGCCCACCACCTGCAGGTGATGCGCCTGCAACAGCGCATTCCAGTCGGCCAGGGCCATCGTGGCATCGGGCACGACATGGATCGCCCCGGCGGCGACCGGTGCCGAAACCTGGCTCAGCGTACGGTAGGCGGGGCGTTCGCCATGCAGGCGCAGGGCCAGGGCGCCCAGGCCCAGGGCCTGGACCAGCACGGCGGCGACCAGCGCGCGGGTCAGCCAGGATGACGTGCGCACGCGCACCGTTTCCTCGGCCGGGGCATCCAGCCGCGTCAGCAGGCGTTTCAGGCCCGCGTTGGCATCCAGATGGACATCCGAAGGCAGCGCCATGGCATGGCGCAGGCGCTCCTGCTGGGTGAATTCTTCACGGCAGTTGTCGCAGTCGGCCAGGTGGGCATGCACCCACGTGTCCTGTTCGCGTGTCGCGGTACCCATCACCACCGAAGGCATGGCTTCCCACACGCGGCTGCACTCCCTGCCGTTTTCCGTCGAGACGGTCATGTTGCGCTCTCCCTGGCACGATGGGGCTCCCCGGCGAGGCCGGGAAGTACGTTGCGCAGCTTGACCCGCGCATGAAAGAGGCGGGCCTTCACCGTGCCCACGGGGCACTGCATGATGACCGCCACGTCGTCCAGGCTGTGGCCGACGCCGTAGACCAACTCGACCACCACGCGCTGGTCGACCGAAAGCCGGTCCATGCCCTTGCCCAACCAGTCGCGCAGCTCGCGGTCGTCGTCGGGGTCGTGGGAGGGGATCATGCTCTCGGGGATGGTGTCCTCGTCCACCGGCTCGCTGCCATGCTGGCGCAACGCTTTCAGGCCGCAACGGTAGGCGATGCCCATGATCCAGGTCGATACGCGGGAGTCGCCGTGGAAGCCGCCGGCCTTCTGCCAGGCGATCCAGAAGCAGTCGTTGATCACTTCCTCGATGATGTCCGGCCGCCGGGTAAGGCGCGACAGGAACCGGCACAGGCGGTCGTGGTAGCTGCGGTAGAGCACGGTCAGCGCGACGCGATCGCCCGCCGCCATGCGCTGCAGCAGCAGGCGATCGGTGGCCTCGGTGTCGTTCTCGGGGTCTCTCATGGGCTCGCGGCGACCGTGTGGTGGAGCAGGTAAGTCCCCGATCGGGGCCAAAAGGTTGCCTGGACGTCAGAACGAGCGCGACAGCGTGGCCGTCCAGGGGGCGATGCGCGACGGGCCGCCCTGGCCGTGCTGGCCGTTGACGATGTGCGCCAGCTGGAACCGCCAGGGGCCAGTGTCCCATATGGCGCCGGCCTGGCCGTAGAGATAATGCCCGGAATCCGAGTCGTAGACGTGCCGCGGCCGGATCAGGGTCTGGGCGATGCCGGCGCCCAGGGACAGCGTGAGGTGGTCGGCGAGCGGCCAGAGGAAGCCGAGGTCGGCCGCGCCGCGCGGTCCGCGGTTGGCCCCGTGCACCAGCTGGGCGCCCGACAGCCCGATGGTCAGCGTGTCGCGGTAGATGCCCACTACCGCCAGTTCCACCCGGTCGTAGACGTGCCACGATCCGTTGGGCGGGTAACGGTAATAGACCAGCGGCACCTGCACCTGCCAGTCATCGGACAGGGTCCAGGAGCGTGCCACCTGCGCCAACGATTCCGCCAGCCGGCCGGGTGCGCGCAGCCGGGTGCTGGCGGCCAGCCCGAGCGACCACCCGGTGGGGGTGGTCCAGGTCACGGACCCCTGCAGGATGGGCGTGGCGGGCGTGAGTGCCACGGCGCGATCGACCAGCTGCGAACTGAGCGCCACGGTGCCGCTGGTAACGACCGACTGCGCTTGCGCAGGTCCGGCAAGCCCGATGGCCAGGGCGAGTCCGACGCCGCCGATCCAGCCCTGCCAGACACGCGAACGCCTTGCCGGCGCGAGGAGCGGCGGCAAGGCGTGGTGACGTTGGAGCGGGCATGGCCCCGGGCGGATCGCCGCCGGTGCCCGGACAGGGCGCGTATCGATAGGGCGTTGACCTTAGTGGAGGCTGCCGAGGTACGACAGCAGGTCGTCGAGGTCTTTGGCGTTGGTCAGGCCATCGTATTTCATTTTCGTGCCCGGATTGGCCTGTTTGGCCGGCTGCGACAGATACGTGTGCAGCTGTTCAGGCGTCCAGGTCCAGCCGCTGTTGCGCACGGCGTCGGAGTAGTCGTAGTCGGCGATGCTCCCCGCCTTGCGCCCGACCACGCCGAACAGGCTGGGACCTTTCTTGTTGCGGCCCTCCTTGGCGGCGTGGCATTCGGCACATTCGGCCTTGAATACGTCCGCACCGGCCGTGACGTCGCCCGCGATGACCAGCGGCGAGGCCAGCAGCCAGCCGACGAGGAGGCCGAGGACGGCGAGCGGTCGGCCGAAGCGGCTCAGGAAAGAATCGGTCACGTGTGTGCTCCCTTGGTCAGAATGCGAGGCTGGCGGTTACGGAAAACGCATTGAGGTCGCTGGCGTTGGTTTTTCGCGAGCCCGGCGGGGCGGCGAAGATGTCGTTGGCGCGACCGTTGAAGCGGGTGAAGCGGAACCAGTTGGCGGATAGCTTGACGTTGGCGATCGTGGTGTACGAATCGTCCTTGCCGAACGGTGCCCAGAACACCGTGAACAGGTTGGTGGTGGCGTTCGGATCGCCGTAGGGCGTGTAACGCACCGCGTCGTGGGGGCCGCTGCTGAGCATGTGGGTCACCATCACGCCATAGGTCTGGCGGAAGGTGTAGGACACGCTGGCCGTCTGGTCGTGGATCGCCGCGCGATTCTGCGCCAGCTGGCCCTGCGGGCCGAGCAGCCGGGCGCCGTAATGACGTTGTTCCAGGATGTTGACGTAGCTGACCTGGACGATGTGCTCGCGGTTGCCCAGGTACTGGTAGGTGAGGTCGTAGCCGAGGTCGGTGAGGTCGTCGTGCGGGCCGGAGCGCGGCAGCTGGCGTTGCGTGGTGAGGGCGACCACGCCAGCCGAGAAGAACTGGTACTTCATGTCCTTCATGTATGCGAAGCGGGCATAGCCGGTGTTGCCGAGCTTGCCGGGATCGCCGGCGACGTTATAGCCGAAGTGGTCCTGCTGCGAGGTGGGCAGCGAGCGGTAGGTGCCGGCTTCGCCATACCAGTTGTTGTCGTAGAGGCCGTAGACGGTGGCACCGATCACGCGGTCGGTCAGCGTGTTGGGACTGGACGGGTTCAGCAGCGAGCCGGTGACGCCGGCCGGGCCGATCAGCGCGGCATTGGGCAGGGCGGCGATCGGATCCTGGAAGCCCGGGCTGTTGTTGACGCTGACGCCGAGGATAAGGTCCTTGCCGCGCAGCTTCAGTTCCTTGGCGACGAAGCGCAGGTCCACGTTGCTCAGCTTGGTGTTGTAGGTGTTGTGACCGGTATGGTCCGCTTCCACCTTGACGTAGCCGCCGACGTTGTCGGTGAGGCGACCGGCCAGGTAGAGGTCGCCCTCGGTCAGCCGGGTGGTGCTGTCGCCGCGCGCCGGCGCGGTGTGCGTTTCGGTCAACTGTGCGGCCAGGGGAATCTTGGTGCCCTTGCCGTCGGTATCGGTGTAGCCATTGAGCTTGAAGCGCATGCCGTAGGGCGTGAGCTGAGGGCCGTACGCGCCGGCGTGGCAGTCCGCGCAGGCCGAGCCGGTCTGGCGCGCGTAGGCGGGAATGGCATGCGCGCTCGGCCCGAAGACGACCAGGAGCAGCATCAGCAGGCCCAGCCAGAGCGGCCGGTGGGTCGGGTGGCGCATGGCCTGGCGGTGCCTGGGAGGCAGCATGGAAACTCCTGGGGTGGCGTCGTCGTTCATGGGCGGGCGCTGCGCGACATGCGGCGAAGTACGCCGTCGCGCAGCACGAAGTGGTGCCACAGCGCGGCACCGATATGCAGGCAGATCAGGCCCAGCAGCACCCATGCGGCATTCAGGTGCCAGGTCTGCAGGGTGTCGGCCAGGTCTTCGTCCTCGCCGATCAACGGCGGCAGGGTGAGACCGAAGAAGTGCACGGGGTTGCCCTGGGCGCTGCTGAGTGCCCAGCCCAGCAGCGGCATGCCAAGCAGCATCGCGTAGAGCACGACGTGCGTGGCGGCGGCCGCCATGCGCAGCGGCCACGCCGTGCCGGCATCGTGCGGGCGCCTGGGCAGGCCGAGGCGAACCAGGAGGCGTGCGACGAACAGCAGCAGCACGATCAGGCCGGCGTGCCGGTGTCCTTCCATCAGCCAGCCACGCCAGGCGCGGCTGGAAAGCTCGTCGCGGGTGAGGATGAAAGCCGCAGCCGAGATCAGCGCGGCGACGGTCAGCCAGTGCAGCACCTGCACGCGGCGCGGATAAGGCAAGTCGGGCGAGAGGTGGGAAGGTGGCTTCATACGCCTTGAGTGCCGCGAGCGCGGCGAAAGGTTGCGCCGCAGGCACACGACGACCGTTGCAACCTTTTCGATGCGGGGTGGCACTCAGCCTCGTGGGACGTACTCACTCACTGGCCTGGTCCTGAGCATGGAAATCGAACGCATACCGTTGCAGTCGCACGGCGATCACCGTGGCATGCTCGTTGCCCTGGAGCAGGAGAGGAATGTCCCGTTCGAGATTCGCCGCGTCTATTACCTGTTCGCCACCAAGGGCGGGGTGCATCGCGGGCGGCATGCGCATCGTCACCTCAACCAGCTGGCGGTCGCGGTATGCGGCTCGGTCAGTTTCCTGCTCGACGACGGCACCGGCCCGGCGCGGGTGACCCTGGACGATCCGGCGCACGGGTTGCTCCTGGGCAGCATGGTCTGGCGCGAGCTCTACGACTTCAGCGACGACTGCGTGCTGATGGTGCTGGCCGACCAGTACTACGACGTGGACGACTACATCGTCGATTACGATGCGTTCCTGCGCGAGATCAACGGCGTGGCCTATGCCGAAGGCGGGGCCGCATGAGCCGCCCCCTGGTGCTGGTGGGTGCCGGCGAGTTCGCGATGATCGCCTGCGAATACTTCGAGCACGACAGCGATCGCGACGTGGTGGCCTTCAGTGTGGAACGCGACTACATCGCGCAGCCGGTGCTGGCCGGCCGGCCCGTGGTGCCGTTCGAGACGCTGGCCCAGAGCCATCCTCCCAGCGACTTCGATGTCTTCGTGGCCATTCCGGCCAGCCAGCTCAACCGCCTGCGCATGCGCCTGTACATGGAGGCCAAGGCCCGGGGCTACAGGTTCGCCACCTATGTCAGTTCGCGCGCCTTCGTCTGGCGCACCGCCGAGATCGGCGAGAACAGCTTCATCTTCGAGGGTAATGTCATCCAGCCCTTCGTCGGCATCGGTGACAACTGCATCTTGTGGAGCGGTAACCACATCGGTCACCGCACGGTGGTGCGCGATCATGTCTTCATCGCCTCGCACGCGGTGATCTCGGGCTACTGCGACATCGGCCAGGGCAGCTTCATCGGCGTCAACAGCACGTTCAACGATCATGTGACCGTGGGCGCCGACAACCTCATCGGCGCCGGGGCACTGGTGACCCGCGACACCGAGCCCGGCCGGATCTACGTCGGCTCGCCGGCCCGTGCCGTGCCCGGCAAGTCCAGTCTCGACGCGAAGCTCTGAGGCGACCGATGTTCGTGTGGACGCGGAAGGGACTGGTGTTCGACACGGCGCGGCAGGGCGTGGGCGGCTGGATGCGGCACTCCGCGCTCACCCCCACGCCGTATCGCCTGGACGACGAGCGCATCCGCGTCTACGCGGGGTTTCGCGACGAGGAAGGCGTCAGCCGGATCGGCTACGTGGATGTGCGGGCGGACGATCCCTCGGTGATCCTGGGCGTCAGCACCGCGCCGGTGCTGGATATCGGCCGGGACGGCTGCTTCGACGACAACGGCGTGATCCTGGGCGACGTGGTGGACGGGCCCGGTGGCCTGTATATGTTCTACGTCGGCTTCCAGCGGGTGGCCAAGGCGAAGTTCCTGGCCTTCACCGGGCTGGCGCGTTCGATCGACGGCGGCCAGCGTTTCTTCCGCACGCAGGAAACCCCGATACTGGATCGGGCCCACGGGCGAAGCACCATCGGCGCCGTGCATACCGCGCTGTACGAAGAGGGACGCTGGCGCCTGTGGTACGCGGTGGGCGACGACTGGGAGTCCATCGACGGCTGCGACTTTCCGCGTTACCACATCCGCTATGCCGAGACGGACGACCTCACGCGGCTGCCGCGCGAGGACCATGTCTGCCTGTTGCCGCAGGGCACCGAATACCGGATCGGTCGGCCCCGCGTCTATCGGCTCTACGATCGCTACGTGATGTATTTCACGCGCGGCAACGTCACCGGCGAATATTTCCCCGGCGTGGCCTATAGCGACGACGGCCTGGCCTGGACACGACGCGACGAGACGCTGGGCCTGGCGCTGGCCGATACCGGGTGGGACTCGCGCGTGGTCTGCTATCCCGCCTTGATCCGTCAGCGCGACACGCTGTGGATGTTCTACAACGGCAACGACATGGGCGTGGACGGTTTCGGCGTGGCGCACGCCCACGATGCATGGCACGAGGAGGCGGACCGTGCTTCTGGTTAGGCCTTACGTCCCCGAGGATGCCGCAAACTGGGATGCTCTGGTCGCGCGCTCGCGCAACGGCAACCTGCTGCACCGGCGCGGCTACATGGATTACCACGAGGACCGCTTCATCGACGCGTCGCTGGTGGTGGAAAAGGCCGGCGAGATGGTCGGGGTGTTCCCGGCCAGTGCGCACGACGACGGCATCGTCAGCCACGGCGGCCTGACCTATGCGGGCCTGATTTCCACGGCCGCGCTGCGCGCCGAAGCCATGCTCGATGCGTTCGCCGCGATCGGCACGCACTACCGTGGGCGCGGTGTATCGCGGATTCTCTACAAGGCGGTGCCACGCGTCTTCCAGTCGGGGCATGCGGACGAAGACCTCTACGCGCTGCACCGGCTCGGTGCGCGGCTGGTACGGCGCGACCTGTCGTCGGCGATCGCGCTGCGCGAACCGTTCGCGTTCTCGCAAGGTCGCCGGCATGACATCGGCAAGGCGCGCAAGGCCGGCATCGACGTGGCTGCGGGTGACGACCTGGCCGGTTTCCACGCCCTGCTGACGGACGCGCTGCATAGGCACGATGCCTCGCCGACACACCGCCTGGACGAACTGCAGCGGCTGTGCTCGCGGTTTCCTGAGGCCATCGCGCTGCACGAGGCACGCCGTGACGGGGAGCTGCTGGCCGGCGTGCTGGTCTACGATTTCGGCCGCGTGGTGCATACCCAATACATGGCGGCTTCGGAGCAGGGCCGGGCGCTGGGCGCCCTCAGCCTGACGCTGGAGCACCTGATCCGCGACACCTATGCGGACCGCCAGCACTTCAGTTTCGGCATATCGACGGAGCAGGGCGGCCAGGTACTCAATACCGGGCTGGTCGCGCAGAAGGAATCCTTCGGAGCGCGCGCCGTCGTGCACGATTTCTACGAGTGGACACCGTGAGCGACGTTCCTTTCCTGCCGCTGGGGCAGATCAATGCCCGGTTCGCCGACGAACTGAAGGCCGCCGCGGCGCGCGTCATCGATTCGGGCTGGTACATCCTCGGTGACGAGCTGGCCGCCTTCGAGCGCGAGTTCGCCGACTATTGCGGCGTGGCCTGCGCGGTGGGCGTCGGCAACGGCCTGGATGCGCTGTTGCTGATCCTGCGCGCATACAAGCAGCTGGGCATCCTGCACGACGGCGACGAGGTGATCGTGCCGGCCAATACCTTCATCGCCAGCTTCCTCGCCATCAGCCAGAACGGCCTCGTGCCCGTGCCGGTGGAGCCGGATCCGCTCACCTTCAATCTCGATCCGCAGCGCGTGGCGGCCGCCATCGGACGGCGCACGCGCGCGATCATGGCGGTGCACCTCTACGGCCAGCTGGCCGACATGGACGCCCTTGGCGAACTGGCGCGCCGGCACGGGTTGTTGCTGATCGAGGACGCCGCCCAGGCGCACGGCGCGGTGGACGCGCAGGGTCGTCGCGCCGGTGCTTTCGGCGACGCGGCGGCGTTCAGTTTCTTCCCGACCAAGAACCTCGGCGCACTCGGCGATGCGGGTGCGGTGGCGACCGACGACGCCCAGCTGGCGGCGTGCGTGGCGGCCCAGCGCAACTACGGTTCCGTCGAGAAATACGTGCATCCACAGCAGGGCGTGAACTCACGCCTGGACGAGATGCAGGCGGCGCTGCTCCGCGTGAAGCTGCGTTACCTCGACAGCGATACCGCCGTGCGCCGCCGCGTGGCGGCACGCTACCGCGCGGGGCTGCGCCATCCGCAGATTCTGGTGCCGTCCACGCCCGAGGAAGGCCGCCATGTCTGGCATCTTTTCGTCGTGCGCTGCCGCCTGCGCGCCTCGTTGCAGCGCCACCTGCGCGCGCGGGGCATCCAGACCCAGGTGCATTACCCCACGGCACCGCATCGGCAGCCGGCGTACGCCTCGCTTCGCGTGTTGTCGCTGCCGGTGACCGAACGCCTGCAGGACGAGGTGCTGAGCCTGCCGATGGGCCCCACCCTGGGCGATGCGGACATCGACCGTGTGATCGCCGCCTGCGCGTCGTTCGACGGATCCGCATGAGCCTCGTCCGCACGGGTTTCTATTCGGCGCTGGGCACGGGCGCACGGCTGATCGCGGCGCTGGTCGTCATCAAGCTGGTGGCGGCGTACGCCGGTCCCGAGGGCGTCGGCAAGCTGGGCCAGTTCATGGGCCTGATGTCCGTGCTGGCCGTGCTGGCCGGGGGCGGCATCGGTTCGGCCATCGTCAAGTACGTGGCCGAGTTCCGCGACGATCCCGAGCGGGTGGCGCGTTTTCTCGCCGCGGCGCTGTGGTATTCGCTGTGCGCGACCCTGTTCATGGGCGTGGCCGCGCTGATCTTCGCCCGTGGGTTGGCGTCCTGGCTGCTGGACGATGCGGGGTACGCCGGCCTGATCCGCATCCTTGCGCTGGCGCAGGTAGGCATCGCGCTGCTCAATTACATCCTGGCGGTAGTCAACGGTTTCATGGATGTGCGCCGCCTGGCCCTGATCCAGGTCACCGGCTCGGTGCTGGGGATCGCGCTGGCGCTCTGGCTCGCGCGCGAGTGGCACCTGTACGGTGCGCTGCTCGCGCTGGTGCTGGGCCAGGTGCTCTGGCTCGCGGTGGCAGTGCCCACATGGTGGACCAGTCCGTACTTCTACCGCGGTATGCTGCGCTGGCGCTTCGACGGCGAGATGGTGCTGCGGCTGGCGCGGTTCTCCGTGATGACGCTCAGCTCGGCGCTGCTGCCGCCGCTGGTCACCCTGGTGGTGCGCAACCGCCTGGCCGGCGAGTTCGGCTGGGAGCAGGTGGGCTACTGGCAGGCGGTGACCCGCGTGTCGGACGCCTACCTGCTGTTCCTCACCGCGGCGATCAATATCTACTACCTGCCCAAGCTGGCCTCGACGCGCGAGCGCGGCGCGCTGGTGCGCGAGCTGCGCCAGGGTTTCCGCATCGTCGTGCCGGTGGTGGCGATGCTCGCCCTGGCGGTCTACGTGCTGCGCGTGTGGATCACGCAACTGCTGTTCACCGACGCCTTCGCCCCGGCCAATCCGCTGTATGGCCCGCAGCTGGTGGGCGACGTGGTCAAGATCGCCTCGTTCATCCTGTCGTACGTGATGCTGGCCAAGGCGATGACGCGGCTGTTCGTCGTCTCCGAATGCGTGTTCGCCGCCAGCTACCTGGCGCTGGTCTTCATCCTCACCGCGCGGTTCGGCGTCGTCGGCGCCATGTACGCGTTCGCGATCAACTATGGCGCCTATCTCGTGTTCAATATCGTGGTGGTGCGCCGCTACCTGGGAGGCCTGTGACCATGGCGGCGCAACCGGTAAGGAACGTGGCGGCGATGCCACTGGTCTCCGTGCTGATCCCGGCGTTCAACCACGAACGCTTCGTCGAGCGCTTCCTCGACAGCGTGCTGGAGGACCCGTACCCGGCCAAGGAAATCGTCGTTATCGACGATGGCTCGACCGACGGCACCGCCGATCGCATCGCCGCGTGGGTGGCCCTGCACGAAGGCGAGTTGCCGATCGAATTCGTGCGACGGGCGAACAAGGGCATCACCGCCACGCTCAACGAGCTGGTGGCGCGGGCGCGGGGCGAGATGCTGCGCCTGGGCTCCAGCGACGACTACCTGCTGCCGGGCGGCCTGGATGCCCAGGTGCGCTACCTGCTGGCGCATCCGCGCAAGGGCGCGGTGATCGGCGATTCCATCGTGGTGGACGGGGAGGGGCGCAAGCTGCACGACAGCGGCATGTGCGACCTGCACCAGGCGGACAAGCGCCTGTACCGCACCGACGACGGTATTCGCCGTGCGGTGATCACCCGCTGGGCCGTGGGCGGCCCGGTGACGCTGATCCGCAAGAACGCCCTGGAAACGGTGTCGCGCTGGACCGAAGGCCTGCGGATCGACGACTGGGACCTGTTCCTGCGCCTGGCCGCGCACGACGCGCTGGGCTTCATCGACGTGGGCGTATGCGCCTACCGCCTGCACGAGACCAACCTGAGCAAGACCACGCACGTGGCCACGCGGATCATCAACCTGTCCGAGGCACGGCAGGTGGCGATTCGCCGCGCCGAACTGTTCGACGAACCGTATCGCAGCCTGCTTCGCGCGGAATCGCAGTACCTCGGCGCGAAGGTCGCCTTCCTGCACAAGCGCTACACGCGAGTGGCGTTGCACCTCGCGGTGTATGCCGGCCTGGTGGTCGCGTCCCGCCTGCGTTTCGCCGCGCCGCATCGTCCGGAGCAGGCCACGTGATGCGGCTGCTGCGCTGGCCCTCGGCCTACCTGGGCCTGCCGATCCTGCTGGCCTGCGGCCTGACGCTGCTGACCTACGACCTGCCGGACGGCTACCTGGCCGGCATCCTGCTGCTGATGACGACGGCGGCAGCGATCCTCTTCGTCGATGCCTTCTCGACGACGCGGCTGCCAGCGATGGCGTCGTTCCGTCGGCATCGCTACGCGGGCACGCGCGACGCGTTCGTGGCGCTGGCTTTCGCCGCGGTGGTCGTGATCGCGTGCCTGGTCGACCTCACCGCGTTTTCCATCCCGCTGATCGACAACCCGGCCTCGTACGCCACGATGGAGAACGGCCGCGAGCACGTGCGGCACATCTCGGACATGTGCTGGACCCTGCCGTCGATCGGCCTGCTCTGCGTACGGCGCTGCTGGCTGCGCAACGCGCTGATCCTCGTCGGGGCGGTCTTTCCCATCCTGGTGATCGACCGCAACCGGCTGTTCGCCGGCCTGATCGCGATGGGCCTGGTGATCGTGTTCCGCCGTGACGAGAGCCGGCCGCTGCCCTGGAAGATCATCGGCCTGCTGGCACTGGCCGGCGGCGTGGCGTTCTCCGTGCTGGGCACGTTGCGCTCGGGCTCGATCGAGCATGTCACGCTGCCGTTCGGCTCGCTGTACCTGGCCATGCCGCAGGCGATCAAGTGGCTGCTGCTGTACACCAGCGCGGGGCCCTACAACTTCGGCGGCATCCTGGCCCGGCACTACGTCAACGCCGATTTCCTGGTCAACCAGCTGGTGCCGTTCAACGGCTCGGTGGCCACCGCCGGCACGGACATTCCGCTGGATGCGTCCAACATCAACATCGGCACGGAGTTCTTTCCCTTCGCCATGGCGATGGGCCCGCTCGGTGCCGTGGCCGCCATGGTCGGGCTCTACGCGATGCTGCGCTGGAGCGCCTGGCTGCTGCGCGGGGCTTCGCTGTTTCCGCTGCTGATCTTCCTGCGCGTGGCGTACGTGGCCGTGATGAGCCCGTTCGCGCCGCAGGCCTACACCTTTACCCATGTCGGTTTCATCGTCCTGTGCCTGGCGATGCAGCTGTTCGCCGCCTGGCTGCCCGATCGCCGTGCGCGCGCTTTTCCCACACCCCTCGAAGTGAGTTCCCATGGAACCGGATGACATCTACCTGATCGACCTGTGGCGCTTGCTGTGCCGTCGCTGGCGTTGGGTGCTCGGCACGCTGGTGCTCGTGCTGGGCCTGACCTTCGCGTACACCCGCGTGGCACGCAGCCAGTGGGAGGCGTCGGGCTGGATCCAGATCGGCCAGATCGCACCCACGCCCTCCGGCCAGGATCCCAAGATCGAGACCCTGCTGCGGACCATCGAACGCCTGCAGACCCGTGCGTTCCAGGATGCGGTGACCACCGGTGCGGGCCTGGCCGTGACCTCGCCCGAGGCGTCGCTGTATCGCGCCAGCCTCAAGTTCGATCCCGAGCCCTACGCCAACCTGATCCGCATGAAGGTGCGTGGCTATTCCGCGCGCCAGGCCGGGGACCTGGCCTATGCCACGGCGAATGCGCTGGCGGCGGTCCACCGACAGATCGGCGAACTGCCGCTGCGCATGGCGCACCAGCACCTGGACGATATCCGCAAGGATCTGCGCATCGCGCTGGACGACCGTGACCGCCTGACCCGCGAAGCGGCGGCGGGCGGCACGAGCGGCGGTATGGCGGCCATCGCGCTGTCGAGGAAGGACGACGACATCCGCGGCTTGCAGCAGGCCGAGAGCGACATGGTGGCGCGGCTGATTCCCAACTACACCTTCGACACCTCCATGCCATGGCCGGTCTACGTGCCGGCGGACAAGGTCTCGCCGCATCCGCTGATGATCTGGGCGATCGGCCTGGTGATCGGCCTGCTGCTGGGCTGCGGGGTGGCCGTGGCCCGCGATGCCGCCGTTCGGGCACGCCGCGTTGAACCGAATGCGGCCGATACGGCACTCACGGGTCCGGGCAGGAGAGACAGATGAGCGGTCGGCACACACTGGATGACACACAGCTGCTGGAAACGCAGCAGGCCTTCGACAGCGTGGCGGCGGATTACGACGGCCCGCGCGGCAACAACGAGCTGATCCAGCGCATGCGCGTCACGCTGTGGAACACGGTGCACGCGCAGGTGGCCGCGGGTGCGCGCCTGCTCGACCTGGGCTGCGGCACGGGCCTGGACGCCATCGAGTTCGCACGACGCGGTTTCCGCGTGGTGGCCACGGACTGGTCGCCGCAGATGATCGCCCGTACGCGCGAACGTGCCGAAGCCGCGGCGCTTACCTCGAGGGTGACGGCCACGCACCTGGGCATCCAGCAACTGGACCGGCTGGAGGGCACCTTCGATGCCATCTACTCCAACTTCGGCCCGCTGAACTGCGCGCCCGACCTGCCCGCGGTGGCCGCCGAATGCGCACGGCTGCTGGCGCCGGGCGGTACGCTGGTGTTCTCGGTGATGGGCCGGATCTGCCCCTGGGAAGTGGCGCACTACGCACGCCGGGGCCGGTTCCGCCGGGCCGCGGTCCGTGCGGCGCGTGGCGCCACCGCGGTGGGCATGAACAACCACACGATCTGGACGTACTACTACCTGCCGCGGGAGTTCTACCGCGCGTTCGCGCCGTCGTTCACCCTGGGCAGCTATCGCGCACTCAGCCTGTTCATGCCGCCGCCGTATCTCGTGGACCGCTACCGGCGTCGTCCCGCGCGCTACGAACGGCTGGGCCGCTGGGACGATCGCCTCGGCGAGGTGCCGCTGCTGCGCGACATGGGCGATCACTTCCTGATCGTCATGCACCGGCGATAAGGCCATGACGGTGATGCGACGGCGCTCGGACGTGGACCTGTGCGGATCGGTGGCGGTGTCGCCGGAGGGTGTATCGCGCCTGCCGCTTGGCATGCGCGCCGGGCGCGTCGTTGTCGCCGCGGGCGCCACGTCGTACCGGGTGGACCTGCGCGACCACCTCGTCTTCCCGGGTCTGATCAACGCGCACGATCATTTGCACATCAACGGTGTGCCGCCGCTGCGCCACGCCGCGCCGTTTCCGAACAGCTACGCGTGGATCGAGGCGTTCCAGGCGCACTTCGCCGATCCCGCGGTGGCCGCCGCGCTCGCCGTACCCAAGGCGGTGCGCCTGCGTCACGGGGCGCTGAAGAACCTGCTGGCCGGCACCACCTTCGTCGCCCACCACGATCCGGCGGATGCCGTGTTCGACGCGCCGGATTTTCCCGTCGGCGTGCTGCGCGGGTTTGGCTGGAGTTATGCGCTGGCCGGCCCCGGCTACGGCCCGCCGGTGAGCGAGAGCTTTGCGGCCTGCGCCACGGATCGCCCCTGGGTGATCCACCTGGCCGAAGGCACGGACGACGTGGCCGGTGCGGAACTGGCACGACTGGACGCGCTGGGTTGCCTGGCGCCGCACACGGTGCTGATCCACGGCGTCGGCCTCGGCACGGACGACGTGGATCGCGTGATCGCCGCAGGCGCGGCCGTGGTCTGGTGCCCGTCGAGCAACCAGGCGTTGCTCGGGCGCACGCTCGATCCGCGCCGTCTGCACGAGGCCGGCCGCCTGGCGCTGGGTACCGATTCACGCGTCAGCGGCAGCCGCGACCTGCTGGAGGAACTGCGGGTGGCCGCGTCGCGCGATGGCCTGACCGCCTCCTCGTTGCTGTCCCTGGTGACCACCGATGCCGCACGCATCCTGCGCACGCCGGGGCGTGGCGAACTGGTCGATGGCGCGCACGCCGACATGGTGATCGTGGAGGATCGTGGCGGCCCGGCCGCGCGCAGTCTGCTGAACGCCTCGCGGGCGGAATTGCGCGCCGTGGTGCGTGGCGGCCTGCCGCGCATCGCCGATCCCGATTTCGCCGGCTGGTTCGCCGCCGTCGGCGTGGAGACGGTGGCGGTCACCCTGGACGGCCGGCCGAAGCTGCTCGACCGCACGCTGGCCGATCCCGCCGTACTGGCCCTGGAGCCTGGGCTGACGCTGGCCGAAGCGCGTTCACGGCGAAGTGCATGCTGAGCGTGCCCGTGCTCGATCCCGCGGAAGCCTATGCCCTCTGGGCCGACAGCTACCCGCCGCACGCGCACAACCCGGTGATGCTGGCCGAGGAACGCGCGATGCTCGCGCTCCTGCCCGCGCGGCTGGACGGCATGCGGGTGCTCGACGCTGGCTGCGGCAGCGGTCGTTACGTGCTGCATGCGCTGGCGCGCGACGCTGCCCATGTACGTGGCATCGACTTGTCGCCGCCGATGCTGGAGCGCGCACGCGGTGCGCTGGCCGGGCATGTGGATGCCGGACGCGTCGCATTGCACGAAGGCAGCCTCACCGCGCTGCCGGCCCCAACGGAGACGGCCGACCTGACCGTGTGCGGGCTGGTCGTCGGCCATCTGCCGGACCTGCACCCGGTGCTGGCCGAACTGCATCGCGTGACACGACCGGGGGGCCGCGTGGTGTGCAGCGATTTCCACCCGATCGGCGCGGCGCTCGGCTGGCAGCGCGACTTCCGCGCGGGCGGCGAGCGTTATGCCGTTCGCCACGCGCGTCACCTGTACAGCCACTGGCACGCGGCGTGCGCCACGCTGGGCCTGGCGATCGAGCGGGTCGTCGAGCCGATGCTCGATCCCGCCGATATCCCCCCCGGCGCACGATTCGATCCGGCGGCGCTGCACGTGCCCGTCGCCCTGGTGTTCCAGTTGAGGCGCCTTCCATGAATGCTTTCGAGACCACGCCCGCCGGCGCGCGGACGTTGCTGGTCAACCCGACCATCACCTCGCCCTCGAGCGCGCGGTTTCCGTTGTCGCTGCTGCACCTGGCCGCCGCGCTGGACCGACACGGCGACAGCCGGATCGTCGATGGCAACGTGGACCGCGACGTGGTCGGCGCCACGCTGGATGTGTTGGCGCACGAACGCTTCGACGCCGTGGGCATCAGCGTCATGGGCGGTCCGCAGATCGAGCCGTCCATCGCCGTGTCGAAGGCGATCCGCGAGCGTTTCCCGCAGTTGCCGATCGTGTGGGGTGGTTACTTCCCCACGCTGTATACCGATACCGCGCTGGCGGCACCCTACGTCGATTACGCGATCCGGGGGCAGGGCGAGGAAAGCCTGCCCGAACTGATGGCCGCACTGACCACGCCGGGGCGTGACATGGCGACCATCGGCGGCCTGTCGTGGAAGCGGGACGGCGTGGTGGTGCACAACCCCAACCGGCGTTTTTCGCTCGGCGACAGCGGCATCGTGCTGCCCTACGACAAGCTGGGCGATCCGCGTCGCTACCTCGCGCGCACGTTCCTGGGCCGGCGCACCGTCGCGCACCAGGCGGCGATCGGCTGTCGCTTCCGCTGCACGTTCTGCGGCGTGGCCGCGATGTTCGGCGGCACCACGGCACTGCCGACTGCGGCACGGCTGGAACGCGACTTGGGTTACCTCAAGCACGAACTGGGGGCCGACTCGGTCCAGTTCTTCGATCACAACTTCTTCGATCGCGAGGAAGACATGATCCCGCTGCTGGAAGTGATGGCGAAGCTGGAAATGCCCTGGTGGTGCTACGCCCGCTCCGACGCGCTCCTGAAACTGTCCGAGAGCACGTGGAAGCTGGTGCGCAAGAGCCGCCTGCAGATGGCGTATATCGGCGCGGAGTCGCCCAACGGCCAGATGCTGAAGGAAATCCGCAAGGGCACGCGCCCGGACCAGACGCTGGAAGTGGCGGAGCTGTGCCGCCGGCACGGCGTGATCCCGGAACTGTCGTTCATGGTCGCGCCCCCGGAGAACACCGAGGAAGAGACCCGGCAGACCTTCGAGTTCATCCGTGAGCTGAAGAAGATCAACCCGGCGTCCGAGATCATCGTCTACATCTACACGCCGCTGCCGGAGTCGAGCAAGCACGAGAAGGATCGCGGCAAGCGACCGGGCATGGCGCTGCGCGACCTCAATGGCGATCCCGTGGTCTTCCCGACCTCACCGGAGGAGTGGATGCAGAAGCGCTGGGTGGATTACGCCTGCCATGCCGACGCACCCTGGCTGACCGACGACCTGCGCCGGCACATCCAGGATTTCGTCACGGTGCTGCGTTGCCGCTTCCCCACCGTGCAGGACCTACGTTCGCCGCCGTGGGCCAAGCGCGGGCTGAGCGCGCTGGCCGCACGTCGCTACCGGCAGGGTCGTTACGACCGGCCGTGGGAACTCAACCTTGCCAACCGCCTGGTGCGCCTGCGCCTGCCACAGGTTTCCGGCCTGTAGGCGTGCACGTCGCGCAGATCAATGTGCAGCCGATGCCGGCGGCGTGCAGCCCCGAGGAGCTGTTCGCCCGCTGGCCGTCGATGGCGGACATCCCCGAGGCGACGGCCACCGCCGGCACACGGGTCTCGGTCATCCAGGCCGCGGCGTGCGACCTGCATCTCACCCGGCAGGGCATCGATTACCACTTCGTCGATCTGCGCGGCAGGACGTCGGCGGCGACGCGCGCGGTGCGCTTCGCCGATGTGCTGTACCGGCTGTCGCCCGACGTGCTCCACCTGCATGGCCTGGGCTTCGCGCACGATGCCTTCGAGCTGTACCGACGGCTGCCCGACCTGCCCATCCTCATCCAGGACCACGCCGACCCGCCACCGGCCCGTTGGCTGCGCCTGCCATACCGCCGCTGGTATTCCGCGGCGTCGGGGGTGGCCTTCACCTCGGCGGCGCTGTCCATCCCTTTCACCTCGGCTGGCCTGTTCGGGCCCGGTACGCGCCTGTTCGCCATCCCGGAATCCAGCAGCCGGTTCGTTCCGGGCGACATGGCGACGGCACGTGCGAAAAGCGGCCTGCATGGCAGCCCGTGCATCCTCTCGATCGGCCATCTCGCCGAAGGCAAGGATCCGCTCACCGTGCTGGAAGGTTTCGCACGGGCCGCACAGCACCTGCCGGACGCGCACCTTTGGATCGCGTCCGGCAGCGCCCCGATGTTGGCGCAGGTGCAACGGTGCGTGGCCGAGGATGGGCGTCTCGCTCGACGCGTGCACCTGCTCGGCCAGCTGGTCCACGCCGATGTGCAGACCGCGCTCCAGGCCGCCGATCTGTTCGTCTCGGGTAGCCGCGCCGAAAGCTGCGGTTTTGCGCTGCTGGAGGCGCTCGCGTGCGGTGTCACCCCCGTGGTGACGGATATTCCCGCGTTTCGCGCCCTGACGCTCGGGCGCATCGGCGAGCTCTGGCCGGTCGGCGATGCCGGTTTCCTGGCCGCGGCACTGGTGCGCGCGTCGGCCGGGCGACCCTCCGCGGCCAGTGTGCGCGCGCATTTCGACAAGGCGTTGTCGTTCGAGGCCGTGGGCCGGCAGTGGGCCGCGGCGTATGCGGCGCTCGTGGGCGCCCGATACGAGGGCAGGGCATGAAGCTGGCCATCGTGCTTCCCGGGGGCGTCGATCGCTCCGGCGAGTATCGGGTGATTCCCGTTTTCCTGGCGCTGATCGAGCGGCTGGCCCGGCGACACGAGGTGCACGTGTTCGTGCTGTACCAGGAGCCGCTGCCGGCCACGTGGCGACTGGTCGGCGCGCACATCCACAACATCGGCCGGCGGCGATCGCGCCTGCGCGCCGTTGCGGCGATCCGCGCGGAACACCGTATCGCACCGTTCGACCTGGTCCAGTCGATCTTTTCCGGCGATTGCGGACTGATCGCCGTGGTCGCGGCGAGGCTGATCGCTCGCCCAAGCGCGGTCCACGTGGCCGGCGGGGAACTGGTGGCGCTGCATGCCATCGGCTACGGCGGCCGCCGTGACTGGAAGGGTCGTCTGCGCGAAGCCTTCGTGCTGCGCTTCGCCGATGCGGTGACCGCGGCCAGTGCGCCGATCATCGATGCGTTGCGCGGTCTGGGGGTAGCAGCACGGCGCCTGCCGCTGGGCGTGGACCTGGATGCATGGCCGGTGCGGGCACCGCGCCGCCGCGCGCAGGGCACGGCGCGGCTGATCCACGTGGCCAGCCTCAACCGCGTCAAGGACCAGACCACGCTGCTGCATGCCCTGGCGCGGGTGGCCGCGCCGTTCGTACTGGATATCGTCGGTGTCGATACGCTGGACGGCGAGATCCACGCGCTGGCGCAACGGCTGGGACTGGATGACCGCGTGCATTTCCTGGGTTTTCGCACACAGCGGCAGTTGCAGCCGCTGCTGGTGGCGGCCGACCTCTTGCTGGTGTCGTCGTTGCACGAGGCCGGCCCGCTGGTCGTGCTGGAAGCCGCCGTGGCTGGCGTGCCCGCCGTGGGTACCGCCGTGGGTCATCTCGTGGAGTGGGCACCGGCCGCGGCGCTGGCGGTGCCGGTGAACGACGCCGGGGCGTTGGCCGGCTGCATCCAGCAGGTGCTCGACGACGAAGACCTGCGGCTGCGGCTTGCCAGGGAAGCACAGCAGCGCGCTGTAGCCGAGGATGCCGATATGACGGCACTCGCGTTCGAGACGCTCTATCGTGAGGTGCGCGCCCGCCGTGGCGCGGTCAGCCCGGGCGTCTGACGCCGTAGCCGAGTGCGGCGCGTACGACGTAGAGCGTGTCCATGCGCGGCACAGGCCGGGTCAGCCGGGTGAGTATCCGCCGCCCGTGGCTGCGCTTCACCCAGGCCTGGCCTTGCAGCCACAGCTGCGTACGCGCCAGGTCGGCGCGCTCCTGCATGCTTTCCTCGGTAAGGCGGAAGCGGTTGCGCACGGCGCGCCCGATGTCCCGCATCGTGCGTGCCCATTCGATCCCGGGTAGCGCCTGTGCCCAGAGCGCGGAGCACGACAGTTGCGTGAGCGTGCGGCGGCGCGAGGTGCGCCGTAGCCAGCCGTGGCACTCGCCGTCCAGCCGTGCGACCACCGCGGACGGGATCGCCCCGGGGTAATACCGCGAGACCAGCGCCAGCGGCGGGAACGCCCACCATGCGGAGCCGTCGGTCCACAGCACGTCCCAGTCCGCCGTATCCATGCGTGTGGCAAGCAGGGCGATGTCGTGCAGGTGCAGCAGCCGGATACTGCGGCCGCAGATGTTGCCGGCGGCGTGCAGCAACAGGTGACACATCAGGGCGCCGTTCGACGGGTAGGGCTGGATGCCCGGTGCGTACAGCGGCACACGGGCGGTGATGTCCACCGTGGCGATAGGCAAGCGTTCCTGGATGCGCGTGTGCAGCTCGATGTTGACCGGCGTATCGCGATGCTCGCCCAGGCCGACCGTCGGCGCACCCACGGCCGGCTTGAACGCACGATGCCGCCAGTGCGCGAAGGATTCCACATAGCCCAGGTCCTTCAACAGCCCGGCCGCAGCGTCGAGGTCGGCTTCGGCGACCAGCAGGTCGATGTCCGCCATCGGTCGCTCGCCGGGCGTGTAGACACCCAGGGCATGCAGGGCCGAGCCCTTCAGCGCCACCAGGGAGACCGACGCCGCGCGCGCGCCCGCATCGATGCGTTCCAGGAGCGTCGCGATACGCCGGTGGCGCGCCTCCACATGGTCGCGCTGTTCGGCGAGGAACGGGTTCCAGTCCGGGTGCCGCCAGCCCGTGCGCCCAGCCAGCAGGGGCGACACGCCGTGCGCGGCGGCCGCGGCCAGGGCGAGCCGCCATTGCAGGTCGGTCCAGTCGGGCGTGATGCTTTCCGGTGCCGGCGTGGCCAGCTGCTCGGCCAATGCTTCGGTCGCGTGCCGCAGTCCCCGGCGGATGGACGACAGTGGCGGCAGGCCCGTGCTCAAAGCTGGGTCAAGGCGATACGTCGCCTCGCCTCGCGCGGCACCGGCGTGGGGTTTTCGTTGCGGTGCAAGTGCTCGCTGGCGACCAGGGCATCCCAACGGGCGTCCAGGGCATCGCGCTGTGCCGCCGGTGCGGTCCGCAGCGTGACTTCTTCATGCAGCAGGTCGCGCACGTGCCGGTAGAACGCGGAATCGTAGGCGCCGCGGAACATCATCGACAGGTCGCCGCTTTCCTCCCAGTGTGTCTGCCGGCCCAGCTGGGCCTTCACTTCCTCGTAGAACGGCGTCCCGGGCAGGGGATAGGACACGCTCACTCCGACATCGTCGGGTGCGGCGCGCACCACCAGGTCACGGGTGGCGAGCAGGTCGTCCAGCGCCTCGCCCAGGTAACCCAGCTGGATGAAGAAGCCGACGCGGATGCCCTGCGCGCCCAGTCGTTCGCGCGCGGCGATCAGGTCGGGTACGTGCGTACCCTTGGTCATGCGGTCCAGCACGCGCTGGCTGCCGCTCTCCGCGCCGATCCACGCCTCGGCGCAGCCGGCCCGCGCCAGCGCGGTGACCATGCGCTCGCTGGCCAGGTCGGCGCGCGTCTGGATCATGAAGGGGATGGAGCCGTCGTTCGCCTCGAGGTGCTCGGCGAACGCCGTGACCCAGTCCACGTGGAAACCGAAGATATCGTCGGCCATCCAGATGTGGTCCGGCGCGTAGGTCGTCTTCAGGTACGCCATCTCCGCGGCGACGTCCTCGGCGGGGCGCTGCTTGTAGTGGTTGCCCCAGATCGGTTTCGCGCACCAGTTGCAGCGGAACGGGCAACCGCGCGATGCGGCCATGTTGAGGCTGAAGTAACCGTGCCGCTCGCGCCAGAACGTGCGGTAGCGCGGCATGTCGATCAGGTCCCACGCCGGTTGCCCGACCAGGCGTCCATCCGGCGGGAGGATGCCGGTGCGGTGAACCTGCGTCTGTCCCGTCACCCGCGTGGCGATGCCGGGCACGCCGTCAGTCCAGCTCGTGGCGTCGATGTCCGGCTGCGCCGCCAGGCGTTCGCTCAGGGCGACGAGGGCGGCGATGCCCTCGCCCACGAGCACGACATCGGCGCCGGCGTCCAGGAACGCGTCGGGATGATCGGAGGCGTCCGATCCGGCGACGATCACGCGGGCACCGGCCGCGCGTGCCTCGCCGATCATCCGGCAGGCCGCGTCGCGCATGCGGCCGAGGCACATCTTGGTGAGGAAGTTGAAATTGTCCTCGTAGAAGACGACCAGGTCGGGCGCGGCATCCTTCAATGCCGGCGCATAGTCACCGACACCCTCGGCCAGCATGGCGTCGAACAGCGACACCGCGTGGCCGCTATCGCGCAGCAGGGCCGCGATCTGGATCGTGGCCAGCGGGGGATAGGGCTTGCCGCGTTCCCACTGCTTCCGGTCGTCGCGAAGGAAGTAGGAATGGCCGACCTGGATCGTGAGCATCGCTTTGAGAGCCTGTGCGCGGTTTGCCTCGTGAGTGCCGTCGGAGCGGAGATGGGTTGTGTTTTTCTGCACCGGCAACCTTTGCCGTCCCGAGGCGCACTCATGTGCACTATTCCGACCGTGGCGTCGTCCGTGTTACGGCGCGGCCCCGGTCAACGAGCGGCGAGATGGCCTTGACCTACCAGCACGACCCCGGCGTGAGCGACCCTTTCTCGGAGCACACGGTGCTGCCGTTCACCGTATGCAAGGAGCTGCTCGGCGGACGGTTCCAGTTCGACAGCGCCAGCGAGGCGTTGCTGGACCTGGTGGAGGCGGCCTACGGCGGATTGCCCGCCCAGCGGCGTCACGACGTGCCGCCCGTGTTCCGTGTCGAACTGCGGCTGACGCCGCATCGGGCGCGCGAACGCGACTGGACACCGCCGACCATGCGTACGCAGGCGGGCGTGGGCTTGCTTTGCGGCGTGATGGACGAGTCCAACTATGTCGTCGTCTCGCCGGAGCGACACCACGCGCTGGTCGTGGTGTCGGCGGACATGCTGGCGCACCCCTACCATGTGCGCTACGAAATGATCGAGTTCGCCGTCTACCTGCTGGCGGCGCGCGGCATGCAACTGGTGCCCCTGCACGGTGCGTGCGTGGGCAAGCATGGACACGGCGTGTTGCTGCTGGGCGGCAGCGGGGCAGGCAAGTCGACGCTGGCCTTGCAGTGCCTCGTACAGGGCATGGATCTCGTGTCGGAGGACGCGGTGCTGGTGCAGCCGTCGGGCATGCTGGCCACGGGCGTGGCCAACTTCCTGCACGTGCGCGCGGATGCGTTGCGCTTCGTCGACGACGAGGCCACCCGCGAGTGGATCGCCACGGCACCCGTCATCCGCCGGCGCAGTGGCGTGGAGAAATTCGAGGCCGACCTGCGCGCCGGGCGTTCGCGACCGCCGGGTAGCGCGCTGGCCCTGCTCGGCGCCGTGTTCGTTTCCGACCGCCAGGCGGTCGATCCGGGACACTTGCTGACCGCATTGCCCGATGACGAGGTGGCGGCGCGCCTGGAAGCCGACCAGCCCTATGCCACCGGGCAGCATGGCTGGCGTCGCTTCCTGCAAGGCATGGTTGCGCTGGGTGGATACGAGTTGCGTCGCGGTCGCCACCCCCGTGAATCGGTGCATGCCTTGCGCGCCTTCCTGCGCACGCACGACATGGCGACCTGCTGATGCCTCGCGCGGACCGTTCGCGCGGGCCGCTGCGTTCGCTGCTCACCTCGCTCTCGCGAGGCGATCGCCTCGCCCTGGCGGTGTACGTCGCGCTGTCGCTGGGGTCGGCGCTGCTGGGCAGTCTTGCCGCCCTGCTTCTGGTGCCGCTGATCCAGCCCGGGCAGGCGGCGCCCCTGGGCGAATGGGGCATCGCCTGGCGGCCACGCCCCGACCTGCTGGTGCTCGCGTTCCTTGCCACCACCGCGTCGTTCGCGTGGCTGCGCTGGCAGTCCGCGCGCGTCGGCGCACGGCTTGTGGGGCGTTACGGCCTGGACCTGCGCCGGCGTGTTCATGCCAGCCTCGTCGATGCACCGCTGGCGTCGCTCGCCGATGCTACGTCGGCGGAGATCGCCAACGTGCTTACCTACAACATCGAGATCGTGGTGCAGGGTTTCACGGCGTTGCAGCAGTTGCTGGTAGCGGGCGTCACCGCGGCGGTCAGCCTCGCGTTCGCGTTCTGGCTGTCGCCTGGCCTGGTGCTGGCCATGCCGCTGCTGATGGCGGTGGGCATGGCCGCATCGCGGCTGTTCGGGCGCGAGCAGGCGCGGGTCAGCCGGCAATACGTGACGGACATGACGACGCTGTTCTGGCACAGCGAGGATTTTCCGCGCCGCCTGCGCCACGTGCGCTCGTTTGGGCGCGAGGCCTCGGAAAAGGCTAGCTACGGCGCGATTTCAGCGCGCCTGGCTCATGGCTACGCGCGCCAGGTCGAGCTGGTCGCTTCCGGACGGATGCTGCTGGAACTCGTCGGCGCCTTCGGCATCGCCACCGTGCTCGTGCTGGCGCGGCACTGGCAGGGGATCGATCCGGCGTCGCTGATCGCCGTCTGCCTGTTGCTGGGCCGCCTGTTTCCGTACATGGTGTCCAGCCGGCAAAGCTTCCAGCAGTTGCGCTCCGCCGTGCCGGCGTTCGAACTGTGGGAACGCTACGCGCGGCTCGGCGCTGACGCGGTGGCACCGGTCGCCGCCTGCCCGCCGGGCACGTTGCGGATCGTTCGCCTGCGGGTCGTGCCGCCCGCCGAGGGCGTGGAGGTGCGTGACCTGGACCTGGTGCCCGGCCGGATGATCCTGGTGTTCGGCGATTCGGGGATCGGCAAGAGCAGCCTGGTCGATGTGCTGGCCGGCATGGCCGAGCCCGAGGTGTTCGAGGCGATGCTGGACGGTCGCTCGCTGGCGTTCGGACGCTACCGCGATGTCGTGCGGCAGGGCGCCTACGTCGGGCAGAACGTGCGGCCATGGCAGACCTCGGTGCGTGAATGCCTGTTGTGGGCGGCGCCGACGGCGGACGAGGGCGCCCTGCGCGACGCCCTGGCCGACGTGGGGCTGGACGTGCGGCTGGCGCGTGCGAGCGACGGCCTGGATACCGCCTTGCACGGGTCGTCCAGCCGCCTGTCCGGCGGTGAACTGCAACGGCTCATGCTGGCCCAGGTGATCCTGCGGCAACCGGCGCTGGCCGTACTGGACGAGGCGACCAGCGCACTGGATGCCGCTTCCGAGCGAACGGTGCTGGAGCGCCTTAAACACCGTCTTCCGCGTACCATCCTGATCGTCGTCTCGCATCGTGCGGACGTCGCGACGATCGCGGACCGTACGTTGCATCTCGGATCGGCGACCGCCCTGCCGACCACCCCTGGAAACGCCCACGCATGACCATCCAACGAACGCTTTCGCTGAGGGCCCTCGCCATCGCCGTCGCCATCGGTCTGCCCTTGCCGGTACCTGCCACGCATGCCGGGCACGCCGTGCACGAAGGGCACGTGGAACAGGCTGCCACGGGTGGATTTTCCACGGCGACCGGCTCCGGCGAGCCCGCGACCACGGTGACGACGCTGGCGCAGCTTCGTGCGGCGGTCGCGGCCTCCCGCCACCATATCGTCGTGGACGGAGCGATCTACGGCGGTCCGGTACCGGTCACTATCCTCTTCGGCAGCACGGCGTGGAACGACACGACGATCGAAGGCGCGCCCGGCGGCAAGGCGGTGCTGGAGAACATCCAGCTGAAGTTCGACGGCGAACAACTGCCTGTGGGTCAGGCCATCGACAACATCGTGGTAAGGAACATCACCTTCCACGGCCGCATTGCGGACTTGCAGGCCCTGCCGCCCCAGGTCTTCGGTACGCCGGACAACATCGGCATCAATTACGAGGGTGTGTCGTTGAGGCGGACGGTGAATGCATGGATCGACCACTGCACGTTCTACGACACCAGCGACGACCTGCTGAGCGTGACCCTGGGCTCCGACGACGTCACGTTGTCGTATGACCATTTCTACTTCACCCAGGCCTGGCTGACCATGGACCCGGATCCGCTGTGGAACTGGGTCGGCCGCTATAGCGACCTGGCCAACGAACGGCTGGCCATGATCGTCGGCGCCAACCCGTCGGACTCCTACAGCTACGGGTCGCACGCGCTGCACGTCACGCTTCACCACGACTGGTTCGGTCCGCTGGTCAAGGGCCGTCCGTTGTTGCGCGGCTGGATCCACGCCTACGACAACTACTTCGACAATGCATCGCCGCCATCGGCCGGGCCGGCCGCGCGGGCCGGTGCGGGGCAGTACACGGCGTTGCAGGTCGGCAGCGGTGCGGTGGTGTATTCGGAAGCCAACTATTTCATGGGAACCCACCGGAGCAACGAGATCGGCCTGGACAAGCCCGGCGACGCTCACGCGTTCTACGAGCGCGACAACGTCTATCGGACGACGACCGGCCAGTCCGCCGTCGGCACGCCGTTCCTGCGGCCGCCGGTCGCCTATGCCTACACCCTCGATCCCTCCTCGGATGTTCCCGATCGCGTCAAGGCGAGCGCCGGGCCGCACTGAGCCCATCCTGTTCCGTCGTCGGCACGGCGCGTACACGCCCCGTGCGTCCGCTCACATCGGCGACCAGCGTCTTTATTCCCTGCAGCGCGGCCGCGATGTTCTGCTCGGGCACCGCGACGCGGACGGCCGCCTTGCGCTGGAACGTCTGGATCGTCACCCCGCGCAGCAACGGCGGACCGTTGCGCGCGAAGCGCCGGAACGCGGCTCGCCAGCGTGGCGAAGGGGTCGGGTCGAGAATGGCGTAGACGGTCTCGTACCCGGGCGGTTGCACCCCGGGGTCCATGTCCAGGTAAAGAATACGTACCGGCGTGTCGTGGTGTTCGCGCATGGTGACATTCTCCGCGGGGTGGATGACAGAATCAGGTGCGAAACAGCGCGTCGTAGAGCAGCGGAATGAGGCCGAGCGTGACCAGCGTGCCCAGCAGCAGGCCGCCGATCAGCGTGATGGCCATGCCCGTCCACAGCGGACCGGCGAACAACATCAGCGGTATGAGCCCGACGATGCAGGTCAGCTTCGTCATTACGATGGGGCGCAGGCGTTTGACCGCGGCCTCGATCACCGCGTCGTGGTGGGGCAGGCCCTCCGCGATCTCCGCGTCGATGCGCTCCAGCAGCAGCACGGCGTTGTTGACGATGATGCCGGCCAGGGCAAGCAAGCCGAACGTGGCCATGAAGCCGAATGGATAGCCGCTGACCACCAGCGCGAGCGTCGCGCCGATCAGGATGAAGGGGATGCTGGCGACGATGATGAACACCTTGCGGAAGGAGTTGAACTGCCAGACGAACAGCATCAGCATCCCGCCCAGGGCCAGCGGCATGTACTGGGTCAACACGGCGTTGGCTTCCGCGGAGTCCTCGATCTCGCCGCCCAGATCGATCGTGTAGCCCGGCGGAAGGGCGATGCGCGCGATGGCGGGCGCAAGGCGGTCGGCGATCTCCTGCGCGGTGAGCGAGGGGTTGCGTGCGGTCACCGTGATGGCGCGGCTCAGGTTGCGCCGTTGCACGACACCTGGCTCGGAGTCCAGCACGACGGACGCCACGGCGGCCAGTGGTACGGGCCCACCGTTCGCCTGGGCGTCGGACGGATAGACCACCGTATCGCCGGGATCGGCATCCGAGGCGCGTTCGGTGGCGCTGCCGCGCAGGACCACCGGCACGCTGGTGCCGCCGTCGTCGATGGCGGTGGCCTGGTAGCCGCTATAGCGCAACTGCAGGGCGTGCAGCACGTCCTCGCGGGTGATGCCGACGGCATGCATCTTCGCCGGGTCCGGTACGACCCGGTAGCGCGGCACGCGCGGTCCCCAACTGTCGAGTGTGTCCACCGGGCCGGGCAGGGCGCGCAGCACGGAAGCCACCTGATCGCCCAGCCGGCGCAGCGTGGCCTCGTCGGCTCCGGTGACGCGATAGACCGCCACACCGGCTTCGGTGGCACCCAGCGAGAAACGCTTTGGTTCGGCGTGCAGGTTGGGGAAGCGATCGGCCAGGTAATGCTGCGAACGCCCGATGACGCTATCGATATCCGTGCCGGGTCGCACGGAGACGGTGAAATAGCCGATGTTCGGGCCGGGCAACGGCGGGTTCAGCCCGAGCACGATGCGCGGACCGCCATCGGCGACATACCCGATGCTGTCCTCCACCTCGGGGTTGGCCTTGCGGTCGCCCAGCCAACGGCTGATGCGGGTGACATCGTCCAGGGTCTGCCGTGCGTCCACGCCGGCCTGGAAGGTCAACGGTATCTGGAACTGCAGGCGGTCCGAACGCGGCAGGAAGTCGTAGGGCAAGCGCGATAGCGTCCACCCCGCGCCGCCCAGCAGGGCCAGCATCACGCCCACGTAGAGCAGCTTGTGTGCAAGCACCCAGCCGATCACGCGACGGTAGCCGCGATAGAAGCGCGACTCGTGCGCGATGTCGTCCGCGGCGTCCGCATGGACACGGGCGAAGTAGAAGCACAGCAGCGGCGTCACGGTCAGCCCGAGGAACCACGAGCCGAGCAGCGTCACCGCCAGCACGATGGCCAGGGAGCGCAGGTACTCGTTGGTGCTGGTCTGGCCGAGGAAGAACGGCGAGAACGCGAGCACGATGACCAGCGTGGATACCAGCAGCGGCACGGCCAGCGTGCGTCCGGCCTCGATGCAGGCCGAGCGCCGTTCCTCGCCCGCCTTGAGTCGCCGCTCGATGTCCTCGGCGATGACGATGCCGTTGTCGACCAGCAGGCCCAGCGCGAGGATGATCGCCGCCATCGACACCATCTGCAGCTCGATGTCGAACGCGCGCATGACCAGCAGCGAACTGAGGATGGTCAGCGGCACGATGGCGCCCACCACCAGGCCCATCCGCCAGCCGAGGAACAGCATGACCACGGCCATGACGATCACCACGGTCTCGCCCATCACGTGGTGCATCTTGCCCATCTCACGCGTGACCACATCAGGCTGGAATGTCACCACGTGCGCGGCGAAACCGGCCGGGAGCGACTGGCCCGCCGTGGCCAGGGTGGCCTTCAATGCACGACCGAAGCTGGCGATTTCCAGGCCCTTGGCCATAGACACGGAGACCACGACGGCCGGCTGGCCCTGGTAGACGGCCGCGCTTTGCGGCGGATCGGTGGGCATCGCGCGGATGACGGCCACGTCGCCCAGCGTCACGTCGCGAGCGCCGCCCTCGTGGGGCACCGCGAGCGTGACGCGTCGCAGGTCGTCCAACGAGTGCATCGCGCCGTCGACGCTGACCGACAGGCCCAGCCCCGAGACCGACGGTTGCCCGGCGGAGGCGATGGCGTCGACGGCGGCCAGCTGGCGGCCCACGTCCATGGGCGTCAGACCCAGGGCGGCCAGCGTGTTGCGGTCGAACTGCAGATACAGCTGGGTATCCTGCAGGCCGTAGAACGCCACGCGTTCCACGCCCTTGAGCGCATACAGATGCGCGCGGAACTGCTTCAGCGGTTCGCGCATCTGCGCCAGCGAGAAACCCGGCGCGGTCACCGCGATGGACGCGACCGACACGCGGCCGAAATCGTCATCGAGGAACGGGCCGATGGTGCCCTGCGGGTACGTGGGCGCCACCTCGGCCAGTTTGGACCGCACCTTCTGCCAGAGTGCATCGAGGTCGGTCACCGTGTCGTACGCGGTCAGCTGGATGACCACGGCACCGGGCCGCACGGTGGTGGCGATGGTTTTCAGGCCACCCAGTTCGCGCAGCCGTTCTTCCGCGGGACGTGCCAGGACATCTTCGGCCTGGCGGGTATCCAGCCCGGGCAGGCTGATCGACACGACGGCGTCGCGCACGGTGACGGACGGTTCTTCCTGCGAGGGAAAGTGCAGGAAGGTCCAGGTGCCGGCGACGAGGATCAGTGCGGCGATGAACAGGGTGAGGCGGCTGGCGCCGAGCGCCGAACGGGTCAGGAACATGTCAGTGGGTCTCCAGCAGGCTGGCGCCTTCGAACGCGTGCACCGCCTGCCCATCGACCAGGAACGCGCTGCCCGCGACCACCACCTGATCGCCCGCGGCCAGGCCGGCGCCGATCAGCACGCGATCGCCCGAGCGACCGCCGACGACCACCTTCCTGCGATGCACTTGCCCGTGGGTGGTGTCGAAGACGAACACGGCGTCGTCGCCGGCCCGGGTGCCCGGGACCAGCGCGGTGAGGGGCATCGACAGCCGACCGGCGTCAGCGCCGCCCAGGCGCAGCGGCAGCAACTGCCCGGCGGTGAGGGCCGGTGGCGCGCCGTCGGTGCGGAAGATCGCTTCCACCGTCGCGCCCTTGTCTTCGTGGTCGGACAGCTGCGCGAGATGCACCGTGACCGGCGTGGTGTCGGCGGCCACGAGCGTCGCCGCGGCACCGGGTGCCAGCGACGCACGCAGCGACGCCGGCAGCGCGGCGACCACCTCGAACTGGCCCTGGCCATCGAGGGTCAGCACCACCTGGCCCGAGGCGACATCGTGGCTGGGTTCCTCCGCACGCGACACCACGTGTCCGGCGAACGGGGCGACGATGTCGCCATGGGTCAGGTCGCGCGCGGCCAGGGCCACGGCGGCATCGGCGGCGGCGGCCTTGCCGCGCGCGGCGTCGTCGGCGGCCTTGGCCATGGACAGCGTGGTCTTCGAGGCCGCGCCGTCGTCGAACAAGGCCACCTGCTGGCGCAGCTGCTCCGCGCGGTCGGCCGCTTCGGCATGGGCGGACGCGGCTTCCGCGCGGGCCTGGACGAGGCGCAGGCGGATCGGCTCGGGATCGAGCCGGGCCAGCACCTGGCCCTGGATGAAAGCGTCACCGGGCTTGACCGCGATGCTCGCGATGCGGCCGGCCACATCGAAGCCGAGCCGGGCACGCTGCGCCTGGCGCACTTCGGCGGTGACCGTATAGGTCGCTCCCGGCGCGGGGGCGACATCGGCCAGCAGCACGGTGCGCGGCACGACGGTTTCGCGATGCGGTTCGCTGCACGCGGCCAGCAGGCAGGGCAGCAACAGGCCGACGGCCAGGAGGGAAAAACGTGTGTTCACAACGAAGCTCCGTGGAAGGTGGACGCGCCGGCGGCATCGGGCAGCGTCACGCCGTAGAAGGCGCGGAAGACGGCGACGCGGTTGAGCGCCTGGTCGCGTCGCGCGGAAAGGCAATCGATCTGTAGCTGCGCCGTGTCGATGGTGTGGACGAGTACCTGGGAGGGGTCTTCCAGGCCCTGCCGGTGGCGCGCATAGGCCTTGGCCAGGCGTGCGCTATCCGCGGCGCAGGCGGTATCGAGGCTTTGCACGCGTGCCGCCAGCGCATCGCGGGCGCCGAGCGCATCGGCGACATCGCGGAACGCCCGCTGCACCGTGGCTTCGTAGTCGGCCACCGCGGTGTCCTTGCGTGCCTTGGCCAGGTCCAGGTCGGCGCGCCTTGCGCCGCCGTCGAACAACGGCAGCGTGAGCTGCGGCAGGAACGTCCAGCCGCCCGTGGCCGCACCGAACAAGCTGTCGAGGCTGGACGACACATGGCCCACCGACGACGACAGCTGGATCGACGGGAAGAAGGCCGCACGCGCCGCACCGATGTTCGCGTTGGCCGCGCGCAGGCGCTCCTCGGCGCGCACCACGTCGGGTCGCTGCAACAGCACGGTGGAGGGCAGCGATGCCAGCGAGTCGGCGGCGGTATCCGTGCGGCCGATACGGTCCAGGTCCATCACCGGCGCGGGTAGCGCGTAGCCGGTCAACGATTGCAGGTAGCGCAGCGCGTCGTCGTGCCGGCGCTGTGCGTCCAGCCGCGCGGCATGCACGCGCGAAGCCTGGTCGATGCGTTCCTGCAGGTCGTCGGCGGAGATCGTGCCCACGGCGTACTGCTTGCGCGCTTGACCGGTCAGCGCTTCACCGGCCTGGTCGGCGTAAACCAGCTTGCCGGCCACCTCGACGGCGGCGCGTTCATCGACGTAGGCCGAGAGCACGGACGCGATCAGTTCGCCGCGTGCCTCCTTCTGCCCGGCCTCGCTGGCCAGGTAGTCGTACGACGCCGCGTCGGACAGGCTGCGCAGGCGGCCGAAGAAGTCGGGCTCGAAGCGGCCGTCCAGCGTGGCCGACTTGAAATCGCGGTTCAGCATCGCCGCGGCGGTGGGATCGTCCATCTGCGTCTTGTCGCGCTGCAGGGTGGCGCCCAGTTGCGGGAACAGCGCGGCGCGCTGCCCCGCGACGCCCGCGCGGGCCTCGGCCACCTGCGACGCGGCGGCGCGCAGGTCCGGATTGGCGGCGAGTGCCGTGGTGACGATGCGGGTCGCTTCGGCGTCCGGCGCGAAGGCGCCGAGGAAACGGGCTTCCTCCATCGACAGCGCCGCCGTGGACGGTGTGGCACCGGTAGTCGTCGGCGCCTTCGGCACCACGCGCTCGCCGAGCGTCGCCGGCATGGCGACCGACGGTCGCTGGTACGCGGGCGCCAGCGAACACGCGGAAAACGGCAGGCACGCCACCACCAGCAGCAGGAGTGCTACGGAATGGGGCCAGAGGATTCGATCCTGACGGAATGACCAACGCACTGCATGCTCCCGGGCTGATAAGCTGGGCGCATTGTCAGAGACGTATCTCAAGGCTTCATCGGCCTTTCTTCAAGATTCCATCAAGGGAGAACGCCATGGTGCGACGTGTGCTCGTCGTGGAAGACGATGCCGACAGCGCGAGCATCCTGCAGGCCTATCTGCTCAAGGATGGTTTCGACGTCCATATCGCACCCGACGGCCAGCGCGGCATCGAGGCCCACGCGCAGTGGCATCCGGACATCGTCTTGCTGGATGTCATGCTGCCGCTGGTCAGCGGCACCGACGTGCTCTCGGCCATCCGTCGCAGCAGCCAGACACCGGTGATCATGCTCACGGCCCTCGGCGACGAGCCCGACAAGATCGGCGCGTTGCGCTATGGGGCCGACGACTACATCGTCAAGCCTTATAGTCCGCGGGAAGTCGTGGCGCGCGTGCACGCCGTCCTGCGGCGGTCGGTGCCGGTATCGCCCACGGTGGCCTCCTATGTCGAAGGCCCGGTCACCGTCGATACCGAATCGGTGATGGCCACCGTGGCCCATGGGCAACGCGGGACGGTCGTCCTGGATCTCACTCCCACGGAGTTCGGCATCCTCGCGCTGCTGATCCGCACACCGTTCAAGGCGTTCACCCGCGCCGAATTGCTGGAGGCCTGCCTGCCGGACAGCGATGCGCTGGAGCGCGTGGTCGACACGCACGTACACAACCTGCGCCGCAAACTCGAGGCCCTGGACGTCACCGGGGTGCTGGTCACCGTGCGCTCGGTGGGCTACCGCTACCGATGAAGGACGCCGACCGGTCGAAGCCCGCGCGCGGGCGCTCCCTCTGGCGCTGGGTAGCGGTGCGCATGAGCCTGCTCGCGCTGGGCGTGGTGCTGACCATCGCGCTGTGCATGTGGCTGCGTTTTGCCATCGAGGCCTACACGATCGAACAGCGCATCCCCCCCGCCACACGCGATCGCATCGCCGTGCTCAGCGAGGCGCCGGAACGGCACGAGCCGGAGCTATGGGGCTACCTGCGCCAGTACTACCGGCCACAGGACCTGGTTCCCGGCCTGGTCGGTACCGACTGGCTGCTGTTCTATGCGCTGGTGCTGGCCTCGGTGCCGGTGATCGTGCTGCTGGGCCTGGTCGCGTCGCGGCCGTTGTCCCGCCAGTTTTCCATCGTGGCCGCGACCGCGCGACGGGTCACCCAGGGCGACTTCTCCGCACGGGCCGAACACGTGCCCAACGCGCCGGACGAGCTCAACCGGCTGGCCGCGGATTTCAACGCCATGTGCGAGAAGCTGTCGCGCTACGAGCGCGAGGTGCTGGACTCCAGCGCCGTCCTCGCGCACGAGCTGCGCACGCCGCTGAACGCGGCGATGGGCCGCCTGCAAGGCATCCTCGACGGCGTCTTCGAGCCCGAACCGGAGCAGCTGGGCATGATCCTGCGCCAGCTGGTGCAGCTGAACCGCCTGGTCTCCGACCTGCATTTTCTCTCGGTGGCGCGGGCGGGCGAACTGCGCCTGAGCGAAGACCGCTTCGACCTGGCCGATCTGATCGCCGAACGGCTGGCCTGGTCGTCACCGGCACTCGATGAGGCCGGTATCGCGTGCAGCGTGGACGGCCCTGCCTCATTGCGCTGGTACGGCGACCGCGACCGCCTGGGCCAGGTCATTTCCGTGCTGATCGAGAACGTCATCCGCTATGCGGCCACGGGGCGGTCGCTGGCCATCCGCCTGACGGACGAAGGCGGCGCGCCACGCATCGCGGTCGAGGATCGCGGTCCGGGCGTGCCGCCCGACGAGCTGCCGCGCATCTTCGACCGCTTCTGGCGCGCGGAGCACTCCCGCGGCCGTCATTCGGGCGGCAGCGGGCTGGGCTTGTCCATCGCCAGCGTGGTGGTGGAATCCCACGGCGGCACCATCCTCGCCACCAACCGTGCCGACGGCGGTTTGCGGGTGACGGTGGTGTTGCCGCTGCGCGGCGGTTACAGCGCGTAGTTCATCGCCACGGCGGAGGTCACCGCGGTGCGCCGCGCCACGATGGGGCTGTCGGACGCCTTGCCGGTGTAGCGCAGCCCGCTCAGCGTGACGCTGGTCGACCAGTGCGGACTGAACACATGCGTCCAGGTGAGCGTGCTGGAATACGCATATATCCCGCCGGCGGCGCGGTACGGCGCAAACCGCGTGCGCGTGGCCTGGAGCGGCGACACCCCGAAGTAGGCCTGGTTGAACGAGGCGTTGCCGGCATGGATGTCCGCGTTCCAGGTCAGCATGTCGCTGTCGCTCTGGATCAGCGCCCATTGCAGCCCCGCGCGGAAACGGGCGCGGTGGGTGCCGTCCCTCAGCGAGTACTCTGCCTCGGCGCTGGTGGAAAGCACCGGGCTGAACTGCTGGGCCACGATGGTGCGGCTGACGACGGAGCCGGGCACGTCGCCCATGCCGCGCAGTTCGTCAGCGCCCGGTCGCAGGCCATCGTCGCGGTCGCGGCGGCCGAAGTCGTAGTGCAGGGCTTCGCTGACCGAGAAGCCGCCCTGCGTCTGGTATTGCGCGCCCACGCCGCGCAGCGTGTCGATGAACCACGGGCCTTTGGCGATCGAGACGACGGGTAGCACCTGGATGCGGTCGCGCCTGGACCCGGCATAACGCGGTGCGGATACCGCCGCCACGCCGACCACGGCCTGCAGCGCGTTGGGATCGGGCGAGGACGCCGGCGCGGCGTCCTGCGCACCGACGAAGGTCGTCACGGTGACCAGGCCGAGCGCGGAGAGGGTCCGCGCGGCACGGAAGGATCTTGGCGATGTCATGGAGGGTTCCTGAGGGGGAGGGCAACCGTGAGGCTAGGCGCCGATCGTCAAGATGACCTTCATGGATCTTCAAGATTTGATGGAGACGGGCGTCGCCGGCCCGATCGTCAGGGCGAACTGCCCTCGCGTATCGTGGCCTCGTTGATGGCGCGCACACGGGCCTCGTCCACCTTCTCGACCTTGCGGTCGTAGGTGAACAGGCCGTTGTGTTCGCCTTCCACGTCGGTGATCTGCGTATACACCGCCCCCGACACGCCGATACCCGGGCCCTTGTCGCGCAGCACCGCGGTGTTGGCCACGTAGCCGTCGTTCAACGCGGCGGCATCCTTCACCTCGCCGTACGGATTGATCGGCGTGTTCGGCCAGACATGGCCGGGTACGCCGAGGGTCAGGCCACCATGCTCGCCGTCCATCGAGGCACGGGTGGCATCCGGCGCGGGCAGGCCGGGACCCTGGTAATCGTGGATGTCGATCATGTCGCCCGCCATCGGATCGCCCTTGGTATCGCAGCAATTCGCGCCGCTGCGTGCGTCGACCAGGCGCGACGGATCGCGCTGCTTGATCTGCGCGGCCAGTTCGGCGGCGGCGGGCACGCTCCACTGTCCCCAGCCCTCGTTGAAGGGGATCCAGCCGATGATCGAGGTTTCGCCCTTGAGCTGGTCCACGATGGCGTCGACATCGCGGCGGAAGCCGGCCTTGTCGGCCTCGCTCAAGGTGTCGTTGTGGCCGTTCGGTAGCGCCGGCATGTCCTGCCACACCATCAGTCCGATGCGGTCGGCCCAGTAGTACCAGCGTGCCGGTTCCACCTTGATGTGCTTGCGGATGGTGTTGAAGCCGAGATCGCGGGTCTTCTGGATGTCGAACCGCAGCGCCTCGTCGGTCGGCGCGGTGTGGATACCGTCGGGCCAGTAGCCCTGGTCCAGCGTTGCCAGCAGGAAGGTGGGCTTGCCGTTGAGCACCACGCGATTGCGGCCGTGCACCTTCGCGATGCCGATGCTGCGCAGGCCGGCATAGCTGGTTGCCTCGTCGCGCGTGCTGCCCGCGACCAGTGTGGCCTTGAACGTGTAGAGGAACGGGTCCTGAGGGCTCCACGGCCGGGGGTGCGCGATGCCAAGGCGCAGCGGTGTGCCGGCGGGTCCGCTGGCCTCGCCCACCGGCGCGCCGTCCGCATAGGCGGTGACGTGCAACGTGGCGCCTGCCGCGTCACCCGCGAGCGTCGCGCTCACGGTGAAGGCGTCCAGGCCGGTGGCCGGCAGGATATCCAGCTGTGTCAGGTGGACGGCCGGTGCCGGTTCCAGCCACACCGTCTGCCAGATGCCGGAGGCGGCGGTATAGAAAATACCCTCGGGCCTCAGCCGCTGCTTGCCGACCATGACGTTGGCGCCATCCACGGGCGCGTGCACGGTGACGACGATCTCCTGTGGGCCCCTGGCTTTCAGAGCGGCCGTGATGTCGGCGCTGAAGGACGTATAGCCGCCCGTGTGTCGTGCTACCTGCGTGCCGTTGACGTACACGGTGGCGTCCTGGGCCACTGCGCCGAAATGGAGCAGGACGCGCTGGCCATTCGCCGTGAACGTGGCCGGCACGTCCACGAGGCGGCGGTACTGCATGAAGTCCGCATGTTTCTGCACGCCGGAGAGCACGGACTCGGCGGGGTAGGGCACCAGGATACGGTTCTTCAGTGTCTGTCCGAACACGGGCGGTGTGTCCACGTCGCTCGCCGCGTACTCCCAGAGGCCGTTGAGGCTGGACCACTGCGGATGCTCCAGTGACGGGCGTGCCAGTTGCGGGCGCGGGTACTCGGGCAGCGCGTTGTCAGGCGATACCTCCGCAGTCCACGGTGTCGCCAGCGGCGGCACCTTGCCGCTCCATGTGGCGGCCTTGGCGCCCGTGGCACTCATGGACGGTGGCGCATCCCCGGGATCGCTGCCCCAGGCGGTGTTCGGTTTCGGGCCCATCGTCAGCACCAGCGTGGCGCCGTCGGCGATATCCGCATGGCTGAACCAGGGTTTGTTCCAGGGCTTGCCGTTGAGCGTGGCGGACTGGATATACGGGTTGGCGTCCGTGTTGTCGCGCGCGACGATCTCGAACACCTTGCCGTTGCCCAGGCGCAGACGCACGCGGTCGAAGATCGGGCTACCGATGATGTACTCCGGCCGCGACGGATCCACGGGATAGAAGCCCATCGCGCCGAGCACGTACCACGACGACGTGGAGCCCTGGTCGTCCATGCCGGGATACCCGTAGCCGGTGGCGTCGCTGCCGTACATCTGGCTGAGGATGCGACGTGCCAGGGCCTGGGTCTTCCACGGCTGGCCACTCCAGGCGTAGAGATACGCCGCCTGCTGGTCCGGCTGGTTGCCCTGCACGTACTGGCCGATCAGTCCGGTGCAGTCGCGGCAGATGCCCTTGGCCGTATAAGGCGTGGCGAAGAACGCGTCGAGCTTCGCGTTGAATCCGTCACGGCCGCCCAGCAACTGCACCAGTCCCTGCACGTCGTGTGGCACCAGCCACAGCGTGGACCAGCCGGAGGCTTCCTTCATCATGAAGTTGTAATAGGGCTCGCCGGGATCGAACGGCGCGATCCAGGCGCCATCGGCCGTGCGGCCACGGAAGAAGCCGGTGGAGCGATCGAACACGTGGCGGTAGTTGCCCGCGCGACGCTCGAACATCGCCGCATCGTCGGTCTTGCCCAGGCGGCGCGCGACGTCGGCCAGCGCGTGGTCGTCCCAGGCGTATTCCAGCGTGGTAGCCACGCCCGCCTTGCCGCCGGCATACGGCGGGCTGGGACTGCCTTCCGGCACGGTGTCGGCGATCCAGCCCTGCGTATCGTATTCGGCCAGGTAACCGCGCGGCCCCTTCGGGTCCGTGGCGTTCTTGCGCAAGTACTCGTACGCGGCGGCGTAGTCGAAATCGATGCCGCGCTGCCAGGCACCGTCGTAGAGCAACACCGCATGATCGCCGTGGAACGAGGTGTTCATGTAGCCCCGTTCGCGCGCGCGATCCAGTTCGGAGCGCATGATGTCCTTCACCACCTCCGGCTGGAGCAGCATCAGCAGGGCGATCTGGTTGCGTCCGGTATCCCAGAACGGCACGGGGCCGTACTGGTCGTACGTCGCGAGCCGGTCGTGCCCGGTGCTATCGGTGTAGTGCTCGCCCTTGCGCGCGATCATCCGCGGGCTTGCAAACGAGTGATAAAGCGTCGAATAGAACAGCATGCGCTGCTTCGGCGTGCCGCCTTCCACCTGCACGCGATCGAACAGGCGTGCCCAGATCTCGCGTGCCTTCGCATGCACGCGGTCGAAATCCGTGTCGCTGTCCTGCGCATGCAGGCGCTGTTCGGCTTCGGCCGCACTGTGGCCATGGGCGATGCGCAGCACCACCTGGTCACCGGCTTTCGTGTCGAAAGTGACGTAGGCGCCGGCATAGTCGCCGGAAATCGTGCGGCGGCCGGCTTGCACATCCTCGCGTCCCAGCCCCTCGCCCTGGTGGTTCACCTCGGCGTGGAAGCTGCCGAAGACGGTGAACGGGCGGGAAAACTCGGCGACGAAGAACGGACCGTCCGCGTCGCGATCGTGCCGTCCGGCCTTGGCCACGCCGCGGATCGTGCGATCGCCGATCACCTCCACGTCACCGCCGTCCCTGCGCAGGTTGAGCACGACGTTGGCGCGGTGGCTCTCGGGGAAGGTGAAACGCATGAGGCTGGTCCACTGCGTGGCCGTCAGCTCGACCTTCGTGTGGAACGTATCCAGGTCCACGGCGTAGTAACCGGGCGACGCCTTCTCGGTCGACTTGTCGTACGCGGCGGTGGCGTAGTCCGGTGGCACGGTCCAGTCGCCGACCACGGGCATCACCACGGGCGCGCCGCGAGCGCCGTACGTGGAGCCGCCGCCGGTGAACCCGATCATGGTGGGACGACGGTAATCGTAGGCCACGGGTACGCCGGTGGCGAAACCCAGGTCGGTGTTGACGTTGACCGGCGCGGCCTCCGTGGCGCTCTCCGGCAGGCTGGCACCGGGCGTGGTCATGCCGGTGTACAGCGGCTCGCCCGGCGGTGGCGCATTGCCGATCAGGTCCTGCCGATCGAGCGGTGCGGTGCCGACGAGCGGGTTGGCCAGGTCCACGGGCGAGGGGGCCGGCGCCTGGGTGACCCGTGCGGTCACGGGCGGTTGGACAGCGGTTCGGTTCGCGGCGATGCCGGCGGGCGCAAGGCCCGCCAGCATCAGGAGCATAAGGGTGCGACCGTGGGGAAACGGCCCGCGGGGGCATGCAGGGGAGGGCTTCATGATCGGGTCCAGGCAGGCGAGACGGTTGCGGGGCCGGGCACGACGCACCGGCCCCGCTCGTACGATCGTGCTCAGCTATCCGCACCGAACTTGTAGGTCACACCCACGTAGTACTGGCGTCCGGGATACAGCAGCTGGACCAGCCGGGCGCGGGTATCGCCACCCAGGTAGGTATGCGGCGTGGACTTGGTCAGGTTGATGACCGAGGCGGTAACCATGAAGTGCTTGTTGAACTCGTAGTCGCCGTTCACGTCGATCTGGTGGTAGGGCTGCGCGTAGATGGGTAGGCCCGAGGCCAGGCCTTGCATCGTGCGGCCGGTCCAGTTGTCGCTGGCGCGCAGCAGCAGGCCGTTCTTCTCGTAGAACACCGACACGTTGGCTGCGTACTTCGCGCTGCCGATCAGCTCGGACTTGCCCACCTGCGTGTCGCCCAGCGCGACCGGCGTTTCGTTGGTCTTGTTGAGCGTGTAGTTGCCGATGTAGCCGAAACCCGAGTCCCACGTGTGCTGGGTGTAGAACTCGATGCCCTTGGAGGTGCCCGAGCGACCGTTGGCATTGGTGCTGTACTGCATGAAGTTGGTCTGGGTGCCGCCGACGTTCACGTCGATGTTGTTCACCGTCACCGGTACGACGAAGTTCTTCACTTCCTTCTTGAACAGGTCGATGCCGACCACCGAGTGCTCGGCGTAGTACCACTCGCCGGCCAGGTCGAACTGCGTGGCCGTGAACGGCTTCAGGTCCGCGTTGGCGCCACTGCCGTACCAGCCCGGCAGCGGGGCGCCGAACTGCTTGCGGTCGTTGTAGTAGTCCTGCGTGTTGTTGGTCAGGCTGCCCAGCTTCGCGAGGTCGGTGTAGTTGGCACGGGCCAGGGCCTGCGAGCCGGCGGCACGGATGATGATGTCATCGGCGACGGTCCAGGCGACGTTGAAGCTGGGCAGGAACTTGTTGTAACGCTTGGTGGTGCTGGAGTTGGTAAAGTCCTCGATGACCGCTACCTCCCGCGGCAGGTACTGGAAATCGCCCGGTGCGCAGGCGCCACCGCCCGCGTTCACGCCCGAGGCCGGGCAGATAAGGATGTTGCCCGCCGCGTTGTGGTAATACACCGCGTTGTTGGTGGTGACCTGGTTGGCCACGGTGAGGTCCTGCTTCGTGGTGACGAAGCGTACGCCCACGTTGCCACGCACGGTGCCCGTATCGAAGTTGGCCTGCACGTAAGCCGCGGCGATCTTCTCGCCGATCGACGACTTGTTCTGCGGCTTGTTGTAGAGCACGCGGTCGTACGTCGAGTTGAGATGGTTGTAGTAGGCGGGGAAGTTGATCGCCGGGAAGGTGCTGTCGTTGTAGGCCTCGCTGCTGCCGTCCAGCGAGTTGGCCAGCAAAAAGCCCGGCGGCAGCTGGCCGGCGTTCGGGTCGCAGGTCTGGAACTGCGAGGTGGTGCCCTTGCAGTACCAGCGCACTTCGTTGCTCTGCTGTTCGGCATGGGCATCGGAGGTCTTCACACCGAACTGCAGCGACTGCATCCAGTGCGAGTCGAAGGCCCAGGTGAAGTCGGCCTGCGCGAAGTTCTGCGAGTTGGTGGTGTTGACCATGTTGGAGCCGGTGGAGCCCAGGTCCACCTGGCCGGCGCCGTTCTGCATGTTCTGCAGCGTCTGCCCGTCGGCGCTGAGCGTCGGCTTGCCGTTGAGCGTCCACGCGGCGCCGTTGCTGCCGTTGACCCACTGGCCGTCGACGAAGTTGCGCGGCTTGGCGGCCATGCCCAGCTCTACCGAGGGGCCCCCCTTGGCCCAGGTACGGCCGACATTGAACGAGCCGCTGAGGCTGCCGCCGTTGTCCCACTCGCCTTCCAGGTTCAGGGTCTGCGAGGTGGCCTTCTCGATGGAGTAGTTGCCGTTCAACCACGGAATCTCGGTGTTGCAGACGTCCACGGCCTGGCGAATCGCGCCGGTGGACGGATTGACGGTGGCGTTGCAGCCCACGCCCGCGGCGGGCAGCCGGTAGTTGGCGCCGGTGACGATCGTGTGCGAGGGGTCGAAGGTGAGTCCGTCAGGGGCGAGAAGGCGACCTTGCTGGTCGGCGTAGTTGCTGCTGCCTGGCAGGCCCCACTCGGGCACTTCCAGCGTGTTGGTGATCTGGGTCTGCTGGCGCTCGAAGCGGAAGTAGTTGCCGGTCAGCAGGAAATGGTCGCTGGGCTTGAACTGCATGGTCGCCTGCGCGCCCTTGGTCTTCAGGTCCAGCTCGTTGCGGGTGGTGGAGAACTGCTGCGGCATCCAGAAGCCGTTGGACACGTTGCCGGCCTGGTCGACCACGCCACCGCCCGGCCACAGGTCGATGTTCGAGTTGACGTCCGCGCCGTAGGTGCCGCCATGGACGTTGCGCGGCGGCTGCGTGCACGCATCGCGGTCGGTACAGTTGTCCGACCACCAGTGCCAGCTTCCCGCGTCGGCGGAATGGGTGGTGGCATGGCGCTTCTGGTACGAGCCGGCCACCAGCACGCCGAAGGTCTCGTCCTTGTTCTTCCACGACCACAGCGCGGAGCCTTGCGGTTCCAGCTTGCTGCTGGTGTCCGAGCCCGCGGCGGTGCCGGTCACGAAGCCCTCGTTCGCGGCCATTTCCAGCGGGCGCCGCGTGCGCAGGTCCACGTTGCCGCCGATGCCTCCCTCATCCAGGCGGGCTTCCAGGCTCTTGTAGAGCTTGATGTCCGAAAACATGTTGGCGGGGAACAAGGTGTAGTTGAACGAGCGTGTGAGGCCGGCCGAGGTGTCGGCCGAGGCGACATAGTTGCCGTTCAACTGGGTGAGGGTGAGCTCGGGTGCGAGGCCGCGGATGCTCACCGTCTTGCCTTCGCCGGATTCGCGGCTGATGACCACGCCGGGCACGTGTGCCAGCGCATCGGCGATGTTCTTGGCGGGAAACTGGGCGATGTTCTGCGCGTTGATCACCTCGACGATCGAGTTGGCCTCGCGCTTGTCCTGCACGTTCTGGTCGATGGACTGGCGATAGCTGGTGACGACCACGGCATCCATGGTGGTGGGACTGCCGGGCTCGCCGGCTTTGGGTTTATCCGTCTTGCGGGTGTCGTCATTGGGCTTTGCCTGCGCCGGTGCGGTGCTGGGTGCGGCAGATGGCGTGGATGCCTGCGCGAACGCCGGCGCAGGAAGGACAAGACAGCCGGCGACGGACAGTGTGGCAGTGGCTAAGGCGGCGCAAAGCGGCTTGCGCGTGATCAAGCGTGGCAGATAGGTCATGTGAATGAATTTCCCTCGAGTCGTGTGCGCCGCGACGGCGGCGTGGAGATCCCCCGATCATCAATGCCCTGTACATGACCTATGTCTGCACGCGTTCCCCCTTGTCCTTTCGGACCCGAACCCGACAACCCGACAACATCGCGAACGACAGGCGGCACCTGCGACACGTGTTGCCGACGAAATTTTTCCTGCACGAAACCCGCGGGCCCGTCTTCACGACATGGCCCGAGTTCTCTTAATTGGATCGATCTAAATCCCCTGGCGGGAATTAAGCCGTCAAAGTGTTGGCGTGTCACGCTGCGCCGCAAAAAATCACGCATGCAAAGTGCGACGTGATGCTCACTTCATTAAGCTGACGCGATGACGAACAACGACATGCGTATCCGCGCCGCGCTCGCCGACATCGAACACGACCTCGGCCGACAACTGACAAGCGATGCCTTCGTGATCGGCAGCGCCGCCGTATGCCTCGTCGGTGCGGACATCGACGTCGCCGACTGGAGGTGTGTGTGGAGGACGCGTGGCAATCCGTGCGCATCGATGAGTCGTGCCCCCTGGATGGGCACGCCGCGCGTCTTCGCCTGCCTTCACCGGCGGAACTGCGACGCGTGCTCCATCTGTTCGGTCGGGATAAAGACCGTCGCCGTGCGGCTCTCCTTCGAGGCATGTAGTTTCGCTTGCCGTCGGCAAGCTTGTTCGAACGACTCTACTTACGACGGACATGGATAGCACCGAGCGGCGTCGGTTGCCGAGGCTGCGCCGTTCGTGCGTCAATGGCCGCTGTCGATCAGGGGAAATGCAACGGATGGCTTATCGCACCACGTTTGGACTGCTGGCGCTGTGCGCCGTGATGATTGCCTGCTCACGGCCCGGTGCCGAGCCATCGGCGACACCCCTCCGGCCCCCCGCGTCTACGGCCCCGCTGGCGATGGCGCCAACGGCGCCCGCCGAAGCCATGCCGCAACCTTACGTACTCGAGGGTACCGAGGTGCGTACGTTGCATGCCGATGGTACGGATCGCGATTACCAGGTATTCGTCAGCTTGCCGCGTGACTACGCGGACCATCCCGAGCGTCGCTACCCCGTGCTGTTCGTCACCGACGCCAACTATGCGTTCCCGCTCATTCGCAGCATCGCGCGTCGCGTGGGCGAGCACGAGGGCGGTACCGAGGCGTTCATCCTGGTGGGCCTGTCGTATGCCGTGGGAGACACCCCGGAGTACAGTCGACGCCGCGATTACACCCCGACCCCCGATGGCGATCCGGAGCTGACCTCGGACATGCCCGGCCGCGCCGTCGTCCACGGCGGCGGTGAGGTCTATACCCGTTTCATCAAGGATCAGGTCTTTCCGCTGATCGCGCAGCACTACCGCGCCGACATGCAAAGGAAGATCTACGCGGGCCACTCGTACGGCGGGCTGCTGGGAATCGATATCCTGATCCACGACCCCGGCATGTTCCAGTACTACATCCTGGGTAGCCCATCGTTGCAGTTCGGCAACGACGTGGAGTTCGCGCGTCTCCACGAGGCGACCGCCAGGCTGCGCGACCTGCCGGCCAACGTCTTGATCGTGCTGGGCGGCTACGAGGCGCTTTCGCCGGGCTCATCCGATCCCCGGTTCAACCACAGCACAGACATGGTCGCCAATGCGCAACGGTTCGTGGCCGAACTGAAGGCGAAGCACTATCCGGGGCTGCATATCAAGATGACCACGGTGGCGGATGAGGACCATATGACCGTCTTCCCGGCCGTCATTACCCGTGGCCTGCTTTGGGCATTGCCGCCCAGGCGCGATTGAAAGACCGCCTGACGCGGCGCTGCGATCAGTGCCGCTGTGCGTAGAGATCCTTCGCCTGCGCCACGGCCATGGCGCGTTCCCGATCGCCGAAGTCGTCGAGCGCGGGGTCGGTCGAGAGGGTCGCGTCGCCCGGTAGCGAGCGCGCGGCCAGTGCACTCGCGAACAGCCGCCACGCCGCGGCGGCGATGGGGTCCCCATCGACCAGCCGGCCGTCGTCCGCAAGCTGCGCCATGACGTTCGCCGCCTCGGTGTCGCCTTTCAGTGCCAGCTCGCGTATCGCCTGCACATCGTCGGCATAGTACGCACGCACCGATGCACGGTCGGGATCGGGCAGGCCCGGTGTCACCGCATCGGTGTCCTGTTCATCCTGTCTCAGCCTGGCTTCCAGCAACTCGCGTCTCGCACGGGGGCTGCCCGCGTCCGCCGCCGTACGCAGCAGGATATCCACGTCGTCGTCGGAGGCGATCGGCTGGTTTGCGCACGTCGCGATCCATCGGCGCCGAGGCTCGCCTGGTTCGTCATGGTCGGTACCTGCAGCTCCCGCCGTGTCTGCCTGTTGCCGCGCGAGCTGCCGGCACAACAGGCCGGTGGTGGCGTCGGCTTCGGCTCGAGCGGTGGCGCTGTTTGCGGAGTCGCCGCTTGAACGGCCCGGCGGGGCGACCGGCTGGGTGCTCTCGGTCGGCCGTAGCTGCATGGGGGAGCGCGAAGCCCCGCCCACTGCCCCTCGAAGCCTGCCGACCGTTTCCATGGCGTGCGGGTGCGATAAACCCACGACGGCGCAAAGCAGCCCGACCGCGGCGATCGATCCGACCCCGAGGTAGGTCGCGCGGCGACGGAGAAGGATGGAGCGCACGACTAACGACGTCCCGGCGCGCCGGAGGGCGCTTTGCCCGATGCGCCCACTGTCGGGACAGCCGACTTCGCCAGCATGGCGTCCACGGCCTCATCACGAAGCAGGGCCTCGATGATCTTGTGCGAGTTTTCATAGGTGGCGATCACGTGCTGCTGCACCAGGATCAGGTGGTAACCCTGCGGACCGCGTACGGGTTCGGAGACCTGTCCCTCGTGCAGTTGGCTGACGGCGGAGATGAACTGTGCGGCAACGTACATGCCGAGCATCGGCTGCAGTTCGCCACCATCGCCGGCCGTCTGCGCATCGTCGGACTCCGCTTGCGCCACGGCCGCGAAATCCGCACCGGCCAGTAGCTTTGCCCGGAGCGCGTTGGCCTTGGCGAGCGCTTCGCCCTCCGATCGTTGGCTGCCATCCCGCGTGGGACCCACGGCCACGAAGATGTGGCTCAACGAAAACTCGTCGTAGGCATAGGGATGCTCGGATAGTTTCCTTTTCACGTCGTCGGGCGTGATGGTGACCGAAGCCCGCATGCGGTCGCGTTCCGCTGGTGACGCTTCGGTCGGGAACTGGGCAGCCGGCGTGATCGCGTGTGCGGCATGGGCTGGTGTCGGTACGGAAGCCTGGGACACCGCTGGCAACGTAGAAAGTACGCCGCCGAGGACGAGCGCAGCGGTGGTGAAGCGATAACGGATGGACATGGTGGCATGACCCTGTGGAAGAAGGCGGCAGCGGAAGAGGGGGATGTCTTGCATCCCCCTCCGGCTACGTCAGTGCAGTCCGCGTGACTTGAGGAAGCCGATCAGGCCCCTCGGATCGTCCGTGGTGATGAAGGTGAAGCCCTGCTTGACCAGATAGTTCCAGTCGCCGCGGTCGTCTGCGGTATCCCTGCCGCCGGGGTAGGAGAAGTAGATGCTTGCCAGCGTGTAGCAGCACACGCCGGTGTTCTTGTAAAAGTTGCCGTTGCCCGGCGCATCGGGCAGGGCGTTGAACACGCCCACGGCCTTCTTGTCACCCTTTGCCAGGTCCAGCTGGCCCTGCAGCAAGCCGTTCGGCTGCTTGACGTTGATCTCGACCGCGGGGGAGCCGGTCCACGCTCGGCGCACGGCAGGCACGTCGATGATCGTCAGCATGTTGGTGGTGAACACGGGAATGCCGACGATCGTGGGGGCATCAGCCTTGAACGCCGAGTACGAGGGATACAGCGTGGCGTTGACCTTCGCACCGACGACACGCGATGGTGCAGAGAAATTTTCCTGCGCGAGGCGGTCGATGGCCTTGACCGCATCCTTGGTCTTGGTGTCGAAGATCATCGGTGTCCGGAGGCCGTGCTGGTTCCAGTAGGTGAAGATGCCCGTGACATCGGGTACGAAGTAGCCGGTCACCTGGGTGCGTCCCGGGCTGAGCAGGTGGAGGTTCTGGATCGTGTTCCAGCTGACTGAGGCGACGCTGGGGTTGGTGCCGACGTTGGTGTTCGGGTCGTACTTCGTGCCGCCACGGAACGCGGTATAGACGTCCGTGGTGCGACCCAGGTTCATGTCGTGCATCAGTACGGGAACACCTTCGGACGTCATCTTGACGTCCAGTTCCACCGCGTCCATGCATTGGTCGTCAGCTTGCTGCAGTGCCGCCCGCGAGTTTTCCGGGGTGTCGCCGCTGGGGGAGAACTTGCCCCAGAGTCCGCGGTGTGCAAGTACGGATACCTGATGGGTGGGTACTGTTTTCAGCAGCATGGCCATCCGGGTGCTGGTCGGCGCGCATGCCGCATGGGATGCCTGCGCAAGGGATCCCGCGGCGATGAACAGGGCAAGCGCTGCCGTCACGCGACGTCGTGTGTAGGGTTTCATGGGCTTTTCTCATGGTGAATAACGGAAAGTCGGTCGACGCATGAGCCGCGATAACTTGCTCATGCGCGGTTGAGTGCCACACCTGCTTGCAGCTGCAAACGCGGCTCGATCTTAGTTATTCACTATTACTGATATATTATGGATGCATGGACTTTTGATGGCCGTCCGTGGATCCCGTGGCCCTTTCACGACGTGACCGATGCCATATAACGGCGCGGTGGTGCGCCCAGCAAGCGGGTAAAAAGCGTCGTGAAACTGCTTGCGCTGGCATAGCCCAGCGCCATGGCCGTCGTCGTAATCGTCTCGCCGCGCGCGAGCATGTCCACGCCCATGACGATGCGAAGGTGCTCGCGCCAGCGGCCGAACGGCATGCCGGTTTCCTCGATAAAAAGCCGTGCAAGCGTGCGTGCGCTGGTGTTCGCATGGGCGGCCAGCCGGGTCAGCGTCCAGTCGCTGCCGGGATGGAGGCGCAACAGGTCGGTGACAGCGCGCAGGCGTCGGTCGTGGCCATGGGGTACGAAGAGGCGAGGGCGCGTCGATGGCGCTCGCAGGTGCTCCACCATCAGTGCGCCGATCAGGACCGCGATGGGGCGGTGGGTGGAAGCATCGGCGGCCCGGGTCACCCGTTCGGCTTCGAGGGCTAGTTGCAGCAGCAGTTCCGAGGCGGGCAGCACCTCGCATGTCACCGGCAGGCCGCCCGAAAGGCTGACCGGCATGTGGACGTTGATAAGCGAGGACGATTCGCTATAACGCGCACCGTGCGACAGGTGGGGCGGCACCCAGATGGCCAGTCCTGGCGGCGCAAGCCACCAGCCCTCGTCCGCCGTCACGGTCATCGTGCCTTGCCGCACGACGGAAAGCTGACCGGAGGCGTGGTGGTGGGACGCGACCGTGCTACCGGCCGGATGGTCGATGCGGGCTGCGGCTATCGGTTCGGCGTCCGGGCCGGTACCCACGGCGCTATCGACTCGCATGGCGGTTCCTCAAAATCAGTTGGCATTTTGACGAAAGAAATCGGTAAATATTTCGTGGAACATACACCCACTCCACGCCGACGGCCCACGACCATGACCCATCTCGACATCATCGGCATCGCAGGCAGCCTTCGCGAAGCCTCGTATTCGCAGGCCGTGCTGCGGTCGGTGTTCCACGACCTCCCATTGCCTTTCGCCGGACGCGCCCTCGATATCGGCCGCTTTCCGCATTACAGCGAAGACCTGGAGCGCGAGGCCTTGCCCGAATACGTTGCGTCGTCACGGGCGGCGTCGCCGCGGCTGCCGCGGTCATCATCGTCACGCCCGAGTACAACCACGGGATACCGGGGGTGTTGAAGAACACCCTGGACTGGCTGTCCCGGCCGGCCTTTCAGAGTGGCATGGTCGGCAAACCGGTGCTCTTCATGACCTTGTCCGAAGGGGCGCTAGGTGGCGTGCGGGCACAGGGTCAGCTTCGTGAAACGCTGTCGTCGATGCTGTGCCAGCTTCCGCCGTCGCCGGAGATCGTGTTCCCGCACATCGGGTCCAAAGTGACCGAGGGCCTGTTGACCGATGAAGCGTCGCAGGTCTTCCTGCGCCGGCATCTGGCGCGCTTCGTCTCGGGCATCGTCACCGATGCGACGGTCTGACCACCCACGAGATGCGCGTATGGAACCGATCCTTGCCGTAACCGCCGGCCTCGCCGTCGGCATGTTGTTCTCATGGTTGAAGCTGCCGCTGCCGGCGCCGCCGACGCTGACCGGGATACTGGGAGCCTTTGGCGTGTTCCTCGGCAGCGTGATCTACAGGATGGTCGTTCGCTAGGCACGTGTCATGCGGGCTTGACTCTAGACCTGGATAAAGGGTCTAGACTTACGTTATGACCTCATCCACCTCCCTTACCATCGGCCGCATCGCCCACAGCGCCGGCGTCGCCATCGACACGATCCGCTTCTACGAGCGAGAAGGCCTGCTGCCGGCGCCAAAGCGCCGGCCTTCGGGCTACCGCGAGTACGACGAGTCCGCCGTGACCCGCCTCCGTTTCATCCGTCGCGCGAAAGACCTCGGGTTTACCCTCGAGGAGATCCGTGAGCTGTTCGCCCTGTCGGCTGACCGCCATGGCGGCGTGGAAGGGGTGCGCGAGCGCGCCGCCGCGCGGTTGCACGCGATCGATGAGCGCATCGCCGAGCTGCAGCGAGTCCGCAGCGGGTTGTCGGAACTGGTCGACGCCTGCCCCGGGCATGGCGCCCCGGAAGATTGCCCGATCCTCAAGGCATTGGCGGAGCCGGGCGCATGAGCCATTGCTGCTCCCACGGCCCGACCCCGCACGCGACGGCGGCAACGTCGGCACCGCTGCCCGCGGGGACGATCTACACCTGTCCGATGCATCCGGAGGTTCGCCAGCAAGGTCCAGGCGCGTGCCCGAAGTGCGGCATGGCGCTGGAGCCGGCCATGCCGAGCCTGGATGACGACGACGGCGGCGAAGCCCGGGGGCTCGGCCGGCGCCTGGCATCGCTGGTGGGGCTGACGCTACCGGTGTTCCTGATCGCCATGATTCCCCACGTGGCCGGGCAGGCGTGGCACCAGCCGTGGGCGGCCTTGCTGGGTTGGGCGGAGGCGCTACTGGCATCTGTCGTGGTGCTGTGGGGTGGCGCGCCGTTCTTCGCACGCGGCTGGCGCTCGCTGAGACCCTGGTCGCCGAACATGTACACGCTGATCGCGCTTGGCAGCGGCGTGGCCTGGCTCTACAGCGCCATCGCGTTCGCGGTGCCGTCGGCGTTCCCGCCGTCCATGCGCGACATGCATGGCCAGGTGGCCGTCTATTTCGAATCGGCCGCTGTCATCGTCACGCTCGTGACCTTGGGCGATCTGCTGGAGTTGCGGGCCCGTCGCCGCACGGGCGAGGCCCTTCGGGCGTTGCTGGGCCTGGTGCCGAAGACGGCGCGGCGTATCGACCCGGATGGCCATGAGGGCGATGTCGCCATCGACAGCCTGCGCGTGGGCGATACGCTGCGCGTGCGTCCCGGTGAGACCGTACCGGTGGACGGTACGGTGCTGGACGGCGAAAGCCACGTCGATGAGGCCATGCTTACGGGCGAAGCCGTGCCCGTGGCCAAGCGTGCCGGTGACCGGCTGACCGGCGGTACGCTCAACGGGCACGGGGCCGTCACCCTGCGCGTGGACCATCTCGGTGCGGACACCGTGCTCTCCCGCATCGTCGCCCTGGTGGCGGACGCGCAGCGATCGCGCGCGCCGCTACAACGCGTGGCCGACCGCGTGGCGGCATGGTTCGTACCCCTCGTCGTGGTGGCGGCGATCGTCGCGTTTGCGGCGTGGTGGGTTTTCGGGCCGGCACCGGTGCCGGCGCATGCCCTGGTCGCCGCCGTCTCCGTGCTGATCATCGCGTGTCCGTGTGCGCTGGGCCTGGCGACACCGATGTCGATCATGGTGGCGAGCGGACGGGGCGCGCAGGCCGGCGTGTTGTTCCGCGATGCCACCGCCATCGAGACGCTTCGTGACATCGATACGCTGGTCTTCGACAAGACGGGCACGCTGACCGAAGGCCGGCCCATGCTGACGGAGGTGCGCACCTTTGGTGGCGACCGGGGGACGGCGCTGCGCATGGCCGCGGCGGTCGAGCGCGCGAGCGAGCATCCGCTGGGGCGCGCGATCATCGCGGCGGCGGAAGCCGAGGGCTTCGCGATCCCCGCGATGTCCGGCTTCCAGGTCTACGTGGGGCGCGGCGTCAGCGGCCGTGTCGATGGGCACGACGTCATGGTCGGCAACGGCCGGCTGATGGACCACGAGCGGGTCGAACTGGGCGCGGCGCAGGAGGTGGCCGCGAAGGCATGCGCCAAGGGTGCGACCGCCATGTACCTGGCGATCGACGGCCGGCTGGCCGCGGTGCTGTCGCTTTCCGACCCGATCAAGGCCTCGTCGCAACCCGCGCTGCAGGCGCTGCGCGAGGCTGGCGTACGCTGCGTCATGTTGACCGGCGACAACGCGGCGACGGCGAACGCCGTGGCCGCCTCCTTGCCGATCGACGAGGTGCACGCTGGCGCGTCACCGGAAGACAAGGCGCGCATCGTCGCCGGGTTGAAGGCGGCCGGCGCCACGGTGGCCATGGCCGGCGACGGCGTGAACGACGCGCCGGCCCTGGCCGCGGCCGATATCGGTATCGGCATGGGTAACGGCAGCGACATCGCGATCCGTAGCGCGTCGGTCACCCTGCTCAAGGGCGACCTGGCCGGCATCGCACGGGCACGTGCGCTGTCCGATGCCACGGTGAGGAACATCCGGCAGAACCTGTTCTTCGCCTTCGTCTACAACGGCGTGGGCGTGCCGGTCGCGGCGGGCGTGCTGTACCCGCTGACCGGCTGGACGCTGTCGCCCATGGTCGCGGCGCTGGCGATGAGCCTCAGCTCCGTCTCGGTCGTGGTCAACGCGTTGCGGCTTCGTCGTGCGCCGATCTGACAACGTGCCCCGTGTTCAGCGAGGCGCGTCGAACGACGGCGGGGCATCCTCCGGTCGGGTGGCCCAGGCCTTGTCCGGTGTGGCCGAGAGATCGAACCGCAGCGTGCCACCCTTGAGTGCGAACGACTCCGGCAGCCAAGCGCGTAACGACGCCTTGCCGTCGACGCGCAACGCCGTGACATACGGCTTGCCCGGCCCGGCATCCGGCGCCTCGATCACGATGTTGCCAGCGGCGCGGTGGATGGTGGCGCGGGTGAACAGCGGGCTACCCACGACCATTTCCGCGCGGCCGGGAATGGACGGATAGACGCCCAGCGCGGCAAACACGTACCAGGATGACATCTGGCCGAGGTCGTCGTTGCCGGGAATGCCCTTGGGCTCATTGAGCCAGAGGGTGTCGAGCACGCGGCGCACCAGCTCCTGCGTCTTCCACGGCTGGCCGGCGAAGTTGTACAGCCAGGGCGTGCCGATGGACGGTTCGTTGTCCAGTTCGGCATGCAGCGGGCCGGATTTGGTGACGGCGAACGCGCCGTCGGGCTGGTAGAAGAACGCGTCCAGGCGTGCACGCGCCTTGTCCCGGCCGCCCATGGCGTCGAACAAGCCGGCCACGTTGAAGGGCACCATCCATACGTACTGCGCGGCGCTGCCTTCGACGAAGCCGTCCTCGGTGGATGGTGTGAACGCGTGGGGTGGCTGGGCGTCGTCGTCCTTCACCAGGGCCCAGCTACCTTCCGCGTTGCGGTTGCGGATATAACCGCCTTCCGGCGTCGCCTTCGGGTCGAACAGGTTGCGCCAGTACTGTGCCCGCGCCATGAACCGCTGCGCCGTGGCCGCGTCGCCCAGGCGCCCGGCCAGTGTGCCGATGCCGAATTCCGCCGCGACGGTCTCCAGCGTGTCCGCGGCGGGTCCCCATGCGGGCGCGCCGACCGGTATGTAATGCAGCTTCAGCCAGGAGTCCAGTCCGGGACGCTGTCCGACACACTCCACCTCGCAGCCGTCGTGCGAGGTATCCAGCGCGGTCGGGTGATCGGCGGCATGCACCAGCGAAGCGAGTGCGCCGGCGGCATCGAAGTCGCGTGTCCCGAAGGCATACATGCCTGCCAGCGCGGCGGCGGACGGATCGCCGTTCATCACGTGCGTGCCGCCGTTGTTGTGCGTCCAGCGATCCCACACGCCGTGGTTCTGTCGTGCCTGGTTGTACAGGCTTTGTGCGATGTCGCTGGCGATGCCGGGATCCAGCCACGCCACCAGCGGCAGCTGCGAACGATAGACGTCCCAGCCCGAGAAATTGGCGTACTGCGCCTTCTGCTTCCCGGTTACCGTGTGGACCTGCTGGTCGAATCCGCGGTACTCCCCGTTGACGTCGCTGAAGACGTTGGGTGTCATCAGCGCGTGATAGAGCGCGGTGTAGAACACCGTGCGCTGGTCGGTCGTGCCACCCTCGATCGCGATCTGCGAAAGCCGCGTGTTCCACGCCTGCACGGCTTTGTCGCGCAGTGCCTCGAAGGCGGTGCCGGCCGGGTTTTCCGCGTCCAGGTTGGCCTTCGCGTTGGCGGCGCTGACGTACGAGACGCCGACGCGTACGTTGACCTCGCGGGTGCCCGCCGCGAAGCCCAGCCACGCGCCGGACCCGTGGCCCGCATCGGGGAACCCCTCGCCGTAACCGGTGCCGCCAGCGGCTTTCGTCCCGCCGCGGGTGACGGTGCCGTCGGTCCAGGTGCCGGTGGCGGCGAATGGCTGGTCGAACTCGGCCACCACATGCACGGTGTAATAGCTGCGCCGGTCAGCCTCGTTGATGTAGCCGCAGAAGTTGCCGCTGGTGACCTCGACGGTGACCCGCCGGTTCGCCTTGTCGACCACCACGCTGGCCTTCTCCGAGCCCACTTCGGAATCGGACGCGCGCACCAGGAGGTTGACCGGCTTGCCGGCGGGGTAGGCGAAGCGCGCGGCGCCCGAGTGCAGGGCGGCGGTCAAGTCGGCGGTGACGCCGTTGTCCAGCGCCACCCGGTAATGGCCCGCCTTGGCCACCTCGTTCGCGTGGCTGAACGTCGATGCGTACGCGGTGCGGTAGTCGGCCGAGGGCGAGGTCGTTACCTCCGTGGTGATCGGCATGAGCGGTACATCGCCCGAGCCGCCCGCGCACCCCCAGCCTTCGACGTTGGTCAGGCTGAAGCCGCGGATCGACCCGGCGCGGTACTCGTAGCCGCCGGGCGCGGCGATGGGCGCCTTCTTGCCTGGCAACGGCGAGGCCTCGGGGCTGAACTGCACCATCCCGAAAGGCACCACCGCCCCCGGGAACACGTTGCCACCGTTGGTGGTGCCGATCAGCGGATTGACCAGGTCGGCGGGCCTGGAGGTCGCGGTAACCACCACGGGCGACAGGGCGAGGGCAAGGACGAGTGGGGGCATCACGCGCAAGGGCCGATCTCCGGATCGATATTTATATCGATTGAAATCCCTATCGCGCGTGCGGACCTGTGCCAGGGGTCATGGATGCAGCGCAGCAATCCTTACCAGAGGATACCGTTCTCCGGCTGCACCGGTTTCAGCCCGTGCGCTTCGTTGAGCGAATCGCGCAGGTCGATCTCGATGCCGCGGGTGAGCGTGGTGAGCGGTACGTCGTCTTCCAGGTTCTCGAACGGGTTCTGCATGTCGTTACCGATCTGCAGCAATGCGAGGAACAGGAAGCCGGCCATCGTGGAACCCAGCGGGGTATACAGGCCGAGTGTCTCGACCAGGCCCAGCGGCAACAGGATGCAGAAACCGTGGGTGAAGATGGCGGGGTAGGTGGCGTACTGCTGTGGTAGCGGCGTGTTCTTGATCCGCTCCATGCCGCCTTGCGCGTTGGATATGTCCGACAGAGTGCGTGCAAGGCTGGCCAGCAGGATCGGGTCGGGGCGCGCGTCGGCGATCAGCACGCCCGTGCGCGCGTGGATGGCATTGGGCAAGTTGGTGACGTGGCGCAGCCGTTCGATCTCGTCGGCGGGCAGGCGCGGCGTCAACTCGTCCCACGGCGCCTGCCGGCGAAGATGCATGCGCAGCGCGTGCACATAGGCGATCTGGCGATGCGCCACGGTGGCACCCACGCTGCGATCCGGCAGCATGGTGCCGGCTTCGCGGGCCAGGGTGCGCGAGGCATTCACCATCGCGCCCCACAAGGTACGGGCCTCCCACCAGCGCGCGTACGCCGTGGTGTTGCGGAAGCTCAGGTACACCGCGACGGCGGAGCCGAGCAGGGTGAGCGGCAGGGCCGGAAATTCCGCGGTGAGCCGGGGATGGATCACGTACCAGAATGCCGTGACCACGACATCCCAGGCCAGCAGCCAGATCAGCGGCTTGCCCACGTAACGCAGGATGTGCCCCACATGGGCCCGGCCGGGGAGGATCACGCGTTGTGTTCCCGCTGGATGGCCTCGGCCAGGGGGATGAACTTGAGGGAGTCTTCGTCCAGCACGGCCACCTTGCCGTCGCCGATGCCGTAGACCCAGCCCTGCAGGGCGATGGTGCCGTTGGCCAGCGCGGCGGCCACGGCCGGGTGGGTGCGCAGATGGGTGAGCTGGAGGCGGACGTTTTCCTCGATCACGGCCTGCATCGCTTCGGCGCCTTCCAGCTTGCGTGCGAAGACGGCGCTCCGAGCGGCCTGCGCGTTGCGCAGCCAGGCCTCCACGGTGGGCAGGTCGCGGGTGGATTCGGGGTTGAGCAGGCCCTTCATCGCGCCGCAGTCGGTATGGCCGCAGATGACGATGTGGCGCACGCCCAGCACCGCCACCGCGTACTCGACCACCGCGGAGACGCCACCGAGCATTTCGCCGTAGCCGGGAACGATGTTGCCGATGTTGCGGCAGACGAACAGCTCGCCCGGCTGGGTCTGCGTGATCATCTCTGGAACGACGCGGGAATCGGCACAAGTAATGAAAAGCGTGTGCGGGCTCTGGCCCTCGGCCAGTTCGCCGAAAAGCTTGCGGTTTCCCGGTTCCGGGAAGACCTTGTCGCTGAAGTCCTCGACGCCGCGGAGAAGGCCGAGCAGGCTTTCGTTACGTGGGGTTTCCTGGGTCATGCGCATGGCCTTGGTAAGTGCGCCGCCCGGGCGGGCGGCTGTCCGGCACGCAGTTTAGGACAACACGAGGCCAAAGAAATTCGCGCGGGTATGGAAACCCGCAAGAGCGGGGTTGGGGGTGGTGGTGGCGGCGGTGACGGTGACGGGTGTAGCAACTGTGTCCACCCTCATGGGGTAGGCGCCGCGGCTATCGCCTCTCGCATCCGCGCGTTGAGGATGACGATCAGCTTCCGCATGACGGCGACCAGTGCCAGTTTCTTGGGTTTCCCGCGG
>Ga0308160_10000410_pt1 | contig 85054 bp, 80 predicted proteins | sample PhyFR1_FD_201036 | JGI IMG/M metagenome (GOLD analysis project Ga0308160, IMG submission 201036) | Phyllosphere microbial communities from UC Gill Tract Community Farm, Albany, California, United States - DLSLF.R1 | ecosystem: Host-associated > Plants > Phyllosphere > Unclassified | place: USA...
TTCAACTTTTGCGAAGGGGACGGCCCATGCCGATAAACAAGGCGAATTTCTTCGCAAAACATATGTGCGAAACAAAATTGTTTTGCAGTAACTTTCGCACAATATCTGGAGCAGTCGCATGAAGCTCGGCTACGCGCGCGTTTCCACCGAGGATCAGAACTTGGAAATCCAGCGCGGTCGGCTCTCGGAGGCGGGCTGTGAAATGATGTTCGAAGAGAAAATATCGGGGGCCGCTCGTGGCCGGCCCGAGCTTGAAAAGCTGATGGGTCACCTGCGCAAAGACGATGTTCTCGTCGTCGCCCGCCTCGATCGTTTGGCGCGATCCACCATCGAACTCCTGCACATCGCGGAACGCATCAAGGAAAAGCAGGCAGGATTACAATCGCTTGATGAACCTTGGGCCGATACCACGTCCCCGTCTGGCGTGATGATCATGACCGTATTCGCTGGGATCGCCCAGTTCGAGCGGACTCTCATATTGAGCCGAACCGAGGAGGGGCGAAAGGCGGCGATGGCGCGCGGTGTGAGCTTCGGACGCCCAAAGAAAATGCGCCCAGATCAGGCGGAGCTCGCTCGCCAACTCGTTCTCGAGGGTAAGTCCATTAGCGCCGTCGCAAGGACCTTCAACGTTCACCCGGCCACCATCTATCGCTGTATCGAGCCAAACAGTGCCTTATGACACTTTCCTGTTCCGCTCAGCCGCACGACCCATCATCGAGATCGCGCTCGCGGCGGGGGTCGATGCCATCCACCCCGGCTATGGCTTCCTCTCTGAAAATCCGGATTTTGCGGAAGCTTGCACCGCAGCAGGCCTGGTGTTCATCGGGCCCGAGCCGGCGACCATGCGACTTCTCGGAGACAAGGTCAGTGCCCGCCGTGCCGCTGTGCAGGCCGGAGTTCCGGTCGTGCCGGCCAGCGACCCATTGCCTCACGACGAGGATGAGATCCGCCGCATCGCCCGCGGACTTGGCTATCCGCTCATGCTCAAGGCAAGTTGGGGCGGCGGCGGGCGGGGAATGCGCGCGATCGAGGATGAAACACGTCTGCTTGAAGCCGTGCGATCCGGACGGAGCGAGGCACTGTCGGCATTTGGGCGCGATGAAGTCTATCTTGAAAGACTGATCCGCTGCGCGCGCCACGTCGAGGTGCAACTGCTTGGCGATAGCCACGGCAATCTTGTCCACCTGTTCGAGCGGGACTGTTCGATCCAGCGGCGAAATCAGAAGGTCATAGAGCGGGCGCCAGCACCCTATCTGGACGAAGCTTCCCGCCATGAGCTATGCGAGGCAGCCATCCGGATCGGACGGTTCGCTGGCTACAAGGGCGCTGGTACGGTCGAGTTCCTCCTCGACGAGACGAGCGGTTCATTCTTCTTCATCGAGGTCAACCCGCGCGTCCAGGTCGAGCATACCGTGACGGAAATGGTCACGGGCATCGACATCGTGCAAGCCCAAATCCGTGTGGCTCAGGGCGGCCGTTTAGGGATCGTGGCAGAAACCGGCGTTCCCCCACAGGACCAGATTGTCCTGAATGGCCATGCCCTGCAGTGCCGCATCACGACCGAAGATCCGCAGAATAACTTCATTCCGGACTATGGCCGGATCACGGCCTACCGGGGCGCCTTCGGTTTCGGTGTTCGCGTGGACGGCGGTACCGCCTACTCAGGCGCAATCGTAACCCGTCACTATGATCCATTGCTGGAGAAGATCACCGCCTGGGCGCCGAGCCCGGACGCTGTTGTCGCCCGGATGACCCGTGCGCTGCGCGAGTATCGTATTCGCGGTGTCGCCACCAACTTGGCATTTCTAGACAATGTGCTGAGCCATCCCTATTTCCGGGAAAATCGCTACAACACGCGGTTCATCGACGAGACGCCTGGCCTGCTTGAGCTCGATGCCCGGCGTGATCGCGCGACCAAACTGCTGACCTACATTGCCGATGTGTCGGTAAATGGCCACCCGGACACGAAAGACCGTCCGCATCCTCCCGCTGACCTGCGTCCCCCGTCCACGCCTGAGGCAAAGGCGCCGCTGCGGGAGGGGACCAGACAGATCCTCGAACAGGAAGGCGCGATGGGGTTGGTCCGCTGGATCAGAGCGCAGGAGCCTGTGCTCCTGACCGACACGACCATGCGCGATGCCCACCAGTCCTTGCTCGCCACGCGCTTGCGCACCCATGACATGGTGCGCGTGGCACCTGCTTACGCACGACTGCTCCCCCAGCTGTTCAGCCTCGAATGCTGGGGCGGAGCGACCTTCGATGTGGCCATGCGCTTCCTTAATGAGGATCCATGGGAACGCCTACACGCGGTTCGTGAGGCCGTGCCGAACGTGATGACGCAAATGCTGCTGCGCGGCGCAAATGGCGTGGGATACATCAACTATCCTGACAACGTGGTGCGCCGCTTTATCGCCGAGGCGGCCAGAGGGATCGACATCTTCCGTGTGTTCGACTGCCTGAACTGGGTCGAGAACATGCGCGTCGCCATTGATGCCGTGGTCGAAAGCGGCAAGCTGGCGCAGGGCGCCCTTTGCTACACGGGCGACATTCTCGATCCGGATCGTGCCAAGTACAGCCTCGGATACTATGTCGATCTTGCCCGTCAGCTTGAAGGCGCCGGCTGTCAAATGCTTGCCGTCAAGGACATGGCCGGATTGCTCAAGCCGGCGGCTTCGCGGGTGCTGTTCAAAGCCTTGCGCGAAGCGACGGACCTGCCCATCGCCTTTCACACGCACGACACGTCAGGCGTCGCAGCAGCAAGCGTACTCGCCGCTGTCGATGCTGGCGTCGATATGGTCGATGCGGCAATGGATGCGATGAGCGGAACCACGTCGCAGCCTTGTCTGGGATCGATCGTGGAGGCCCTGCGCAATGGGCCGCGCGCTACCGGTCTTGATCCCGCTAACTTGCGTCAGATAAGCGCATATTGGGAAGCGATCCGCCGCGAATACATCGGTTTTGAAACCGATCTGCGGTCGGGCGCGTCCGAAGTCTATCTGCATGAGATGCCCGGAGGGCAATTCACCAACCTCAAGGAACAGGCACGCAGCCTTGGCCTCGAGGGGCGATGGCCCCAGGTTGCCGATGCATACCGCGAGGCGAACTTGCTGTTCGGAGACATCATCAAGGTCACCCCGTCATCCAAGGTGGTTGGCGACATGGCCTTGATGATGGTATCTCAGGATCTGAAGCGAGAGGACGTCCTTGATCCGGGACGGGATATCGCTTTTCCGGCTTCCGTGGTCGAGATGATGCGGGGTGACCTGGGGCAGCCGACGGGGGGATGGCCGGCTGACATTCAGCAGCGCGTCCTCGGCGCCGAAATGCCCACAACCGAGCGGCCCGCGAGCCTCCTTCCCAACCTCGATCTGGATGCTGACCGCCAGCAGGCGGAAGCCTTGTGCGGACGGGGGCTCAGCGACGTGGAGTATACCAGCTACCTGATGTATCCGAAGGTTTTCAAAGCCTATGCTGCCTCTGTTGCCCGGTACGGTCCCGTTTCCGTGTTACCGACCCGTGTGTTCTTCTACGGTATGAAACCCGGCGAGGTGATCGATGTCGAGATGGAGCGCGGCAAGTCGCTCGTCGTTGCGCTGACCGCCATCGGCGAGACGGACGAGGAGGGCAACACGCGCGTGTTCTTCGAGCTGAATGGTCAGCCTCGCTTTGTCAGCGTTGCCGACCGTAAGTCCAACAAGGTAAAAGTTGCGAGGCGCACAGCACAGGCGGGCAATGACAATCACGTGCCGGCGCCAATGCCCGGCCTGGTTGTCATTCTCGGCGCTGCAGTTGGACAGCAGGTTAACTCTGGAGATCATCTTGTCACTCTTGAGGCCATGAAAATGGAAACCTCGATTACTGCGCCTTGCTCGGGAACGGTGGAGTCGGTTGAAGTAAAAGTGGGGGACGTTGTCGAGGCCAAGGACCTGTTGGTTGTAATCCGGCCGTGAGCAAAGATGGCGAGCGGTCCTGAGCTTGGGGGCCCGTGTTTCGATTGTTCGCCGATGCGCTGGAAAACGGTGGGGGGCGCTGACGCATGGTCTTGCGCCAGCCGGTCTACGAGATGGCTTCCACTGCGGTTGTCCCCCCATGCGACCATCCAAGTGGGTTCGGAATTGTTGGCGACTTGTTTCGCCCGCTATCGCCATCTCGCTTACCTGGAGACCAAGCTCGGGGTTATCGATCACCGGTAGCTTGCCGGGGATCCGGAGGCACAGGTAGGGGCCTTGTTGCAACGACTGGGGTAGTGGCTCGACGGGGCCGACAACGCGTAAGAGCTTATCGGTGATGGCGCCCAGATGGAAAATAAGCGGGAGTACGGTGGTGCAAGAGGTGGTGGTTCTCGGCCGATGAAACGGTGCTGCCGGCACCCTGCCCGAGGCGCTCGACGTGTGTTGGCAACGTCGGTTCAAGCTAGTGAAACTGGTGGTCGAAACCAGCAACCGCATCGGCCAGCGTGTACAGCAGGATGCCCCCTCCGCCGAGAATCCCGAGCGGCTGATAAAGGAGTTTCGTGCCTTGGGAGAGCCCTACTGAGCTCTCCCAAGGTGTTCGTTCTAGAGAACCTGCGCGGCATCTTCGAACGGCAGGCGCGGCAAGCGGGGGAAGGGCTCGTCGTCGGCATAGCCCAGCGCGCACAGGAAGTTGGTCTTGAGCGTGGTTGTGGCGAAGAATTCGACGTCCACAGCAGCGGCGTCGAAGCCAGACATTGGGCCGCAATCGAGCCCGAGCATTCGCGCGGCGACCATCAGGTAGGCACCTTGAAGCGTCGAATTGCGGAAAGCGGTGTCGCTTGACAGCCGATCGTTCGCGGCGAACATATCACGCACACCCTCGCGGATCGGGAAGAGGCGGGGCATTTCCTCGAAGAAGGCGCTGTCCCAGGCGATGATCGCTACGCACGGAGCCGCACGGATTTTGTCGGCATTGGTCGCCAGGGCATGGGTGGCCAGTCGCTCACGCGCTTCAGCCGAAAGCAGGAACCGGAATCGCGCGGGCGAGGAATTCATCGAGGTCGGACCGAGCTTGACGATGTCGTAGAGCTCGCGCACTTGGGATTCGGTCACCGCCCTGCTCGACCAGCTGTTGCGGGAACGGCCTTCGAACACGCGGGCGAAGGCTTCGGGAGTGGGCGTAGGGCTATCGGTCATGGGTCATCCATCTGTGATTGGGAGAGTGATACGCGGCGGGGTTCGTTGCGGGGCTACTGTTCGGCGGCGCGCGCGGCCGCGACGATCAGATCGGTAGTCGTGCGGATATGCTCGGTCATTTCCCGGACCAACCCGTCTGCATCGCGGGCAAGGGCCAGGGTCTCGATCCGGTCGTGCTCGGCTCTCACGTCGCGCTCCGTTTCAACTACCGCCGACATGACCCTATACCGCTCGGACTGTTCGTATAGTTGGGCGTGGAGCGCTAGCAGGCGAGGGCTGCCGCAGGAGCTGATCAGAGCCGTGTGGTACTCGGCATGATAGGCCAGCCACTCGGAAACCTTGATGCCCGCGCCCGGCGAGGGATGGGGCAGCGAACGCAGCCGGTGCGCCGCGGAAATCAGTCGCACCTCCCAGTCGATGTCACCCCGCGCCACCGAACGGCGCAGCGCGATTGCCTCGATTTCGCAGCGCAGCTCAGTCAGGTCGAGGAGGTCTGCGATCGACAGCGGCGCAACCACGAAGCCGCGCTGGTCGCGAGAGATCACTAGCTGTTCTGGCACAAGCCGCGACAGGGCCTCGCGCACTGCGCCGGGGGCAACGTTCAGCTCGTCGGCCAAGTCCTGAATCTTGAGCTTCTTGCCCGGTTCGTGCACACCGGCGATGATGTCGCCGCGTATGGTTTCGTAAGCCATGCTGGTCTGGCTCTTGGCGCTTCCCGCAACCGACCGTGTATCGACTATGCTAAGCATTGTGTCCTCTTTACCACCAGATTGTAGGGATTCTGTCAGATTATAGACATTTCACGAAGCGAACCAAGTCAAACCCAACCTGATTGCCGACCTTACGAATGGATCTGCTGGGCCTCGTCTGCGTGACCGACGTCGACAATCACGTCCGTCAAGATGGTGCAATTTCGGCGGTGGCCACGTGTCATCGTCAAGCGGTGTCAATCGGCCCGCAAATGGGGACCGTGATCGGCGTGCAATAGGGGACCGGGGAGTTGATGCGCGCTTACGCCGTTGCGGGACGGCGGAGGGCGTAGCCCGGAGGCGCCCCACAACGGGGTAAGTCGGCTTGTTTTGAGCAGGTGGTCGGGCTCAGCTTCGGTTCTTGAAGCGCCAGCTGTCGTTGCCGGTCTCGATGATGTCGCAATGATGCGTCAGCCGGTCGAGCAGGGCCGTCGTCATTTTGGCATCGCCGAAGACCGTCGGCCATTCGCCGAAGGCGAGGTTGGTGGTGACGATGATCGAAGTCCGCTCGTAAAGCCGGCTGACGAGATGGAATAGCAACTGGCCACCGGTACGGGCGAACGGCAGATAGCCGAGCTCGTCGAGGATCAGCAGGTCGAGCCGGGAGAGATGCTCGGCAAGCTTGCCGGTCCGACCCTGGTGTGTCTCCAGTTCAAGCAGGTTCACCAGATCGGTGGTGTTGTAGAAGCGGACCCGGGCGCCGCTGCGGATGCAGTTGCGGGCGATGGCGATGCTCAGGTGGGTCTTTCCCGATCCCGTGCCGCCGACCAGCACGACGTTGCGCTGGCTGGCGAGGAAGCTGCCGGTGGCAAGATCGCGGACCAGGCCTTCGTTGATGGGCGTGCCGATAAACTCGAAGCCGTCGAGCTCCCGGGCGAGCGGCAGCTTGGAAGCGGTCATCTGGTACTTGATCGAACGGGCGTGCTTCTCGGCGACCTCGGCCTTCAGCAGGTCGCCAACGACGTACTGGACGGGATGCTGACGCTTGAGGGCGTCGGTAATGACCTCGTCATAGGCGTGGCGCATGCTGGCGAGCTTCAGCTCGCCCATCAGGCCAAGGATCTCGTGGCGCTCCATCATCATGCTGCCCTCCGCACGGGCAGTAGCTGATCATATCGACCCGCATCGGCGACGGGCTCGATCTTGCGCTGCAGATGTTCGGGCGTGGTGATGCTGGGCTCCATCGGCGCCGATCGGGACCGGGCCAAGATGTTGAGCACGACATCGGCGCTCGTGACCCCCTGGGCTAACGCTTCGGCCGCAGCTGCTTCCAGCGCGTCGAGACCGTCGACCGGTGCGGCCGTCAGGATCTTGACCATCTGCCGGTCGCCATCATCGCTGCCCTTCAGCTTGCTGCGCAAACGCTCCAGCGCTGGCGGCAGGGCAAGCTGCTTGAACGGTGCTCCATTCCTGAGGGCTCCCGGCTTCTTCGCCAGAACCGGCACATAGTGCCAGGGATCGTAGACGGTCTGCTCGCGGCCGAAGCGACGATCATGCTCGGCGACAATATCGTCGCCCTGACGGATGACGACGCGGTCGGAATAGGCGTGGACCTCGACCGGACGCCCGAGGGCGCGCGCCGCCACCGAATACTTGTTGTAGTCGAACCGCACCAGCAACGTCTTGGAGACCGAGGCGGTGACGGCGTGGAAGCCGTTGAACGCCACCGTCGGCATACGCATCAGCGCCGGCTTCTCGTCCTCGAACACGTCGGCGACGGTGCGGTCGCGAAGCTCGGGATGTCGATGGGCGTTGGCATGTTCTAGGCAACGGTCGAGCAGCCACGTGTTCATCTCCTCGTAGCTGGCAAAGCGCAGCCGGGGCGTGAAGAAACGCTCGCGCACCAAACCGACCTGGTTCTCGACCTGCCCCTTCTCCCACCCCGCCGCCGGCGTGCACGCGACGGGCTCGACCAGATAATGGTTGCACATCTGCAGGAACCGGCGGTTGAACTTGCGCTCCTTCCCCAGGAACACTGCATCCACCGCGGTGGTCATGTTGTCGTAAATCCCGCGCGTGCAGACGCCGCCGAAGCAGGCGAACGCTCGGGCATGGGCGTCGAACACCATCTCCTGCGTCTCGCGCGGATAAGCGCGCACGAAGAACATCCGGCTATGGCACAGCCGGACATGTGCGACCTTCACAGTCGTCGTCACGCCCCCAGCACCACGACCTCGTGACTCCAATCGAACTGGTAAGCCTCGCCCGGCTCAAAGCTCAGTGGCACACTTGCGCCGAGCCGGCCGGCCCTGAAGAGGTCTATGCCTGCAGTTCCAATGTCGCCGGGATCGTCCCCGAAAGCTCGGTTTCGAAGTGGTTCACCGAGACCTGGGCCGACAATGCCTGCTCGGTTGATCTCGGCTCCTGCACACTCGCCAGCGAGACCTGCACCGCACCCGGCGAGACCCGGCTCATCGACGGCGTGCCGGTAACGCGGCCCTGCTGGGAGAGCACCAAGACCTATCAATGCCAAACCGTGATTGGCGGCGGCAACGACTGCGGCAAGCTCGACGCGACACCCGGCTGCACCTTCGACCATGAGACTTGCCTCGACGATCCGCCAAGCGGCGATGGCTCGTGCAAGGTAGCCGAGCGTGTCTACAAGTGCCCGATCCCGGGAAGCAGCCAGCACAGTACATCTGCGGCGGCGACTCTACTGCGTCAATGGCGACTGCGAGCCGATCGTCCGCGAGGCCTCGGACGAGTTCAAGGATGCGGTCGTGGCGCTGAACGCGCTCGGCCAGTCCAATTCCGAATTCGACGAGTCCACGTTGACCCTGTTCAAGGGCACGGCCGAAAGCTGTGCGCACAAGGTCTTCGGCCTTGCCAACTGCTGCTCAGGAAAAGGCGTGCCGCTCCTCGTGCCGCTCCTCGTGCCGCTGCTGTGCAGCCCCTCGGAGGTCCTGCTCGACCAGAAGGACGATGCCGGGCTCTGCCATAAGGTCGGGACCTACTGCTCGTCGAGTTTCCTCGGCATCTGCCTCTCCAAACGCGACGTCTATTGCTGCTTCCAGTCGAAGATCAGCCGGATCCTCCAGGAACAGGGCCGCCCGCAGCTCGGCAAAAGCTGGGGGACCCCCAAGAAGCCCGTCTGCGATGGCTTCACCATCTTCGAGTTTCAGCAACTCGACCTTTCGGTGATGGATTTCTCCGAAATCTACGCGGAGTTCGTCGATGCGGCGAAGCTCCCCGACGAAGCCGCCGCGCTCATCGAAATCCAGGCAAAGATCGAGGCCTATTATGCCGCGCACAAGCCCTGAAGTGGGCCCTATCCCTCGTGGCCAGGCCATCACCTACATCATGGATGACCTGATGGGCGATTTGCGGGCGCACCGCATCAATGAGCTGACTGATGTCTCCGACATATCTGGCTCAGGTTCGTTGGGCAGCAACGCTAAAGCGGCGCGGTCCGGTGGGAGGTGGCCCGAACCGCGCCGCACCCCATCAGGCGTAGATCGCGCGGTCGGTGCACTCAGGGCAGTCGGCCTTGCGCTCTTCGCTGACGGAATGGTTATGGGCCTCGGCATCCTTCTCGGGGCAGTCCGAGCATAGGCCGTTGGCTTCATTCGGGGCGGCCGTTGTCCTTTGCTTGGCTTCGCGCTTGCGGGCTTCGAGGGTCTCGCGCAACTGGACGAGACCCTGCCGGACCTGATCGGACATCGCCTGGCGATCGGCGGTTCGCTGGGCAACAGCGGGGGCAGTCGGCGCCGATGGCCGCGCTTCCGAGGCCAGGGCAGGGGTGGCCGCGGCGGCAAGCATGCCCGAGCCCGCGGTGCGGGGCCTGGCGATCGCAGCGATGGTCGCGGTGGCCTTGGCGGCGAGCGTCGTCGCCTGCCTTGCCAAAGGCAGCCCCCCTCAGGGACGGCGGCGCGCACGCGCTGCCGCCGCGCGAGCGGGCGCGGGGGGAGCCGATTTTTGCTCGCAAGGCGGTAGCCGCAGCAGGCCAAAATCGGGGGGCACCCGCGATCCTTGACGGCCGCCAATCTCCCAGGCGTCATGCTATGGCGATGCTGATTTCGCTCAGCCACCGAGATGAGAAAGAGATTACGGTTTTGCCCCCGAACCCCATCTGGGCGTTCGGGGTTAACCGCAAAACGCCATGCTCTCTTCGCCCCGCTTGATTGCGGTGGCCGAAGGATGTTGGTGGGTTTTCGCGGGGCGCCCTGGCTGCGTCGTCGTCGGCGCGGCCAGCAACAAATGACGGACCCCTTGCCGGAGCCAGTCAGTCGGCGCGTGGCCCGGTGCATCGCACGGGCGCGGGACGGCGACCAAGGCGTAGTGCAAGAGTGCCGGCGGCCCAGTGCAAGAAACCCCGCACCCGCAGGAGCGCGCCACATGGCGCGCGGGACCGAGTGCGGCAATTTTAATGGGGCCGCTCCTTCACGTCTGACCGGCGATGTCCGGCACCCTGTTGGTCATCATCAGCGAACTTGCGGAACGCCAGTGGCGATGATCGGCAGGCATGCCGGTGACTATGATCATCATGGTCATCAGGAGGTCTTTCACGACGGTATGGTTTGTTAGAAATATGTATGCTAGTTTCTAACGGAAGGAGCACACGAATCATGTCCGCCATGGCCGACAAGATCATGAAGCGCGTTCGCGCGAAGGGGCGGGGGTGGGTATTCACCCCCAAGCATTTTATCGACTTCGGCACTCGCGGCTCGGTCGACATGGCACTGTCACGCCTAGCGCAGGCTGGCGAGATTCGCCGGATTGGGCGCGGCCTCTACGACTATCCGCAGTTGCACGACAAGCTGGGCGCGCTGACACCCGATGCCGAGATGATAGCCCAAGCTGTATCGGCGCAAAGCGGCGATCGGCTTGCGCCCTCGGCAGCGGCAGCGGCGAACAGGCTTGGCCTGTCGACGCAAGTGCCTGCCAGAACGAGCTATGCGACGACAGGACGAACCCGCGTGCACCAGGCCGCTGGCCGAAGCGTCACGCTCAAACACAGCCGCGCACCCGTTCTGGGCAATGCCTCGGAGGCGGCCAACGGCGTGGTCCAGTACCTGGCTGGACTGGGGCGAGACAACGTCGATGCTGATGCGATTTCGCAGCTTGCCGCGAGGCTTGATAACAAGGACGTGCAAGCACTGCTCAAGGGTCGCGCGCAGATGCCCGGTTGGATGGGCGATGTCGTGCTGAAGATCGGGGCTGCGCACCATGGATGAATTTGCCCGGCGACCTGCCGATGATCGGCGGGCATTCTTTGCCGAAGCAGCCGCACGCCGCGACCTCACGCCGCTCATCGTCGAGAAGGACTTCTGGGTCTGCTGGACCCTGCGCCGGCTGATGAGCGTACCCGAGCTGGCCAAGGTCCTGACCTTCAAGGGCGGGACCTCGCTCTCGAAGGCCTTCGGGATCATCAAACGATTCTCAGAGGACATCGATCTCACCATCAATCGGGCCGCGCCGCTGCTCGGCGAGGTTGCTTCGCCGATGGCGAACGATATCAGCGGCAAGGAGCGCGAACGACGCGGCAAGGCGCTCGGCGCTGCCGCCCAATAGTGGGTCGGGACGATCCTCCTGCCGACGCTCGCGCAAGCGATCGAAGATGCCCTGGGCACCCGTGAGGGCTGGAGCATCGAGGCCGATCCCGATGAGAAGGATCGGCAGACCATCCTGTTCAATTACCCGTCATCCTCGGGCTACAGTCTCGACTATGGCAATAGTTATGGGGTGCGTACCGGCTACGTGCAGCCACGGATCAAGCTCGAGTTTGGGGCAAGGGGAGACCCTGAACCCTTCGAGCAGCGGGACATCCTGCCCTATGTCGCCGAGGACTTTCCGGGCGAGGTGCCCGATGCTGTGACTGCCGTGCCAACGCTTGCGCTCGAGCGGACCTACTGGGAGAAGGCGACGATCCTGCATGCGCTGCACCACAGCGGCAAATTGCGGCCGGGTCTGTCGCGGCACTTCTACGATGTGTTCATGCTCGACGCTTCCGGGATTACCGAGCGGGCGCTCACCGAACGCGTATTGCTGGAGCAGGTTGTCAGGAACAAAAGTCTGCTCTTCGCTGATGCCAAGGCCGCCTACGGAACGGCGCAGCTCGGCACACTGCGGCTCTCGGTCACTGACGCGATGCGCGACGAACTTGCGGCGGACTACGCCGCCATGGCGGAAATGTTCATGGAAGAGCCGCCAGGCTTCGACGAACTGGTGTCCCGCCTCTCGGATATCGAGGGGAGGATCAACGCAGCCGGCTAGCACGCAGTGGCACCAGTAAGGCGTGAGGAGAAATCAGCCCAAGACGGGCGATGACATCTCTACCTGGCGCGAAAATCCGAGATTGATAATAATACTTATGTTAAATGGAACTCCGCCAAGACCCATGTCCAGTGTGGCCACTGGGATGGTGCACCCGAGGCTTCAGCGCTTATCGAGTACCGAGCCCAGGGCCGCCTAGAGGTCGCTCGGTTCAGCGGACGCTTCCACTTGGGATGCCGCTACTGTGTCGAACGCAACCTTGAGCTTCTTGCGCGGCTTCGCCTTCGGTTTGGCCACAACCGTCGGCGCAGCAACGTCCGTGGCCGACGGCTCTACTATCGACGACTGGGCGGCCTTGGGCTTTCGCCCAAGCCCGATCTTTACCGCCAATTCCTTGCGCCGCGCGGCGTAGTCGGGCGCAACCATCGGGTAGCTCGCAGGCAGGCTCCAGCGCGCCCGATACTCGGCCGGCGTCAGCCCATGGTCGCTACCAAGATGGCGCTTCAGCACCTTGAGCTTTGCGCCGCATTCGAGGCAGGCGATCGCATCCGGCTTGACCGAGGCACGTACCGACACAGCCGGCTTGCGCTCTTCGTCCACGATCTCTGTCGCTTGGCCGAGGCGGGCGAGCGAGGCATGGACGGCGTGGATAAACCCCGGCAGGTCATGTGCCGAAACCGCATTGTTGCTGACGTGCGCGGTGACAATGTCGGCGACGTGATCGAGCAGGGTTTGGGTTTCAGCCAAGGGAGATCCTTTCCATGGAAGCGCGTGATGTTGTCTAGGCGATAAGTATCTCTGGCACCATATCGACCGCGCCTAAAGGGCGGTACCATGCGGTGCGGCCCTGGTTCTTCGGACAGCGAACAACTCGCCTTGCGGGTTTGTATGCACGGCGGACGGTCGTCGCACCGGCGCAGGCTTGCGCAGCAAGCCCAGTACGTGCGGTTTGATCCCGTAGACCGCATGGCGCCCACCCCCACGGTTCTTGTGGTTCGTTGCATAGCCTGCATAGTGGCGCGTCATCAGGCCGGCACGCACGAGGTCGGAAATCGCCCGGCTGATATTGGCGCGACCGACGGCCTGGACCTGCTCTTCGACAGCTGCGTCGATCCGGGCGGCATCGCGTGCCGCATCGCCAGTCAGTTCCCCAAGGAGTCCTGCCGTCACGCGCGCACGCAGGGCGGCGCGGCGCGCGGGCTGCTCGGTCATCGGCAGCAGCTTGGTGCAAAGCCAGTCGCGCAACAGGACGGGTGCCCCTGCCCTCATCACAAAGGGGCCCGCCTGCCCTCGCCTGTCCGCGAGATCGGCGACAAGCTGAAGGACCATGAAGGCGTAACGCGGCCGGTTCGAGGCTGCGACCAGGACCGCATAGATGTCCCCGAAATCGGTGATCTGTGGCTCGTGCTCCATGGATCAGTATTGAGCACAAAAGGTGAATCCTGTGAATCCCCTTCCCGCACCGCGCATGTCGTTTGTCGTGCGTGACACTTCGCCCAAGCGGCCTTCGCGAAACGAGACTCATCGGCGCTGTTCCAAGGACCAGATCTCCCGCAAGCCAAAGCCAACGGGTTACCCTCCGGGCAACCGGCGCCTGCTTTGCGCCGCGCAAAGTGTCACTTTGTCTGCGGGCGAAGTGTCACAGGCGGCATATCTCGACCGATCGCAATCAACCGAATGGAATAAAGTGATCTCTCCATCAATCTCGGAGGTGTGACACCGCGATCTTATGACTTGGCAAACCAGCGTTCCCTACAACCCCAAATCCAACCGTTTCTCAGGCACAGGCGCCTGCATTCCCCGGTGTTTCTCGGGTTCTGCGCGCAAGGAAGCAGGATCGAGACCGGCTGATGTCGCAGGCGAAGATCGCGGAGATGATCGAACAGTGGCCGAAGGCGGATCGACGACCTTCTCCCCCACCGCTTCCAGCGCGCTGGCCTTATCGCCGCGATTGCCTTCAATTGTCCTGAGCAACGCGTCCCTGTCGTTCGTGACGATCTCGAGATTGTCGCGCACGCGCGTTGCCATGACATAGGTCAGGCGCTGATTGGACAGCAGGCGTTCGGACGAATGCATGACCCCGATCCCCTTGTCCGAGGTCATGCCCTGAGCCTGATGCATGTTGATGGCATAAGCCAAACCAAGCGACTCGAGCATGGGATCGTCACGCCGCAAAGTGAAGATGTCGCCGCGCGCGTTCTCGATGCGCACGCCTTCGGCATCGATGCCCAGCACGCGCGCCTGAGCCGAATTGAACAGCGCCCGATCCTTGTCGTTGGCACTCCAGCGGATCCGGTCGCCTGCATGGATCCGCACTTTCTCGGTCTCATAGAGCGCCAAGGCATCGCGGTGGTCACCGGCCTCGATTTCACCCGGCGAAAAACGGACATGCTCCCCTGCCCCGTCCCGCAAAGTCACCATGCCCTTGGCGTTGGCCGAGAGCACCTCGTACCGGCCGACATCAATCCCCGCCGGGCGATCCCTGCGGAATACCTCGACGACCTGCCCCTTGCGGTATGTGTGCGCCAGGCGCAGTTCCTCGCGGGTCGCGTTGACCTTCTGGAGCGTGGTCAGTTCAAGCCCGTCCCCGGTCAGAACGCCCTCGGCACGAAGGCCGGCCTGCACCAGCGCATTGAGTTCGGACCGGGTTTCCCGGCCCGACGCATAGAGCGCAGTGCGTTCGCGGTCCTCGGATGACAAGTCCAACCACCGCCGAGCGGCTACCGCCCGATACTCGACACCGGCACTGGTCACGCGGTCTCCCAGCACCTCGAACGCCTCTCGAAACGCCCCTGCCCGCGCAAGGCCCGCCACCGCCTTCATCGCATCGGTGCGCTGGCGCAGACTTTCCTCGAGGTGTGCGATGGTGGGTCCGTGCGACTGGACGAGACTGAAAGCCTTGCCGGCATCGATCGGCTGCAACTGCTTGCGATCCCCGATCATCACCATGCGCTCGACACCCATCCGATTGGCGATGAGGACAAGGTCGTTCATGGCCTCGGTCGAAACGAGCGAAGCTTCGTCGAGCACGAGGATCTTGCCGGACAGTGCGTCGCGCGATGCCTCGAGCCCTGACCCGGCGCCCTGCCCGGTCGCAGAGCGATGCGCATGGACAAACGCCGCGACGGTCTCGGCGGCAATTCCCCCCTCGTCGCGCAACATGTCGACCATCTTGTTGGCCATGGCGAGACCTAGCACGCTGCGCCCATGCTCCCCCGCAACCTCCGCGATGCTGCGGATCAGCGTGGTCTTGCCGGCACCGGCAACGCCTTGAATCACCACAAACCGATCCGGGCTCGACAAGGCAACAACGCCGGCCGCCAGTTGCTCGGCACTCAGCGGATGATCGCCCGCGATGGCCTGCAGCCGCTCCACGGCCCCATTCGCAGGGACTAGGACAGTGCCCCGCCCGCGCCCGGCATCGATCCCACCCAGCAGCTTGCGCTCGGCCGCGAGGTGGCCGGGCGTCGTCACATGCGTCACCGCGCCATCTGCGCGATCGGAAACACCCGGGATGAGGGCGCCGCTGCCCAGAAGCTGACCGATCCGCGCTTCGACCCGCTCGATGGTCACCCCCTTGATCCCGAGGTTGAGCGCGGTGCTGGCAAGCTCGCCAATGGCAAAGGCCGCCTCGCGCTGCCCTATGATCCGCAATGCAGAAGCCACGGCGAGTTCGCTGCGGAAGGCCTGCGGCGACAGCTTGAGGCGGGCAAGACCGTTGGTGGCCAGCGGATCGTCGGGCAGCAGGTATGTGCCGACCGTAGCGCGCACCGAGCGCAAGATTTCGCCTGCGTGCCGCAGGGTGCCGATCAGTGCTTCCCGCCCCGGCGTGGCGGTGGAGCGCTCCCGCGCCGCTGCCACAAGCGTGGCACCGGCAAACCCCAGCTCTGCCGCGCGATCGCGCCAGACGCCCCGCAGTGCCTCGCGATCCTCGAGATTGATCTTGTCGTCGCGGGTGCGGCGAGTGATTTCGCGAAGGATACGGGTTTCGTCGGCGCCGCGGCCCAGTTCTGCCGCCTTGGCGAGAATGTCCTGTCGGCGCTGGCTGAAGGCGTCGATCACCGCCTTGGGTACGCCCTCGATCTCGAACTGGCCGTGCTTGCCGGTGATGCGCGTTTCGTATCCAAGCTTCTCGATCTCGGAGCGCAGGGCCGCGTGATAGGCACTGCCAATCGCGGCGTTGTTCTTCCATAGCTCGCCATTCCACAAGGCGCGCCATTGCCCGGCTGCGGTGCGCGTGATGGCAGCGATGACCACGTGTATGTGCGCCTGAGGATCGAGCTTGCGGCTCGTGTCGTGCTGAAACATGGCATAGACGAGATTGCCCGTGCGCACGGCCTCGCCGCTGCGATTGCGATCGTAGTTGCGCGCTTCGGCGAACTTCTTTTCCGCCCAGGCCATGGTCTGGCGCACCGCGAGGCGATGGGCGGCGAGCAGGCGTTCGTCGCCCGCGACATAGGCCAGCACGCTTGCCGACTTGGGCATCGAGAAGGTCAGGTCGATACCGGCCCGGCGATGCTCGTGCGCATTGACCACGGTGCCATCGGGGAGTGCACCGTTGAGCAGGGTCTCGAAAGTGGCCTTGCCGACCTCGCCGTCAAGGCCCAGCGCGGCAGCCCCCTCCCCGCCCCATTCGCTCATCTCCGAGGCGTGCTCGCCGGTGTAGTAATCGTCCTTCGCAAAATAGCTCGCCGCCCCGCCCGCCGATCGCACTGGAGCCACCGACAACATCGCATCAGTCCCCGATGCCCGGACCGTCGTCTCGGTCATGGCCAGGCTCGGTCGCCTCGTGCCCCCGCCGCGCGTGACGGTCGGTGTAGTCGAAACCCAGCTGTTCCTCGCGCGCCGCGAGCAGCTCGGGCGCCTTGCGGGCCGCGGCGATCCCGGCACGCCTGCCGATCGCGGCATCGCGCGCGCTGTCGGCAAGGCGCGGCTCCCCCGTGCTTTGCGAACGCATGTTGCCGATAATTCCGGCGAGGCCCGCTTCTGGCTGGCTTGGGTTATCCGGTTCGCCGGCAGCGCGCGTGTCGGTCTCGCGCTCGCCCGCGGTCACCTCGCGCCGATCGGCCGCAGTGAACAGGTCATCGGTCAGGCGGGCGCGTTCCTCCGGCACGATCTGCCCCACCAATGCACGCTGCTCCGCTCCCGCCCGTGCAGGCACGGGCTCGACGCCCCCCTCCCCTTCGGCAGGCGCGGCACTGCCGCCCGGCGGCACGAAAGGCGCGGGCGTCAGGCTGGCGCGTCGCCGCCAGGGTTCGGCCACGGCCGGATAGTCGCGCCAGACAAGGCGGATGCGCGTGGCCGGGAACCCATCGGGGAACTTGAGGAAACCGTAGAGCGCGGGGAGATTCATGATGTCGTCGGGAATGACGAGCGGCTTGACCTCGGTGCGCGGCGTCAGGGTCGAGGCATCGCGGGTGTTGTTGTAGCCGTAGGAATAGGCCTCATCCATCTCGCGCACTTCGCGGTTGCCGATAAACTCGGCGCAGACCCGTGCGGTTTCCATGTCGGCGGTCGAGAGGATCAGTTTGGTCCGCGCCAATGCGGCCAGGTTGATGGCGCCCTGCTCGCCGTAGGTTTCTGCAAGCTTGTCGAAACTGTGCATGCCGAGCACGAAGGCACCGCCAAAGGCCCGAGCAGTCTGGAGACCATGCTCGATCGCGGGCAGACGGTGCAACGCATGGACCTCGTCGAACAGGAACCAGGTGCGCAAGTCACGGGTGCGCTCGAGCCGCATCAGCGCGTTGACCGCCATATCCATCCACAGCGTCAGCAGCGCGCGATTGAGCGTGAGGTCGGTATGGGTCGAGGTGATGAAGAGGATGCCTCCATCGCGCGCCTCCTCGCGCATCCAGGCGTTGATCGAGAACGGCGGCAAACCGCCCTCGACGGGATCGGGCAGGAAGCGGATGACCTGCGCATTGGTGTTGAACACCGCCCGGATCGATTCCGCCATGCGCGCGGCCTGGGTCGCGGTCAGCGGATCGGCGATGGTGTTCTCGAGCATCTTGTGAACCGCCGAGAGATCGGCGTGCATCAGGTGGTGCGCGATGGCGCCATTGGAGGTCAGGCCCGCTTCAGCGAGCTTCACGCACATCTCGACGAACAGGGTGCGCGCGGCCATGGCCCAGAAGGGTTCGGCATTGCCGCCATCGCTCGGGATGAGCGCGGCGGCAGCGGCAGTGAAGTCGGCATAGTTCGCGCAGTCGTTGAAGATCGTCCAGGGTGGGCAACGCTCGTCTATCGGATTGAGGATGTGGTCGCGCGAAGGATCGTAGAAGCTCTCGACGAAAGCCCCGGTCAGATCGAAGATCACGCAGCGGTGCCCCCGCTCGCGCGCCTGCGCGACGATCGAGCGCAATTGCGTTGTCTTGCCCGCGCCGGTCGTGCCGATCAGCATCGCGTGGCTCTGCTCGAGCCGCCAGGGAAATGGGACCCCTGCCATGTCGTAGGGCGCAGGAACGCCCATGGCGAGCCGCCGCGCGGGCGAGGTCGTCGCAACCCGTGCCGCGTCGAGAGGAGGATCGATCCGGGCAAGCTCCCGCGCCAGCTCGGCACGATTGTGCGCGGCGATTTCGCGCAGGAGGACGGACCGCTCGACCAGCATGGCGCCGCGCTCGTGGCGTTCTTTGAGGATCTCGATCCCGCGCCGACGCGACACATCGACGAACCAGATCGAGAGCGGGATCGTAAGGAACGCCGCCCCGATCGCGGCGGCGAGCGCACAGTGCATGGACTTGGCCCAGGCGATGCGGACCGCACTGTTGTAGGGGACTGCCCCCATCGGCACCCGAATGACGTGGTCCGAGGGCAGGGTCAGGTTGACGATGTGGGTGGGGTCAAAATCGACCATGTCCCAGGCGAGCGCATAGAGCTTCATCAGCACGAGCTGGATCTCGTGGTCCTCCATGTGGACGGTCAGGATCAGCGAGGCGAGGATCGTGAAGGCGAAGAAGCCGATCACCAGCGGCAGCTTCACCCCCTGCCAGGTCATCAGCACTTCGTGCGTCAGCAGCTGCGAGCCGCGCGTGAAGTGGCCGGCGTTGCGGATCACCCGCCCCCGCGCCGAGTGGTGCTGGACCGTGGCAGGGCGGCCATCGAAGCGGATGCCGCGCTCACGCATCGTGGTAGGCCTTGAGCCGCTCGATAGTGAGCGCGGGCAGCCGCTCGGCGAATTCGGGGTCGGCCAGGGTGAGCAACCGGTCGGTCGCGGCCTGCGTACTTTCGATGATGGCGATGAGGCGCGTGACGTTGACGCCGTGCCCGGCCTCGACGAACGGGAGCCCCACATCGATCAGCTGGCGGATGATGGCCGAGCGCGACATGCCAAGGCCTGAAGCCAGCGCGTCGATCCGTGCGAACTGGTCCTGCGCGAGCGAGACGCCCACATCCCTGAAGGTCTTCACCAGCGTTCCCTTGCCTTGAGGGAACGTGGTTTCGGGTATCGCAGCGCCGATCCTACGCCGCTCTCGTGATGCTGTCGAACCGAAATCGGGCTGCAGCCGGCAGCAGGCAGAAAGGACGAAATTTCAGCATCTTGCGGAAAGGCCGGTGAACTGCAGCGGGCTGCAGCAAAGGCAAAGGGCGGCAAAATGGCGGATTTCTGCCGTTCTTTGACGACGGCCCCGCCGTGTACGGTGTGCCCCTCAATCACCAGATTTGAGCGACGTCGGGGAATGCGAGGTGGCTTGATCGCAGGGCATCGGTGCTTGGGTCTTCCGGTGGGAGCCAGGGCATGATCCCGGCGAATGTTGGAAGGCGGATCAGGCATGGAGCGGGCGAAAGGGCAATGGTTGCTGGCGTGCTTTCTGACACCCTGCTTGTCTCCGGGAGCATGAGAAAAGGGATGGGGTGGGGCTAGTCGCCCCACCATTCGTCTTCCGCCGTCCCGGCCTGCCCGTCGGTGCCAGGCAATGCCTCGGCCATGCTCTGTGCCTGTGTCAGCCATGCCTGTTCGAGGCTGGCGATGATGCCGTCGAGATCGTCGTGTTCGTGAATGGAATTGGTCATCGTGGCCTCCTTCGTCGGTATCGACGGGCAGGCGGACGGTGGTGGTGCGCGGTCTCGGTCAAGGACGGCGAAGCCGCCGCGCAGCGGGGAGCGGGGGTGCCGATTTTTCCGCCAGGAAAAATTGGGGGTACCGCTCATCCTTGAGGGAGGCCGCGCACCGCCACCATCATGGGACGGCTATGGCGACCTGTTGTGTTTCTGTGTCCTTGCAGGCGCCGCCCCTGCCCCCTTATGTTGGCAGCGGGATGGTGTCGTGGCTCAAGCGTCGCACGATGACCGGTTCCGACGCTGTCGTTGTTCGCAAGCGCCGGAGGTCCTGTCATGCAGCACTATCATCTGCTCGAGCGCGAGATCGCCGAGGACGATCCCGGCCTTGCCGGCTTGCTCGCGCAGGCGCACGGCCAGCGCGAACGCGCGATCTGCCTGTGCCGGCGCGATCACAAGCTGCCGCTCTACATCGCGCATCGGCAGGGCGGATACGTGCTGGCGCGCTGGCCCGGCACGGGGCCGCGCCATGCCTCGGCCTGCAATCATTACGAGGCGCCCGATTTTCTGACAGGGCTCGGACAGGTCCGGGGATCGGCCGTGGTCGAGCACGAGGACAGCGGCGAGACCGAGCTCAAGTTCGCGTTTCCGCTGTCGCGCGGGCCGGCGCGCGCCGCGCCTTCGGCCTTCACCAACGACAAGCCGGCAGTCAGGACCAATGGCCTGCGCCTGACGATGCAGGGGCTGCTGCATTTCCTGTGGGACAAGGCCGAACTGACGCACTGGCATCCGCGCATGGGGGGCAAGCGCAACTGGTTCGTGGTCCGGCGGGCGCTGCTCCATGCCGGGCTTGCTTGCAGGGCGCGCGGCGAAAGCCTGGCGCGCGTGCTGTTCGTGCCCGAGACGTTCCAGCTCGAACAGAAGGAAGACATTGCCGGGCGGCGGCGTTCGGACCTCGCGATGGCGCATGCCTCGAGTGAAGCCATCATGGTCGTTATCGGCGAGATCAAGGCAATTGAGCCGGCGCGTTTCGGCGAGAAGATCGTGGTGCGCCACCTGCCCGACTGGCCGTTCCTGATGGACGAGGACATGGCGCGTCGCTTCCACAAGCGGTTCGCGGTCGAGGAGGAGCTGTGGCGCTCGGACGGTGGCGGCGGACACCTCGTGATGAGCGCCACTTTCTCGATCGGCGCCTCGGGCCTGCCCCAGCTCTTCGAAATCGCGGTCATGCCGGTGACGCGCGAATGGATGCCCTACGAGAGCCTCGACGAACGCGCGCTGGTGAGCAAGGCCGTTGGTGAGGGGCGGCGCTTCGTGAAGGGGCTGAGGGTCAATCTCGGACCGGACCAACCGATCGCCAGTATCGCGCTCAAGGATACCGGGCTTGATGCGACTGCGGTGCATCTTGTCCGCCACGTGCCCGATCCCGCCTACGACGACGCGCTCGCCGCGCTGATGATGACGCCGGGGGTGCGCCATGTGGTCTGGCAACCAGGTGACGCCCTGCCACCCGCTGTGCCCCGGATCTGATACCACTTGGGTCCCGATCAGGCGCGCGGCATGTGGGGCCAGGGCCCCACTACGCCCGCGTGCCTTGCCGCCAGAACAGAAAAGGAGAAACTGGAGGACGCCGCAGGGTGCAGCGCCCTCCTTGGGGCAAGTTCAGAATGCGGCACCGCGCCGCGCAGACCGCCGCTGCCCGTTCACGGCAGGCGCTCCTTCAGGAAAGGCCGGCTGCTGGTGGCTCGCGGCGAAGGCATGGTAAGGAACACCCGCCTCGCGCACTTTGGTCAGGAGGTTGGCCTGAAGCCCCGATCCCTCGCAGATCACCGCGTGCACGGGCTTGAGGTTCATCATCTGCTCGTTGCGGGCGAACCCTGCGCGCTTGCCCATCGCGCGGTTGAGCGTGAAGCGCACGGTCGCAACGCCGCGCGAAGCCGCCCAGGCGTGCGCGATCTGGTCGCATCCCCGGTGCTGGGCCGTGGTCGCAAGGATCATGCTCGGAATGCGCGCGAAGGTATCGTCGAGCGCCTTGTAGAGCAGTTCGTGGTCATGCCAGGTATCACCACCTGAGAAGATCACGACGGGACCGGTCGGAGCGTGCGCCTCGCGGCGCTTGGCTGCGCGCGCTGCCAGGAAATCGCGGGCCTCGATCTGGCTCGCGGTCGTGGCGGAACTGACGCGCGATCCCCGCGTGGTCGAGAACGGTCGGCCGGTTTCGACACGAAAGATTTCGGCGGCATGGTCGCGCATGCACTCCATTGCCTCGCGGCAGCTCTCGAGCGTCTCGCACAGCAGGCGCGTGTCCTCGACCTGCGTGGCGTGGATTTCGGACGGGTCGGAGATGCGCACCAATTCTCCGAGTTCCCTGGCGGCATCGTCCTCGCGGCCCTCGATGCGCCTGGCGACGACGTGGAAGCTGTTGGCAAAGCCCCAGGCGAGATCGGCGGCGAAGGGTTCGAGCCGCGTATCGCGCAGCACATCGAACAGCGTGGTCATGACCATTTCGACAGCGGCGCGGGCCTGGTCGGGATCGGGCATGAAGCAGACTTCCGCCTCGTCAACGATGGACAGCTTGGCACGTTCGTCGTGCTCGATGAAGGCATGCGCGTAAGTCGAGGCCTGGTCGGTCGACCCGGTTTCCTCGGCGATGAAGCTCGCGAGATCGGCGAAGTTCGAGAAGGTTTGCATGGGCTCAGCTCCTGCGTTTCGTCATCGGCTTGATGACGCCCCTCATCCGGCAAGCCGTGCCAAGGCCAGTCAGGGACGTTGACCGGGAAGCCGGGGCGCGCGGGAGCGCCCCCGGACCCCGGTTGACGCCGCAAAGCGGGGCATGGGGGAGCCGATTTTGTGGGTGGTGGCCGTCAGGCCGCCGGCGGCAAAATTGGGGGAACCGTGCATCCTTGACGGGGCGCCAGGCCGGGTTGCCACACTGGGAGGACACAGAAAGGGTTGGGTATTACAGCTCTTTCCTCTCCCCGGGCGCGATTGCGCCGGGGGAGAGGAAACAGGACAAAAGGGCCGGCGCGGACGCGCCGACCCTCACGATCGCGACGACGATGATGACGATCGCGCACGGGGGCTGACCCCGCGAACGCGCGAAAACGGGCGGCTCAGGGGAGCCGCCCGCTCGCGGTGGTCAGATGAACTCGATCTCGTCGGCGACGATCTCGGTGTTGTAGTAGGTCTTGCCGTCGCGCTCGTTGCGCGAGTAGCGGATCTCGCCGGTCACGAGCAGCTTGTCGCCCTTGTGCTTGTTGTTGGCGATCGCCTTGCCGAGGCCGCCGAAAGCCTTGACCGTGTGGAACTGGTCGTAGGTCTCGGTGTAGCCGTTCTCGTCCTTCTGGACCTTGCCGTCCTTGATGACCGGTTTGCTGGTCACCAGCGTGAACATCACGCCGCCCTTGCTGTCGGTGCCGAAGCGCGAAACGTCCGCGGTGATGCGACCGGAGAGAAAAACCTTGTTCATGCGCCATTCCTTCGGTGTCATCGGCGGGCCAATCCCGCCGGGATGAACAAAGACGAAGCCCGGGAATGAGCGGGCTTTGCACCGAGCGGGCGGCGTGCCGTCCGGCGAGGGGAACCGCCGATCCCAAGCGGGTGGTGCGGGCGGAGGCCGTCAGGCCGACAACACGGCCGCTTGAGGTCGGCGGTTGCAAAGGTCGTGCACGGGCGAAGAGTTTCATCCCGTCTGGCGGATGGCCAACCGGTGATGCTGTAGGTGTGGCCCGTCATGGACATGACGGTTTCTCTCGCGCCGTAATGCGGCTGACGAGAAGTTGCGATTCGGCGCCAGTGGCGGGCGGTGCTGTCATGCAGGGCCCCGACCTGCACGCCCATCAGGGACGGATGAGGACCAGTGGGACGAAGGCGCAACCAGACCTCGCGAGGCGCTCCACACGTCGACGCATCGGCCTTGGCGCCAGCGCGCGGATACAACGACGGCGTGGCGACAGCCGCGGTTTGGCCGGCGACGGGTCTGCGCCTCCGGGCGAGGCACGGAGCACCTGCATATCACCGTAATCGTCGTTGGTGGGAGACGGTGAGCGCCGCATTGGTCGGCGCCCATAGGGCGCCCGTTGGTCCGGGGAGCGGCGCGAGTACCGCGCTCCGACCTGGCAAACGCCGCGCGTGCCTCTGTCCCCGCCTACAAAAAAATGCGGTCCGACCGCGGGGGAGGTCGGACCGCAAGGTTGGTCGGGGAAGCCTGGGGGGTTCAGGCTTCGGCGCCGACGTAATCGCCCGTCGCAGAGGCAAAGGGATCTGCGCTGGGGGCGGCGAAGGTTTCGCTGCGCGGGCTGAAGGCGGTGTCGCCATCGGCGCTGGTGGGTGCACCCTCGTCGAAGGGATTGGTCATGCGGCGACGCGGACGCGACCAGACCACGTTGAGCGCGCCGTCCTGCTGGGTGAACAGCGCGATCGACAGCGGTGCCTCAAAGCTCGGATCGTCGATCTGGCCCTGGAGGAAGGCGCCGGTGCCGTTGGCCGCCATCTTCTCCCACAGGCCACCGGCCGGAATGAAGGTGCCATTGCGCGTGCGCACCATGACATCGAAGCGCGGCGCGTCGGGGTTGGTCGAGGTGATCGGGCGCAGGCCGATGACGAGGTCGATCGTCGCGGTCTGGATCTTGCCGATGAAGTTGCCGGAGGCATTCTTCTTGAGCTGACCGATGTTCATTGCCGTATTCTCCTTCAAATGCCGCCCCGTCTTGCTGCTCGGGGGCCGGTACGGGTTCGTGAACGGGTCCATTCCCGCCACACCTTCCTCCTCACCCCCTTCTCTCTGATCCCGCCGCCAGAGCCGGACACGGAGGCAGCGGCCGAAGCGAGAGGCCCGCCCCCGGGAGCACGGCCAGGTCCGGCATCGCCGGAGAGGCCCGGTCGAAGACCGGATGGTCGGAGGGGAGGCGAAAGGGTCGGCCCGAGGGGAGCCCAGGCTATCGCGCCGGACCCGCCCATGGCGCCGTCCCGGCAGGTCCGTGCCGCTCAGTTCCGCAAGCCGCGCGGCAAGGCGATCCACTCGGGCTGGTCATGTGCAATCGGGATAACCAGGTCCCGCACCTGCTCCTCGGTGAAGACGTCCGCCGTCTCGAGGGATCCGAAACCGTCGGTCTTGTTCCAGAACAGCAACCCCTCCTCGTCATCCCGCATGGCAAGGACCAGCTTCGGGGCGAACCTCGCGTTGTCATTGAGGTGGCTGGTCTCGATCCAGTGGATGCCATCGGCATCGATCCGGAAGCCGCCCCCGCCGAAGGCGTCGGGCTGGTATCGATCGCTGTCGTAGCCCCAGGTGACGATCAGCGGCCACGATCGCGTGAGGATCCGTTGGAACAGTGTCGCAACCGCATCCGGCTCGAACTGGTCGGCTTGCCCAAACACCGAGATCGAGGCCGGATTGTGGTCGCCGAACACGAATTGCGTGCCGAATGTCGGGAAATCGGGATCGTTGAAGATCGCAAGGAACCCTGACACCGGATTATCGTCAATTGGCGGGAACAGCGCGCGAAAGCTGGCGTCAGCTTGCACCCAGCGCGTTGCGATCTCGTCCCGGAGCGGGCCACTTTCGAGGAACCCCGCAAGCGCGAGCGCCTCGGCGAGAAGCGCATGCTCGTCAGGCGTCACGCGGAACGCGAAGCAGGTATGCGTATAGCAATTGGACATGCGCCAATTCCTTCGTGTCGAGAGGTTGCGCAGCAGCAGTCCCGGCCGCGCCAGGATTGGGGAACGGCCGAGGGTACAGACCGACTGCGCGCCGGCCGCGCCGATCATCTCGCGCCCGACGCGGCTGATGCCGCCGCCTCGGGCGCGACAATGGTCCAGGCCCTGCTCATGAGCCGAGAGATCCGCACGCCAGCCCCGTCGCCCGCGCGCAGGAGAACAGTCCTGGTGCCCCAGGAGCCAACCCGGAACGTCTGCTCGCTGATCCCGTCGGAAAATGTCAGCGGTTCGGGGAGCACCAGGGTGTCACCCGGCCTCGGATTGCGACGCGACGTCAGCGCGAGGCGCTGGCGGCATCTGGCGCGCCATTCGGCGGCATGGTCATTGATCGGCGGCCCCAGCAGGTCGAGGATCGAGGCCGGGCAATCGAAATAGTAGGGCCCTGCCGTTTCCGTCATGTCCTTGTAGGCGAACACGTATCCATCGCGGGCGCGCGGGTTCCAGCGGACGAGGCAGATGATGGCAAACGGTGGACGCTCGCCCTCTGGCCCATAGTTCTGGCACGCCGCGTAGTAGGCGCCGGAACGGACCGTGGACTTGAGGACGCGCAAGCCTTCGGTCCGACCCGCCGCCGCATCAGGCGCATAGGTGCACTGGTCGTCGAGATAGGCCTTGGGCGTAGCATGGGGCGCCATGCCGCGCAGGGTCATCGAGAGCCATCCCATCGGGATCTCCTGTGTTGGGAGGAAAGGGTCCGGCTGCGGGCCGGAGACGGGAAGAATGGTTCAGCCTGCGATTGCGCCAGGCGCAGTCGTGTCGGACGTCGGGACGTCCGCCTCGGGCAGGAGGACAAGCTCCTTGCGGGACATCGACCAAGACAGACGCAAGGTCCGTCCAGCGGGAATGCGCCAGGCAATGCGATCGGCAAAGACCATGCGGATCACCGCGAGCGTCGCCGCATCGTCATCTTCGAGCATGGCGTGGGCGCGCGTGGCGGCCTCGTAGCGAAACCGCGTTTCCTGGCTATCGTAGCTGTCCGCGTCGGAATCATCAGATGGGCTGAAGACCGCATCGATGATGTAATCCGTGAGATCGCCGGGATCGAGCCGCGAACGTTTCGTAAGCGCGATCCGCACCGTGTCGACGTCTGTCCAGCTGTCGTCGCCCTCCAGAAGCGCAAGATCGGTCGGCAAATCGAGGCCGCCACCGAACTGATCGCCGAGTTCCAGCGTGATGGTCTCGGGCCGCAAGGTACTGGGATCGCTCCCGAGTGGGGTATCGGTGCCATCGGCCTCGCAGAAGCGCTCGCCTGTGCGCACGTAGCATTTCAGGCGGTCGTACCAGCTGTAGCCGATGAATTGCTTGATCGGCGTGTAGAATATCAGCGGCGTGGCCGCATCGAAGTGATGCATTTCTCCATGCCGGCCGTTCCGGGAGAACTGAAGGGCGCGACCGAGCGTCACGGAATCCAGCGCACCCATGTCGTCGTAGAGGGCTGCATTCGCAGCAATGGCCGTGAAGCCGGGAAGATCGCGGTAGCTGTCACGCGCCAGAGACGGCGTCCACGGCGGCAACTGCGCAATCGCCTCGGGAAAGGCGTCGCAGAACAGGTTGGCTTCAAGCCAGGAGGCATGGCTGAGACGATGGAAGGGTTCGGCGAGGATCGTCTGATACATGGCCTCCCGGCACAGAGTCGTGAGCCGTGTCAGCGCGGCGTTGTGGTAGATTTCCTTGCGCGCCGGCAGGACCAGAACGAGATCGCGCGCATCGACGACGTCGACATGCACGCTCCACTGCGCGTGGTGGATTTCCTTCACCTGAGGCAAGACGTGCCGGAGCGTCACGCCGTGGAAATTGACGGTGTCGCAGGCAGACGACGTGCGGTTGCGATAGACGCCGAGGCGATACCCTTCGCGCTCGACGATCTTGTGCGCGCCTGTAAGAAAATCGACCCGCTTCAGTTCCTCGCCTTTGAACGTGACGGGCAGCGGAAAATGCCGCGCGGCGCCTTCGAGGCAGCGTTCGAGCGTTCCGTCGCGCTGCGGCGGGACATGGAATGCGATGCTGGTCCCGCGAGGTCCCTCCCAGGGCAGCACCGGGATATCGGCTTCGCCGGTCCAGGCATCGCCGGCAATCGCGAGGGCGAAGGCCGCGTGCGCGCTGACCGAGCGCACGACCGTGTCGAGCCCGGCCAGGCTGAAGAAGCCCATGCCGGCAGGATCTTCGCGCGCGCGGCAAGCCTCCGACCAGTCTGACTGGCCGAGCGAGACGAGATCGGCCGGATCGGCGATACCTGCGCCATCGTCGGTAACGGTGACGATGCAGGCATCCTCGAGTTGTTCCGCGGTCACTGCAACCGTGGTCGCGCCGGCGCGGCGCGCGTTCTGGAACAACTCGTTGAAGATGTCGCCGAGCGTTCCGTTGAAGATACGGGTAACCTTGGTGATCGCCTCGGGCGAAACCCGGGCACGCAATGTCGCAGGAAGGGGCATGGACGGATGTCCTTCGGTGATCACGCGCCCGCGGACGTGCGCATGGTGCGTCGGTAAACGCGTTGGAAAGCCACAGCGGCTCGCAGCGCGATTGAAGCTGCGGTCACTCGGTCGGGCAGACCCGATCGAACGCGGGATCGATGGCAAAACCAAAGGCTCGGGCCAGCGAGATGGCGGTGCGCACGTCATCCTCGTCGAAGCCGAGCGGCGCCACGAGGTCGGTCAGCGTCACGGCGCCGGCATCGGCAATCTTGTGGAGGTGGCCCGCTTCAGCCGTGACCGCCACCGGCCAGGCCCAGGCAAGGCCGACCACGCCTTCACCGAGGACGATCAACGTGTGGCCTTTGTCGATGGCTTCATCGACCTGGCAGGCGTCGTAGGCGTTGCCCGTGGTGTCAAGGACATGCGCGCGGTGGGTTCGGAACGCGAACCGCTCGGAATCGGTCAGCATGACTGCTTCCCTTCAATGAAGCGCCCCGACCGCCTTAAGGTGGCCGGGGCGTCCGGTGGATCAGGGGATGGGAGGTGTCAGGCGTTGCCCGCGGGCGGGAAGGCATCGGCCCGCCGCCGGGCACGCGGCCGCGACCAGACGACGTTGTAGCTGCCATCGTCCTGCTTGAACGCGCTGATCGGCAGCGGCCGCGTCAGCGACGGATCATCGATGCGCCCCTGCAGGTAGCATTCGCCGGTCTCGAGCGCGGCCTTCTCCCACAAGGCGCCGACCTGCACGAACGCGCCACCGGTGTTCCGGGTGAGGATTTCGAAGCGGGGCGCCTTGTCGTTGCGCGATTCAACCTCGCGCAGCGCGAAGGTCATGGCGACCATGACGGTCGCAAGCGAGCCGCTCAGGTGTCCCTGTGCGTTGCTCTGGATGGTGCCGATGTTCATTGCCTGGTGCTCCTTGGCAAAGACCCCGTCTTGCTGCTCGGGGGTCGTGGGGGTGATGGCCTGGGGCATCCCTGCCCCGGCCAACCGCCCCCTTCCCGCTTCCCTCCCGCCGCAGGGTTCCTGGCCGCCTGAGTTTCAGGATCGCTGCAGGCATCAATGCACGGTGGCACCAGACTGTCCGTGGATGCAGGCGATGCGCAGGTCCGCCCGCGCCGCGTGGTCGGGATATCCGGCGCGCAGGTTGGCATGCACGCGCGCGAACAGGTCGAGGGCAAAGGTGCCGTCGGCGGCCGGGCGGCTCGTGATGAGGGCGCGCTCGATCGCTTCACGCGATGGCGAGTGCGGACAGATCTCCGTCCACGTGCCATCGGGCGCATAGTCGTATGGCGCCGGCATCATCGCATCGAGCCAGTGTGCAAGACCGTTTTCGGCCATGGCCTCGTAGTCTGCATCGTAGTGTACGGCATCCAATGGGCACCGCAGCCGGACAGTATAATAGGTCCCGAAATCGTGCGGGTTGCCGACAACCTCAAGGGCATAGTCCTCGGGCGGCACGCCCAGCACCGCGACAAGCGCGGCGCGATAGGCGAGTGCCTCCTGACGGCTGCGCGTCGGCGCATCGGGATCGCGGCCCACTTGCGCGCAAGGTTCATCGAACGGCGTTCCCGAAAGATCGATGGTGCGGGTCATGTTGGGATCTCCTCGCGCGCGCAAGGCGCAGTCGCGTTCAGTATTCGCACGGTTGCAGGACGGTCAGGACCCGGATCGTGGCCGAGACGTCCCAGGGTGCGTCCGACCCGAACGAGAAGCTGCCGTCGTCGGCGTAAGCGTCGATCTTCCAGTACAGGCGTTCACCGAGAAAGGTGACGACCCCGAAATCGCGTTCGCCATAGGGATCGTCACCCGGATCAATCGGAGCATTGGCGATCTGCCGCATGAGCCGCTCCTGGTTGATCATGACCCGCGCCGTGCGCGCAGGCTCCTCGGTCTGCCCTTCGGCGAGCAGTTCGACGACGCCGCGCGTGAACAGGATGCGCGCGCGCCGCGCCCTGCCCTGCCGGGTTTCATCGTTGAGGCGCGCGATCTGCTCGGTGCGGTCGCGCTGGACCTGCTCAGGATCCGCCGGAGGAAGAGGATTGCTGGACATGTGTGATCTCCCGATGGGTTCACACACCCTTGCCCCCTCCCCTCCCGGACACTGGGCAGTGGTCGGCAAATCAATGCCGCTTGCGATAGACACCTGCGCCATTCGACATGTGCCCCAGGCACACGTATTCGCCGAACAGATCATCAAAGCGCCCGGCGATGCTGCCGAGCCAGTGCTGCGCCAGCGCGTGCAGCGGACGGCGCAACTCGACCTCGTGATACGAAGTGTCGTCGCGCTCGACGATCCATACCGCGGCAAGGCCGCCGTAGATCGACAGCCCAAAGTCGGCGTAGCGGTTGCGCAGGAGGATGCGGTCCTCGCGCCCGCGCCAGCCATCGTGCGGTTCCAGCGAGGGAAAGGCGCAGCGGGCTTGCGCGATCAGATCGTCGCGCAACCATTCGAGGGTGACTTCCCAGTCGTCCTCATCGTCGATTGCGAGCCCCTGAAAGGCGACCAGCGCACCAGACGGATAGCTGACGGAGCGTCCCATGGTTCCCTCCGTCAGGCCGCGAGCGCGATGTCGGATGCCGCGTCGGGATTGCCGCCGTCGGCATCGTCCGATGGCACATCGGTCGCACGGCCGCCGAGCCGCAGCAGCAGGCTCGCCGCTTCTTCGGCCCTGGCGGCAGCGGTGAGGATTGCTCGGTCATCCTGCCGGAGGACGGTCAACCAGTGATCGATGTAGCTGGCATGGTGATCGAGATGCGTGACCGGCAGGCCGAGTTCCGCACCCAGCATGGCGCTGGATAATTCCGCAACATATCCTGACAGTCCAGCCCCAATCTGACTTCCGACGCCAATTTTCAGGACGCGCATCATGCCGCCAACTCCTCGGGCTGGGGTTGCTGGGCGTGCATCCAGTCGGCTGCGGCCTGTGCCTTGCTGGCGGCGGTGAAGATGGCGCGAGGGTCGTCCTTCAGCACGCGCAACCACGATGCGACGTATGCGGCATGATCGGCGCGCGGATGGTGGGCGATCCCGAGGTCGGCGAGCACGAACGAAGCTGTCAGTTCGGCGCAGATCTCCTCGATCGCCAGACTGTCCCGCTTGAAACGTTCGGCAAAGTTGCGATCGAGCCGGTGCTTTGCCCCTGTGGCGTGGGCCGCCTCATGCAAAAGCGTGCCCATCTGTGCTGATGCATCCCGAAACGAGGCAAAGGTCGGCATGAAGATGTGATCGAGGTCGATCCGGTAGTGCGCATCGTAGGCGCCCTCGGTGATCGGGATCTTGAGGGCCGCGACGAAAGCTTCGGCGTGCCCGAACCGCTCGCCCTCGGGTAGAACTGCGACAGGTGCGGGTTCATAGCCCTCGACCTGGGCGAGGTTGAACACGGTGAAGGCCCGCGCGAACATGCGGCCGGGTCCGGCTTCGCCGTCGTCATGATCATCATCGGCGCGCGATGCGGCCTGCTTCCAGAACACGACGGTGGTTCCGCGTTCACCTTTGCGGACTTGTGCACCAAGCGATGCCCACTGGCGGTAGGTCCCCCAAAGACCGCTGGAATAGGCAGCCGCTTCGGCGGCAATCCAGAGCGCCAGCACATTGACACCGCGATAGCGACGGCGAGAGGTGACGTTCTGCGGCCTGGTCGTGGCAGCGCCATCATGGTGCCACGGCATGCGCCAGTCGCCGGCGCCGGCTTCGATGGCAGAGACAATCTCGGTGGTGATGCGCGAATAGACGTCGGCTCGCGGCGTCGCAGGGTGGGATCGGGACATGGCGGGTCTCCACGACGAGCGGAGGGAAACTCTCTTCCGCACCTTCAGCCCGTCACCCGAAAACCAGCCTCCTCTTCCTCTCCCGCCACACCGGTCCGAGGTGTGGCGGCACCGGGCGCGATCTGTTCGAGGACACGCTCGAACCTTGCCACCTCGGCCTGAAGCGTTACCCGCTGCGGTTCTGGAAGCCGCTTCTCGCGCAGCAACAGCCGCGCCTCGTCAGCTCCGCGCTGCCAGGCCGGGCGATGCCGTTCGACAATACAGGCATTGGGGCAGCGGACCGGCTCACACATGGCGATCATTGGTCCGGTCGCACCCGGTTCCGAATTGCGGTTGAGGCACAGGGCAGTTGCCGGATCAAAGAAGCAATCGGCCAGCGGGCCGACATGCAATGTCCGCGCGAGACTGCCGAGCATCGTGCGCACGCGTGGCCGGTCGGCAATCATGGCGGGTAGCGGCGCCAACTCGTGGCCAACAGTATCGAGTGCGGCTCCGATCCTGTTCGCGGCAGGTCCGCCAAGGCGCGCGCCACCTTGCCGCTCGTCGAAGTAGACGAGGATATCGTCGATCTGGCCAAGCGCGCGCTGGGCTTCGATCTCTCCGCGAAATCCGGACCGGCTGCTGCCGGCATAGCCTTCGAACGCCGCAACGCTGGCGTGCTTGTACTGGATCATGCCGGCAATCGTCCCAAAGGGCCGGTTGGCAATGTGCCAGGCGATGGTCCGGCGAAACTGGCGCGTGGTCAGACGCCAGGGCGCGCCATTGGGTCCGGCAGGAATGATCGGTGCCTGCGCCGTTCCGAACCGGTCGTTGAGATGATCGCGGAACCGGTTGAGTTGCCGGACGATCTCGGCAGAAACGTGCGTCTTGGTGTTGGCCCGAAGCACGAGGACCGGCCACAAGGTCGTTGTCCCGCGCGCTTGCCCCGCCCGCGCGGAAAGCCGTTCGAGGACGGCGATGGCTTCGGCAACCGGTGCGATAGTGACCCACTCGGTCTCCTCTCCGCCTCCGCGCTTGCCCTTGTAGGCGGTGGACTTGATGCGATGCCGCAAGATCGCACCGTCTTCTGCTCTGGTGATGGACAGGCATCCCCGCTTCATCGCCTGGATCTCGCTGTCCCGCATGCCCGAGAGATAGGCACAAACGACGTAGGCTGCCGACTGCAGCATGACCTCTTCGAGAGCCAGAACCTTGGCATCGAAGCGGGTGCGCCAGGGCAGGCCAGTATCGGGATCGGCCGAAATGGCCGTATCCATCCCGCCGATCTCGGTGCCGAGTTCTGCGACGGCTGCGGCAATGAGGTCCGGCGCGCCGGTGGTTAGGCTCAGGTGCATGGCCGGTTCGGCCTGCGCGTCGATGCCGGCATGGAGGTGGATCAGGTGGTAGTTGATCGGTGGCGTGACATCGCCGCTTTGCGGATCTGTCCGCGTTGTGCCGTTGTGTGGTGTGGTCCAGATCGGAATCCCGCGCCCTTGTCGCCGTAAAGCGGCAATATAGCTGTTGAGGCGTTGGCGTTGCCGCGACCGTCGATCCGCGTGATCAAGACCTGCCTCAGCGGCAACCAGACGGTCGCGCCTTGCTTCAAGGCGATTGAGTTCCGCCCGCGCGGCGAGGATGTCATCTGCATAGCAGGTCACGTAGCGCAGCGACCAGGCGAGTAGCGGGGTGATGATCGCTTCCGGAATACGCGGCGTCCGGTTCTCTCCGGCTATATGCTTTGCTCCCGCCACCGAAAACGGGCTGCGCCCGGGCCAGGGCTCGAAGGACAGGCATGCGGTTATCAGATGGTGCCGCAACTCATGCAGGTCGAAGATTATCCGCAGCAGCGCTGCCGCCGCAACCGGACGCAGTCCGGCAAGGCGCAAAGAACGGGCGTAGCGATCAGCCAACGACTGATCGACCCGGCCGAGATCGAAACGACCCAGCTGAGCCTTTACGAAGTCGAAAAAACGCAAGATCCGGTTGGCCTCGCCGCGCACCCCCGCCGGCTCAAGCCGTGAACGGTGGCCGGGTAGATCGACATTGAGACGCGCATGAAGAATCTGGCGCAGGGCATCGGCGATGGATGGGTCGTCGATACCATCGAAATGTACCGTGATATGGCAGCGCCGGGCGTTGTCGCGAAACACGCCGGGAGCCAGATCCCAGACCGGATCGCCGTATCGCGAGATATGCGCGCGATCGAAGCCGGGGCGCAGCGGTGCGGAGATGAGCACCGGGAGGGCGTCACGTACATTGCAGTTGTCGGCGAGAAGCTGGAGAGCGGTCATGCGCGGGCCTCAGGGGGCAGATAAACCGTGGGAGGCTCGGCCGTGACCTGCGCCCGGGCCCTTGCCACGACGTCGTCGCCGAAGGCGGGCAGTATCTGCTGAACGATGCGGTCACGGGCATGGCCGAACTTGGCTGCCCAATCGGCTGCGCTCAGGCCGGCTCGCTGATCATCGACAAAGGAGAGGAACGCGAGGATGGCGGGTAGCTTGCGCGCGGTGATGACCGCGTTGCGACAATCGAGGCAACCCCAGAACGGCGTTGGGCACGCGGTACCGGCAGATGCAAAGGGACTGGAATAGAAGTTGCCGCAGCTGGCAAGCCAGACGTCCTGTTCGCCGTCGAGAAGTGCGCGCGAGACGCCTTCATCATCCGGAGTAGGGCTCGCCAACTCGCCGCGCAGTCGCTCCTCGTCGGGAGGAGGAAGTGCCCTGGGACCGGGCAGCGCCGCTTCGAGGGCGTCCGCCACGGCCTGCTCGTGCAGCGGTCTGAGCGCCGGAATATCGGCGTAGTGCCGTGCCGCGATCTCGGCGGTATGGCCGACGGCGAAGCGGGCTATGTGCCCTTCGGTCTTCAGGTACCACAAGGCCTTGTGCGTCTTGCGCAGGTGCGAAAGGCGCAGATAGAGCGGTCGGCCGGCGTCATCGACAATGCCGTGACGCTGCGTCCAGGCGTCGATCGTCATGCGCGGATGGCGAATACCAGCGGTGATCTCGCCGTGCTGATAATAGACCCACAGGCAATCGCTGGCATGATGTACCCGCGCCTTGGCCGTAAGCGCGATAATGCGCCGGATCAGGCCGCCCGGTGTTGTCGAGGCGCCGTCCCTGACCCGGATGGTCTTGTGTTCGGCACCATGCGCGCGAAGCTTGGTGTATGCGATCTCCACCGTCCCGCCCGAAGCGTTGCGCAGGCAATCGATGGTGAGAGTCTTGCAGCACTCGAGTTCGAGGCCGGTCTCGAGCGAAAAAAGGACCAGTAGCGGCACGACATCGGCGGATGTGAGGTAATGGGCACCATGCAGCGCCATGGCGAAATCCGGGCTGACGATGCTCCGGTTCCAGCGTCTGGCGTAAAGCGCCATCCACTCGGCATCGCGATGCTTCAGGGTACCGCGAGCCTCTATCGCTAGGTGCGCCTTGTGGGCGGCCACCTCAAGATCCGGCACGTCGTCATAGCGTGGGCCGGCCCGCAAGCGCGCCTCGATGCCGACAAGATCGGTGCGCGCCGCTTCGCGTAGCTGGCGGGCAACGAACGGACTGTACGCGTCACGAGGGCGAGACCGGGCATAGGGATGCGAACTCACGTAGCGAAGCCGATCGCGGAGCCCCGGGTCAAAGAGATCCGGTTGATCGACGGCGACCCGGCGCAGGATGGAAACGATCTTGGCGACATAGGTCGGCGCGTGCACTCGCGACTTGCCTTGTGCGGCGAGCCATCTCTCGAATCCATCGATATGGTGGGTACGAAGGTCTGCCGGGCCGTTGATCCGATCGCCTGTCCCGGCAAGATAGGCAAAGAAGCTCGGCAACTGCGTGACGTATGTCTTGATCGACGAACGCACCATGATGGGGCCGCGCGGGGCGACCAGCATGAACAGGCCCCGTGCAAAGGCGAGAGCCAGGCCACGGGGCCGGAAGCTGGTGAAATCCACGAGCAACTCACCGCCGTATGGCGGATCGATCATGAAGCGCAGCGTGCTGATCTGCGACCATGGATCGGCCTCGGGCGCAGTCGCCGAGGCCTCGAAACTGACCTTGCGTCCTTTGCGTGGAGCAGCGGTCATGATGGAAGATAGCCCGGTACGAGTGCCAACAGCTCTTCGACCGCCGCATCAACGGTATCGGCACGCGTGGCGAGGTGATCGAGATAGATCGAGGTCGTGGCGAGGCTTGAATGACCGAGCAATCGCTGAACCTGCTGAAGCGGATCGCCGACCAACTGGCGATAACCATCCATGGTGCCCACCGGTGCCGCCGCCTCGGCAAGGCGGCGCTGGATCAGCATCGCCAGCATGTGGACCGCAAAGGAATGTCTGAGTTGATGGGGGCTGACCCGGACCGGGATGCCGGCATCCGTGCAGCGGCGGCTCGCCCGCGCGAAGATCGCTTCCCACGAGTTGGGGAGCACCGGTTGCCCGACCTCGGTCAGCCAGAGCACCGCTGCTTCGCAGGGCGTTCCGTCGTCATCGCAAATGACGAGCCTGGCGCGTTCATCCGGTGTGACGACCTCCATGTCCATCGTGCCACCGCCAACGAGATGCAATGCGCTCGGCCCGAATGAGGGGCAGTGGATGAAGATCGGGCGGTCGATGGCTTCCCAGCCACGGCGTCTTGCGAACTTGGCGACGGCTTCGGCTCGCTCAACGGCGATATAGGCGTCAAACACCGGCAACAAACGGCGCGGCAGCAACATGCTACGCCCCCTGTCCCCCTTGGTGAGTGCCGCCGGAAGCTCTACCCGCCGCTGCCGTTCCGCGCGGGCATCGCCAACCGGAATCTGGGCAGTGAGCAGGTGGGATGCCTCTTCGAGGCGCAGGCCGGTGGTGACCAGCAGATCGGCGAACAGCGCGTTGCGCGCGCCATTCCGGTCACGTGCTCCAGGACGCTCGGTCCCTTCTATGGTCAGGCCGCGCAATCCGACCTCTCGGAAGGCGCGGTAATCGGTGAGATCGATGAAGCGGACATCGGACCGACGGGCCGCGCGTTCATAGGCGTCGTTGCGGCCCGTGACGGCCGCTCGACGCCCTCCGTGCGAACTTCGCCAGACCTGACGGTGGGTAAATGGTGTGCGCTCGATCAGGCCCTCCCGCTCGGCCCATCGGTAAAGCTTGTCGAGCGAGGCAATCGCCCGGTTCCACGTCGACGCCGAAACCCGAAACTCAGCATCGCTGCGCCGCCGGGCACAATGATAGGCACTGACATCATCGGTATCGGCTTGCCAGACAGACTTGCCGCGCGCGGAGGCGAGGAAGCGAACCCAGACCAGAACATCATAGCCGTGAGCGCGCAGCGAATGGCGCGAACGCGCCCCGTTCAACGGCAGATCGAGGAAGTAGCGGTCGAGGTCTGGATCGTAGATCTCTCCACCTTGCAGGATCATTGGGATGTAGGAGTCCAGGCCATCCGCCGCCCGGCGTTCCTGAATGACGATCGACGTGTCTGAAGTATCCACAGCTTGCCAGTCCCTCCCCCGGACCCCCTCCCGAATCCAGATCGCACACCTTGCGCGCCTGCGGGACGGTGGCCATCAGGCCGGACTACGCCAGCTTATGGATAGCGCTTCATCCGGCCTGATGACCCCCTGCGTTGTGCCAAGAACATACCGTTCAATGGTGCGTCAGGCACGGTGCAGACTGTCCAGATAAAGCATTGGGTCGGGAGGGTCGCGCCTCGATGAGGACACGCCTCTCCCGCCCACCGAACCGGACGTGATAGTTTCCCATCATCCGGCTCTCCGTGCTTGCATGTCGCCGCTATCGAGCGGCTTGAGTTGCCCGGCGTGGAGCGCCTTGTGACAAGGCAAGCAGAGGACGATGCGTTTGCGCCGCCGTGCCGCCGCGACCTGTTTCCAAAGCGGGGTATTCTTCATGTCCGCCAAGCGGTGGGCATGGTGAACCTCACACGGATGTTCGGTCGAGCCACAATATTCGCACTGCTTTGCCCGAAGCCGATCCATCACGTCCGAGCGCCCCTTCGTGAAGTGAGGGATTGCCCAACGATCAACTTTCGGCCCGAGGTTCGGCAGCCGGTCGATATGCTTTAGATTGAAGACAGCAACCGACCGTTCCTTCCCGTCCACTTTGAAGCGGACGGCGAGTCCATCCCGTGTCTTGAGACGGTGGGCGACCTGATTGACCGATAGCCGCAGCTTGAACGCCAGCGTTTTCAGCAGGCTGGTTTCCCAGAGGAACCACAGCTTGCGAAGGCTGAACTTCGCGACGTAGGCCAACCGGTAATAGTTGGCGAGCCCGCGCATCTCGGCGTTGTATGCCAGCACGATCTCCAGCATCGAGCTGTCGACCAGATACCGGCGGTGCATCGCTTTCAGACGCCCAAGGTCACCATAGCCCTTGCGTTGATTGAACCGCACGAGCCGGTCGTGCGGAACGCGGAGGTGAATGCGATCAGCCGGATCGCGCGAACGCACGACCCGCCTTCCCAACTTCGTCCGCCGAACCCTGCTCCCGGTCACGGTGATAACCGTGTAGCCGAGGAACGTGGTCCCCTTCGACGCTTTGCTCAACCTGCTCTTTTCCGGCGACGCTTCGAGGTGAAGGCAATGACGGAGATAATCCGCCACCTGCGCCATCACATCTCGGGCGTCCGCCTTCGAGCCGATCACACCAATGATGAAGTCATCGGCATAGCGGCAGAACAATAGCCGTTTGAAGTTCGGATCGAGCCCGTTCTTCGACGGCATGGTGGAGCGTTCCGTCTCCATCTCCCGGATCTTGGCAAGGACCGCCTCCGCTTCGGCCTCACGGCCTTCGCTCAGCAGCCTCTCGACCCGGAGGCGACGTTTATACATGCCGATGGTAAGGTTGCGGTATCGCGGGTTCTCAGCCCTTCGTTTGCCTCGGTCGAACCGCGCTTTCATCCCTGCCAAGAACTGATCCAGTTCGTGAAGATAGATGTTGGCGAGGATCGGAGAGACGACGCCACCTTGCGGCGTGCCGCTGTAAGTGGCGTTAAAGGACCAGTCCTCCATGTAACCGGCCTTGAGCATCCCTTCGATCAGACGGATGAACCGCTTGTCGTCGATCTTCCTGTTAAGCAGGTCGATCAGGATGCTGTGGTCGATATTGTCGAAGAAACCGACGACATCGACGTCCACCAGCCATTTCACGCCAGTCCAGGTGTCCTTGATATGTTCAAGGGCGGTGTGGCAGGATCGGCCTCGCCGGAAGCCATGCGAGTGCGGTGAGAACACCGGCTCGTATATGCGTTCCAGCAGCAGCTTCACCGCCGCCTGAACCAGCTTGTCGCTGGCCGTTGGGATGCCCAGTGGGCGTGTTTTCCCATTGGCCTTGGGGATTAAGACCCTACGCACGGGGGCGAAGCGGTAGCTGCCGTTTGTGATTTGCCCGATGATCCGTTCGACCCGCTCTAAGGAGAACCCGTCGAGCGTTTCGTCGGTGACGCCGGGCGTGAGCGCGCCTCGGTTGGAGGCGATCTCGGCATAGGCCTGCTCCCACAGGAGCGGGTCTGCCATCATACGCGACAAGCCATTGATCCGCTTGCCCTGTCTCGACAGGGTTGGGATCGATTCCAGTCGCCGTTGCAAGGTATCGGGTAGCATCAGCACGCCCACCCTGTTGGCTGACCAGTCTCGCAAGCACTGCCGCCCTTCACCCGACCAGTGAGGAGTCCCGCACCGGTTGCCCGGCAACTTTCGTCCGTGATCGTCCATCCGAAGATGGCTGTCCGGGGCATTACCCCCGGCATTTGGCTACTATGACGGCTCTGTCGCCATGTGGGTCGCTGAAGCGCCCATTTAGGCGATCCCGTGTTTACGCGAACAAGGAGATGCGATGCGGTTAGGCGCTCCGTTCGTCCCTTTGATCCCATCGATGATGGGCAGGCCGCGCTGGCTGGGCCGAGGGTGTTTGATCGCACCACCCTCTTCATTCCGGGCCTAGTAGCATCCCGGTTTCTGCGCGGTGCGACGCTGCAACCATCGCTGCGCCGCTGTCGAGGATAAAGCCCTGAGGACTGGAGTTCAGGCAGTGTAGCTTTCGCCGTACGCACCTTGCGATGACCCGCCCGACCTACGATGGTTTCGGCAGTTTGGGCCTTTTCCCGACATGCTATGGTCCCGTTCCTCTTTCGAGATTTCAGCCGGTTCATCACCGGCACCGGTAAGTCGGGGACGCATGGATTTTCCCAGCTATCCAGAAGACATGTCTTCACTCCTTTATTCGCGCCGACACGGCGCACGATCAGCTCTTCCATGGCGTAGGCACTGCTTCCGAACCGCCCCTTCAGATCACGATCCAGGCGGGACTTGTGCCCTGACCAATGCGAGCATTCGTGTTAGGTCCTGCCCACAGGATGTCCTTTCTGTCCTTTCAGGGCTATCCAGAAGGACACCCTGCACAGGCCCCACTCTCCTTCTTCGCCGAATGGGGTGGGCCCGAGGGCCCACCCCATTCGGCAGCGATCGAGGAGAGGTATGGCGGAGTTGTTGTTCTCGGCAGAAACGTTCAGGCCCGATGGCTCATCGGTTCTGGGCGTGCCGATGCTGCTCGACGCGAAAATGCGACTGATCGAGCCGGCCTGTGCCTGGCTGATGCATGTCGCGCTGGTGCGTGGGCGGACGCGCAGCCCCGAGACCTGGCGCACCTACGGCGAAGCGCTCTATGACTGGTGGCAGACGATTGAGGCGAATGACTGGCGCTGGGACAGTGTCGGCTCTGGTGAGATCGCAGCATACCGGGACAATATGTTGCATCCACCTGATGACGACGAAAAGCCGCTGGCGCGCAGTACGATCAATGGCCGGTTGCGCACCATCGCCCGGTTCTACCACTGGTGTGCCGGGACCGGCCTGATTGATCGAACGCCGTTTACGGCAAGCGACGTCGCACTGTCGCGAAGCCGCCCGCCAGGCTTCTTCGCTCATATCGATGCGAGTGGCGGCCGCGAGCGCGTCAACGAGCTGACCGTGCGCCATGTGACGATGCTGCCGCGTCCGCTGGCGCCGTCGGCGATCCGGCGGATCATAGCGGAAATGCCGGTCAGGGACCGGCTCGTTGTCGAATGGGCGGTCACGACCGGGATAAGGCGCATGGAGATCGCCGGGTTGAAACTCCGCCTTCTTCCGAAGGCCTGCGCCGAACCGATGATGCCGGTGCGAATCGACGCAACAAAGGGCGGAAAAGCCCGCGTCATCTATCCGCCGCCCACGCTTCTGGATCGGACGTGGGCTTATGTGCGGGAGGAGCGCGCCGTCACGGTTAGAAAAATGCAAGCTCGCGCTGGGCCCACTGACCCTGACGCGCTGTTCCTGACCGTAAGGGGGCAGCCGATGACGCCCCGGCGGGTTGGCGCGATGTTCAAAGCGGCGGCAGACGGCGCAGGCGTACCGGCGACGTTCCATGCGCTGCGCCACACGTTCGCGGTAGCGATGCTGAGGTTCCTGCAGCGCGAGGCACAAACCCATCCGGACCTCAATCCGCTGCTCGCGCTGCAGGTGTTGATGGGGCACGCCGATCTTGCGACCACAGCGATCTACCTCCGCGTCGTCGCAACCGACCTCTCGATCATCGAATCCTCAGTCGATGATCTCTATGCGGCACTGCTGTAGTGGCACGCCGCCGGAAGAATTATCGGGTCGCACCATCGCCGATCCCGCTGATCAGCGAGCCCGGTACGCTCGTCGTCAACTTCGTACAAGCAGACGGCACGCTCAAGCGTTCGTTCGATTTTACAATGTTCGGAAAAGTGCCGATGGCGGCCGAGCTGGCGCTGGCGTTCCGACATCATCTTGGCGACAAAGCAGCGTCAACTCGCATCAGCACCTATCGTCGGCTTCCCCTGTGGTTCTCGTTCATCAAGGAACATGATGATGCAATCACGTCGATGCGTGACGTCGATACAGCGGTGCTGCGCGCGTTCATCGCATCGCTCGATACCAAACCCTGGGTGAAGGCGACGAGACATGGGGCATGGTCGTGCATCAAGCAGTTGATCGCATGGTTGCAGCGAAACCGGCCCGAGCTGACCCACTCCGACCTTGATATCCCGTTCAACGCCTTCCCACGCAAGAATGCCGAGACACCGCCTCGAGCGGTGCTGAGCCGAAACGAGATGGAGCGCGTGCTAGCCGCAGCCCGCGCCGATATCACTGCCAGCTGGGCGGTGTTCCAGGCTGGGTGCGCGGCGCTTGCGCGCCTCGACCGTGCCGCGATCGCGGCTGAGGACGATCTGGCGCGGCTTGATCTGGACGATATCGGGGTTCTGCTTGCGATAATCTGCGATCGGTTCGGCGGGATCGTGCCACCGACGCGGGTGATGTCGAAGCCGGGAGCGAAACTGTGGCGCCTTCACTTCGCGATGCTGCGCCATGGCGCCAATCTGAAGGTGGCGGCTCATCTCTACATGATGCCGGAAACGATCGTGCCCTACATGATCGCGATCGGCGCGCAGACCTACGCCAATGCCGAAGCGCTGCGCTTGCTTCGTCGCGACTGCATGAGCGAGCACCTCCTGCTTGACGGCCGCGTGCTCGTCACCTGGAGCAAAGGGCGCTCGAGCCGCGAACAACGGCGCAGCTTCCTCAAGGATAAGAGCTTCTCGGTCCCGACGTTGATCGAGCAAGTGCTGGCAATGACGGCTGCGCTCATCCCGCATGCGCGGCCCGAGGACCGGGACCGCCTGTTCCTGATCGACAATATGAACAGCTCGCGGATCGTCGGCGTGATACCGAACTATCTGGTATCGGCGCATGTCCGGCGCTTCGTGAAGCGTCACGATCTGCGAGACGATCTGGGCAGGCCCTTGCAACTGAGCATCGCCGCGCTTCGGGCATCTGGGCTGACGCTGGCGCATGAGAGGCTGGGCCATGATATCCTGAAAACCCAGGCGCTGGCGAACCATGCGACGCCGGACACCACGCAGCGTTATGTGGATCGGCCGCTCGTCCGACAAGCCCAAGCCATCGCCGTTGGCGCCTTGCAGGCCCGGTTCGTCGAGATCGTGCGGGGGGAGCCGGATGCGGAAATACCCGAACAGCCTGACGTCGACGTTCGCCGTGCGTCGGCCTCGGGCTTCATCTGCGCCGATCCGATGGGTGGGGCGGCGGAAGGCCAGCGTGCGGGCCAACTCTGCACGGCCTGGCTGGGGTGCTTCACCTGCCAGAACGCGGTCATCCCGCTCGATGTGGAGATGCTGGTTCGGCTTAACGCGACGCGATCGGCGCTGATCGACGCGCGAAACGGGATGGTGCCGGGTCGTTGGCGGCTGCTCTATGCCCCCAAACTGGAGATCCTCGAACGCGATATTCTGCCGCGCTTCCCGGACACGCTGCATGATGCAGCGGTCGACCGTGCGCTGCCCGTGCTGCCGCCGATCGAATGAGCGTGCGGCCACAAACGAGGGCGGGGGCGCCGGCCTGGGAAGATATGGCCGTCTCGCCCTGGAGCCGATTCGGCGACGACGAATGGCGCCTCGACATCAGGACGTCGGGTCGCCGCGCCGATCAGAACCGGCTGCGCTGGGTCGTTGCGATGCCAAAGGATGCGAGGATCGGCATCGGGGAGCGCGCGGCCCTGATCCATGCCGCGAAGCACTTCCTCTGGTCGATGCGCGTCGATCCGCCAGCGGGACGAAAGCGATCATCGCTCGCGTCGCTTCATATGAAAGGCCTGATTCTGCGCACGCTGATCGGGTGGATGGCGATCGAGGGGCTGCGCCGCTTCTCCGACATCGACCCGAGCGCTGTCGATCGCCTGTGCGTTTGGTTGCGCGGTCGTCCCGCCCGCAATGGAAAGGCGCGGGTCAGCCCAAGCACGGTGAGCAACTACCTGCTCGCCATAAAGGATCTCTATCGGCAAAGAACCAAGCTGAGCGATGCTCCGCGCGTCGATCCGCTGCCGTTGGACACGACCTTCGAGGCGGCGGGCGTCACGCGCGCGACCAAAGGGACAATCCCGTTCATCCCGGATGAGGTCGCCGTCGCGATCCTTGGCGAAGCGTTGCGCTGGGTGGAGGAGCATGGCGAGACGATCATCGAGGCTGAAACGATCCGCTTACGAGCCAGGGCCATCGGCCTCGCTACCGGCATCTCCCGCCAAGCCTCCTACTATGTGCGCAGGGCGCTGCGGCAAGCGCATCTGACGGGACCGCTGGGGGACAAGTTGGATGGCGCTTACGCCGTCCGTCACGCCGCATGCCACCTCGTCGAAGCCTGCTACATCGTCATCGCGGGCTTCGTCGGGATGCGGGTGAGCGAGATCCTGTCGATGAAGGTCGGGGCGATCGAATACCGCCCGATCGGCGAGACCGGCGTGGATCAGGCCTATGTGGTGGCGCGGTTGTTCAAGACGGTAGACCATCCCGAGGGGCGGGAGGAACGCTGGGTTGCCCCCGCGCCGGTGGTGCGGGCCGTCGATCTGCTCGAACAGCTGAGCGCCCCGCTGCGTGCCGCGTCGGGACGCGATGAAATCTTCCTGGTCAAGAACACGCAATATGGCGAGATCGTGCCGGTGACCCACATGCACATCGGTTGGCGGATCAACGACTTCGCGCGGCACGTCGGCGTGCCCGAACATGAAGGAAAGCCTTGGTCGTTCAGCACGCACCAGTTCCGCAAGACCTTCGCTCGGTTCGTGGCACGGCGGGATCGATCACAGCTTCTCGGGCTGGCCGAGCACTTCAAGCATGCGTCGGTCGCGATGACGGCCCGAAGCTATGTGGGGAACGACTTCGATCTGCACGGCCTTATCGACCATGAGAGCCGCGCCGAAACCGCCGCAGCGCTCGATCAAATGCTGACCAGCAAGCGCCTTGGTGGCCGGATGGGGGAGCGTATCGTTGCCGGCAATGTCCGGTTCCGCGGCCGTGCCGGTGAGCAGGTCCGGCGCGACTATATCGCATTTATCCTCGCGGAGACCGATCTCCGGGTGCATGCCTGCGATTATGGCTGGTGCGTGTTCCAGCAGGAAACGGCGCGCTGCGGCGGTGAGGCCGGGCCGAGCGAAGCCGGGAGGGCGCCAGCGGTGTGCCTGTCGTGCGCGAATATGGTCGTTGAGGAGCAGCATGCCGGCTACTGGCGAGATCGGCGTGCGCGCAATGCTGCCCTGCTTCCCCGAGCCGGAGCGATGACAGCGGCGGTGCTGACCGAGGCGATCGAACAGTGCGACGGCGTGCTGGCAAAGATCGGAGGGCAATATGAGGGGAACTGATGCGTTGCGCCGATCTGACGCGGTCGCAAGGAGCTACCGGGCTGCACTCGCCAGACTTGTGCGCGGCGAAGGGCGGCATGCCGATCATGCTGGGCGCGTCGTGCGGATCAGCCCGGCTTCGGTCGCGCGCGAGGCTGGGCGTAGCCGCAATCCGCTCTACACGACCCATCGCGACATCCTCGACGAGATCGAGGCGGCGGCGGGTGGCCCAACACCGGCGACCGATCTGGCAGCGCGCATCGCCGAGCTTGAATCCGATCTGGCGGACCTGAGGGCAGCCGCGCGCCGTCATGCGGAAGAGAAGCGTCTTTTGGCGAGCGAGAACCTGACGCTGCTTCATCGCGCGAGGACGGCCGAGGACCGGCTCGCCGGCAGCCTACGGCGGATGCCGGACGCACCCGCCGCAATCCCAATTACGCCGCAGCGCTGAGTTGCAGCGCCGGCTGCTGTGCGTGCATCCAGTCGACCCCCGCCTGGGCTTTGCTCGCCGCAGTGAAGATGGCGGAGGTATCGTTCTACAGCACCCTCGCCCGCGCCGCCCGCGACAAGGACACTTGCGATGTTACCTACTTCGTGGCCGAGCGTGGCGTAATACTGATCGAACCCTGAGAAGAGCGTCGGCGAGGGCATCGTGATCCGATCAGACACGGGCTCATAGTAGGCCTCATCGCCCTGGTGTCGCAGATGGATCGGGAGCGCTGCGAAGAAGGCATCGAGCTCGGCCTCCCGGCCCTCCGGTTCAACCGGAGCGGTAACAGGCGTCGGATGGAACCGTTCCGGGAGGCCATCGACCTGGTCTGCGCTGAATACGGCATAGGCCTTGAGCACGCGGCGCGCTTCGCTGGTGCGTTCGCCCGTGTCCGGAGCTTCGACCTCCTTGGCGTAGCTCTTGTAAAAGATGGCGATCGTGGATTTCTCGCCCTTGCGCACTTGCCCGCCGAGCAGCGCGGCCTGGCGATAGGTCATCCAGTAGGGTGAGGCGAAGCCGCAGAGATCGGCGATCATCCAGAGCCAGAACACATTCAGCCCGCGATAGGGGATACCGCAGGCGCGCAAGGGGCGCGTGGTGGTCGTGCCCTGCCAGGGCCGGATCCAGGGCCTGGTGCCGGCTTCGAGCCGGGCGATGATTTCGCGGGTGATGCGCGCAGCCGGACTCTCGTGGGTCTGGCGCGAAGCAAACTTCGACATGGGGGACCTCCTGACAAGCCGACAGGCACAAGCGCCGTCTGACTCGCCGCAGGCAAAGCCCCCTCTCCTCTCATTTCACGGATTGGTGGTCAGCAGGTCCATAAGGAATGAGAAAGAGGAAGCGTGTTCACGCGAACAGTGCCGCAGTCCCTCCGCTGCCAGACTGTGTCCATCACGCAGACAGGCGCTTGACCACGATGTTTCTGCCACGGGCTTCCACGCTGATTTCAAAGTGGTCTGCTTGTACGACATCGATGACATTTGCCGGTCGATAGGCGGCGATGTTTACACCCCCACGTCGGCGCATGCTGTCATAGAGGATGCCCGCCCCGCCCTCCTGGCGCACGGCTTCGCCAAAACTCTGGGCGGCCTCGTAGCTTTCCTGCCCATAAAGGTCCGGGCAATCGACTTGCATGGCGCGAATGTCGCGATAGTCACCGAGCAGCGTGGCAGAATAGGTCCGGTAGACCCGCCTCATGATCGGCACGTTTCGCACGACCGCCTCGCGCCTCAGATGGTGCGCGACTTCGGCTGCAGCCGTCTCGATTTCTGGCGAGGCGTACCAGGCGCCAAGATCAGGTCCGTTGAAACGCATGCCGCCCGGCGCAACATGCAGGAAGCTCGCCATCACGACGCTGGAATTGGGTCGACCATAAACCCACTGGTCACGCGGAAGGCGGTTGATCCGCGCGGCAATCAGTCTGTCGTTGGTCCATCCGGCAAGTTCCATGACCGCCTCGGCATCAGCGGTGGTCGAAACCGTGTCGAACAGTCCAATCGGGGGAAAGCGCGATGGAACCAAGCGGAAACTGGGCCGGGGCGCCTTCGAAAAGCGCGCAGTCACTGGAAAATGATCTCACCGTCTTCGTACGGCGCGAAACCAACATCGGTGGCGCCAGGTGGCATATAGAGCCCGCCCCGTGCGGCATCGAGAAAACGCCGGACAACCATCAGCCCGTCCTGCGTACCGCTGACGACCAGATCGAGCGGCGGATGGCCGCCAAAGGCTGGCGCATCATGCGGTTGGCGGAGCCATGCCACGCCCTCATGCTCATCATTGAAAAGCACGCCCAAGGCTTGATGAATACCCAGGACCGCAGAAATTCGCGTGAGGACATCAACATCCAGCGTGAAAGCGCCATGCTCGCGCGCATGTTTGCACCAGCTATGATAGGTTGATCGCGATGGATAGCCGAGGATCAGGCGACGCTGCTCCTCGTTCAGCCCCCAAAGATCAGCAATGGCGAGGAACGTACGCAATCCCGGTGCGCTCAAGCGGCGCCGGTTGGCCGGCGCAAAGCGAGAGGGATCGAGCCCTCCTGCCGCCTGGGGTCCGTTGATCGCTGTACGAGGTTGCGCCATCGCTTTACTCCTGATCCGGATATAGTCCAAATCTGGACATTTCGCAAGTACGGCCGACGTCCGTCAGAAATGCGCGCGAACCGGCTTCCGGCCAGCAGCACGCGCCCGCTGTTCCATGCGCTCCAGCGCCGCGCGCTTACGCGGGGTTCTGGCTCCCCCCTTGTTGCGGAGAACTTCAGTGACCGCAGTTTCGTCGGTTAGCCCAAGTTCACGCTTCCGTTCCTCGGCTTCCACCAGGTATGCATAGAAATCGAAACGCATTTCAGCCCCAATCGCCACTGGACCACGTGGGGACGAGCAAGCGCCACGGCCACGCTCGAACGGACGCCTCCGCATGTAAAAGGACGTCCAAAGCATAAGGCAAATTCACCACAGCACCAACGCCCGTCGGGAGCGAAGGCTTGCATCGAAAGTCCCATTGCCGCAAATGCCGCGCTTCATGCGGACGTGACGGAACCGGTAGACGTCGGGGACTTAAAATCCTCTGGGCCTTGCCCGTGCGGGGTCGAGTCCCGCCGTCCGCACCAGGGTGGGGCCTGTAGCTCAACGGTTAGAGCTGGCCGCTCATAACGGCTAGGTTGCGGGTTCGAGTCCTGCCGGGCCCACCACTTCAATTTCCGGAAGATCCCGCCGGGTTGCTCAGTGCGAAAGTTCGTATTCTCCGACCAGGCGGTCCGCTGGAATATGCCAGCTATGATGCAGCTTCCTGATCATCCCCAAGGTCAATGGCCGACGACGCTTCAGAATCTCGCTAGCCCGGCTTTTGCCAATGACCTTGGTCAGATCGCTCAAGGATCGACCGTTCAGTTCCATATCCGCCTTGATGGTGTCGACAGGATCGAGATCCTCCACGGGCCAGCGCCTGGCTTCGTAGGCATCGACCAGAGTCGCAAGTATATCGAGGCGGTTGAACTCGTCAGTTCCCTCCCCGGCATCCCATAGACGCTCGATTTCCTGCACGGCCTTGCGGTGATCCGCGTCCGACCTGATGGGAAAGATATCCATGTCGTACCTCCTCAAAACACGCTGATCGTAAGCGCGTCGATGGCATCGTACTGCTTGTGCGTGCCTATGAACTTCACAAAGGCGATCTGTGCCTCGAATTTGAACGCCACGATCAACCGATAATTGCCCCCGGCGACCTCGAAACGTACGCGTTCAGCATTCAGCACCTTTGCTTTTGAGAACGATGCCTGCACTTCGCCGGTGTTCTGCCAGCTAGCGTTGGAAACGACCGTTATCCAATGGGCCAGAGATGCCCTGGTTTCAGGATGCGCTTCCCAGAACGCCACCAGATTCGAACGGGCGATAAGTCTCATCCACAGCACCTAGCAATTCCCAAAATGGGAATCAACTGGAAATTCCCGAGATGGGAATTGGCGTGACAGAAGCGGCCTCTTCCCAGACAGGAAGAAGCCGCTTCGCCCATGGCCCGCCGACCTGTCAGGAGGGTTCAGGCCGCTCGGGCTTCCGGAACGGGATCAAGGCGGACAGCGGAAGATATGTCGATGGCTTCGTCTCCGCCATCATCGGCCGCATCCGTGGCATCTGCGGTGTCCTGCTCACCAAAGCGCATCACCTCAGGCACCCAGGCGAGCGCCCGGTCGCGGACCTCGACTTCGGTAATGGTCGTCCCGGCAAAGACCCTTTCGGCGCTCATGGCCAGATCGCGCTTCTTGACCGACGCGAACCGGCTCGAAAGCTCAGGCCCGCCAACGTCGCCCAGGGCATCGAGGATCACCTGCTTCGACACCCTGTCGAAGTAGTTCGCGGCCGTCGGTCGCCACCAGCGCGCCATGTCGATGCCGACAATGCCCCCAAGGTGGTCGATGAAGCCAATGCGCCGGTCACCGTCGAGGTTGAGGCTGGCTTCGAGCGTACGGCCGACCAGGAAGCCCAGCCAGCTTGCGCGGGCTTCGTCATCGAGACTGCGGAAAAGGTCGAACCGGGCAGCGGGCCGTTCACCGGCGCGCCAGCTTTCATCGAGACTGGCCCGAAACTCGGCCAGGCCTGCACTAGCCGGAGCATCAGCGGGTTCAAAACCGATGATCGGGCCGTTCGGCACGCCACCGCGCAAGGTCGAGGCGGCCTTGTTCTTCCAATCGGTCGTGTCTGCATCGGCAAGCGTGAAGACAAGCACGTCGAGGGCGAGCGAGGGATCGGACGCCACATGGAGCGACAGCACATCGCGCCGCTGCATGGCGAGCTCATCGACAAGCCGCTTCGAAAGCACCGATCGGCGCGGGCCGGCCGCACCCTTTTCCGTGACGGCCTCGACGCCATCGTCGTCCTCTCCGTCGGGCCGAGGGGCGCCTTCTCCGTAAAATACCGGCTGCAGCACGGGCGTACCGTCGCGACCGAGCGTCAGGATCATGCCCGCCTGTGGCCGCAGCTCAGGCGCAATGACCTGTGGGCGATCGCGAATGGTGCGGCTTTCATGGTCAATCCGCTCGATTTCGGTTTCGGCAGCAGCGATCGCGTCGTCGTCGCTGTCTTCGTCTTCCAGGATCGCCGCCTGCTCGTCGTAAGCGGCATCGAGGGCTTCCAACTGCGCGACATCATCGTCCGACAAGGGAGCCGGCTCGCTGACGAGCCGAGTCAGGCCCGTTGTCAGTTCGTGGCTGGCGTAGTTGTCGAGCGTCGGGCGAACCCAGGCAAGACCATGTTGTTCGGCCAGGGCATGCGCCTCAGCTTCCATGCGTGCCGTCGCGAGTTGCTCGAGCAGGGCGACGTCGAGCCACGCCTCGCTGTCTTCATCATCAAAGAGTTCGCGCTCGATGCGGCCGCCAGCGGCTTCATAGGCTTCGCGGCCCACAAGCCGCGCGCGCGGATCGTTGCCGCGCACGGTCTCGGACAGGACCATGCGCCGGATGCTGGCTGCGTTGAGCGCATAGTAGGACGTGGACATCTGGCCGAACACGCGCGCCTGGATTTCCCGATCCGAGGTCGCCCCGAACGCCTTGGCAAGATCGAGCGTGATTTCACCGGCGGCCAGAGCCTCGAACACGACCGGCGCCAGGTTTGCGAGCCGCAGGCGTCCCTCGACGAAGCGTACGGTCAGCCCGAAGCGCCGGGCGACGTCCTCGGCGCGCGCACCTTCGGCGACCAGCGTCGCGAAGGCCTGTGCCTCGTCTGCCGGGTTCATGTTCAACCGCTGGAAGTTCTCGGTGAGGCTCGATTCCACCGCGTTCGCATCATCGGCATCAAGCACCAGGCAGGCCACCGGATGATCGCGCGGCAGAACCTTGTCATCGGCCAGCGCCATCAGCGCCTGGCGCCGGCGTTCGCCGGCTTCGACCGTGTAGCGCCCCTTGGGGGCCGCGCGCACGACGAGGTTCTGCAGCAGGCCGACGGCCGCAATGCTGGCCTTGAGTTCGGCATCGGCTGCCGCGTCCGAATGCTTGCGCACATTGCGCGGCGAGGGCGCGAGCTTGTTGAGGGGAATTCCTGAAATCATGAACTGGCTCCTGACTTGCGAGCCTCCGTGCACCAACCATCGGTCCGCCAGGCTCAAAGCCCCGCTCCCCCTTCCCTCCCGACTTCGAAGCACCTGCCGCCCGCAGTCGCCCGTGCATCCCGATCGAAATGCGCGTGGCTGGACGATGCCCCGCTTGCGGGTTAGTCATTCCGCGAATTCTGGAGGGCCACTCACCATGAACACTGCCGACCTCGCCGAAGCCGTTGCCAACGGCCACGGTCTGACCAAGACCGATGCACGCAAGATCGTCGACGCCGTCTTCGAGGCGATCGCGGATGCCGCCGCCAAGGGCGACGAAATTTCGCTGAATGCTTATGGCAAGTTCAAGATCAAGGACACGCCGGCGCGTGAAGGTCGTAACCCGTCGACCGGCGCGACGATCCAGATCGCTGCTGCGCGCAAGCTGACCTTCGCGCCCGCCAAGGCGGTGAAGGACAAGATCAACGCCTGATCGATCGGGCGTCCGGTCAAGCCGGACGCCCTGCCTTCTTCGGGTAGATGGACGAGAAATGGATTTCGACGACCAGATGCAGCGCTATTTCGGGGCGACCGACCTTGGCGCGGTCAGTCCGGCGGCGCTCGAAGCCGGTAAGGAGCGGCTGGCCGTCGATTTCGGGCTCGAGCAGGATCGCGGCCGCAAGTTCGCAATGTGGGCGCTGATGTACATTCTTGGCAACGCCCCGGATCTCGACGTCGCCTTCAAGGAGGCAAACGACCGGAACGCAGCGCGCGATTTCATGGATATGCTGGGTCGCGTGACCGACAACTGAGCCCGTCAGGCTCGAAAACGCCGAACGGCGCGCTTCCATTCACGCTCGTCGGGCCATGGCAGGATCACATCGACCGCCGATGGCTTTGCCGTCTCGATCCTGACGGACATGATCTTTCTGCGGGTTCGGATCCCGCAGACCCTGCACCAGAAGTGGGACCGGGCCTCAGCGAAACGGTCGTCCCAGTGTCGCTGCTGGAACAGCCACCACAGGCCATGCGGATTGAAGGTCGAAGCATGGCCACACCGGCAAACGGGTTTGATCGCCTGGTGGAAGCAGGCGGCCTCAAAGATGCACGTGGCCTGGTGCGTTCCATCGGCCGTCCAGCGCACTGGTCACAGCACGAAGGCAAGCTGGTCATCGCCGCCAGTGTCGCGGCGTTTGTCGCTCAGGATGGCCGACGCGAGTTCTTGCGCGGCATCTTCGCGCATCCGTTCATCAGGGGCGGTTATGCCGACACGCGCCCAACCGGGCGCGGCAAGGATGGCCTGGGCTATGGTGTCATGGTCGATTCGCATGACGCATATTGGAACATATGAGGAACATTGACGCAAGACGGAGCACCAGGCGCGTCCTCTCCGATTGACTTCCCGGCCGAGCCAAGATGAACTCCGCACGTGTGCAACCTTTACAAGATGCGGGCCAACGTCGCCGAAGTCGGGCAGCTTTTTGGCGCCCGCGCGGACGTCGGCGCCAACTTTGGCGAAGAAGTCTATCCCGGCTATCCCGGCCTCGTCGTGGCGGAAGGAACAGCCCGGACGATGACCTGGGGCTTTCCGCTGACGCTCAAAGGCAAGCATGGACAGCCGCTCAAGCCCAAGGCCGTCAACAACGCCCGAGAGGACAAGCTGGCAACCCCGTTCTGGCGCGACAGCTTCGTCAAGCGGCGGTGCCTGATCCCGGTCACGGCCTGGGCGGAAGCCGAAGGCCAGAAAGGACGGATGACCCGCACCTGGTATTCGCTGGCGGGTGCCGAACTTTTCGCGGTCGCCGGCATCTGGCGGGCGACTCACGAGTGGGGCGATGCCTACAGCATGGTCATGGTCGATGGCTGCGCGCAGATGGCCGATGTCCATGACCGGATGCCGGTCGTGCTCGCGCCGGACGACTGGTCGCGCTGGTTTGCAGCCGAGCCGGACGAAGCCTTCGCGCTTTGCCGCCCGTGTCCTTATCCACTTACGGTGGAGCGCACAGATCAAGCCTGGGTTAGGTCACGCGGCACCTGAGTGCCCCTGGCATCAGTTCCAGCGCCGGGCGAGACCACGGCCGATCAGCCAGTCTCCGGCATCAACGCCATTGACCCTTATCAGCGCAAGGGTGCGGCCATAGCGATCAACGTCCTGGCGCACGACGACAACGCGCCCTTTGGCAAGAAAGGCACGGAGTTCGTCACGGGATGCATAGCCCTTCTCGAAATCGCACCAGGCGTAGCGCGCGCGATAGTCCTGGCACTTGGGCGAATCCGGGAGTTCCGGGGCGTCGATGTCGGCGATGCGGATGCGTTCGGATCCGCACCGGATCGTGTCGCCATCGTGGACCGACACCGATGGGCACAACGTGCTGGCGGCCCCAATCGCAAGGAAGGAAAACAAGGACATAGGCCGCTTCTATCGTTCCCTCTGCCGCAAGGCCAGCCGGCAACTCAGGACTGGTCGGCACCCGATACGCCGGTGTCGTCGCCATCGACGACCAGTGGCGGGATAGTGATGTCGGCGGCATCGAAATAGGCGAGGATCGCCTCGATCGAGCCGAGCTTCTCGACCATGCGCCGCGTGATGACGACTTCATCGACCTCGTCAGCTGCGTAATATTCCGGTTCGGTGCCACGCTCGAACACCACGCGCTCACCGCCGCATTCGCCAGAAAACGCGCCCGACCAGCGGGCAAACGGCACGTGCCTGGAAATGCACCATCGCTCCAGCGCGTCGAAACGCCCCCACGCAACCTCGTGCGCATGGAGCGTCAAAGACTGTCCGGGCGCGCGGTGGGCAGGATCGAAGGCTTCACCATCCCACTCAGTGGACAGATCTTCGTCCGCGATCAGCTTGAGCAAATGGGTAAAGTCTTCGGACGACAGCGCGCCGCCGAGCGTGATCGATGCAGATACACGGTCAACCATGAGGGTCTCCGAATGTCAGGGAGTGAGGGGTATGGGCGCGGCCGCACAGCGCCGGCGCGCAGGGGCACTTGCGCAAACTGCAACGGCACTTACGCCCTTCGCACTTGCAGCATCGACGCGCGAGGTTCAGGGAGGGAGCGCCTTTCAGGCATCCTCTCCCAAACTTTCAAGGCCGGTCTTTTGATCGGCCTTTTCTTTTTGCCACAAAGTGGATGGCGCACCGCCCAGCAGGTTGCGAACACGGGCGAGATTATCGAGGCGGCGCGAATAGCTGTCAGTTGGCGCCTCGATTCCCGCCGTTCCCACACTTGGATCATCGGATAGAGACCTGCCGCTCCTTCACATCGACGGACTGATCGCGGATTGACGATACCTGGGACATTCCTGCCGGTCGGCGCCGCGCCTGAGAACGTCCTGTTACGCCAAGACCGGCCATTCGTGGATTGCTAAGCCCTTCTTTCTAAGTCGGGGCTGTTGGAGCTTGGAGACTTTCCGGATTTGTGCCCGAAGCGAAAGCCGCCTCTCGTTCATCCGAGCTGCGCGGAGCCTTCGAAAGACAGCTCAGTCGACATTTGCGAAAGTCTGGCATTGGCGACAATACCCGGATAGCCACCATAGTACCGGTCATGATTTTCTCCGGCTGACGCACGATATGCGCCTTTCCAATGGTCAACGTGTGGCCGACACCTGCGGCATGGGGCGATATGAAATTCCACTGCGGGCGAACTGCAGGTTCTCGCAATATCGTGCCGCCAAATTGCGGTGCACAAATCGGTCGTTGCAAACGAATAATGGGTCAAGCTAGATTCTTGCAAAACGATAGTAGGATAATGTGAGCGTTCCGACGGCGCGCTTTGCACAAATTTAGCGCTGCAATGCGTCAGATTGATGTTCGAGGGGGAGAGTATGCGAATTAAGTTCGTGGAGATTTCTAATTTTCGAAAATTGAGATCCACCCATCTCGATCTTGATAAGAAGACCACCATCCTCGTCGGTGCAAATAACAGCGGCAAGACATCTGCAATGGTCGCTTTGCGCACGTTCCTCGTCACGCCAAATCGGCTCGCGCTGCGAGATATCACGATCGCAAATTGGACAAAAATTGATATTCTGGGCGACGAGTGGGAAGCCGAGGCAGAGCCCACGGTCGAGTTGGACGCGTTGCTGCCGTCGCTCGACGTCTGGCTCGACGTGCCGCTAGGCGAGATCCAGCACGTAGTACATATTCTCCCGAAACTGGACTGGTCGGGGGGGCTGCTTGGAGTCCGTCTGCGATATCAGATCAAGGATATCGGGAAGCTCAGGGCGGAATATGTCGTGGAGCGCGCGGCGTCGGCCAACGCTGCGACAACAGGCCCCGCGGGCGAACAAATAAAGCTTGCAGTTTGGCCGCTTTGCCTGACCGAGTTCCTCGAGCGCAGGTTACGGGCGCATCTCGAACTGGCAGCGTTCCCGCTCGACCCACAGGCAGTGACTCTGCCAGGAAAATGCGGATTGGCTGTTCCGCAAGATTTGCCTGCGAGCGCGCTTCGGTTCGATCACCAACCATTCAAAAACCTGATAAAGATTGATGAAATAGCCGCGCAACGTGACTTTGCGGATGCCGGCGACCGCGAGGGAGCGGATGACAAGGCCGAAGCCGGTGTCCGTCGCTTCAAACGCCGCCTCTCCGATCAACTGCGCTCATACTATGATCGGCATCTGGATCCCTCGAAGACGCCGACCGACAAGGATTACGAAGCGCTGGGGGCGATTCAGGCTGCCGAACGCAGTTTCGACTCCAGGCTGGAATCTGGATTTTCTGCGGCCTTCGAGGAACTCGAGGATCTCGGCTATCCCGGGATGAGCAATCCGACGCTCAAAATCTCGACGTTATTGCGCGCAACCGACGGCCTCAAGCACGGCTCTTCAGTGCAATACCAGGTCGCAGACCCATCCGGAGACGGCACCAAAACGCTGAAGCTTCCCGAGGACTATTCTGGCCTTGGCTATCAAAATCTCATCGCCATGGTGTTCATGCTAATGGGTTTCCGAGATGAGTGGATGCGCGTTGAGAAGGCGGGTATTCTCGAGGGCGCGGATGTGTCCCACGAAATCCAGCCACTGCATCTGGTTCTCGTCGAAGAGCCCGAGGCCCACCTTCACGCGCAGGTCCAACAGGTTTTTATCAACAAGGCCTACAATCTGCTTCGCAAGCATAGCGATCTCGGCATCAAGGATACCTATTGCACCCAGTTGCTGGTCAGCACGCATTCCAGTCATGTTGCGCATGAGGCGGACTTTGCGAATCTGCGCTATTTTCGGCGCAGACCGGCAGAATCCAAGGGCGAAACACCAACCACGACGGTCGCTAACCTCTCCCATGTGTTCGGAGAGGGCGACGAAACCAAACGCTTTGTGAAGCGCTATCTGAAGGCAACGCATTGCGATCTCTTCTTCGCGGATGGTGTTATCTTTGTAGAAGGCCAAGCCGAGCGGATCCTCGTGCCGCACTTCATCCGCCATCACTTCCCCGAACTCTCGCGACGATATGTGACGTTGCTCGAACTGGGCGGGAGCCATGTACACAGCTTCCGTGATCTAATCGATGTGCTGGGTATTGCCACGCTGATCATTAGCGACCTCGACGCGACGACGTCCGTCAAGATCACCGACAAGAATGGCGTTGAGACGACACGGTGGAAGTCGGCTCGCCCCGAACTGGGCAAAGGCCAACAAACCGCGAACTCGGTTCTGAAGGAATGGCATCCGGGCGCGAAGCTGATCGACGAACTTGCGGCACTGCCGGCAACGGATCATGCGACGTCGGGCGACGGCTACGACTTGTACGTTGCGTACCAGAAACCGATCAACGTCGCGCCAGTCGATGCAGCGCCAACGACAGTGATCCCTCGGACGTTCGAGGACGCATTGGTGATGACGAACACCGCAGCGATGGCAGACCTCGAAGGATCGAGCACATCGGCTAAGGTCAAGGCGATTGTCGGTGACGAGCTGTCAGGCTCGGATCTGGCCGACGAACTTTTCGAGTTATTGAAAACGGCTGAGAAAGCTGCATTCGCACTCGACTGCTTGATGTTAACCGACCCGAAGGCGCTCAAACCGCCAACCTACATTGCGGATGGCTTGAAATGGTTCGAGACAGCGGTCGGCAAAGAAATTGCGGAAAGCGAGCTCACGGCGGGGCCGGCCAATGATTGACGTTGAGACCGCGCCTGCGAATTTCGACGACCATGTCGATGCGACAATCGAGGCCTGCCTCGACCCTGCAAACCCGCAGAGCTTCTTCCTCTACGCGGGCGCAGGCTCGGGTAAGACGCGTTCCTTGAAAAATGCACTCGACGCGTTCCGGGCGAACCATGGGGCCGGTTTCCGGCGCGTGGGGAAGAAGATCGCGGTCATCACTTACACCAATGCTGCAGCTGACGAGATTGCCGAACGTGTCGGCGAGGACGCTCTCTTCCCAATTTCGACGATACACAGCTTTTGCTGGAAGCACATCCAAACCTTCCATACCGATATCCAGGCATGGCTCCTAGCAAAGTTACCAGAAGACCTCGCCGACCTCCACGAGAAGCAGGCAAAGGGCCGGGCCGGAACGAAGGCCGCGCAGGACCGCGAGCGCGCAATAGCGTCGACGATGAAGCGGCTGGAGTGGCTGAGCGTCCCGCGGCGCTTCACTTACAACCCCAATGGCGACAATTTCGGCACTGACTCCCTGTCGCATTCAGAAGTGCTAAAGATTACGGCGGCCTTCATCGAAACCAAGCCTTCGATGCAGGCGGTGCTAGTCAATAAATATCCGTTCCTGCTGATTGACGAGAGCCAGGATACTAACAAGGGACTGCTCGAGGCATTTTTCACGCTCGCCGCGGCCAATGTTGGCAAGTTCGCGATAGGACTGTTCGGCGACACGATGCAGCGGATCTTTCTCGACGGCCATCCCGAACTCGAACGTTTGGTACCCGAGGAATGGGCCCGGCCCGCCAAGCGGCTCAATCACCGCTCGCCGCAGCGAGTGATCGCACTTGGCAACGTGCTGCGCTCCGCCATCGATCGCCAAACCCAGCTCGCGCGGGACGACAGTATTCCCGGTATCGTGCGCCTTTTCATCGCCGCGAGCGATCTGGCGGACAAACCAGCCTTCGAGCATTCCGTTCGCGCAAAAATGGCCGAACTTTGCGCTGATCCGCAATGGGAAGACGAGCCCGCGGTGAAAGCACTGATGCTCGAGCATCACATGGCGGCCGCGCGCGCCGGGTTTCTCGACATGTTTGAGGCACTTGATCGCGATTCCCGCCTCAGCACCGGACTTCGAACGGGAGAACTCGCCGGACTGCGCCTCTTTACGGAGCGGGTCGCGCCTCTGGTTAGCGCAGCACGCGCCGGGGACGACTTTGTGCTGATGGCGCATTTGCGCGCCACATCGCCATTACTTAAGCGCTCCGCGATCAACGCCACGCCGACGCCGGACGATCCGTTGCTTCCCATTCGATCAGGTGTCGAGGCGCTTTTGGGCTTGGATCTGGACGGCGACGCCACGTTTTTTGACGTGTTTCAATGCGTGGCTGAGCACCAACTTTTCGAGATCCCGACGGCGCTACGAGCGTTCGTTGTCACCTCACAACCGTCACTGCCGAGCGGTTCCGATGTTTTTGATACGACCGACGACGAACAGCAGCCGACGGAAGATGAAGAGGCTGCCGAGGCGTCACCGGCCAGCCTAGAGGCTTGGCGGGCGTTCTTGGAAACGCCGTATCGCCAGACCGTCGCCTATGCTGAGTATATTGGAGATCGCGGCCGCTACGGAACACATCAAGGGGTCAAAGGCCTGGAATTTGACAGAGTGCTGGCAGTTCTCGACGACAGCGACGCGCGTGGCTTTCTCTTTTCCTATGAGAAACTTCTCGAGGCGAAACCGCTGTCGGATACTGATCGCAGGCATTCGGCCGAGTTAACGGATGGTGGGATCAATCGTACTTTGCGCTTATTGTACGTGACATGCACCCGCGCGCGAAAAAGCCTCGCATTGATAGCTTATACGGAAAACCCCGACGCTGTGGCGGCCTCAGTCGTAAATAGTAAGTGGTTCACACCAGACGAGATTGTGCGCCGCTGAAATCGTGGACGACACAAATGGATATCTGCGACCCTATTGACCGCACCATCCGGGGAACGACATTGGTGACCAACCGCCCGCCGGCGACGCAGGTCGAGCAGGCCTAGCCGGGCGGGCGGGTCGAGCTGGTCTCGCTGGTCGCGCTGCACGGGCAGCACGAGCAGGTCGGGCAGGCCGTGCAGATGCCCCGACCCCATCACCAGGGTGCCACCCAATTGGACGCCCCGCCTGGTCTAGGAGAGTCGACCCTCGAAGCGGACCGAGCCAGTTTCCGGTTTGAGCTGACCACAAATGGCCCCCAGAAACGTAAGCAAGCCAGTTCATGTCTGTGTCAAATAAGTGGCGCGCACTGTTATCCAACCATGAAATCAAGTTGCAATCGCGGTCAAAGATACTGATCATCGCCCCTCCAAATTCTCACCCAAAATAGCGACAGGCGCTCTGAACGCCAGTACGTTCAACACGTTCTCAACAGCATTGGAGTCACCATGCTGCCGTGAGCCTGATTCTTGGGCTAGTGGCTGCAGGCTTGAGATTTAGCGACCATCTGGCGATCAGAAGACTGAGTCCCGTTCTTTTTCAGGCTACGAATGCCACTCCACCTCGGCTCTCAACGAACGACCGGGATTGGCCTCGCCATAGGGTCACCTCAACGGCGGCTAAGTCGGCGGGTCCCACCGGACGGCCTGCCACAACCCGAATGACTGCTCTTGTAAGAATGCGCCGTTCGCGACGCCGGCAGCGAACGTCGCAATCTGGTCGGGACCCGCCTTCAACTCACGTCAGCCGGAACGCCCCAGATCGACGGGGTTTGGGACGAGGAGCTCATTGAAGGTGGGCCCCATAGAACGTCCGCTGCCGACAAAACCAGAATCTCACAGATAGATTCCTGTAAACAGCAAACCTGCATTTTTGGTAGATTCCGTCGGCAAGTTATTTAGCGCTCGCCAAGATCAACGCCGTAATCTGCGGCCAAAGGAGAGGCGCATCATCTTGCGAGGAAGCCGGATCGCGTGCAACAGGGCTGCTGTTCAATGGGGGGAGGTCGGGTTTGGGACTACCACGTGTCCGGTTACTGCAGATCGGCGATCTGCACCTGCCGTCCGCGGCCCGGACTGAGCGGACCGTCGACCAAAAGGATCGGACCTTCTCCGTCGAACTGCGCAACGTAATCTCTCGCCAACCGATCAAGACCGTATTCAAGCGCATTTATCGAATGTGCGAAGCCGGTGAGGTGGATGGTGTCCTTCTGATGGGCGACATGACCGACTTCGGAAAGCTCGATGGCTACAAGGCTGGCGTCGCTTATGTAGCCAATGCGCTTCAGCTCGGCACCGGGCGGCGAAACGCTTCGACCTACTGTGGCATCGTGCCCGGCAACCACGACATCGATCGCAACCTTGCCAAGCAGCCGAGCATGACAGCGAAGTTCAGCCCGCTTAACGCCGCCCTCAGCGCGGCCGGACTTGGGCAGATCCCTGTAGACAAATCAATTGTTGGCCATGTTGGCTCGACAGATGCTGGATGCGCGCTCGTTCTGATGAACAGCTGCTGGGGCTGCGGTGCTGTCGAGTATATCCCGGCAGAGTTTCGCGACAGCGTGGGACCAGCGATTGAAGCTGCGATTGCCAAGGGCGACCCCAAGGTTCTGAGCGCCTATTATGATCGGCAGTTCGACACACCCGCGTTCTCGGACGCAAGCATTTCCGAACTGGTTGAATTCGCCGGCGCGCTGCCGCGTGAGCAGCAACTTGTCGTTGTCGCACACCATAATCTCCTGCCGCAGCGCCTGACCCGGCTTGCGCCCTATACCGAGCTCGTCAACTCGGGGGCGGTCAGATCCTCGCTTATGGAAGCCAAGCGTCCGATCCTCTATCTCCACGGGCATATCCACACAGATCCGGTGGAGGTCCTATCTGTGCCCGGCGGCGATGCCTTGGTTTGCATCTCCGCGCCTGCAGCCGAAACCGGCTTCAATGTCGTTGAGGTTGTCTTCACCCGTTCGGGTAATCCGCTCGTTGGGCACGTGATTCCCTGGAAATTCGATCAATCCGCCGTTCTCCGGGAAGGTGAGCGATTTACGGTGCCGCTGATCGGAAAGCGCCGCAGGTCTCTCGATGGGGGGCTAGCGAAGGTCTACGCCTACCTTCTTGGAATGCGGCAATGCTACTGGTCAGACTTGCTACGAGAATGTGGGCAGCATTTCCAGTCGGACGTCGACGAGCAATTGCAGGAGTGTGTTGAGCTTCTCATGGCGGACCAATCAATCGCGGTGGAAAATTACGAGGCAAAGCCCGACAGCTGGATATTGGAAGCTCGGATATGACCAGCGGCTCGATCAATCCATTTCGCCCGACGAGGTGGGAACACCATACCGATGGCCGACCACTGATCTGGTTCACGGAGGAGGCAGAGGAGCTGTCGGCCGACAAGTCGACCTATATTCACGGTACCCGCGGGACCGGCAAGACAACGCTTCTCAAGGGAATCTGCTGGGAAGACCTCTGCTACAACGAATCGCTGCGAATGCAGCGCAGGCTGGCCGACTTCAAGAACATTGGCATCTATATCCGCTTTCCGGACCACATCTCCGCGTCCATGTCGTTCACCGACTGGGCTGCACTTTTCCCAAAGGTGCAAAATCCAGAGTATGAATTTTATTCCTTCTTCTCGGCGGCAGTCGAGGCAATCTGCATCGAGCGAGTCGCAGACGCGACCCATAATCTGCGTGAGATGGGCGAGATCGAGATCGCGGCAACACAAGAGTTGCAGCTCGTCTCGGATTTCGTAGCCGAGTTCCCGGCTATCGCCAGCTTCGGGCCCCGCCCGCCAATTACCTTCCTCGACCTAGCTCGATGTCTGCGGTTGATGGTCAGCGCGATGAACCGCGCCTGTGGTCGTGGGACCGTGGGGGAACTTGTTGGAGAACTTCCGGATCGCGAGCCATACCGGATGCTCTCCTACTTCGCCGAGCGGGTGAGCGCGGCAATTCGGCTCAAGACAAGTGTCGGGTTGCAGGTCGTCGGGTTCAAATTCTGCCTCGATGATTGCGAGGTCCTGAGTCCCTTGCAACGCAAGAGCCTCAATAGCCTCGTTCGACTCAGCCGCGCGCCATGCTCCTGGGTCGTCAGCTCTGTCGGTGGAGGTCGCGACGACAGCGAGACCTTCATAGAATCGCAGCCGCTTACGGATGCAGACCGCCGCGTCATCTCGCTTGACGGGCGCAACGAGAGTGCGTTCCGGCAGCTTTGCCAATCCGTAGTTAGCCTGCGGCTGATCTTCTCACTTTCGCAGGCCGCACGTCCGGTGCTTGGCCAAGCCGAAATCACTTCCTTCTTCGACCTCCAGCAGCGCCTCGGCCGGTGGGACGTGAATGATATGATGGGGGCGCTCGTTAGCCGGTCAGCGCGGCCAGCCACGGTGCTCCTTCAGAGGGGCGCCGAGCGGCTCCTCGCGCTGTTGAGGGAACAAAAGAAAAAAATTCCTCCGCGGTATGACACCGAGGGAGGCCGGCTGCCTTATTACGAAGCCTACATTCTGATGTTGTGGAGGGGACGCGAAGAAGCGTTCAAAACAACCTTGGAAGCTGGTGACATCGAGAAGCTGGCTAACTTCGTTGACAGCTTCGGCCATCCTGCGTTCGAAGCCTGGTTACGTCGCAAGCAACGAGGCGCCTTTCTGCACTTTGCCACAACCCTTGGCGTTCGGCGGCTTCCACTTGCCGGCGCAAACATCGTCGTCTCGCTGGCCGACGGCTCCATCCGTGATTTCCTCGAGATCATGGGTGAGATCTACGAAGCTTACGTCACTGCCCATAAATGGGATCCGAAGGAGCCGACAAACCTGAGCCGATTTGCGACTAGCCGCACTCCGATCGCCAACTCGATTCAAACGAATGGTATTTACTCTGCGAGTGAAACATATTTCGAAGGTGTGAGCAGGCGATCGGAGATCGATACCGACGTCATATCCCGCCTGCTGGCGGGCCTTGGCGAGTACACTTCGCTGCTCCAGACTAGTTCGAACGATCCGAGGACGCTCAGTACCACCGAGCGCGGTGTCTTTTTCGTAGACTACATTTCCCTGATGGGCGCCGACGGCCTTCCAAACAGTGCAAAATTCGTCAATGCCGCCATCCGTCAGGCAGAGCTCGCCGGCTATTTGCGTCCTGTCGAGATCCGGCGGCACCAGGCACGAAACATCGATGGGCAGTTTCGTTCGGTAGCTTTCCGGCTCCATAGGCGGTTCTCGCCCAAGTTCCGATTCTCGTTCCGCGGCGCCTATGAAGCCGTGGCACTAGACCCAAACGATCTAGCTATCTTGTGCCTTGGGGGTGCTACTGTAACTACCAGGGATTGGGCCGAAAATCTGGTTGCGAAGGTACCTGCATCGAGCACGCAGCTTGATCTACTGAACATCATGGATCCGGATCATGGCTGATGAACTCGCCGTTGGCGACTTCGTGGTCCGTCAGCGAAAGCTGAAGCAGAACGAGACTTTGGGGCGGTCGTATGACCTAGTCATTGCCGGCCTCAGTTGGGAGTCGCGTGGTTCGACCGCCCTCGCTAGCCTGAAGGGCCTCAGTGCGCCGCTGACGTTGTTCAAATTCATGTCGCGCTCGGAAGACGTAGAGGCGGCGAAGATGGCACAGCTGCAGGTGTTTCGTAGGATGCGGGCGGAGCTTGTCGTGAACGAGCTTGGAACCTCAACCGATGCCGAGAAGAATTTCGCGAACATAAAGGCCTGGCTGCAAGATCTCTACGCCAAGGCTGGGCGGCCTTTGTCGATCCTCCTCGACATTACCTGCATCCCGAAGACATACGTCCTCTATCTGATCGGGCTCGGTTTCTCGGATGAACTAATCGCCCGCATGGATTGCGTGTACACACCAGGCAAATACGACCTCGTCTCGGGCGGCTTGGGCGCGCCCCCGGCGCTCACAGGCCCCCGCTCGCTTCTCTCGGAAGGCGAATGGCACTCTCGGCAAATCCCTTATCTGGAAGCAAGCGAGTATATCGCGAACGATGCCGACCTTCTCGTCACGCTCGGTGGCGAACTCGGACTGTCTTTACCTTTCATCGAGCGATTCGAGCCTCGAAGGCTCAGCTTGATCTGCATTGAGGAAACTTCGCCCAATCGTGATGCCCCCATGCTCGGAAGCGAGCGCATGGCGTATGAGGAATTGCTTAGTGAACCGAATGCAATGCAGGTGGACATCAAGCTTTGTGATGCAGTCGGCGTCGCTCGCCATGCCGTCACTTTCATGGGATCGTCCACGGCTCGCGGGACAACGATGATGGCGATCGGTTCCAAGCCGCACGCAATCGGCATCGCACTTACAGCGCTTGCAAACCCACGAGTGGAGGTGGTGTGCCGCACACCAGCGTCCTATCGTGCTGTTGACGTCCAGCCCTCGGGAGACCCCATGTTTTACGAGATCGAGGACAGGTTCGACCCTGTGACCTATCTGGCATCAAGCTGATGTTCTATGGCTGTCGCTGTTCATGAACTGCCCAACGAGACTGCTTGAGAATGGGCAGAGAGCGACAAATGACCAACTGGGTCGCGAACAGGCAGGGGGGCGACCAGATTCCAGAAACAGAAAGCGCGCGCGAAGCGCAGCTCGACTCGAAATGTTTCGACCGCTCAAGGGGCCGGCGTGGATCGGAAACGCAATGCTACGTCGGACCGAAGAAGCTTGTTAGGTGGACTGGCAAGGAATGACGAGATCCCGAGACGAACTGTTAGGTGAACTCCCTTCACGGATTCTCGGCTTGGCGCGAGCGTCACTGATGCAGGCCAACATGCATGCCGGTTTCATGGACCCAGGCAATGAGCATTGGCCGCTGATGTCGGTCCTCAATGCAGCCCATGCGGGCGAACTTTTCATCAAGGCGATCATCGCCACGGAACATCCATTGCTAATATTCAAGGACGTTCCAGGCCTCGATGACAGCGGCTCTGCTGATCTGGATTTCCCGACACTACTGAAGCGGGGGCGGACCCATGACTTTGACAAGTTGCCTCAGGTGCTGTGGGCTACTACCGGGATCCGCATTCCTCACCCAGACTGCTATGAGCGGATGCGGAAGTATCGGAATGCAGTGCAGCACTTCTGCCCGCCGGAAGATGATGACCCGTCGGATCTCGCGCTAGAATTCATCTATAATATCATCGATCCACTGATCCGCGATTGTTTCGGTATTTTTGCTATTGAGCAACACGAAGATCATCTAGTCGGGTATGACTATCTGGTCGGCACGCTCCTAAGATGCGGCATTCGCTTTTCCCTGCCCGACGACTTTAACCTCAGCGAGATTGACGCGAGGAGGGAGATCGCTGCGGCCGACGACGGATACAAGGCTTGGTTCCGATGCGAGCTCGCAAGGATTGGAAAGGAAGGCATCCTCTTACCTTAGGTGCAGGACCGATTGATGTGAACGTCGCGATCTGATTTTGGCTCCGCAAGTAGACCGAGATGAGCATCCTGTGCCGGCTGATGGGTAAGCAAATCGAGCGCTTGCGGTCCAGCAGGGGCAGGACACCACACGATTCAAGGACTGAAGCAATGCGTTGCCTATTCTGCAAGCTCCCTTCGGACGCGGCGACGAGCGTGGAGCACGTTATTCCACAGTCTCTGGGCAACAGTCAGGTCATCCTGCCGCGGGGTATGATCTGTGATCCTTGCAACAACTACATCGCCCGCAAAATCGAACAGCCGCTTCTCGCCCATGAGTCGTTCCGTAACCTGCGGGCCTGGTATCGCATCCCCAATAAGCGAGGTCGGCACCCCAGCCTTTACGGGGTCATCCCGGGTATCGATGTCGGGGTGAACTTCCGGATCAGCCAGGACGGACCAGAGCTCCAGCTCGAACGGATTGGCGACGCAGAGGCCGTTCAGGCCCATCTCCGAGGCGCGCGTGAGGACGGTCTTACGGCCGTCGTCTTCCCGCGCGAAATGCGACCGCCGGAGCGTGAAATGTCTCGGCTCCTAGGCAAGATTGCGCTTGAGGTATTCGCCTTGCGTCTGTTGGCGGTCCCGGCAGAGATAGAACGCCTGATCGATGACCCCCACTGGGACCGCATCCGTCGATGGGTGCGCGTTGGCGATAACACCGATCACTGGCCTTTCCATATGCGGAAGATCTATCCCGAAGAGACCCTGATGGCTCACCCCGCATCGGGGGACTGGGTTCAGGCCGGCTACATCATCGATTTGCTGCTGACCCGCCGGCGCGAACACTACATCGTATGGATCTTCTATGGCTATGAGTTCGCACTAAACCTCGGCGGTCCGTCCATCAAAGGCTATGAGGAATGGCTTGAGGAGCATTCGGGCCTCAGCCCGCTGATTGAGCGGCTGGGGTTGAGGTTCGATGCGGACCTGATCCGACTTATAGGGCAGCCTTCTTTGCAAGCCGGCATCGAGTTCGATCTGGCTCAGGGCGTCGAAGGCATGTGGCATGAGTGAGGGCTTCGTGGGGGCGGATCAAATGATCTTCAGGAACACCGGCATCATCATGCCTATCTGGCAGGTTCGCCGCGTCGATCCCGGTTTTCTCTATGTGATCGAAGACAAGGCGCGGTTCAAAATTGGAAAGACCCGATCGACGAAGGAGCGCCTCAAAGCTGCGAAGACGTGGCTGCCCGACATGAAGCTGATCGGCTTCAAACCTTTCTGGAACATGTCGCACAACGAACGGTTGCTACACACAGGTCTCTCCCGTTTCTGGTACGCGGGCGAATGGTTCAGCTTCGAAGGCGAAGACGAAATGCGAGAGTGGTTCGTGGACAATTTTTCTGCGTTTAGCGATGAAGATCCCGACATGAACTCGGTCAACTTCGTCTACTGGTGTCATGATGGCATGCTCGAATTCCAGATCGAGAGGGACCGCCAGAAGCTAAGCCTGCCAAAATTCCAGCGGCAGGAATCCGACGTTCAAAAGAAGGTCGACTAATCTCGCCGACTACGTCGGACAAGCTATCCCAGATCGACGTCAGGTGCTCAGGCGATGGTGCGAGGTTTGAACCGCCCCGGAAGGCACCGCTCGGTTCCGTCCATCACTCCGGACTCCACATGCCTAAGATCGAGGATCACAAGGCCAATTTTGTTTCATTCTCCATCGGCTCTGAACAACCTGCATTCCAATCGGAATTTACATCGTTCCGAACCACGGTAATATCTTGTCAGCCGAAACTCCTATCACACCCGGGGTTTAAGGCTTTGTGTCGTTGGGCCTGTTTCCAAAAAGGCAACCGAATACCATTCACTTATCGAGGCCGCGACTTCGAGTGCGGTCGGGGTCAACGACAACGTATTCGTCCGTACGGTCAATAGTCGTTGCAGCGGCTAGGATATTCAGCGTGCGTGGGTCTCTCGCACCTTTGTACCAACGGTCCAGCGCGGCCGAGAATAACCGCTGCTCCGGATCCGCCTCGGCAAACAATGTCAGCGATGATCGCACCTTCACGGCGTCGAGCGCGCCAAACACCGCCTCCGGGTCAGACATCGGCAAATCCTGCAGTGCAGTGACGCATTCCTGGAGACGCCTGCCGAGCACAGGATGAGCGAGGTACGCTTGGGCCTCTCCCAGCGAGCGAATGGAGAAGCGTTGCGCCATTCCACTTCGACCTAACCCGCCCACTTGCGGGAAAATGTACCAGATCCAATGAGTCTGCTTTCGACCCTTTCTGATTTCACTGAGAGCTGCCAAGTAGGTATCGCGCTGCGCATCGACAAAGCGCTCAAGACCGTAGTTCACTATTTTCTGCCCGTCCAACATCACCCGATCGCATCACGACGCCTTGTACCGGTCGCACGCTGATACTGCCAAAAATGCCGGTGCTCCATGCCCAGCATAAACATCCGCCTTGAGCCAGGCCTCCTCCGCATCGCGCTCGACTTCGGGAATATCCCGTGACCAGAAACGTAGAACCGGATTCCAGCGGTATCCGCGCGCCTTCAGACGGTTCTTGCTGTCGAACGGGGCATCAACAGCATTGACCGTGAAGCTCGGCCTTTCGGACGCCACCATCAGGTGTGACATGACGGTACGCCCGTCGGGCAAGTCGTGCGCGAGCAGATAGATGAGCGCGAGAATATCGGCCTCGGCCCTGTGGCCCTCGTAGAACCAACCGCACTGCGACACGAGATGAGCAAGAGCCCGGCCGTCGAACCCGAGGTCCAGCCAGTCTGGCTCTGCCAGTGAACAGGCCCATGCCTTGCCCGCAACGCCAGGCAGGCGCTTGTCGACAAACGGACGATCAAATCCGGCATTGTGGGCAACGATGAGGTCTGCCGATGCGAGAATCTCCAGCGCCATCTCGTCATCAATGACCTGTCCCTTGAGCATGTCGTCCGTCAGCCCGGTCAGTCGGGTGATGACAGGATCCAGTGCACGCTCGGGATCTTCGCGCCAGATGCGAGGTTGCCCCACCTCTACAATGCGCCCCGCCAAATCGTAGCGGAAGCGCTGAACGGCCAACTCGATGATCCTGTCGGTTGAGCAATCGAGACCTGTGGTTTCGACATCGATCGCCACACCGACGCGATATTCGGCACCGGGGATCGGCGCATGAAAACCGGTAACGGGCCTCAGCTTGCGCAGGACACGGTAATCCCCATTGGATTTCAGGAACCGCGCGGCGCGCTCGAAGGTGTCATGATCGGTGGAGGACATGGGCTTGCTCGATCGTTGAAAAGGGCGCCGGCAGCAGCTGCCAGCATCAGACAAAGGTTCGGCCAGGGACGGTCGAAGCCGCGCGCAATGTTGTGGGCAGGAAACTAGCCAAGAATCGGCGCAACCCGAGGGCGCGTCAGGCGGCCTTCTCCAGATCCTCGATACGAGCTTCGCACGCCGCCCGGACAGCGTCCTGCAGGACCGCGACACGGATGGCGATCCAGGAAAGTTCGTCATTCGTGATGTGATACGAAGAGGAATATCGCGCCTTGATGTAAGCATCGCGTAGCAGCGAATAGCAGCGCCGCTCAGCGCGCGTGGTACGTGGCCAGACTGCTTTCAGGCCCGGCTCCAACTCCTCTGCCAAGTCTCGTAGGCGATTGAGATTGTGAGATTTTGGTGACCACAAGGTACGTACGAGAAAAAGGCAGTGATAGAACCGCTCAACGGCCTGGTGAAAGTCAAAGGCAGCTTCTTTGAGGTAGCCTTTGGCCAAATCCTCCGTCGCAATCTCCAAACGGCGCCGCGCACTCTCGTACCATTCGTCGAAATACTCCTGCGTCTCGCGCAGAGCTTCTTCCCTAGACAGCGGTAGCGGTTCGACGAACGCGTGGCCTGGTTCCTCGAAGAGGACGATACCGTCCTTGAGGATGTCCATGAAGAAGTAGCGGCCAAGCCGAAGCTTGCCGTTCACATCGTCGAGCGCGTGGTAGATCAGGCTCACCGGGGTCCGCAGGACCGTACCGACGGTCAGATCGGACAACAGCCGGCTTTCGGTCTTGTCCCAGAATTCGGCGACGTCGGTCAGCTCCTCGCGGTCCACGACGACGAGCAAATCGTAGTCCGAGAAGTAGCGCCCGACCGGATCCTCGACCCAGTCGCCGCGGGCATAGCTGCCGAACAGGATGATCTTGAGGAGCTTGCCCCCACGAAAGCGCGCCTGCGTGCGGCGCGCGGTGGCGGCCTCGAAGCCGGAACGAATGACCTCGACCACGTAGGCCAGTTCCCTGGTCTTGGTTTCGGGCAAGTGGTCAATGGTCGAGCGCATGAGGGCCAGACTCGCCGGTTTGCACGCTTCTGCCAAGTGAAAATGCGCGAGAGGGACGACTGGGGGGCGCGTTGCACAACTGCCGCAGGGCAATCAAATCCTCGCCAAATCAGCAACATCTTGCATTGCAGCATAATCGAGGTGTGTTAGAAATAATCCAGCAACAATTGGGCGATTTCGGAGGCCTGGGAACCGCAGGGGCCGTCCAGCAGACACGGAAAGGACGATCGTCAGGAACCACGGCAGTTGAAGATGCTCCTGTGCGATCGTGGCTATGCCAGGCGTCCATGCAGGTCTCGGCTAAAACGCTACTCGATCTTGTTGAAGGTGTGGGAAGCCGCGACGAACTCGGCGGCGTCATGAGCGAGGTGTGCAGAGTTCTGGGGTTCCAGTATTTTGCCCTGACCCACCATGTCGACCTTTTGAAGGCCGGCAATGGCGCCATCAGGTTGCACAATTATCCCGAGCGCTGGGCCGAGCACTATGACAGCCAGACCTTGTCCCTCTCGGACCCGGTCCATCGCGCGAGCCAGGTAACCGCCTTTGGCTTTCAGTGGTCCAGGATGCGCGCCCTCATACCGCTCAATCGGGCGGATCTCGCTATTCTCGAGGCGGGGCGCAACCAGGGCTTCCACGACGGTTATACAATTCCCGTCAACGTCCCCGGCGAAGCCTGCGGTTCGTGCACATTCGTCAATTCGCTTGGACAAGTAGCGATGAGCGATGTTTTGCCGCTCGCCCAGGTCCTCGGCACCAAGGCGTTCGAGGTCGCGCGACAATTGTGGCTGCCCCGCGGCTTTTCAGGGGACGTCCAGCGCCCGACACTGACCGATCGCCAGCGCGACTGTGTGCTGTGGGCGGCCCGCGGCAAGACCGACTGGGAGATCTCCAAAATCCTCGGCATTTCCGAAGAAACGGTCGCGCGCCACATTCGCCTCGCCTGTGATCGCTATGGCGTCACCAAACGCGTTGCGCTCGCCTTCTGTGCCGTGAGCGAGCGAATCATCACGATCCACGACGTCGGTCCGTGGGTCTATACCCCTTTCCCGGCATAGCCGGAGCACCCCGTCTGGCGTGATCGTGCACCTGACCACAGCGGTCCAGGAGCACCCACATGCTGAACATCCTCACGCCCGGCAGCGAGCCGGACGCAACAGTAATGCGCGCCATGTTTGCGGCCCGCAAATCGGTTTTCGTCGATCTGCTCAAATGGGACGTGCCGGTCCTCGACGGACAATACGAGATCGACCAGTTCGACAACGTCCACGCCCGTTACCTCGTGCTGACGGACCCCGACGGCAATCACCTCGCTTCAGCGCGCCTGCTTCCGACCACGAGAGAGGGCATTCTGTCCGGCCTGTTCCGCAAACTGTGCGATGGCCCGGTTCCCTCGGCTCCAGACATCCTGGAGATCACGCGGTTCTGCCTCGACCGGCGCCTGCGCGCTGCAGAGCGACGCCAGGCGCGCGATGCGCTGGTGCTGGCGCTCGTCGACTACGCGCTGGCCAACGGCATTACGCAGTACTGCGCCGTCGCGGAGCTGGGATGGCTGCGCCAGATCGTGGATTTCGGATGGGACTGCCGCCCGCTCGGACCACTTGGCCAGATGAAGGGTGAGCGGCTCGCCGCGGTGCGCATCCTGATCGATGCAGACACACCTGCTCGCCTTTTCGCCGGTGGAATCCGCGCGACCGGACTTCCGAGCATTCCTGCCAGCCTTGCTGCGTAAAGGAGCGACACACCATGAATGCTCTCATTTCCGCGATCGCCACGGCTCAGGTCGAGCGTCATGTCCACGAGTTGACGACGCGCGGCTTCACGATCGTCCGCGGCGCGCTTTCACCCCCGGTGGTTCACGCGCTGGACAAGGATCTGGAACAACCGTTCGCCAACACGCCGTTCGGCATAGGCGCGTTCTACGGCGGCACAACCAAACGGTTCGGGCGACTTCTGATCCGTTCGGCGCATGCCCGCGCCCTCGTCTGTCATCGGCTGATCCTGTCGATCGTCGAGCAGGTACTCTCACCCTGGTGCGACCGCATCCAGCTCAACACCACGCAGGCGATCGCAGTGCATCCGGGCGCGCCGGCGCAGTTCCCGCATCGCGACCAGGACATGTGGCGCGGACCTGTCGGCGAGATCGAATACCTCGTCAACGTGATGTGGCCACTCACACCCTTCACGGCAGAGAATGGGGCTACCCGGCTCTGGTCTGGCAGCCACGGGGCCCGGGCGCTTGAAGCCGGAGCCGACGGCCCGGAGACGATCGGCGAAATGGCGCCGGGCGCAGCCTTGCTGTTCCTGGGCTCCACACTCCATGGTGCAGGCGCCAACCGCAGCAACTTGGTGCGACGTGGCATCGTTATCGGCTATTCGCTCGGGTGGCTCAAGCCGTACGAGAACCAGTGGCTGGCCTATCCACCGGAGGTCGCGCGGCATTTCGACGCGGAGCTTGCCGCCCTGGTCGGATATCGCCAGCACCGGCCCAACCTCGGCAATTTCGAGGGACAATGTCCCTCGGTGCTGCTGGGCGACTACGATGGCAGTCCGCTGGGCGCGATTGATGCGCTGCGCCCCGACCAGATGGCGGCGGCCGATGCCTTTACCGCGGGCGGACGGGAGGCTGCATGAATGCCGGGCCAACTGCCGGCAGGGTATACGAGGCCTTGCGCTCGCTTATTCTCAATCATGGGTTTTGCCCGGGCGATCGTCTCGACGCGGCGCTGCTGGCCGAACAACTGTCGGCCAGCGTAACGCCGGTGCGCGATGCGCTGAACACGCTTACCGGTGAAGGCCTTGTCGAATCCCGCCGGGCGGGTGGCTTCCATCTGCCGCCGCTCGATGAGCCGGGATTGCGGGACATGTTCGCCTGGGAAGCACAGATCCTGCGCCTCGCACTGAAGGAAGCCCAGCTGATCCCGGCATCGCCAACCGCCAACCGCCAGCAACTCACTTATGCCGAGCGTGTGGCCGGTGCTGTCGGGACAGTGGCCGAAGGTTCGGGCAATAGTGAACACGCTCGCGCCCTCGCCCGGCTCGGCGCACGGCTCCATTCCGTGCGCACGCTCGAGGAAAAAGTGATCGAGAATGCGCCCGGCGAACTCGCACACATCGAACAGGCGCTGGACCAGGCTGATCGCGCCGCGCTGCGCCGGATGTGGCGGGCCTGGTATCATCGTAGGGTCGGCGCCGCAGCGAAACTGGTGCGCGCGGCCTACAGGGTACGCGGGAGCGCGTGAGGCGCCAACAATCGGCATATCACTGCGGTATAAAATTCGGATCGGGAGGCCGGCTTCGTAGCCTGAACTTTGCCGCGATCGTGCGGCGCAAGTGATGGAGTGAAAGCCATGGAACGCAAGATCGAACTGATCGAAGACGTCGAAGACCTCGGCGCCGCCAGCACCGAAACGCTCGGCGCGCCGGGCAACCAGCTCGAATTCGGGGTGATCGCCCGCCCGCTGGGCCTGGACTCCGAATAAGCCTTCGGCAGGCGCGTTTGGTCACAAGCGCGCCTGTTGCCGGGTTCAGGGATCCGCCGATGGCATCGCCGCCCCCTCCCCCCACCTTCCGGCTCGCCGACGGCATCGGCGTTGCGCGGTGCGAGGACTCCGTCATCGTTCTTGATGTACCGTGCGATCGCTACCGAAAAGTCGGCGGCGAAGCGGCGGTCGCGCTGCTGGAGATCGCCAATTCGCGCCCGATTGAACCGGACCATGCCGGGCTCGCGGCTTTGCATCGTGCCGGCTTCATCGCCGACCGATTGCAATCCGATGCGCCGTATCTGGATCCTCGAAGCATCCCGCTCCCGACTTCGAGCGTGCTTGAAGGTGGCGCGCCATTTCGGGCGGCTACCCGCCACGATCTGGGCGTCGTCTTCGACTGTGCCGCGAGCAGGCTGGATCTGCGGCGATGGCCGCTTGAGCGCGTGTTGCGCGCGCTGCGGAACGCCAGACAACGGCGTTCAACAAAAGAGATCGGTGAGCTGGCCCGCGACTTCGACATGGGACGGCGGCTGGCGCCATTCCGCCCCTGTTGCCTGCCCGATGCGCTGGCTTTCACGCGACGCGCAAGGCGGCATGGCCACGATGTGCTGCTCGTGTTCGGCGTGAAGTGCCACCCGTTCGAAGCGCATTGCTGGGCACAAATCGGCCAGGTGGTGCTGACTGACCCTCTCGAGCGCGTGCTGCGCTTCCAACCGATCCTCGCGCTATGAACCCTGAACGCTACCTGCTGGTTATGGGGGCAGAGCGGTCCCCCGCCCTGCTGTCGCGCGCCGGGGCGCAACTACCCGGATTCGGCCTTCAACGCCGGGACTTCGGCAAGGGCCTTACCTTGTTTGCAGCACCAGGCCTTGGCGTCGTGGAGCATCCGTCATTGGTGGTGATCGGACAGATGTCCGATGCCGCCCCGGTCCTGCTCGCGCAATGCGAGACACCCGATGAGCTCATAACCGAATCCTGGGGCAACTATTTAGCTCTGGGCCTTGGCACCGATGGCACGCCCCGCTGGGTAATGCGTGCGCCGCTGGGACATCTTCCCGCCTACCGCAGAAGCGCAAATGGCACCGAGATCATCGCCTCACATCCAGACCTCATTCTGGCCGTTGCGGGTGAGAAGCCCGCGCTTGCCTGGGAGTTCGTGGGGCAGCATCTCGCGTTCCAACATCTGCAGACTACCGAGACGGGCCTTGCCGGAATCGAGGAGTTGCTCGGCGGGGAAAGCCTGGAACAAGGGCCGAACGGGGCCTGGCATCGCCGCCAAGTGTGGTCGCCTTGGACCTGGACCGCGCAGAGCCGCGAGATCTGCGACCCGCTAAGGGCACGACAGGGCCTGCGCGCCAGCGTCGAGCGCGCGGTTGCAGGATTGATCCCGCGCGACGTTCTCTGCCTTCTTGAACTGTCGGGGGGAGTAGACTCTTCGATCCTCGCCGCCGCGCTCGCAGGCCACAAAGCCAACGCACGGGCCGTAACGCTCGTGACCGATGAGCGCGAGGGCGACGAACGGATCTATGCCCGCGCAGTGTCGATCGCCACGGGGCTGCCGCTCGACGAAGTAGCCGTGACCGGAGCGGTCAATCTCGCCCGCCCCGCCAGCATGCGAAGCGCGCGACCCGGCTTGCCGAGGACGCTGTCGCTCGCCGACGACCTGCTGGCCGAGAAAGCGCGCGCCGAGACCATCGGCGTCTTCGTCAGCGGTGCAGGCGGCGATTGCGTGTTCTGCTCGCCCGCCTCGGCCGCGCCTGCCGCCGACGTGTTGCGCCGGTTAGGCATCAGCCGCGCGGCGTGGTCTGCGGTCGATGCTCTGGCGCGGATCCACCACGCCAGCGTGTGGGACGTCGCGAAAATGGCCTGGCGACAGGCACGCGAGCGCACAGCGCAGTCTCAATGGCCGCGGACCACCGGCTTTCTGGCGCAAGACGCTCTACCCACCATCGCACCTGTCCATCCCTGGCTCGAGGAGCCGGCCGATGTGCTGCCCGGCAAGCGCAGCCATGTTCGCGCGATCCTCGCAGCGCTTGCCCATGTCGAGGGGTACGGGCGTCACGCGCTGGCGCCCTCGCGCTTCCCGCTGCTGAGCCAGCCCGTGGTCGAAACCGCGCTGCGCATCCCTTCGTGGCTATGGATCGAGAACGGCCGCGATCGCGCGGTCGCTCGAACCGCGTACAGCGGCTTTCTTCCTGCAAGCGTGCTCGACCGACGCACCAAGGGGGGACTCGACAGCTATGCCATTGCGATGCTGGCCCGCAATCGCACCGCGCTGCAGCCGTTCCTGCTCGAGGGACACGTGTCGCGCAGCGGGCTACTCGACCGGCAGAGGCTCGAGGCTGCACTCGCGCGGCAACCTCGTCGCGGCGATGCCGACACTTATCTGCTCTTCCCCTTGATCGACACCGAAGCCTGGGTACGCGCCTGGCTCGACGAGCCATAGCCGCGCCAGCGGACGTATTGCGCGGCCTTGGCGGGATCGGGATCCACCTCGCCGGCCAGCCAGAATCGGAACCAGTCGAGGTTGCGTTCATTGGCAGCAAGCTGGTGGCGAGGCTGCCACTTGATGTGCATTTCCTGGGGGAATGCCCAGAGTTCGGCGGGCTTGCCGGCGCGCTGCAGTCGGGACAGCAGCTCGACATTGGACCGATATTCCTGCTCGGGCACCTGCATGAGAAATGGCGCCGAGATCCGGTCCGCGTTGAACGCCGGCGATATCTGCCGCCATCCTTTGCGGTCATGATCGGGATCTCCGATCCCCCATGAACTGCGCAACACACCAGCGACATCGCGCCCGGCGACTGCATTGTACCAATAATAGGCCGGGGTCAGCATGACGTTGGCGACGGACAGAGCGCGCAATCGATGGGTATGGATCGCAAGCCAAGCCGCCACCTCACCGCCGAAGCTGACCCCGCCGACGCCCACGCGCGCAGGATCGATGGTGCCCTCGGACGTCAGCTTGTCAACGATCGTTCCGATGCCGGCTTCAGCTACCGCATAAGCCTCGGTGTTGCGGCCCCCACCGACAGAGCCAGCAAAGCGATTGATGCACATCGCCGCGATCCCATGTGCCGCGAGCGCTCTCAACGGGAATTCGTCGCCAAGCCCGCCGCGCAGATAGCCCGCGCAGGAATAGTAGGTGATGAACAAGGGCACAGGCCCGGTGTGCCCAGGCGGCATAGCAATGAACCCTGCAAAGGGTCGCCCCTTGGCATCGACCCAATTCAGCGGCGCAAAATGGGGCTCATTCGATGGCAATTCAGGATTGGGGGAAGCAAGGGTCCGCAGGGCACCGCTTTGCGGATCGACCAGTACGAGGTGCGGTGGAACATTCGCACTGGCCGCAACGCAGGCGATCACGACTTCGTGCGCCGCGCAGGGATCACCAAGATCTGCGCCCCCTTCAAGCAGACCTTCGCCAGCCACCAGTTGGCGCATGGATCCGTCGGTAAGATTCCAGACGATCAGCGAGGAATTGTTGGGTGTCTGGCGAACCTCGAGCATCACTTCATTGCGGTGCCCGATCCAGCTGATCGATCGCACCTTCGACGGATTGCACAACGCATCGGTACACCGCGCGACTTCCTTCCCATCGGGCGCGGCGAGGACAAGGCGATAGTCCTCCCCTTTGCCAAGCAGAAGGACATTGCCGCGATCATCGCCCGACTCTGCGCGAACCATAACAAATTCGCCGCCCAGCTTATCGAAGCCCTTGATCGGTTGCGCGTAGAGCTGCTGCTCTTGCCCGCTGGCATCGCGCAACATGCCGGATTGGGGATCGAGGATCTCAAGGTGTGGCGCCTGCTTGGGCAAAATACCCCCTTGCTCGAACCAAGCCCCGCGCAAACGACCTGTCGCCCAGCGCCCGTCGATCCAGTCGCCCCGATAAAGCGGTCGCTGTGGATCAACGCTCGCATCGATCAGGGTCCCCCTGTCCTTCTCTTCGTCCTCGGCGAGAGTAATGGCCGCACGTGATTGGCCGACTGCAACGGCAATCTTGTGCCCGTTCTCGAGCGCCGCCACGTCGGTGACGTTCCCGTCCTCGTGGGTCAGTTCGCGCACGTCGTTGCCATCGACCTCTGCGCGCCAGACCTGCGCTTCACCCTTCGCAAGCTTGCGGAACAGGATCGCGCGCGAATCCGAGGTCCAGATCGGCGCGCGCGCCAGCATCGTACCATTGAGCAAGGTTGGTTCACCCGCGTCAGCAAACCGCCGTGGCGGTTTGGAACCGTCTGCGGGCGCGACGAACCAGGCAATGTCATATGCGTTCCGGTCGATCGAGGCGCGCGCTTCACGCCAGACGACAAGGCGCCCATCCGGCGAAATCGACGGGCTATCGATCCGCGTCATTTCGATTTCTGCGCGAATCCCGGCCCCGGCCGCGGCATGAGCCGCAACCGGGGCCAGAACCAGCAGGGCGAGCGCAAGGGGAGCTGAAGCCTTGCGCATCACCATGCCTTTACCAGCTGGAGAGCAATAACCCGACCGGCCGCGCTCGCCTGTTCGGGATCGAAGCCCGATGCCGAATAGGGCGTGCGATTGTTGACGTAGGGCGGATCGCGGTCAAACAGGTTCGTCACGCTGAGCGACAACCGGGTCCCGCGCATCGGGCCATCGACCTCGCCAAAGGTCTTGCTCAACTGGACATCAACGGTCGTCCAGCTGGCAACATGTTCGACCGGACTGACCGCAGTGTTGGCGTAGCCGGCGGTGTGGTTGACGAAACCTGCAAACCCGACACTACCAAGCTGAAGCGATGCGCGACCACGGACGCGATAGCGCACTGGGTTGCCGATCGTGCCAAGCGCTTCGACCACGGGCGATGTCGCGGTAAATTGCTGCGTCAGGTGAAACAGCCAGGTTCCCGACGCACCGATCTCGAAGGCGCCGCCGCGAAGCGGCTTATGGTAGCCAAGATCAAAGTCGATCCCGTCGAGGTGGTTGCGCGCAAGGTTCGCGTTGCGCGCATCGATCACATAGGCAATCGCCGAGGCGGGAATGCCGAACGGGTTGGCAAAGTTCGGATCGGCATAGAGAGCGGCCAGCGTTGCCGCCGATGGGTTGGCGGTGATCAGCGAAGCGTAGCGGTCACGCTGGGTGAGGAAAGTGAAGGCATCGACCGCCGGGTTGAAGATGCGGTCGCGGTAGGAGACGTCGAACCAGGTCATGCTCAATGCAAGGCCGGGCACGGCCTTCGGCCGGAGATCGATACCGGCCGTCAACGTGCGCGCTCGTTCCGGTCCGATCGCCGGATTGTTGCCGAACAGCGCGACGACATTGCTCGATCCGCCAGGCGATGTCGGATCGGATACCGGCAGCGGCACGACCTGGCTGAGCCCTGGTCCCTGACGCACATCGAAGAAGCCCGGCGCGTGGAACGAGGTGCCGTACGCGCCGCGCAGGGCCAGCCCCTCGACGGGTTCCCACGTCACGCCAACTTTCGGATTCGTCGTCGTCCCGAAATCGGAATAGTGCTCAATGCGGCCCGCCACCGAGAGCTCGAGCCGGTGGATCCCGGAAATGCCCTGCTCCGGTCCGACCAGCGGCGCCATGAGTTCGGCAAAGCCCGCAACGACATGTCGCGAGAGCGGGTAGCCGGTGTCGCCACCCGAGATAGGGCTGAGGCTGAAATCGTCGTAGACATAGGCGGAGCCGAAGGCTTCGGCCCGGTATTCGGAGCCGACGGCAAGCCGCAGAGCACCACCCGGCAGCGCGAACAGTGGCCCGTCGAACTTCAACCCTGCCGTGGTCTGGCGCGAGCGATCGCGTTGCGTCGCAGAGCCGCGCACCTTGTCGATCGTCGAGGCGCTGGTGTGCGAGCCATCGCCGAACACGCTGAAGGCTGTTGCCGGATTGCGGTCCGCAAGCGCGGTCGCCAGGCGAGCATTGTTGACCTCATTGAGTGAATCCAGCTGTTCGTGCTGCTGGCCGTAGCTGCCATAGACCTCGCCGCGCCACTGCCCGAACCGCGCTTCGAGCGAGGCCGAGGTCGCCCAGTTGGTGACGTGCGCCCTGTTGAGCGGCGCGCCGAGATCCTTCCGGAAATCGTAGGTGACGCTGACCGGCTGACCCGTGCCGATCGGATCGACGTAGAATGGGTTCGCAGACGTGACCGTGACCGGCGAATTGAGCGCGAAGTAGCGCTGAGACGAACGGCGATCGGCGGCAAAGCCCTGGACGCGCAGCGTGACCGCGGGGGTGATTTCCTGCTCGAAGGCAATGACGCCGGCATGGCGGCGGGTTGCGGGCAGGAGATCGGTTTGGCTACGGCCATCGCCAAGGTTGGTGACGCCCGGGATCAGGTCGGACCCTGACAGATGCGTGCCATCCTGCCCCTTCGGAATACCATAGACGCTGCCATCAGCCGCCGTGATTGTGCCCGGGTTGGCATAAGCCTGGCGATAATCGGGTCCACCGTAGCGGCGCAGGTCTTCGGTCGCATAAGCGCGGTCCTCCGATCCAAGGAGCGTGCGATCGTAGTATTCGTAAGACCCCATGATCCGACCTGTGGACCACTTCTTGCCGACGATCTGGCTCGTCTGGAACTCAGTGAAACCATCCGCGATCCCTGTGCGCAGGCTGGTTTCCGCGCCGTCGAAATTACGGCGGAGCCTGACATTGACCACGCCGGCAACCGCGTCCGAGCCGTAAATTGCAGAGGCCCCGTCAGTGAGCACTTCGATCCGCTCGATCGCGGTCGTCGGGATCAGCGAGAGATCGACGAAGGTGCCCCCTCCCCCGCCCAGCGCGAGCCGGTTGCCTTCCACGAGCGTCAGCGTCGAAGTCGTCCCGAGGCCGCGCAGGTTGACGCTCGCGCCGTAGCCGATGTTGCCGCCGGCATTGTTGCGCGTGGTGAAGCCGACCGTGCCCTCATTGGCGCCGCCGCCGAAGTTCTGCGGGATCGCGGCCATGACCTCCTGGGTCGTGGCAAGGCCACTTTGCTCAATGTCCTTGCGGTCGATTGCGATCACCTGTGCGCCGGCAGGCGCAGACCCGCGAATGCGGGTGCCGGTGACCAGGATCTCGGGGGTGTTGGCTCCACTCCCCTCCCCCGGCAGACGCGCCGGGACCGGCCTGACCGCGTAGGCATCACCGACCTCGACACTCTGCAAGTCAGACCCTGCCAGCAACAGTGTCAGGGCCTCGCCAACCGTGAACGTGCCGCGCACGGAAGGAGCAAGGCGCGAGCCCACGACTTGCGTATCGGCCAGCACGGTCTGGCCCGATGCAAGGGCAAGGCTGCGCAAGGCATCGGCCAGTGGCTGTGCCGGCAGATCAAGAGGAATGCGGCGGCCGTCGCGCGCGATCGCCGCCTGCGGCGCCACAAGCACAGTTGCTGCCATCAGCGTAGCAGCGATCGAACGGAAATGGGTGATGGACGTCATGGTTCGTACCTCCCTGGCGCCTCGAAAGGGCGCTCATGGCCGTGGAGACGCCGTGCGGCGCGAACACCCGACAGATATTTTTGAAAAGAAGTCGGTGAGGCGTGCGTGGCGCTAGCGAAGCGCGCGGGGCGCGGCCGGCTCGTCGGAGCCGGAAATCAGGGGACAAGGCAAATCCTCAACCCCGCGCACTTGCGCGGTTCCCCCTCCCCTCCGCTCCCTGCAAATCACTGCAATCCGAACGGTGGATCGATGTCGGATGGTCCGCCCCATCCGCACGCCGACGATCAAGCCGAACGCAGAACGACGTTTACAGGGCAAAGGGCCCGCAGCCGTTCTGGGTAGTCCAAGGCTATCAGTGACGCCTGAGTTCGATGGTGCCGGTCGCCCGCACGACGTCGAGATCGTTGAGCAGCGCAAGGGTGCGGGCAAAGCTGTCAGGATCGTCGAGACGGAAAGCGCCGCTCAAGCGCTGCGCCGCCACCGCTGGCGCACCGAGGTGAAGCTGGATGGTATTACGCTGATTGAGGAGCGCAATTGCCTCGCCCACCGTCATGTCGCGCCTGGAGGAGAGCTGCTGACCTCGCTGCACTGTTCCTGCATCCGCCGAGCCCGAGACCTTCTCCGCAGTATCAACGCCCTGCCCCGCCGAGAGCAAGTGCGTGGTCCCGTCGCGATTGACAGCATCGGCTTGACCGCTTCGCACATCGATCCGTCCAGCGTTTTCGGTTACGCGGACTTCAAGTTCGGCATCACGTGTTCGGACATTCGCAGTTCCTGCGCCCACCGCCATGACCCGATGATCGCCAGGTGCCACCTCGACCCGCGCATGGCCCGCCCGGAGTTCGATCCGCCGCGTGCTCGCGTCAAACCGGGTCTCGGCACGGCCTTCTCCGATGAGAGTCAGTCCCGTGCCATCTGCAAGCCGCCAGGTGCGTGTTTCACCAGGCCCCGTATGATAGGACCGTGCCTCGACTGCGGCTCCAATGTTCACCACGGGATTGCCGGCAACGAACCGTACCGACAGCGTTCCGACAACAAGCAGGACTGCGCAAGTCGCGGCGACGATATGCGTGCTGCGGCGCATATAGAGCGGTGCGCGTGGCAAAGTCCGCGCCTGGCCCATCGGGCTATTTACGAGCAGCAGGCTTTCGCGCCACGTCCGCTCGGCCTCCGCATAGGCCAGGCGATGCCGAAGATCGCGCGCCAGCCAGGCCGTGAACGCCGGGTCGCTCGTGCCAGGCTCGGCACCTTCGTGCCGTGCCAGCCATTGGGCTGCTTGCTCCCGGATCGAGTCCGGGATCGTATCCTTGCCCGCGCTGTTCATGGCTCGCGCATGTGCTTTGCCAGTTGCTGGATCGCCCGGCTCATCTGCTTTTCCACGGCGCGCACGCTCAACCCCGTCCGTTCGGCAATCTCGACATAGCTATAGCCATCGAGCCGGCGGGCAAGAAAGACATTCCTAGTCATGGGCTTGAGACGATCGAGCGCTCGTTCAAGCCGCCGCAAGCGATCGCGCGCTTCGAGATGACGGACGGGGTCGCTCCCGGCGATTTCGACTTCGTGGAGTGGAACATGGCTATCGGCGTGCTGTCGGTGAGCGGTGCGCGCCTGATCGCGGGCTGCATTGCGTGCCGCTTCGGCAAGGAACGCTGCAGGCGCCTCGATCTCCTCGACGGCACTGCCTCGCCCGGCGAGGCGGACGAAGACCTGTTGCATCATGTCCTCGGCAGTATCGAGGCCGGTGCGCCGCGCAATCCGCCGCAAAAGCGACGGGCGCTCGGCCCGATACATCTCATCGATCAGCGACGCCGATATCGCGTCAAGTTGGACAAGCACGGGGAATGGAGCCTCGCTCATCGCAGGCGCCGCCTGTTGGCCAGATCAATAGTCCGCGTCATCAAAATGCCGGAGCCCCTCACAGACGAGGCGCTCCGGCGAACAACCGGATTCTGAGAACGTGCTTGAAGCGCACGCGCCGACACCTTTGGCCCCAAAGGGCTTGGACATACGCACCGGCAATCCGGCTGCGGTTCGCAGCAGAACGAAAAAATCTCTCAAGCGAGGTTCTCAGGCCTCGGCGCCACCGATGTCCGGCTACGCACTTAAAATCTATGTCAGAAAGATGACCGTGACAAGCCGCTCAACCGCGTGTGATCGCCGAAACCACGTCCAAAGCGGTTTCAAGCGGTACAAAAAGGCGGGTCTGGAAGCGGATGATCTCGGTAAAGCAGCCTTGCGCCTTGTACCAGTCGAGCCGGGCGATCGACCATCCGGTGAGTTCTAGCCGCTGGGTGCCATTGACGAGGCTGCGCTTGAGCGTGAGCGGATCAACACTCGCAACCTCCATCGCGCGACCCGTGGCAAGCACGGCTTCGACAACCACGTGCGGCGCCACGGGTGCCCCCTCGCCCAGCCCCAGCGCACGGCAGAGCGCGGGCACATGCGCTGCCGGAACCTCGCGGCCGAGCAATGAGCGCCCGTCACGCGCCGCGATACGCGAGACGCGGACATGGTCTGCGGGCAACTTGTCCCAGACCGGAAGCAGCAAGCCGGTGGCGACATGCATCCGCTCAACCCTGAGCGATGCCGCAGCCTCGTCGACTTCGCCCTGCCAGCATTCGCGGAAGATCTCATGATCGACCGGCTCCCAGTTGCTCTCGGCAAGATCGTCGGCGCTGATCCAGGCGCGCTTGAGCGGCCGAATCAGTTCGAACCGGGCGATGCGCGCACCTTCGTCGGTCAGCAGGCTACGTGCTGGCACGACAAGTGCAATACGGCCCGACCGCGCATTGCGCACCGGGCGGTACTGCGGATCAGCGAGTGCATGGAGCCCCTCCAGACGTTCGAACGTCAGGGGTTTGAGGGCGCGCGCGATTTCGAGCTCGAGGAGATGCGTTGTCGCCCCTGAAATCGTATCGGTGCGCAAGAGTGTGTCCGAGACGATCTCGTAGCGTTCGACCGCGATCGTTTCGACACCGAGGTCCAGCGTTCCGGCTGCCCGTGCGGCATCGACCCGCGCTTCGACCAGCCCCAGAAATTCATCAAAGATCGCGTTCTGCAAGGCGATCGGCAACGCCAGGATACGGTTGAGCCAGCGCTGGATCGGGGGAAGGTCATCGGCGAGCGATCCATCCGGGTTCTCGATGGAAAGACCGGTCAGTTCCTGGAACCGACCCAGTGACACGGCGTCGAGCTTGCCCTGGAACAGCAGGCCGAACCAGCGATGCAGCGCCTCCTTTGCGTAGGAGCTTTCGAGGTTGTCTGCCGGATCGAACAGGTTCTGACCGCCGGTCTGACGCTGGCCGCGCGTCAGCGCGCCAAGACTGTCGAGGCGCCGGGCGATGGTCGAGATGAAACGTCGCTCGCCGCGGACATCGGTCGTGACCGGGCGGAACAAAGGGGCTGATGCCTGATTGGTGCGATTGGTTCGCCCCAGCCCCTGGATCGCCGCGTCGGCACGCCATCCCGGTTCGAGCAGGAAGTGCACGCGCCGCGCCTGGTTCTTCGCGGCGAGATCGGCGTGATAACTGCGGCCCGTGCCGCCGGCGTCGGAAAAGACCAGGATACGCTTGTCGCCGTCCATGAAGGCCCTGGTCTCGACAAGGTTGGCGCGCGGACTGCGCGACTGGAGCTTTTGCCGCCCGTCGGCGCCGACAATCAGCCGCCTGCTGCGCCCGGTCACTTCGGCGACAGCATCAACGCCGAACCGCTCGATGATGGCATCGAGCGCCGGCGCGATCGGCGGAAGGGCGCAAAGTTGCTCGATCATCCGGTCGCGCGCCGCGACCGCTGCCCGGCACATCACGGGGTTACCCTGTTCGTCGATCATCGGCTCGGATCGGGGATTGCCGTTCTCGTCGGTAAACACCGCCATCAGCCGGACCGGGAAGCTCTTCTCAAGGTACAGCACAACCGCCTCGCGCGGTGACAGGTCGATCTCGAGTGCCTCCCGCTCGGCATCGGACAAGTCGGCGAGCCGCCGATCAAGCATGGCCTCGGAGGTCGAGACGAGCTGGACGACGACGGCATGGTCCGCGGCGAGCGCCGCCTCGATCGCGGGAAGCAGGCTGGGCAGCTTGAGGGAGAGGAGCAATTGCGCGAAGAAACGCTGTTCTGTCTCATCGCGAGGTGTATCATTTGCGGTAATAGATTGATAAATCACAAGGATTCCCTGTCCGGGCTAAGAGGGCGCATTATTAGGCCGCGCTCTGCTCGGAGGGGCTTCTCTCTCTG
>Ga0308160_10000411_pt1 | contig 85046 bp, 77 predicted proteins | sample PhyFR1_FD_201036 | JGI IMG/M metagenome (GOLD analysis project Ga0308160, IMG submission 201036) | Phyllosphere microbial communities from UC Gill Tract Community Farm, Albany, California, United States - DLSLF.R1 | ecosystem: Host-associated > Plants > Phyllosphere > Unclassified | place: USA...
TGCGATCCGGACGGGACTCGAACCCGCGACCTCCGCCGTGACAGGGCGGCATTCTAACCAGCTGAACTACCGGATCAATTTTTTTAAGAAATTGAATAAAACTTCTATAATCCGAGGTTTCGAACCCGTCTCGCCTTTGGACGAGATGACAGGTAAGCATTTAAGCAGCTGAACTACCGGATCAATTTTATCTTGTTTTTAAAGAACTTCGTTTCTTTTTTGTGATGGCAAAAGTACAACTTTTTTCGTTACCCGCAAATTTATTTCAAAAAAAAAGCCTTCCGAGAACGGAAAGCCTTCATTATCAAAATTATTATTTTTACAAGTGTGCACTTAATTTTTCAGCGATCACTTCTTTTGGAGTTACTCCTACCAGTTTATCAACCACTTCACCATTCTTAAAAATAAGAACCGTAGGGATATTTCTGATACCATACTGCATAGAAATCTCCTGGTTGTTGTCTACATCCACTTTACCAACTACTGCTTTTCCTTCGAAGTCTGTGGCTACCTCTTCGATGATGGGTCCCAACGTTCTGCACGGTCCGCACCATACTGCCCAAAAATCTACCAATACCGGCTTATCTGATTTTAAAACCGTTTCCTGAAATGAGCTGTCTGTAATTTCTAAAGCCATTTTATTTTTTTATTTAAATTAATATTATTCTTAATTGATTTTCTTAATCTGATAGTCAAAATTACGCTTTTTGAGTCATAAGCCTATCTATGCTCAACATTTGTATTTTCTATAACGAAATCTTTTGAAATCTCCTTTAAGGCAATCGCCAAAGCATCAATCTCTTCTTTTGTCGTCAGATGGCTGAAAGAGATACGGAGTGGCGTACAATAATCCATTTCATCCTCAGATAATACCATCATCATAACCATGGAAGGCTTTGAAGCTCCGGATGAGCAGGCACTACCCTGAGAGATGGCAATTCCTTTCATATCGAGCTGAAGTCCGATCAATGGGTTTTTATAGGGCAATAAAGCACTCAAAACCGTATAAAGGCTGCTATCCTGTTCGGCACTTCTCCCGTTGAATTTAATGCCCGGAATCTCTTCCGTCAGCCTTTCCTTAGCATACGCTTTAATCTCTTGCATATGAGCGGCGTATTCTTCCAGATGTTTCAGGGAAATTTCCAAAGCTTTTCCCAATCCTACAATTCCGGCCACATTCTCCGTACCGGCTCTCAGACTTCTTTCCTGAGGGCCTCCGGTAATAATCCCTTTCAAACCGCTGGATTTTCTGATAAAAGCAAATCCGATGCCTTTCGGCCCGTGGAATTTATGCGCACTGCAGGATGCAAAATCCACCTGAATATCGGAAAAATCCAGATTCATATGCGCCATCGTCTGTACGGTATCGGAATGGAAAAGCGCCTGATACGTTTTGCATAATTCAGCTACTTTTTTAATATCGATAAGGTTTCCTATTTCATTGTTGGCATGCATGAGGCTTACCAATGTCTTTTTACCGGATGCTTTTAACAGTTCTTCGAGTTTCTGAAGATCAAGATCCCCTTTTTCGTCCGGGCGGATATAATTTACCTCCACCCCTTTTCTGGCCTTCATATCCATAATGCTTTCCGAAACACATTTATGCTCCATCGGCGAACTGATAATTCTTTCTACGCCCAGGTGCTCAACGGCAGACTTGATGATCATGTTATTGGATTCCGTTCCGCAGGAAGTAAAAATAATTTCAGCCGGCGTTACATGAAGATAATCTGCCACCTGCCTTCTCACATTTTCAATCAGGATTTTTGCTTCCTGCCCAAAACTATGGGTAGAGGATGGATTTCCGAAATTCATTTTCATGGTATTCACCATGGCATCGATAACTTCTTCCGAAAGCGGCGTCGTAGCAGCGTTATCAAGGTATATTTTATTCATTTTTATTTTGAAAATATTAGTTTCTGAACAATAAAAAATGGAATTTAATCCCTGATTATGACCTCTCCCGGTTTTCCATTTTTAACGCTCAAAATTAGTGAAAAAATTGATAATGTCCTTCATTTGCCCATTTTAACATTGGCTTATCTCCTGAAGTATCACCAAAGGCAATAATCTTATCATATTTTTTATCTTTAATTTCCGTCTGTATACGGGCTAATTTTTCGTTACCGTTGCAATTCTTCCCGATGAAATTGCCTGTAAAAACACCATTTTTAAATTCAGCCTGTGTGGCCAGCAGCTTCATGCGGAAGGCATCGGCAAAAGGCCTGGCCCAGATATCGAGAGATGCTGTTACCAGCAAACTCTGTGTATTTTCGTGGTCTATATTTTTAATGAAGTCCAGCGCATTTTCCCGCACGATCTTTGGATAATGCGCCTCAAAGAACTGTCCGGATTTTTTTTCGATTTTTTCCCGGGTTTGCCCTTTCAGAATGGAACCGATAAAGCTCTTCTTTACTTTTTCAGTTTCGGCAAGCCTCAGTTTCAGCAAGACAAACAGCGGCACATGCTTAAGAAACTGCAGCCTGAACCTGACAGGATCATAAAATTTCAGATACATGAACATGGTATCTTTATAGGTAAGGGTTCCGTCAAAATCAAAACAATACAGTTTTTTCATTGGTGGTTTATCGTAATTTTTAAATTTCTCTATCTTATGGTAAAACGGAAAGGCGCCGGGTATATTTTGTATTTTAAATTATTTAACCGGATATTCATTTAATTCAATCTATAAAACCTGCCACTATTGTTTAAAAAGTTTTTATTCAAAGAAAAAAAGTCTTTAAAGCTTTAATTTTTTAAAGATAAATTCAGGAATATTCCTGATGATTAACATAATAATGCCCCAGACCGGCAATACATAGGCAACGTTCTTCTGCTTTTTATAGGCTTTAAAGATACATTCTGCCGCCTGCTTCGGGGTTGCCGTCAACTTCGGATTCAGGGGCAGCCCTTCGGTCATTTTGGTAGCCATAAATCCCGGTTTTACGGTAAGCACATGCACTTTCCTGTCAAAAAGATAGTTTCTCAATCCGCTTAAATAGGCGGTGAATGCAGCTTTTGCACTTCCGTAAATGAAGTTGCTCTGCCGTCCACGGTCCCCTGCTACGGAAGACAATCCGATGATGGTTCCTGATCTTCTGTTTTCAAATTTATGGGCAAAATAATTGAGAACAGGAATCAGCTTTGCGTAGTTGATATCAATGATCCGTTCCGTATTTTTATTATCGTACAGGCTTTCTTCGGTACCTTCTCCGAGATAACCCGTCGCACAGAACAACAGGCCTGAATTGATCTGTTCAAAACGGTTATAATCGATATCCTTCGTCAGGTCCAGCTCGATAACTTCCGACTGCTGAAGGAATTTTACATCGATATGCCGGGCAAATCTTTCAGTTGTTTCCCTGCTGGAGGTAAAAAGGTAAATCCTTTCAAATTTCTCCCCTTCCTGTAAGGCTTTTTCCACAAAAGCCTGTGCTACTTCCGATGTGCTTCCTAAAACGATCATTCGTGCTAAATATTATTTAAAATTCTTTTATGCTGCAAAGACACGAATTTTGAGCTTTGAACATTTTTGAGGTAATTGGTGAGGGACGACCGGCTCATGCTGTCTTTGGTAAGATAGATCTTTCCGTTGTACTGCTCTACGATATCATCCAGCTGATCGATCAGCTTTTTCAGCCTGGAGTTCACCTTGAAATCCAGCGCAAGAGAATAGCCTTCAAAAGGAAACGAATTATAGGCCTGCGGATTTTCTTCCCCATAAAGCTTCAGTACAGCCAGAAAAGACCCATTTCCGCTGTTGGCGATGGTTTCAAGGATTTTTTTCATCCCTTCCTTGCCGGATTCTTTGGGAATCATCATCTGATACTGGATAAAGCCGGATTTTCCGTAAATTTTATTCCAGTCGTGGACAAAATCCAGAGGATAGAAAAAAGTCTCATAATCGATAAAACTTTTAACCTCTTTTTTAGACTGCTTTTTATAATAGAGAAAATTAAAAATCTTCACCGTCAGGGCATTCAGGACAAATCCCGGGAAATAGAACGGAACCGTCGGTTCAAACTTCTTTTTCAGCCGCAGCGGTTTGTTTCTAAGATTCTGGGGCAGTTCGTGCTGGAAAGCATGCTCGCCTCTCATCAGGATACTCCTTCCCAGGTTTTTACCTTTCTGCAAACAATCGATCCACGCAACGGTATAGGTCCAGCTTTCACTTTCTTCAAAAAGAGCAAATATTTCATCAAGGTTTTCTGCTTTAATACTTTCCTGGCGGATGTATGCCGATTCAATATTTTTCAATTTAAATTTTGCCGTCAGGATAATTCCCGTCAGTCCCATCCCACCGATGGTTGCCCAGAACTTACCGGCATTTTCCTCCCTTGAGCAGGTGATGACGTCTCCGTTTTCAATCATCAGTTTAAATTCGATGACGTATTCGGAGAAACAGCCTTCGGCGTGATGGTTTTTCCCATGAACATCCGAAGCAATAGCACCGCCTACGGAAACGAATTTCGTTCCCGGTGTCACATAGAGAAAATACCCCTGCGGAACGGAAATTTCCAGTACATCGGAAAGTAAAACGCCGGATTCGCACTCGATGGTTCCGTTAAGGCGGTCGAAACTTATAAATTTATTTAGTTTTTTTGTCGAAAATATATGTTCGCCCAATGACGAGTCTCCATAGCATCTGCCATTTCCCCTGGCAATCACTTCATTGTTATTCAGGACAAATTCCTTTATTTTTTTGAAGCTGTCGTCAGACCTCATTTCTTTTTCCACTACAGGATAATTTCCCCAGTTGGTCACTTTCTGTGTAAAATTCGGCTTCATTTTTTAAAGTAGATTTGGATTAAAAAGGCAGCCACCCATAGCAGCAAGGTAACCTGGATATACCGGTCCCGGTACACAATTTTGGTGGGAGACTCTGTTCTGTTATACACCAGGGTCTGCTGTAAGTATCGTAAAAAAGCAAAGACCACGAAGATCACAGTATAAAACACACGTGAATGGAACCTTGCCTGAACTTCCGGTGACAGGGTAAACATCAAATAGCATACAATAGCCAGCGTAACCGAAATGGAAAGGGCAATATCAGCGAACTGTACATTATAGCCATCCAGCGCTTTTCTGGTCTTCCCGGAAACCTGCGCATTAATGAGCTCTCCCCGCCTTTTTCCGATGGCCAGGACCAACGCTAAAACGAAGGTCAGCAGTATAGCCCATTGGGAAATACTGATTCCGGTAATGTATCCTCCCGACAGCACCCGCAGGACAAATCCTACGGCAATGATGGAGATATCGATAATGGGAACATGTTTCAGTTTAAAAGTATATGCCAGATTCATCACAAAATAAAACCCGACAATGGTGGCAAATTTCCAGAGGCTTTCCTGAAAATAAGACTGGGCAAAAAATACCAGGGCAATATCTACAATAATCAGACTGATAAAAATAGCGATGGCCTGTTTTTTTGAAATGGCTCCGCTGGCCAGGGGCCGTCTTCTTTTTTCCGGATGCTTTCTATCCGCTTCAATATCATTGTAATCGTTAAGAATATAGACCACACTGGCTGCCAATGAAAAGATGATAAAAGCAAAAATGCTTTTGGTGAGCAAATCGGGGTTTTTGATATTGCCTGAGAAAAAGAGAGGAACAAAAACAAAAAGGTTTTTCACCCATTGCTCCATGCGGAGCAGCTTTACATATTTCTTCATTTATGTTGTTTCAAATGCAAAAATAATGATTTTCTAACTTAGTCGGATAAAAATACAAAAATAACCGCAAAAGCGGTTATTTAAAAATTTATTTGTATGTTAATTATTGTCCTTGCTGAGCGTCCTGAATCATCTTTTCATTAGCCGTGATCGCAAATTCAACCCTTCGGTTTTTAGCCCTTCCGGCATCGGTATCATTGGTTGCTACCGGCATGCTCTCGCCTTCACCCTTGGCAAATAATCTGTTTGAAGCAATTCCTTTTCCCGACAGATAGGCTTTCACCGCATCGGCTCTCCTTTCTGACAGGCTCATATTATACGCATCCGTCCCTTTGCTGTCGGTATGTCCGTAGATGTTGATGTTGGTATCAGGATTATTGGTTAATACCTGAGCCAGTTTATCTAAGTTTGTTCTCGCTGTGCTTGTAAGGGCAGATGAATTAAAGTCGAAATTCACAATGCTTTCATTTAAGGTAATTTTAATTCCGTCCCCTACTCTTTCTACTTCGGCTCCCGGTAATGTTTCTTTAATTTCCCTAGCCTGTTTATCCATTTTGTTACCGATTACGTTACCGGCCACACCACCGATGATACCACCAAGTACCGCTCCGATCGCTCCGTTCCCTCCTCTTCCTACATTATTTCCTAAGATCCCTCCGATAACGGCTCCTGAAGCAACTCCTACGGCTGTTCCTCTCTGCTGGTGATTTGAATTCTGTACTGCTTCACAGCTGGTAAGCAATAACGCTGATGACAAAAAAAGTCCTCCAATATATGTTTTTGTAAGTTTCATTTTCTACTGATTTAAATTGTTATTTCATTCCCGCTCTTTCAAAGTTGTAAACCACTCTTACGTTTTCCCCGTTAAAAGCGATATTCTGTTCCAGTGAAAACTGATCGGTTGACTGATTGATAAGGGTTAAGGCATATCCTGCCGTATTTTGTTTTGCTTTTGTTCCATCAGCAATTTTCTTGAATTCAAAAGTATTTCCGCTGACTACATTCAGTTTAATCGGCTGGGTAAATCCAGCACCGCAGGTTCCGCCTCCGTTAAGCGTATAGGCACCGGTCCAGTTGTTGGGAATCAGTCTCCAATGGCTTCCTACGAAGCACTGGGCATCCAATCCGTCATCAAAAGGTTTTATTTTGAAGTTTTTATCATAATCGATGCTGACAATCTGCCAGTCACCTTTCATTTTAAGGAATTCCGATCTCTGGTTCTGGGCGGTCTGGGCATTTTTCACTCCTGAACATGAAGTAGCAAAAATGGCTGTCCCCAACATCCCTGCAAATAGTAACTTTTTCATTTTGTTGTTTATTATTCTGTTAAAATAAAAGTTACAAAAAACCGTGCCAAAAAATAGATGATCACAATAAAAAAAGTCCGAAAATTTCGGACTTTGTATGGTTCTGCTTTAAAAACAGAAAGATAAACTATTTTTTAACCTTCTTTTTTACGGATTTTACAGCCTTGTTTGAAGAGGCGGATTTACCGTTGTAAAAATGGGTATAGGCATATTCCGCAGCTTTTTCAAGGTCGATAACCCCGCCTGCCTGCGAATAATCTGCAAACTGACCGGTTGTATTCGTATTGCTGGACTTCACCAGTGATTCGATGATCTGGGCCGGTGTAAGGGATGGCATATAGGCCAATAAAACAGCTGCTGCTCCTGCGACTACCGGAGAAGCCATTGAAGTTCCCTGAAGGTATTTGTACTCGTTATGAGGAACCGTAGAATAAATTTCCTCACCCGGAGCAAAAACATTCACCATCTTCTTGTTGTAATTGGAGAAGCTTGCTCTTAAGGCATCATTATTATTGGTACTTGCCCCCACTACCAAAACATTGTTTACAAAAGGTTTTTCGTCGGTAACGTTTTTAAAGTTGGTAGGATAAGCCAGATGTTCTGCAACGTCTTCATTTTCATTTCCTGCTGCTTTTACTAAAAGTACCCCTTTATCCTGGGCATATTTGAAGGCGTCCCACACGACATTTTTTCCGGGAGATACCGGTTTACCGAAACTCATGTTCAATACTTTGGCACCATTGTCTACAGCATAACGGATAGCGTTTGCAACGTCTTTGTCACGTTCATCGCCATTTGGAACAGTTCTTACCGACATGATCTTCGCAATTCTCGAGGCTACGCCGTACTGAACTTCTTTTCCGTTTGGAAGACCGGCGATGATGCCCGCTACGTGGGTTCCGTGCTCTGCATCCGGACCTTCATAATGGTTGTTTCCGTAATTTCTCTGGGAATAATCGTCATAGTTATCGCCAACTATTTCTTTTCTAGGATCGTAAGAAAGGTCATATTGTTTAGCTTGCGGACCGAAATAATCGAGTGCTTCCTTCATTTCCTTGGAAATGGCCTTTTCAAATTCTGCAGGAGTTTTCCCTTTAAATTCAGGACTCTGGGAAACCTGGGCCAGAACCTGAGCCGCCATCGCCTCCTTCTGCTCCGCCGGCTTTATGGCAGCCACATTTTCGGGCGTCACGGGTTTACCGTTCAGTAGCCTTACCATGGTAGGAATCGCATCACTGATCATGGTATACATCTGGAAGTTCTGTCTTGCTTCAATGCTTTTTTTCGAGAAAAGTTCCTTTGCTTTCATATACATCGCAAACTCTTCCGGCATTTTTGCCTGGTTGGCTTTATTTTTTGCAGAATCATCCCCTTCGAAAACCGGTTTGTATTTGGCAACAACTCTGGTGACTTCCATATTATCGATGTCGATATCCCCGTTTTTACCACCGATGAAATTCCATCCGTGAACATCATCGATATACCCGTTTCCGTCGTCATCTTTACCGTTTCCCGGAACTTCATTCGGGTTGGTCCATACATTGTTTACCAATCCAGGATGATCTACCTGAACCCCGCTGTCCAGTACTCCGACCACTACGGTTTTAGGCTTAAGACCTTTGGATTCTAAAAATTTATAGGCATTCTGGGTATTTACCCCGTATACTTTGGTTGCAGCAAAATCTTTATGATACCATGTCATCAGATCTTTATCTTCTTTCGGATCAACGCCGGATTTTGCTTCCTGTGCATTTGAAAAACCGAACCCTGCTAAAAAAACAGCAGCTAATAATACCTTTTTCATGCTAATATGATTGTTTAATATTTTTAATATAAGTCATTGATTCCGGTCCTTTGTTACAGATGAGGTCCAGAATTGATAAATCTTCCAGAAATCCCAGTTTGTCGGAGAAGGTCTGGTAATAATTATCCATCATGGATTCCGACGGATTTTTCGCTGAAAATTTCTCCCTGAAACTGATCTCTTCCGGAATTTTGATATATTCGGTATTCAAAGAGTATGCCTTTTCGGTCTTCAGGATCTGCTGAATGACTTCCAGCGCTTTAAGGTTGAAATCCAGTACATATTTTTCTTTGAGATCGTATATTTTTCTCAGTTTATCTTCATAAAACTCAAAATACGGGGAACTCTGATAGGCTGTTTTAATGGATTTCCAGTGCAGACTTCTCCAATCTTCGCGGTGAGCGATTTCAATCTCTTTAAAAGCCCTGCTTCCGTTGTGAGCAATGGGAATAATCAGCGACAGTTTCCCGTTGGCCCCATAAATGTTTGCCCTGTTTCTGTACGTCTGTTTGGGAAAACTTTCGAACTGTTCAAAAAGGATTTCGTTCTCAGGGTCCAGGAATACGGAAAACCATGAAATCGGCGGCAGATAAAATACCGGTAATAATACATTCTTCATATTCATAATGCAAAAATGAAGTATTTTTTCAAACACTTCATTCTATTTATATTTATTTTAACTTATTAATTGTTATCCGTTTTTTTCTTTCTGAATAATTTAACAAAATATTCCCATCCGAAGAATAAGATCAGGATCATCGCGGCAACCCACCAGTAAGAAGTTTTGTTGGCCTCTCCCGTGTTGGTGGCCTTGAACATTCTTTCCCAACGGATTTTCTTCGGGGCCTGATAAGACGAACTTGCGTCTGAAAATACTCCCTGAACACTCATCCATGTAAATATCGGCTTTCCGACAATATTTTCTTCGGGTACAAAACCAAAGAACCTGGCATCCAGTGAAGCGTCACGGTTATCCCCGATCATCATGTAATAATCCTGCTGAATGGTATACTGGCCGGTTTCTTTTCCGTTGATGAAGATTTTACCGTTTTTATTTTCCAGATGGTTGTGTTCGTATTTCGAAATCACCCACTGGTACATCGGAAGCGATTCATTGTTGATGGTCACCACATCGCCTTTTTTAGGAATTTTCAAAGGCCCGTACCAATCCTGGTTCCACGGCTTGTTGATCGGGAAAATAGACTGGGTGGTATCGATACTTTTTGTATAGGCCGTTTTATCAGCATTCAGTTTATAGGAAATCGTCGCGGAATCTTTCGGATAGATGTTCTCTTCCATACTGATGACCTGTGGCAACGTTCTGATGTCTTTGGCCGTCTTATCGGTAAGTCCCTGGAACATATAGGTAAATCCGCCCTTATCGTTCTGCATTTCTCTCACCGGCAGGAATCCGTAGGTATTGTACATCCCCGGAATATCCAGCTGAGTACCTGTGTTTACGGTGTATGCATGCTGAACTTCCTGATCGCCCAAAACCGTTTCCGGCTTTCCGTTTACAAAAAGTCTTCCGGCCCTCATCTCAAAGGTATCGCCTGCTACGGCCACACATCTTTTAACGTAAGGGTCTTTCCTGTCGATGGCTGTATGAACAGAATCCTGAGGATAGTTGAAAACCACCACATCATTTTTCTGAGGCTTACTGAACTGTAAAATTCTTTCGTAAGGAAGCTTTACCGCGTCTACATAAGACTTCGGATCATCTTTCGGGTTTCCTTTTTCTCCGGTATCCATGATGGTTCCCTGGAGGAAAGGAATGGCCAGCGGGCGCATCGGAAGCCGGTATCCGTAGCTCCATTTGTTTACGAAAAGGAAATCCCCGACCAACAGTGTTCTTTCCATGGATCCTGTAGGAATTCCGAAAGGCTGGGTTACAAAGACATGGATAATTGTAGCGAAAACTACAGCAAAAGTTACCGACCCGATAAACGAATCTTTTTTCTTTACGCCTTTTTCTTCGTCCGTAAGGAACAGGTCATCTTCATTTTCGTCTGCCAGTTCCGTATCTTTACTGTAATTTACCGTTGCCATGTAAATAAACGGCAGAATTACCGTAAGAAGCCTGTCCTTAAAAAGGGTTTTCCCGAATTTCTGCATCAAATACAGATGGAAAACAGACATCATGATCGGTCCGACAATCGGAAGATAGGCCAGAGCGGCCCACCATTTCGGATGTTCCGTTTCTTTTAAAATAAGGAAATAATTGTAGAACGGGATAAAAGCGAATACCGGATTGTAGCCCATTTTCTTAAACAGCTTCCAGGTGGAAATTCCCATCAGTACTGATAAAATGAGAACATAAACTGTATACGTTAAAAAATAATTCATAAATTTTTGTGCCTATCTATAATATGAGTAATTGGTAATAAACAATGGGCAATATTTAATGCCTATGATCTTTACTATTAGTTTGCAATTTAGGGATTTTGTTACAGATTAAAGCCCCAAAACATCTTTCATCGTGAAATTTCCCTTTTTATCTTTAATCCATTCAGCAGCGACCACCGCCCCTAATGCAAAACCGTTTCTGTTGAAGGCCGTGTGCTTGATTTCGATTTCATCCACTTCGCTTCTGTAGAAGACGCTGTGCGTACCGGGAACCTCATCTTCACGGATGGCAAAAATGCCCAATTGATTATCCTGCGTTTCTTCCAGCTTCCAGGCATCGAATCTCGGATTATGCTTAAAGATTCCTTCGGCAATCGAAATTGCCGTTCCGCTAGGCGCATCTTTTTTGTGGACGTGGTGGATTTCTTCCAGCTGACAGGAATACCCATCTACATTTTTCATCAGGTCTGCCAGCTTTTCATTTAAGGCAAAAAACAGGTTAACGCCTAAGCTAAAGTTGGAACCGTAGAGAAAAGCAGCTTCGTTTTCCTCTGCCAATCTTTCAATCTCGGGTTTCTTCTCCAGCCAGCCGGTGGTTCCGCAGATCACCGGGATTTTATTTTCGAGACAGGTCTTGATGTTTTCATAAGCCACTTCAGGCAGGGAAAATTCAATAACGACATCCGGGTGGTTCAGGTTTTCAGCAGTTGGGGTTTCTTTCAGGCGGGCCACGATTTCGTGGCCTCTTTTCGTGGCGATCTCATCAATGATTTTACCCATTTTACCGTATCCGACCAATGCTATTTTCATGTAATTCTTATTTAATTTTTATCATTCAGTGAAAAGCAACAGAATATTTAAATCCGCTGAGATTTTCACCTGATAAAGATGTTGTTAATTCTAAAATCTGTAACTTAAACTTATTCCCGTTTTCGGAGGAGTGATGCCATACTGGTCCTGAACCATTACAGGATTAAGGGTAAGATCCGGATCACGGCGGGATTCATACAAATGGGCATCCACCACGGCATCTACGATATTCAGGATATAAATCAGGCCGGTGATGGCAATGGCATAATCGCGTTGCCGCTTGGCCCGGTCCTGTACATTTCCCAGGGCATTCTTATCGAGCCAGGGGTGTGTATCCACAAATTCATTCGGGGTTCCGTTGAGCTTGGCGATGTAATACTCCCGGTATTTTTTATACTGATTGTCATTCCAGACGGCGATCCCGACTCCCGTTCCTACGGCCCCCAGTACAATGGGAACTTTCCAGTATTTTTTGTTGTACACCTGCCCGAGTCCGGGAAGCACGGCAGAATACAATCCCGCTTTCGTAGGATTGAGCTTCAGCGTTTTCTGTGTGGGTCCATTTGCTTTCTCCAGATCAGAAACCACTTTCGCTTCGGTCTTCGTATTGTTTCTTTCCACCCCGATGCTGTCTTTCGGGCGGTAATCCACCCGGATCGTATCGTTAGGGTTTACCTGTGAAAAGGCAAAAGAAAAAATGCACAGAAAAAATGTGAACAGTATTTTTTTCATTTATTTTATGTGGGATAAAATATATTCCAGCTCGTCTTCATTTTTGAAGTCCAGAACAATTTTCCCTTTTTTTCCGTTTGGAGCGGCTTTAATTTCGACTTTTACATCCAGAATATCGGAAATGGTCTTCTGCGCTCTTTTATAATTGTTGGAAAGCTCGGCCTTTGCTCTTTTGGCGGCCGGAGATTTCGGGTTTTTAATGGCTGTCGCTGCCTGTTCCGCCTGGCGTACATTCAGCTTTTCCTTAATGATCAGCTCGAAAAGAAGCTGCTGGTGCTCTTCGCTCTCCAGGCTGATGATTGCCCTTCCGTGACCCGCGGAAATCTCGCCGCTGCGGATGGCATTCTGGATATCCGGATTCAGCCTCAACAGCCTGATGGAATTGGTGATCGTACTTCGGTCTTTTCCTACCCGGTGGCTCAGGTTCTCCTGGGTAAGACCGATTTCTTCCATTAACCGCTGATAGGTTAATGCAATCTCAATCGCATCAAGATCTTCCCTCTGGATATTTTCCACAAGGGCCATTTCCAGGAGCTCCTGATCGTTTACCAGACGGATGTATGCCGGGATGGATTCCAAACCTGCCAGTTTACTGGCGCGGTAACGTCTTTCCCCGGATATGATTTCAAACTTCTCACCATCTTTCCGTAAGGTAATCGGCTGGATAACCCCTAAATTTTTAATGGACTGCGCAAGTTCATTTAGTGCTTTTTCGTCAAAATAAGTTCTTGGCTGGGTCGAGTTGGGATAAATATCGTCCAATGCAATTTCCACAATATTCCCCATAAACTTGTCTGCCCCTTCATCGGTAGCAGAGTTGATCGTTGCTTTGGATTCGGCACTGAGAATTGCGCCCAAACCACGTCCCATCGCTCTTTTTTTATCCTTCATATTTTTTAGCGTTTAGCTTAGCTAGCTGCTTTTAGTTCTTTACTAATTTTTCGTTTTTCAATAAGACTTCTTCCGCCAGCTGGATGTACTGGATGGCGCCTTTGCTTTCGGCATCATAGTTCAGGATGCTTTCCCCGAAACTCGGTGCTTCACTCAGCCTTACGTTTCTGCTGATGATGGTTTCGAATACCATTTCCGGGAAGTGGGAATTCACTTCCTCCACTACCTGATTGGATAATCTTAAACGGCTGTCGTACATTGTAAGCAGCAAGCCTTCGATATCCAGATCCTTATTGTGGATTTTCTGAACGTTCTTGATGGTGTTCAACAATTTTCCCAGTCCTTCCAAAGCAAAATATTCGCATTGGATCGGAATGATCACGGAGTCTGCCGCCGTAAGTGCATTCACGGTAATAAGACCCAAACTCGGGGCACAGTCGATAATGATGTAATCGTAGTCCGCCCTTACACTCTGCAGTGCTTTCTTCAGCATGTACTCCCGTTCCTCTTTATCTACCAGCTCGATCTCAGCGGCTACCAGGTCGATGTGGGACGGAACGATGTCGAGGTTCGGCGTTGCGGTCTGTTTGATGCATTTTGCCGTTTCAACGCTGTGCTCCAGAAGATTGTATGTAGAATACCTTACATCTTCCACGCCCAGACCGGAAGTTGCGTTGGCCTGGGGATCAGCATCGATAATTAATATCTTTTTTTCCAATACCCCTAATGCTGCAGCTAAATTTACAGCGGTTGTGGTTTTCCCGACTCCTCCTTTCTGATTAGCGATACCTATGATTTTTGCCATTGTTAGAACTTTAGGGCTCAAAAATACACATTTTTCTGTGCTCTTAATGAACGGATAAAACGAAATTTGAGTTAAAATATTGTTAATAAGCTATTTAGCTATAAAAAAAATTATCCACAAAAAAAATTCTTTGTGGATAAGTGCATAGGATTTGTTTTTATGTTAATTATCAAGCTTCATCGAGATCGGAAACTTGAAATAGCTCCTTACGGATTCTCCTCTTTTATTTTTTCCCGGAGTCCATTTTCCTCTAATGGATTTGATGGTCCTGATGGCCTCTGCGTTAAAATCGGCATTGGAACCGTTGGCTTTGACTGCAGAAATACTTCCGTCCCTTTCAACAATAAAGGTGACCGTTGTTTTCATGACTTCATCAGGTGCAAGACCCGAACTGTCGAAATTATTCATCACTTTATTTCTGAAGGCATCCATTCCTCCGATGAATCCGGCTTCCTGGCTTAGTTCTCCTGACTCCACTACGACGTTAGGATCTGCTTTAGGCGCTACGGTAGGTGGAGCGGTATTAATTACCGGTCCTGTTCCAATCGTCGGAGTGCTTGGTACGTATGTATTCTGAGGAGCAGGATCTGCTTTAAAATTGTTTGATAAACCAGCTACGGCATCATCCGGAATTTTTTCCGTTTTGGTATCAGGTGCTTGACGCGATGGCGTAGGAACCGAATTGTCATATGTTTTTACATTAGGAGGTACAGTTGTTTTTGGGGGCACCACAGCTGCTGGAGGTGGCGTTTCATACTCATCAATAATAACTGGAGGCGGTAATACAAAACCTCCGTCCTTTGTTATTTCATGTGTTTTAAAAGCGTTCATAATTACAGGAGTAACAGAGACCGCTGCCAGCAGGCTTGCGCCGATAAAAAGGGCTTTGGTTAAGATCCGGTCTGATTCATTTCTTAAGGCGTAGGCACCGTATTCTTTGTTGCGGTGTTCGAAAAGAACTTCATTGAAACGAAATTCCTGATTCTGATGCATGTTTTTCATTGTTTTAAAATTTAAGCATTAATTATAGATTATTAGTTCCTTACCATTTTCGGGTAAATAATAACTCAGCAGCAAAATATCTGCCACTATATTATCAAAAACGCAGGTTTATCTGAAATCGTATAAGAATGAATTAATTTTAACTATGTGATGAATAAGGATGGGTGCCGGAAGATGGAAGCGGGATGCTGGTAAGGGATTGTGATTGGCGGATGATATTTTGGGATCGTATGTTCATAATGACTACTGCCCTAGTCCTGATTGCAGCGGCATCCTTTTTCCGGCCGGGCAGAAGCGCGGCGAAAAAGATACAGCGGAAAGCAGGTTCCCGACTCCAAATGGCAGATGGCAATTGGCGGATGGCTGCTGGCTTTTGGTTTTTGGCGAACAGCGATTGGTTTCTGATGGATAGCGAATGGCTGCTGGTGTCTTGCTAATGGCGGATGGATTGATTAAGATCATCTGGAAGAACTGTATAAAAAGAGGCTATTATCTTCCGGTTTGCTGACCTAGAATTGTATGTACAAAAAAAGAGACCGTCGTGCTGACCGTCTCTTTTCTTTATTTTAAAATTCTTCCGTTAAAACAATTCTTTTCTGATGATGTTCTGGCTTCTTTCAGGGCCTACGGAAACCAGGTATACGTTGATTCCTAAATATTTCTCGATAAATTCGATGTATTTCTGAGCAGTATCCGGAAGTTCATCGTAGCTTCTGGCTTTGGTGATGTCTTCTTTCCAGCCCGGCAGATCCTGGTAGATCGGCTCATAAAGATATAATTTCTCGGTAGAAGAAGTGAAATAATCGATGATTTTTCCGTCTTCCGTTTTGTAATGGGTAACGACTTTCAGGTTTTCGATACCGGTAAGGACATCCAGCTTGGTAATCACCAAGTTATTGATCCCGTTGATCATACAGGCATGCTTCAGAGAAACAAGGTCTAACCAACCGGTCCTTCTCGGCCTTCCGGTCGTTGCACCGAATTCACCACCGATCTGTCTGATGCTTTCTCCCAGCTCGTTGTCCAGTTCGGATGGGAACGGCCCGTTTCCTACTCTTGTACAGTAGGCTTTGGCCACCCCGATCAGGTTTTTAAGGGAAGTCGGCGGCACTCCGGCTCCGGTACACACCCCACCGGTAGACGGTGAAGAGGAAGTCACGTACGGATACGTTCCGAAGTCGATGTCCAGCATCAAAGCCTGTGCGCCTTCGAACAGGACGTTTTTCCCGTCCCTGATGGCTTCGTTCAGTTCCAGTTCGGTATCCACGATCCGGTCCTGAAGCAGCTTCCCGATCTCCAGGTATTCGTTGTAGATTTCTTCAACGTCCAGAGTCGGTTTCCCGAAATATTTCTCAAAAAGAGAATTTTTGATTTTTAAGTTTTTCTCGATTTTGTCTCTTAAGATCTCCGGGTTCAGAAGGTCGATCATTCTGATGCCCACTCTGGCGATCTTATCTTCGTAGCAAGGGCCGATCCCTTTTTTGGTGGTTCCGATCTGCGTTCCGCCGTGCTCTTCCTCACGGTAGGTGTCCAATAGGATGTGATACGGCATGATGACATGCGCTCTCCTGCTGATGAAAATATGATCCGTTCTCAAGCCTTTGCTTTCGATCTGGTTCACCTCCTTAATGAAAGATTTAGGGTTTACCACCACGCCGTTGGCAATGATGCACTTCCCTTTGCACTGAAGAACTCCCGACGGAAGAAGGTGCAATACGAATTTCTCTTCACCCACATAGACCGTGTGACCAGCGTTGTCGCCTCCCTGGAAGCGCACCACATAATCCGATTTTGCCGATAAAACATCCGTGATTTTTCCTTTCCCTTCATCTCCGTACTGAAGACCTACAACTACGTAAGTTGACATATTTTACTTTTATTTTAGATTCATGCAAAATTACTTTTAAAAAATTGGGTGGGCAAATTTGAGGGGGAATTTATTTTTGTGGCACTCTAATTTTAATATAAATTATCTGTATTTATAAATTTGCTAAAATACCAAGAATTGGTACCTTTGAAATAAAAATTACAGTAATGCCAAAAAATACATCCATTTTATTAGGTGAGCATTTTGATAACTTTATCAGCAGCCAGATTAAGTCCGGTAAATATTCTTCGGCAAGCGAAGTAGTAAGAGCCGCTTTACGGATGTTTGAATTTGAAGAGTTCAAGAAATCAGAATTAATCAATGAATTAAAGAAAGGAGAAAAATCTGGATTTGTTGAAAATTTTGATCGTAAAGAATTTTTGAAAAATCTTCATCAAAAACATTCTGCTGACTCATGAAATATAAAATCAGTAAGGAGGCATCAAATGATTTAGAAAAAATTTGGTTATACACATTTGAAGTCTGGTCAAAAGAACAAGCAGACCATTATTTTGATTTATTGATAGATGAAATTGAATATTTATCTGAAAACCCAAAGTCAGAAAAAGATTATAATGAGATCAGAAAAGGATATTTTCGTTCAAGGGTAAAATCGCATTTCATTTTTTATAAAGTTAACTTTAAAAATAAAGAAATTGAAATTATAAGAATTCTTCATCAGCAAATGGATATTTCATCGAGACTGACCGATTAATTTTATTCAAAAAAAACAAATCATGCATAAACAGTTACAATTACTGATTGCCCTTTTAATCCCTACTTTATCGTTAATTGCACAAAATGAAGTGACAGATTATTTAAGCATTCCCGGCCCTATCAACATTGACTCTAAGATCTATCACTTAGCTTGGAGTTCTCACCCGGACGATAATTATTACAAACAAGAATATTTAGCTTCAAATGATAACATTGAAAAATATAAAACTCTCATCATGATTGATTTTATAAAAGGCGATTTTAAACTGGAAGATGCTATTAATCAAAAGGTAGGTGAACTGGAAAAAATGAAGCAGTCAAATCCAGTGATTAATTATAATACGTATGAAAACAATGGAGAATTTATTCTAGACTTTACTATTAGCAAAAATTCAGATGACGGAAAAGAAATATTAATTGCTGAAAGAAATGTCTACCGTTACAAATTAATCTCCGATAAAAATAATAGTGGCATTCTACTTTTTGGTATAAGCGAAAGGGGATATAAAGAAAATATTGACTTATTTTTCAAAAATCTTAAAGAAAATTCTACAAAAACGATTGAAGCTGTCGGAACATTTAAACTACCTGACATAAAGTTAAGGTAATGATGATAGAATCTAGTTTAAATTTTACAAAATAATCTAATGAATTATCCCCAGTTTGGTGAAGATTCTTATTCAGGAATCGACACATAAATCTTTTCACAAGTTCTCCAGTACCACTTTGAGATTCCTTCAGAAATCAAAGATTCCACGGAGTCAATGACAAATGTTATGAATATTTATAATTCTTACTCCAATAAAACCTTACTTCTCATCCCAGTCTCCTCAAATACATATTTACAAAAAATCAAAAGTAATCATTATGCTGAAAAAGTAGAAATCAGGGTTTGTGGAGAACTTCGACCGTAAGGAATTTCTGAAGACGCTTCATTAAAGATATTTATCTACTCTGTTAAAAAGTTTGTCATTCCGCAGGAATCCAGACGTGAATCTTTCCATAAGTTCTCTAATACTATGTTTAGATTCCTACGGAATGACAATACAGTGGTATTTTCTCTTTCTCAATTACCTCAGCATAACCTCCCGCCTCACCCCAATCTCCTCCAGAAACACCGCGTCATGCGAAATCACCAGCAGGGTTCCCTGATAATCTTTAATGGAATCTGTGAGGATTTCCACATTCTGAAGGTCTAAATTATTCGTCGGTTCATCGAGGATGATCAGGTCGGGGGCTTTTTGGCTGATGGAAAGCCCGCACAGCAGGAGGCGCAGGCGTTCCCCACCGCTCAGGATGCCGCACTTTTTATCCCAGGTTTCCTTGCCGAAGAGAAATCGGGCCAGTAAGGTTTTTACTTCAGGTTCCGGCAGGGCCCGGTCGTTGAACTGTTGGACAAGCTCATAAACCGTCATTGTTTTATTGATTAAAGAATATTCCTGGTCGATATAAATCCACTGAAAATCCGATCTTGTTATTTTCCCGGCGGAAGGCTGTAGCTTTCCCAGCAACAACTTGATCAATGTTGTTTTCCCGGAACCGTTGGAACCTTTAACGGCGATCCGGTCATCGCTCCGGATTTCAATGCTGAGATTTTCTTTCCAAAGGTTGACTTCATGGTATGCATAATTGATTTCCTCTGCCGAAATCAGGATTTTTCCCGAGTGAAGATTAGAATCATTGAAGTTCACTTTCATCTGATCCGCATTTCTCACGGATGAACGCAGCTCCCGAAGATCACCGGAAATGGTACTGATCTTTTCAGCATGCACGGCTTTCAGTTTAGAAGAATTATTCTCCGCTTTGTTCCGTATTGTATTCATCATGATCCGGGCCACGCCCGATTTTTCCTGTTTACCCTTCCCTCTCGCGTCGAGCTTCTGTTTCCGTTCCAGCGTTTCGCGCTCTTTTTCCCTGGCTTTTTTCAGAGTTCGCTCTTTGGAATGGATATCGTTTTGCAGGGCTTCATTTTCAATTTCCTTCTGTGCGGCATAAAAATCATAATTTCCGCCGTACGCCGAAATCCCCTGGTTGCTCAGTTCGAAAATCGTGTCGACAAGATTCAGCAGGGTACGGTCGTGGCTGACGATTACCACGGTTAATTTTGTTTTCCGTATAAAATCATACAGCAGGTTCCGGCCTTCAAGATCCAGGTGGTTGGTCGGTTCGTCGAGCAAGATAACCTCCGGTTCATGGATCATCATTCCGGCAAGGAAGACTTTGGTTTTCTGCCCGCCGCTCAGGCTGCCGAGTTTTTGGGTGAATTCCAGGCTGCCGAGTTTCCAGTACTGCAAAGCCTGGCGGGAACGTTCTTCGATGTCCCAGTCGTCATTCAGTGTTTCAAAATAGGCATCCTCTACTTCCCCAGTGATAATTTTTTGAAGAGCATCGAGCTTTTGATCGATTTTAAGACATTCAGCGATGGTAAGGTCATCAGAATTCCCGAACATCTGCGGAACATAAAAACATTCCCCCTGAACGGTTACATTCCCTTCCAGAGGCTCTGTTTCTTTCGCTGCTATTTTCAGCAGGGTGGATTTTCCCGTGCCGTTGCTTCCCACCAGGGCGGACTTCGAGTTTGCAGGGATTGTTAAATCAAGAGTATTAAAAAGCAGGCTTCCCGCCGGAAACCCAAAGGATATATGGTGTAGAAAAATCATAATTTCTTTCTTTAAAGTTAAAACTGCAACAACCCATCGGGTTATTGTTGATTACATCGGAAAGAAATTGAATTCTACATGCTGATATTGCTTGATTTGCGAATGACAAAGTTATGAATTTTTATTTATTTCAAAAGTCTTCAGATTTCAGCATCTGCTTACAGATCATCACAGTCTATATCCTGTATATAACTTCCGGCATCCATCCTCCAGCTTTTTTCTCTTCAGGAGCTTTTTCCCGCTTTCTGCTGTATCTTTTTTTCCGTCGCTGATCCCATTCCAAAAAAAGAATGCCGCGGCAATCGGGGCTAGGGCGGTAGTCATTGTTTTAAAGCCAATAGGCAATTCCTGCGGGTGAATGGTCAATTTTTAATGAATAAAATGTTTTATATGTTGTTGGAATGCGTAAGGTCGCAAGGCTTTGGGAAAAGGCAACGCATAAAAGACACAAAGAATTTGACGCTGCCAAATTTGATGCTGCTTAATTTAACTTCTATCTGCGTAATCTGCAGAATCTGCGAGAGACCGGATCTCCGGTCAAATGCAAATGATCCTCAGCAATTCATACTTTTATCAGAGATAAAATCCCTTCACTTTTTTCGCGCAACGCATTTCAGAACCTTTTGCGGCCTTGCGTTTTTCCTACACTTACCTACACTATAAAATTGACCATTCACCATTCACTATTTACCATTTACTATTGACCATTCACCTTTCGTCAAAAATCATTAACTTTGCTGCCTACTAAAAATTTTTATGGAGAGTATTAAAGTTCACGACAAAACTTTTGTTCCTTATCTGGAGGATGCCGAGATTCAGGAGATTGTAAAAGCTACGGCTTTAAAGATTTATGAAGATTATAAGGATGAAGTTCCGGTTTTTATCGGCGTATTGAACGGAGTCATCATGTTCTTCTCAGACCTTCTGAAGCATTATCCGGGCGAATGCGAGATTGCTTTCATCCAGATGAGCTCTTACGCAGGAACGGAATCTACGGGAATCGTTTATCAGAAAATGGAACTGACGAAAGATGTAAAAGACCGCCACATCATCCTGGTGGAAGACATCGTGGATACGGGAAATACGGTAGAAAGCCTGTTCAAATATTTTAACGAGACCCAGCGTCCGAAATCCGTAAAAATCGCATCCTTCCTGCTGAAACCGGAAGTATACAAAAAAGATTTCAAGCTGGATTACATCGGAAAAGAGATCCCGAATAAATTCGTTTTAGGCTACGGACTGGATTATGATGAGCTGGGAAGAAACCTGCCGAACCTGTACCAGCTGGAAGACGGACAGATCAACCATTAAATGCTGTTGGCTATTGGCTGATAGCTTTTAGCTCAAAAAGTAAAATAAGAAATAGATTTAATAATAACTTAAAAATGCTAAAGGCAAGAGCAAATATGCTGACGGGAAAAGCCGGAAGCCAGAAGCCAGTCGCCAGAAGCGCTAAACCATTATGATAAACATTGTTCTGTTCGGCCCTCCGGGAAGCGGAAAAGGTACGCAAGCACAAAACTTAATCGAGAAATTCAATTTGAAGCAGATCTCAACCGGTGACCTTTTCAGATTCAACATGAAAAATGATACCGAGCTTGGGAAACTGGCCAAATCGTACATCGATAAGGGAGAACTGGTTCCGGATCAGGTAACAACGGATATGCTGACCGACGAGATCAGAAAGCCAACCGATGCTGCAGGATTTATTTTCGACGGGTATCCGAGAACAGCCGTTCAGACGGAAGCTCTGGAGAAGATCGTAAAAGAAGAACTGAATGATGAAATCGACGTCTGTCTTTCTTTGGTGGTAGAAGATTCCATCCTGGAGGAAAGACTGCTGAAAAGAGGGGAAATCAGCGGAAGATCAGACGACAGCAATGTGGAAATCATCCGCAACCGGATTAAAGAATACTACGCGAAAACAGCAGAAGTCGCCGAACTGTATAAGCAGCAGGGCAAATATGTGGAGATCAACGGTGTCGGAGACATCAATGAAATCTCTGAAAAGCTTTTTGCTGAAGTAGAAAAAGTAAAATAGTTAAAAGTTATGAGTGATGAGTTATAAGTTCTTACAATTCATAGCTCATGCTTCATAACTGATAACTCATAATTATAAGAAATGTCAAATTTTGTAGATTACGTAAAGATTCATTGTAAAAGCGGGCACGGAGGAGCAGGTTCTGCACACCTTCGCCGTGAAAAATATATTCCTAAAGGAGGTCCTGACGGGGGCGACGGAGGCCGCGGCGGCCACGTCATCATGAAAGGGAATGCCAATGAATGGACTTTGCTTCCCTTACGCTACACCCGCCACGTAAAGGCGGAACGCGGTGAAAACGGAGGGAAAAACCAGCTTACCGGAGCTTACGGAGCAGATGTTTACATCGAGGTTCCGATCGGGACGATTGCTAAAAATGAAGAGGGCGAAATCATCGGGGAAATCATGGAAGACGGCCAGGAAATCATCCTGATGGAAGGCGGAATGGGCGGAAAAGGAAACGAGCATTTCAAATCGTCCACCAACCAGACCCCGAGATTTGCACAGCCCGGAATGGACGGACAGGAAGGCTATGTGGTTTTCGAGCTTAAAATCCTGGCCGATGTAGGATTGGTAGGGTTTCCGAATGCCGGAAAATCAACCCTCCTGGCTTCTGTTTCTGCTGCCAAGCCGAAGATTGCCAACTATGCCTTCACTACGCTTACCCCCAATTTAGGTATCGTGGATTACCGGAATTATAAATCTTTCGTGATGGCCGATATTCCGGGGATCATCGAAGGTGCTGCGGAAGGTAAAGGTCTGGGACACCGTTTCTTAAGGCACATCGAAAGAAATTCCATCCTGCTGTTTTTAATTCCTGCCGATTCCGAGCATCATTTCCAGGAGTTTAAGATCCTGGAAAACGAACTGAAGGAATACAATCCGGAATTGCTGGATAAAGATTTCATTGTTTCCGTTTCAAAAGCCGACCTTCTGGACGACGAGCTGAAAAAGGAAATCGCCGCGGAATTCCCTGAAAACAAACAGCCGCTGTTTTTCTCCGGCGTGACAGGTGAAGGACTGATGGAACTGAAAGATGCGATCTGGAAACAACTGCATGGATAGGAAAATATTTTTTTTCACCCTGATTTTAATCGGCCAGCTTTGCTTTTCCCAAGGCAAAGCACCATCAACAATAGACAACCTCAGAACAGATTCTGAGGTTGAGTCTTTTGTAAGAAACGGTAAATTCGGCACCTCCGGCCGCTATTCTAAATTTATTTTGAAAACGGTTCAAAGTTTTACAAAAAACACTACCGGGATATCCGATAAATTGAAAAAAGCCGCCGACAGTCTGGGAGTTACCAAAAGTTTTTATAAAGGCGATTTTGATCATAACGGCTTAGCCGATTTAGTGTTTATCGGGGACGACCAAAGCTGTCAGGGGGGATCCCCGGATACGAATGAAACGTCCTCCTGTAATTCGAGTGTTAGCCTCATTCTCGACTTTGGAAATCATTACACCGTTACCTCCGTAAAACCGACTTATTTCGATTTTGCCATTCCTTTGGTCATGACTATTGAAGGAAAGGATTATCTTAAAGTGATTACCGAAGAAACTGAGGGTGACCCATACTCCGATCAATATAAATTGGTTTCGAAAATTCTGGATTATCAATTTGATGGACTGGTGGAATATCATCCAAACCCTTCTCATCATTCCATACAGAAAATAGAATTTACAACCGACATGTGCTATGGTACCTGTCCGGTATTTACCTTAAAACTCAATAAATCAGGATCATCGGCATTTATCGCAGAAAATTATAATTTTTTTAAGCGCGACGATCCTGACTTTGAAAAAAAATCACACAAGGCTTTTAAAAAAGGAGAAGGCACTTTTAAAACCGAAATAAAAAAAGCTGATTTTCTAAATCTGGAAATTTTGCTGAATTACCTCAATTTTACTGAATTAAAGGAGCATTATGCCGTACACTGGACAGACAGCCAGACAGCAACTTTAATCATCACTTATGATAACGGAAAGATTAAAAAAGTTGAAGATTACGGTTTATCCGGAACTTACGGTTTAAAAAGGCTGTATAATTTGCTTTTTGATATGAGGTTCAATCAGGACTGGAAAAAATAAAGCAAAATTATTTCCTGCAGATCAGCACTTTTTCATTCCGGGAATATCCATAATAACGGTCCTCCGAAAAAGTCCGTACCGTTACCTGAAAACCGGCATTTTTCAAACGCAACTCCAGTCCTCCGACCGAATAGATCCGTACATGATCTTCCTGCCCGAAATGCCTGAGCCGTTCTTCACTGGTCTTAATGGATTCATCTTCATAGATTTCCCCTTCTTTAAAAGGTGTCTGAATTAAAACAGCCCCGCCCTTTTTTAGTACCCGGTACAATTCGCTCATGGCTTTCTGATCCTCGGCAATGTGTTCTAAAATATGGTAACAGACCATCAGATCAAATTTTTCATCTTCCGCATCAATAGCGGTAATATCATAGCGGTAATCGGAAAGGAATTCGTTTTCGAAATCCGTGGGATAATAGGAAATATCCTTTCTTTTCTTCCACTTTTTATAGAGCATTCTCGATGGGGAAAAATCCAGAAAGGCAGAGCCTGGATTCAGAAACTCGTTTTCCAACAGCATGTTCAGGCGCCTGGTGCGGGGCAGGCTTCCGCAGACCGGGCAGATCAGCTGTCCGTTTTCCAGCTGCGCAAACTTTTTAAGCTTCGTCCTGCAGATATTACATTCATGATTTTTTCCGTGATAAAAAGGTTTCAGAAGTTTTCTGAACTGATCTTCATTCCGGATGAGGATTTCTTCAGGAATGATATTTTTAACAACGGATTTAAGGAAAGTATACATGCGTCATTTTTCTGACGTCAAAATAACAAAATTTATCTGAAGTATTTTTAAATTGAAGGTAATCCGGGCAATTACTTTAATGTGAACCCTAAGAAGGATCCGGATTAGCAGGCTGGAGGAGAGAAGCTGGATGCCGGAAGTTTCTTTGTTAAAAAAAGATCAAAAGTTTTTGATGATCAAACTAAATCTTTTGTCATTCTATTAAAAGAGGGCTATTCGAAGATATGCCTCATTTGTGCATGTCTGTTTAAAATAGCCGGAAAAAATTTAGGAGAAATTTGGGATTTCGGTGGCTGAGATTACTCTAAGCCATGCCTCATTTATGCAGATCTGTTTAAAAATTTTAACCACAAGATTCAAAAGATATGCATGTTGCCTGATAAAGCTGAATACCGTAGGCAGGACAAGTTCCCAAAAGTTTTTAAAAACCTCAAAGAGGTTTGCGAATTCCTTTAATAATATAAATAAAAGATGAGTCAAATCCCTGATCTTCGGTTCATGGCTGAAATAAACAATCATCCGGTGGCTGATTCCTGTTTAAAATTGGAATGGTTCAATAAATACAGAGGTGTTCAGTTCTATGAATTCCAACTTTGACAAAGTTTTTCAGACAGCGATGACCATCATTTCAGATCATCCCGTTTATGTTCTCAAACAGAGACTTTGGAACGGTTATTGAGCGATACCGGAAAAAAATTGACCTATGAAGTATATCCTGAGCCTATGTGCCATTATCTTTCTGTTTTCATGCAGTTCACAAAAAGCGAATTCCAGATATTCGAAAATTGAATATGAAGCCGGAGCCTGTTTCGGATCCTGCCCTATTTTTAAAATAACCATCAATCCGGACCGTACGGCCGTACTTGAAGCGGAACATTTCAACTTTTCCAAAGGTTTTTCAAAAGGGGAGTTCGACAAGCCGAGGGAAGGAACTTTTAAAGGAACCATTAAAGAAGCAGATTATAACAAACTGATTTCTTTACTGGACCATTTAAATGTAAAAAGCCTCAACGAAAAATACGGTGAAAGAAATGTTACCGATCTTCCGACGTCACATCTGAGAATAAATTTTGCAGACGGAACTTCAAAACATGTAGAAGATTACGGCAAAAGAGGGACGGAAAAACTCGCCGAACTGTACAAATTCTTTGAAGACCTGAGACACAACCAACAATGGACAAAAGTGAACTGATCCATTAAAAATATTTAGCTTACCTTTGCAAAATATGATTCCTTCCTTTTGAAGGAATTTTTATGGTAATTATAAAAACAATTCATTTGAATTTTACAGACTTACATTTAATAGAACCTATTGCAAAGGCAATTCAGGAACAAGGATATACCAACCCTACCCCAATCCAGGAAAAATCGATCCCCGAAATTGTACAAGGAAAAGACTTTCTGGGATGCGCACAAACCGGAACAGGAAAAACGGCCGCTTTTGCCATTCCTATTCTTCAGAACCTTTCCAGGAATAAATTTTCGAACAACCACATCAAAGCCCTGATCCTGACGCCAACCCGGGAGCTGGCCATCCAGATTGAGGAAAATATCAAAGCTTACGGAAAATATCTTCCGCTGAAACACCTTGTAATCTTCGGAGGGGTAAAGCAGGGAAATCAGGAAGCCGCCCTGAGAAAAGGAGTTGATATCCTGGTTGCTACACCGGGAAGACTCCTGGATTTTATCGCCCAGGGAATCATCAGCCTTAAAAATATTGAAATTTTTGTATTGGATGAGGCCGACCGGATGCTGGATATGGGGTTTGTGCATGACGTAAAAAGGGTGATCAAGCTTCTGCCTGTAAAAAGACAGACTTTATTTTTCTCGGCGACCATGCCGGCGGAAATTCAGAAACTGGCAGATTCGATCCTGAATAACCCGGTGAAAGTAGAGGTAACCCCTGTTTCATCAACGGCCGAAACCATCAAACAGTCGGTATACTTTGTGGAGAAAGACAATAAACTTGATCTTTTGGCCCATATCCTTAAAAACGATATTGCCGATTCGGTACTGGTCTTCTCAAGAACGAAACACGGCGCCGACAAAATTGCAAGAAAGCTTCAGAAAGACAATATCTCTACGGAAGCCATCCACGGGAACAAATCCCAGAATGCCCGCCAGAATGCTTTGAACAATTTCAAATCCGGAAAAACAAGGGTTCTGGTAGCCACGGATATTGCCGCCAGAGGAATTGACATCGACGAACTGAAATATGTTGTAAACTTTGAACTTTCCGACGTATCCGAGACATATGTCCACCGGATCGGAAGGACAGGAAGAGCCGGTGCCGAAGGAACCTCCATTTCATTCGTAGACGGTCTGGATTTATTAAACCTGAAAAATACGGAGAAGCTGATCGGTATGAAAATTCCGATTGTAAAGGATCATCCGTTCCATACGGATAATCTGGTGGCCCAAAAGAGGGATTCCAATAACAAGCCGATGGGTGCCAGAGGCGAACGTCCAAAATCTTCAAGACCGAATAACTCCAGACCGGATAGCGCATCTGCAACGGGTGGTTTTAAAAAGCCTAAGAACAAGAATTTCACAAGAAATAAATAAAATGCAAAAGCCTTCCGATTTGGAAGGCTTTTTTATGTTCTGGCTAAAGTCAATCTGATATTCTTGATAAAAAAATTGGCCTGTTCCTATGGATTGCTATTTAAATAATCCCTTTGCATTCTCCGTTGTAATGCGGTCAATTTCAGAAAAATCTTTCCCGTAAATATCCACCAGCTTTCCGGCCACCAGGTCCAGGTAAGCGCTTTCATTGCGTTTTCCCCTGTACGGAACCGGTGCCAGATAAGGAGAATCGGTTTCCAGAACAATATGTTCCAGAGGAATTTCACTCAGGAACTGATCAATCTTCCCGTTTTTAAAAGTAACTACCCCGCCGATGCCCAGGATAAAATTCAGGTCAATGGCATGTTTCGCCTGTTCCAGGTTTCCTGAAAAACAATGGAAGATTCCCCGGAGTTGAGGATGTCTTTTTCTTTCCAGCACTTCAAAGGTTTCATCAAAGCTTTCCCGGGTATGGATAACGATGGGTAAATCCTTTTCAATCGCCCAGTCGATCTGCTGTTCAAAAGCTTTGATCTGGATGTCCAGCGTAGACTTATCCCAATACAGATCGATTCCGATTTCCCCGATGGCCGGGAAAGCCCTCTGATCGAGATAATCCTTAACAATTTCCAGCTCTTTTTCCCAGGTTTCCGGTTTCACATAGCACGGATGCAGCCCCATCATGGAGAAAACGTGTTCCGGATAATCTGCTTCCAGCTGCAGCATTTTTTCGTGGGATTCCGAATCGATGGCCGGAAGGTAAAATCCGGTTATTCCTTTATCCAAAGCTCTCCGAATGGCTTCTTTCCGGTCTTCATCAAATTCTTCTGCGTATAAATGGGTATGGGTATCAATCATTTTTTTTAAAATTTTAATAAATCTTCATAAGGGTGATCAAGTCCGAGCAGGATCCCGAAGGCAGGCTCCGTTTTGATGCCCTGTTTCTTTAATGCGATGATCCTGTTTTTAAAATCATCATCTTTTTCCTGTAGTATCCTGTATTCGGCTATCATGTGACGGTAAGCATCCTGTGCGACAGCAGGCTTATTCTGCCCGAAAATCTCGATAAGAAATCCTTCCGCCATAAACTGACCGGTCACTGCGTTTTCACCGTTTATTTCAAAGCTTTTGACCTTTAGCTCAAATTCAGAAAAACTATTGATTAGCAGCTTTTCAAACTCCAGTTTATCTTTTGCTTCGCAGATTACATCCAGATCACTTCCTTCAACATCAATTCCGATCGGGACGGTTCCTGCCAAAACCGGTGAACAGGCTTTTAACTTTTCAAAAATCCGGTAACCTGAAAGAACTTCATAGGCTTTCCGCTGTCTTTCGTTTCCGCTTTTCAGGTACTCAATGTTCGTAAAATCAATCATGTGCTTTGCTGAGGATTCAGGATTCGATGAATTGGGCGTTGATATGGTTCAGAACTTCCCGGGTCACATCCTTTCCGCCTGTGAAATTTTTGTAAAAAGAAACCAGGCTGAAAATCGGACCGAACGGAATTCCCCACCATCCGAAAAATAAAGTCAGCAACGAATATTTCCAACTGTATTTGGAGGAGGCTTCATCTGCTTTTACAAAATAGATATCGCTTGTCCTTCTTGAGGTAATGACAATCACCGATATCGTGTACGAAAAGACAACAAATTTACCTCCTTTCCTTAATTCATCATTTAACCGGTCTGTAGAGAGACCTTCTGTATTTTTAATCAGAGCCATGGATCTTAGAATATATGATGCTTTACTTTTTTCCGCTGGTTTTCAATCCTTTCGTTCAGTTTCTCTTTGAACTGAAGGTATCTGGGATCTTTTTCATCACTGCCCCGGTGTTCCAGCGCTTTGGAAATTTTAAAATTCTCTTTGATGAAATCTTTGGTTCCTTCCGAAAAATAAGCATTGCCGAATTTTTCAAAAATATAATTGACGGCCTGCTCCGTGGGATGGATCAGGTCTTCTTTGTAAAAACGGTAATCGCGGAGATCATCCATCAGGAGTTCATAAACGGGAAGATAATGGCAGTAATCCAGCCCTTCGGTCATTTCATGCACGGCGGCGATCAGTTTCGATTTGCTCAGCTGGTTTTCGATCATCCCGTCTTTGGTATGGCGGACCGGCGATACCGTGAATAAGATCTGTACCTCATCCTTACAGATGTCTTTCAGGTTTAAAACCGTATCATAGATCGCATCCGTAAGTTCCTGGGAGGTCAGCAATCTCTTTTCAAAGAATTTCTGCGGAATGCGGTGACAGTTGGCCACCAGTTTCTTTTTCGGGCTGAATTCATAAATGAAGGAAGTCCCGTACGTAATGATTACCCAATTGCTTTCCTGAAGAAACTGGTTTCCCTCCGTTATCCTACTGTTTATCTTATCTAACGTCTGATGGACATAGCGGGTATCGAAGCTGGAATGATGATCCAGCGAGATAAATTCTTCATCAAAAGTAATCAGGTCCACCTCTTCATAAAATTCGGAATCGTGAAGCCTCCGGATGGAATTGCTGATCGAAAAAGGATTGAAAATCGTTCCGAAGGGATTATTGACCGTCTGGAGCTGCCCCTGACTGAGCAGATCGGACATTTCAGAGGCAAAGCACGAGCCTATTGAAAATATTTTATCTTCAACCCCAATTTTCTTCTCTGATTCTTTGATATTAACTTCAGTCCGGAATTTCATTTATTCGATTTGAAAATTTGAAAATGGGTCAATTTGAAAATTAAAGAATTTTATTCACTTCAAATTAACTGATTATCAATTATGACTCTCTTCTCAACAGGTAATTGGCCAGCTCTATAAAAGGTTTTTTCTTTTCTTCAGGAATATCGATTTTCTGCAGGTAGCTCTGGCCGATTTCGTTGTGCTTCTCTATTAAGCGCAATGCTTTCTCGTCCACTTTCGTTCTTCTGAAAATCTTTTCCACCCCGTATACTTTGTCGATATTATCCGTTTTTTTGGAATACCAGTAATCGAGTTCCTTTCTTTCTTCTTCCGTCGCATGTTCTCTTGCCATCAGGTAAAGAACGGTTTTTTTATTCTCATAAATATCTCCGGCATGCTTTTTCCCGAACTGCGCCTGATCACCGAAAACATCTAGGTAATCGTCCATAATCTGGAAGGCGATCCCGATGTGCTTCCCGAAGTTGAAAATGGCTTTGGCATCTTTGAAATTGGCCTTGGCAATCAAAGATCCGATTTCAAACGAAGAGGCGCTTAACACCCCGGTTTTGTAAGTAATCATCCTGATGTAGTCATCGAAGGTTACATTTTCCTGGGTCTCGAAATTGATGTCGTACTGCTGGCCTTCGCATAAAAGGAGACCGGTATGGGTAAAGATCCTGATGCAGGCTTTGAAAATTTCAGGTTCCAGATCCTCAAAGAATTTATAGGCCTTCAGCATCAGTCCGTCTCCGGAAAGAATCCCCACGTTAATTCCATGCAGGGTATGGATCGTCGGCTTGTTTCTCCTCAAGGGAGCCTCATCCATAATATCGTCGTGGATGAGGGTGAAATTATGGAAAAATTCGATCGCCAGCGCAGGCTTTATGGCTTCCTTCAGATCACCGCCGAATAAATCGCAGGCCATCAGCACCATGATCGGACGAAGACGCTTCCCGCCGTGGGAAATGATGTAATTCATCGGTTCATACAGTTCCGCCGGTTTGTCTTTGAAGGTATATTTGGCAATGGCATCCGCAACAATCTGCTGGTATCGGTCTAAAAATTCCATAAATTCTAATCGTTTAAACAAAAATACAATTTTTAAGTGCTTATTAAAACAAAATCCTCACTGTTTTAAAAGTGAAAACTTGAAATTTATATTTAAACCGATAGTACTAAACGTGACTCAAAGAAAAATCCGGATTAACAGGTTGGAAGATGGAAGCTCGATGCGGGAAGTTTCTCTCGTCAGAAATACGATCAAAGGTATTGATGATCAAACGAAATCATTCAACTTTGTCGAAGTTCTGAATTTTGACAAAGTTTTTCAAATATTAAAATTTAAATTGTTTTAAAGTACCGCAGGGACGGCTTTTTACAGGATAGGAGAAAATCCTGACTGTGAATTAATCTTAATTTTATTTTTAAATTAATCAAACTGCTAAATACAAGTGGAATACGGTCGAATTCACGTTACTTAATACCGGGGTTATATCAAGATGGCTATTATTTGCAATATTCATTCAATTCTTATCCAGATTTATAGCAACCGCCGCAATGATGATGAAATTTCATTTTCTTAAAACAAAAAAACTTCGCCCGCGAGAGCAAAGTTTCAATGATATATTTAAAATGTGTTGTTATGATAAAAAGACCACGGCCAGGTAGGTAATTCCGGCAACAATGGCTGAAATCGGAATGGTAAGCACCCATGCCCAAAGAAGGCTTACGGTAATTCCCCAACGTACGGCAGAAACTCTTTTTGTAAGCCCTACCCCGATAATTGAACCAGTAACCGTATGTGTGGTAGAAACCGGAATACTCAATTGATCGGTAATAAAAAGTGTGATTGCTCCTGCAGTTTCTGCACTCACCCCTTCCAACGGAGTTACTTTGGTGATTTTAGTACCCATTGTCTTGATGATTTTCCAGCCACCGCTCATTGTTCCCAGTGCAATGGCAACGAAGGAAACCAGAGGAACCCAAAGATAATGCTGCGCAAAATAATCGAAACGTTCAGCAGAAGGTATTTTAAGATAAACAGGATCCTGAAGCATATTTACATGATAATAAATCAGTGCGGCACCGATAATACCCATTACTTTCTGGGCATCGTTAAGACCATGTCCCAGACTGAATAAAGCCGAGGAAACCAGCTGTAGCTTCTTGAATGCCTTATCTGCTTTATAAGGATTCGATCTTTTGTATAAATGAACGATAATCAGGGTAATAATGATTGAAATAACCATACCGATGATCGGAGCCATGAAAATGAACAGAAAAATCGGGATTACTTTATCAAATTTCACAATATCCTGTGTTGTTACTTTCATTAAAGCTTCCTTTATGCTGGCAAACATTCCTAAATCCGGATGAGCTGCAACCACTTCCCTGTAATCCAGCATAAAAGCGTGCATGACCGCTGCTCCCAGGAAACCACCGATCAGCGTGTGGGATGATGATGAAGGAATACCAAACCACCATGTCAAAAGATTCCAGGCAATTGCTGCAATAAGACCTGAAAATATTACTTCGAGGGTAATAAAGTTTTCGTTTACGGTTTTGGCAATCGTATTACCTATTCTGAATTCTCCGATAACATAGGCTGCTAAAAAGAAAGCTGCAAAATTCCACAATGCCGCCCAGAGAACCGCCTGGAAAGGCGTAAGAACTTTAGTTGATACAATTGTTGCAATGGAGTTTGCCGCATCGTGAAAACCGTTGATGTAGTCGAAGATTAAAGCTAAAGCAATAATAACCGTAAGTAAAATAGGAAATTCCATTTATGTTATATTGTTTTATGCGTATTTGATCATAATGTTCTCGATCGTATTGGCCACATCTTCTGCTTTGTCGGTGACTACTTCAAGATAATTAAGTACGGATGAAATTTTGATAATGTTGATCGCATCGTTGGTTTCGAATAATTCCACCATCGAGTTGGACAGCAGATCGTCAGCGATATTTTCTATGGAATTTACTTTGATGCAGGCTTCTTTTACCTGTTCCATGTTTTTGAAACCTTTCAGGTTCTTCATGGCATTCTGGATCTCAAGACAGGCTTTGTGGATCAGTAATGAAAAATCCGAATACGCTTTCATTTCAGGCGATTTGTACAAGAAAATGTATTTCGTGGAAGCGTAGATATAATCTGCGATATCATCCAATCCGGTAGCCAGTGTGTGGATATCTTCCCTGTCGAACGGTGTAATGAAGTTTTTCCCGAGTTCCACGAAAATCTCGTGTGTGAGCTCATCGTTTTTATGTTCATAATCGCTCATCTTTTTCAGCATGGAATCATCATTCAGATCGAAATCCTTGATTCCGTGGTTGAATTCCTCAGACATAGCCACAAGGTTTTCTGTTACTTTTTCGAAAAGCACAAAGAAGATTTTATCTTTCGGTTGAAAAGCGTGGAAAATATTACCAATTCCCATTGTAAAGTTTTTATAATTCGTGTGCAAATTTCCTAAAAAACCCCCTTACCTGAAACTATAGGACATTAAGTTTTGTTAACATTGGCTTAATACCTGATTATCAAATAAAAAAACCGGCAAAAATGCCGGTTTTACTTTGTTTTCGGAAGAAATTAATTGGCCTCTTCAGCTCTCATTTCCTTCCCTCTGAATTTCATGGTAGAAATATTGCTCAGAAGGTCTCCTTTAAATGACTTTTCGATTTCAAAGAAAGAGAATTTCTCTAAGATTTCGATATCGCCGATTTCTGCTCTTTTCTTGGTTTTGCCGTTGGAAGTCGCCTTGTTGATGATATCCAGTACGTCAAGTTTCTTCAATTGGTCTTTTTTACCAAGGTTGAAGAAGAACCTTACCATATTTTCGTCTTTTCTTCTTGGTTTTCCGCTACGTTCCCTTCTTTCCCCTCTCTCGCTTCTTTCTCCTCTGTCGCGGTCTCTGCTGCCTCTTTCACGGTCTCTTCGGGAACCTCCTCTGTCATCATCTCTGCTGCTCAGTCTCTGCTCTACCAGGTCATGACGGTCTTTGTAATACAGCGCCAGGTCTTTCAGCTGGAACTGAAGCAATTTGTGGGCAAGTTCTTCTTTGGTGAAAGCCGACAGGTCCGGGATCAGGGAATCGTCAAACTCGAAGAAATCTTCATGGATTTCAAACAGGCTTTCGAAAACGCCTCCCACCTGGGCTTTGATGATGTCTTCTCCTGTAGGGATCTTCGCTTCATTGATATCGATTTTGGTAACCGATTTGATCTGCTTCAGCTTTCTGCTTTCTTCCGGCTTGATCAGGGAAATTGAAATCCCGTCTTTTCCGGCTCTTCCCGTTCTTCCGCTTCGGTGAACGAATACTTCCGGATCATCAGGCAATGAATAATGGATAACGTGCGTCAGTGAATTTACGTCAAGCCCTCTTGCTGCAACATCTGTCGCCACAAGGATATCGATGTTTTTCAGTCTGAATTTCTTCATTACCGTATCCCGCTGTGCCTGGGAGAGATCTCCGTGAAGCGCATCGGCTGCATATCCGTTCTGCATCAGGAAGTCGGCAACCTCCTGGGTTTCCATTCTCGTTCTGCAGAAAATAATAGAATATTGGTTAGGGTTTGAATCGATCAGTCTCTTCAAAACCTCTTTTTTCTGACGGTAACCGGCCACATAATATTCGTGCTTGATGTTCTTCTTAACTTCATTAATAGAACCCACGGAAATCCGGTGAGGCTTGGTCAGGTAATTTTTAGAGATTCTTTCCACTTCTTTGCTCATGGTGGCAGAGAACAGGAAGGTCTGTTTGGTTTCAGGCGTTTCGCTGAGAATGGTTTCCAGTTCGTCTTTGAAGCCCATGGAAAGCATTTCGTCAGCCTCATCCAATACCAACCAGTGAATGGCAGAAAAATCCAGTGCTTTTCTGTTGATCAGGTCGATCACCCTTCCCGGAGTTCCCACAATGATCTGCGGTTTGTCCTTAAGCGATCTCATTTGGTCCATAATACTGCTTCCACCATAAACGGCTGTCGTTTTGATGTCTTTCATGTACTTGGAATAGCTTTGTATGTCTCTTGTAATCTGAAGACATAATTCCCGTGTCGGACAAAGGACCAAAAACTGGATTTTGCGACTCGTTTCGTCAATCATATCCAAAATCGGAAGCGAAAATGCTGCTGTTTTGCCTGTCCCCGTCTGCGCAAGTGCGATCAAGTCGCGAATATCTGAAAGAATGAAAGGGATAGTCTGTTTTTGGATTTCTGTCGGGCTTTCGTAGCCCAGTTCGCCAATTGCCTTAAGAATATCAGGACTTAAATTGGTCTCCGTAAATAAATTCATTAAATATTATAAAATTTCTGCAAAGATACAATAAATATTGATTTGTTTTTGAATTAATTTCGAAATATACAAACTTTAATTCAGAATACTTTATTGATTTCTTAATTTTTAAAAAATTTACCGTAAAAAAACGTCCTTTAAGTTAAAAAAATGTTAACCATTATTTTTGTTTGTTACATTGGATTGATTTTTTTCCGTCTATCAATGAATTTTCAAAAATCACATGAAGAATAATTTTTGTAATTTTGAAAGACTCGGCTGAAACCATCGGCCCTGAACCATAAATAAAACAAAAATCATATGCCGGCTACCCTCTCTCCCGAAGTTTTCGAATTTCTGAAAAACCTTAGCCTGAACAATAACCGCGAATGGTTTACCGAACACAAGTACCGGTACACCGGATCGCAGCAAAACATCATCGCATTTCTGGAAGACCTGATCCGTGAAATGTCCGGATTCGATGAAGAACTGGCAAAGATCGATGCAAAAAAATCACTGTTCAGAATTTACCGGGATACCCGGTTTTCCAAAGACAAAATTCCGTATAAAACCAATTTCGGAGCATCGCTGGGGATGGGAAAAGGGAGTCAGAAAGGCGGGTATTACCTTCACCTGGAACCCGGAAAATCTTTTATTGCCGGCGGGATCTATATGCCCGAGCCTTCCGTTCTGAAAGAACTGAGAAAAGAAATCTCACTGTATGCTGCAGATTTTCTTGCCATTATTAACCAAAAGGAATTCAAAAGACATTTTCCGGAACTGGACCAGGAGGACAAACTGAAAAAAATTCCGCAGGGTTTTGAAAAAGACGACCCGATGGCGGAGTACCTCAAGCTTAAAAACTTCATCGTGGTATACGACCTGAAAGATGAAGAAATCCTGGATGAAAACGCCGTGAAAAATCTTACCGAAATCTTTAAGCTGATGAAGCCGCTGAACGGTTTTCTTAATACCACGCTTCTGCAAGGGTGAAGGGTGAATCTTGCTCCGCAAGTGAATGGCCAATAGTGAATTACAATCTGAGAGTATTGTTGGGAAAGCGTAACGGCGCAAGAGATTTTTGAATACCTGATGTTTTAAGCCGCAAAGATTTATCTTTGATAAAATTGTATGCCGCCTATTGATTCCATGAAAACAGAAGTTACAAAACGAACCGGATTCACGGAATGAAAATTTGACAGTGTCAAATTCTTTGCGCCTTAAAGCGTTATCATTCTAAAAGTAAAAATTGCGTCTTTGCGCATTCCAACATTTACCGGTTCTGTCTGAATACAAAGAACACAAAGCTTTTTACAGCTAAATTTTAAGCGATTATCATATACGACAAGATCATGTCGCATTATTTTTGTTAAAACAAATTAATCACTGATTATCAAACGGTTATATTTCGTTATTTTTAACAATAATTTAACATTTTTGCTTATATTTGCGGATTAGTCAAAAAGCCTGCCATGTCCCTGTACCAGAAAATCGCTGAAAAGCTTCAATACATCAGCCCCAGTTTTTATAAAGAACGGTATTTTAAAAGCCTGCATCACCTGACGAAAGATAATTTTTCTGCCAGAAATGTAGAGCCGGAACTGGTATGGATCAAAGATTTTTTACCTGAACATGCGGTAATTCTGGACATCGGCGCTAATGTCGGAACTTTTCTTTACCAGCTGGAAAAGAAACTTAAACCCGGAGCAATCTATGCTTTTGAACCTAACCAAAAGCTATATAAACGCCTGAAAAGGCTGTTCCCTTCCATGAAGGTATTTCCGCTGGCCCTTTCCGATGAAAATACCACTGCCGAATTCAAAGTTCCGGTGATCAACGGGAAAGCCGTAGCCTCCAGGGGAACGCTGAATACGGCATACAAAGAAAAAGGCGAAGAAAAAAGCTATACCGAAAGAGTACAGGTGGTGAAACTGGATGACTGGGATGAAACCAGACACTTCCAAAGGCTGGATTTCATCAAGATCGATGTCGAAGGCAATGAGATGAAAACGCTTTTCGGTGCTAAAGAGACGATCCGCCGGTTTGCACCGGTGCTGATGGTGGAAATGGAACAAAGGCATCATGAAACACCGATCTGGAAAGAGATTGCCGAGGTGGAATCCTGGGGCTACAATGCCCATTATCTAAACAGAAATCATTTTGAGCTTGAAAAACTGACGGAAGAAACCCTTCTGAAAAACACGAGCGACGAAAAAAACAAAACGGAATACATCAACAATATTATTTTTATTCCTAAAAGCCAATAAAAGATGAGTGTAGTAGCGAGACAGGGATTTAAATATTCCATCATTGGCTATATCGGTTTTCTGCTGGGCACGGTCTCAGCCATTTTTATTTTCCCGAACGACTTCGAGTTTTACGGTAAGCTGCGGTACAGCATGCAGACGGCGGAGATGCTGGTGCCCTTTGTGGTATTCGGGATTTCGTATGCGAATGTGAAGTTTTTCCACAGCGTGCAGAAAGACGGGAAAAACCAGAACATGCTGTCGCTGTCGCTGCTGACGGTCGTCATCAATTTCCTGATCTTCTGCGGGATCTTCTTCGTCCTGCCCTATCTTTATCCGGAGTTCCTGAAAACACAGGCCTGGAACATCAAGGGAATCATCCTGCCGTTGATCCTGGTGTTGTCCCTCTGCGCGATTTTTAATAAGTACACTTCCAACTACAAACGGATCGTTGTCTCCAATATTTTCGACAATCTTTTTCCTAAAATAGCCAACCTCGGAGCTTTCTGCCTGTTTTTTTATTTTGCGATGTCGCAGCAGGTAGCCCTCTCCTTTTTCTTCGGGATCTTTACCCTGATGCTTTTCGGATACATTTATTACACCAATAAGCTGGAAAGGATCAGCCTGGATTTCAATACGGATTATTTTAGAAAAGACCATTTCTGGAAGGAGTTTGCCAACTACAGCTTTTTTGGCTTTCTGGGAACTTTCGGGAACTACCTGGCCATCAACAGCTTTATGATCGGCGAATATATGGGCATGGAGGAAAACGGGATCTACTCTACGCTGTACGCCCTGATTTCCCTGATTTCCATTCCGCAGCTGGGATTATTCAATATCTCCGCACCGATCATCAGCCAGCATCTGGCGGACGGTGACATGGAGGGTCTGGACCGGTTTCATAAAAAGACTTCGCTTTCCCTGTATTTTCTGGGAGCCGTTCTGTTTTCCTGCATTATGGTCGGGTTTCCTTACCTCACCCATTTCATGCCGAAAAACGGGATGATGCTCCGCGAGTACGAGCCGGTAGTATGGATCTGGGGATCTGCGGTTCTGGTGGATCTGGCAACCGGTTTTAACGGAAATATCATTTCCCTTTCCAGATATTACAAATTCAATATCCTGGTGATGCTTCTGCTGGCAGGACTTACGATTGCCCTGAATTTCTATTTCCTGAAAAATACCGACCTGAAACTCATCGGGATTGCCCTTTCAACGGCCATTTCCCTGACAACCTATAACGTGGTGAAAATTGTCTTCAACTATATCATGTTTAAGGTTTCGCCTCTAACGATCGAAATGATCTTCGTTTCCATTATCTGCACCCTGGCGATTACGGTAGCGATTGTCCTGCCGAATTTCAACAATAATTTCATCAACCTGATCTATAAGCCGGCAGTGGTTCTCTTGTTGATTTTCACCGGAAATTATTTCACGAAAATCTTTCCGTTGGAAAATTACCTGAACAGGAATTTTATTAAAAGCATTTTTAAGTTTAAATAACCGTATAATGGAACAGGCTGGGAGCAGGAAGCTGGATGATGGAAGTAATTTTCATGTCAATACTTCATTCACTTTCTTTTCTATTTTAATTAATTAAACTATTGAAAGTTAATAAGATTTATATCAAATAACAATTAACTCATTTAAAAGCCTTTCAAGTTTTCGCTGAACCATCTGTTTGCTGTAATCTTTCTGAAAATCATAAGATACCTCTTTAAGCCTTTCAAACTGGCTGATAATGTCTTTCTGTTCCGGTACTATAAAATCTGATCCGGATTGATAATTCGCAGGAAATACTGCCCATTTTCCGAATTTGACAGCATCGCCCAGGTTTCCTGTCATCTTGGTTTTGCCGTAGACTTCCTTCTGGCTGAAGAATTCCGTTTCCTGCTGAATCGGGCACCACAGCACATCCGCTTTCTGCATCCATGCATCAAAAACAGAAGGGGATACCCTTTCTGAAAAATAAGTAATATTTATATATTGCAGAGAGCGCTCTAAATCAATAATGTTTTTCAACTCTGCATTTTTTGCCCTTCCTAAAAAGACAAATTCAATTAATTTATTATCGATAACTGAATTATCGATAAGGTCTTCAATTGTATTTATTGTCGAAATAACTTTTTTATAATCCCTTCTTTTTTGAGATACACCTCCGGGAATAACAATGGTGAGAACTTTGTTTTCCGGTTTATTTACATATTTAGTATAAAATAGCGGCAGGAACCTGAATGGCCCGGAACTTAATGCTTCATCCAGCACCAACAAATGTTTGGCCTTCCGGTATACTTCAGGGGATCTCAGCAAGCCTTCTTTTCCCAAAAGTTTCAGCCGGTAGATCCTGTCTTTTCTGAAGATGCTTTTGATCAGTCCCATTTGGGAAGTACCGGTAAAATTCATGTTATGGACGATGACCGCCGTATGGTATTTTGCGGACATGACATCGAATATGTTAAAATACCGGTGAACCGTTCCGATGATGATGAGGTCGTACTTCCTGGCCTTTAACTGATCCAGGATCATTGAACTATCTGAGAGAAATACAGATTTTCCATGATCAGCAATCTGGCTTTTAATTTTTTCCGAAAAATAATAATCCACCGAAAAAGTGGGCGAGCCTTCCATGATTTCCATGAAAGCCTGTGCTATTTCCGCATGGGTGTCGATTTCAATGTAGGCTATTTTTTTCAAAGTAGATACGTTATGGCCAAAGCCGGTTCTGATTTTTATTCTGGGTAAGCGAGCTTCCTTCCCTTCGTCAGGCTCAGGGTAAGCTCAAACTCAGGATGGCATTGCTTATTCTTACTGATTTTTTTACATTTTCAGCCATTTTTTCTTCAGCATATTCCAGCGCTGGCTGTTGATGATCTTCTGTTCTTCCTTTGAAATTTTCAATTCCGGTTTTTCAGACCGGCAGCTTTCGTAGGATTTTATAATATCCGTGAAAAAGTGAGCCGATCTGCTTTTCATGCCTTCCTTTGAGGCCGCGATATAGGCTAAAAAACGGTTCAGCCCCAAAAAGTAAAAATACCTTCCGTAATAATCTGCCGGCCGTATCGTATAATCCGCTCCTTTTACCTTGATTAATTTCACATGCAATTCCGGCAGTACTATTTCTTTCCAGCCTAAATTTTCCAGCAAAACAGCATCGATATTATCCCAGCCCAGCGTTTCACGGATGCCTTTCATCTCAATAAAGCATTCTTTCCGGTAAGCTTTCATCGGGCCCCGGACATGGTGTTTGTTGGAGTTCCCTTCATATACCCATTGTCCGTTCTTTTCCACATACAACAGGCCGCCGACCAGTCCGTATTCCGGATGTTCCCGAAAAGCATTCCTAACGGTTTCCAGATAATTGTCAGGCAAAATAATATCCGCATCAAATTTACAGATGATGTCAAATTCATCCATAGCCTGAGTCTGCAGTCCGTTCTTAAAAGCACTGACCACTTTTGAGCCCGGCTGATGGGCCGATTTTTCAAGATGAAGGGATGTGAACCTGGAATCCGTATCCGTATATCTTTTGATCACTTCAGGAGTACCGTCCGTGGAACCGTCGTTAACGACCACAATTTTAAAATCCGTATACCGCTGACGCAGTAAGGAGTCAAGGGTAAACGGAAGGTTGTCTTCCTCGTTATGGGCAGGAATGATGATTAAGAATTTCAAGAAAAATATTTTAAATGAATATATTTTACAACATCGGTCTAAACTGATTTAATTTAACCATAAAAGAGGCAAAAGACAGGCATCTGCCATTAAAAGATCAGATCATCAGAAGTTCACAAAAAAACTGCGGACCTTTAGCATTTTAACCTTCCACATAATGACATCTCTATCAACGCCTTTCGTCTCTTTTACGGCCGGTAAAAGTTTAAACAAACCGGTTAATACGAAGTGATCAACGATTTAAATCCAAAAATATTTTTCATCAGTGATCACCCGTCATTTATTACTTGTTGTGCGGCTTCAGCATGTTTTTAGGATCGAGGATTTCATCCAGTTTTTCCTGGGAGAGCATTCCTTTTTCCAGCACCAGGTTGTAAACGCTTTTTCCGGTTTCCAACGCTTCTTTGGCGATGGCGGTAGAGTGTTTGTACCCGATATAAGGATTCAGGGCCGTTACGATTCCGATGCTGTGTTTCACCATATTCAGGCAGATTTCTTTATTGGCCGTGATGCCGACGATACATTTTTCACGGAGGGTATCCAATGCATTGCCCAGGAAGTGGATATTTTCCATGATCGCATGGGAAAGTACCGGTTCCATGACATTCAGCTGCAGTTGTCCGGCTTCCGCGGCAAACGTTACCGTAAGATCGTTTCCGAACACTTTAAAGCAAACCTGGTTCACCACCTCCGGAATAACCGGATTTACCTTCCCCGGCATGATGGAGGATCCCGGCTGCATCGGCGGAAGATTGATTTCCGAAAGTCCCGCTCTCGGTCCTGATGCCAGCAATCTCAGATCGTTACAGATTTTTGACAATTTCACCGCAAGCCGCTTCATGGCCGAAGAATAAATGACATACGATCCCGTATCCGGCGTCGCTTCCACGAGATTGGGTGCGGAAACTACCGGAAAGCCCGTAATCCCGGCCAGGTTTTTTGCGCAAAGCACGGCATATCCCACCGGTGCGTTGATTCCGGTTCCGATGGCCGTAGCGCCCATATTGACTTCTACAAAAAGGCCGGCATTGTTATTCAGTTTGGATATATCTTCTTCCAGGGTAGCGGCAAATGCTTCAAACTCCTGGCCCAAAGTCATCGGAACGGCATCCTGAAGCTGTGTCCTTCCCATTTTGATGACCTCCTGGAACTCCCGGCCTTTGGCACGGAAAGCCTCTACGATTTTTTCCAGCTTTTCTACCAGCGTATGGTTCATCTGCAGCAATCCCATTTTAATGGCTGTCGGATAAGCGTCATTGGTAGATTGGGAAAGATTGACGTGGTCATTCGGCGAGCAGAATTCATACTGCCCTTTATTTTTGCCCAGTTTTTCAAGTACCCGGTTGGCAATTACCTCGTTGGCATTCATATTCACCGAGGTTCCCGCGCCTCCCTGAATCATATCCACCGGAAACTGGTCGTGCAGTTCGCCGCTGATCAGTTCATCGCAGACTTCCGACATTACAAAATATAATTTTTCATCCAGCAGGCCCAGTTCGTAATTGGTCTTTGCTGCGGCCTTCTTTACGAAGGCCAGTCCGCGGATAAACTCCGGATATGATGATAAAAGCTGTCCTGAAATCTTGAAATTATCGATTGCGCGTTGCGTCTGTACTCCATAATAAGCATTTACCGGAACATTCAGTTCGCCCAATAAATCGCTTTCTTTTCTAAAATCTTCCATAATCTATATTTAATGTAACCGTCTAAAAATGTAACAATTTAACAATACAAGCATCGTATAATTCTTTTATTGACAGATTGTCTCATTGGTAAATTGATCCATTGTTACATTTATTTTACCGGGTATTTCTGGTTTAGAGCCTGAAGGATTGAGAAGGTTTCCGCGTCCATGATCCCGTCGTAATTCTGCGGCCGGAAGTGGTACTGGAAGGCTTCGATTGTTTTTTTGGTGGCATCATCCCACTTTCCGGAAAGATCCAGTGCATAACCGAATTTCTGCAGCTGCGCCTGAACATTCATGATGAAAGCCGCATCGTTGTACGTATTCTGGAATCCTGTAGAGGTAGCCAGGTCATAATATCCCTGTTTAATGGCATCATCGTACCACATGCCGATCTGATATTCATCATACAGCCTTTTCCATGGGAACAAAGGTCCCGGATCCTGCTTTCTCGCAGGCGCGATATCCGAATGGGCCAGGATGTTCGTTGCCGGAATATTATACCGGGTCACAATATCTTTTACCAGCGCAGCCACTTTTTTTACCTGTGCCTCGTCAAACGGCACAAAAACCTTTTTTCCTGAAGCATCGGTGGTAAAACCGGAGTTTACGATTTCGATCCCGATGGAATTATCATTCAGGTTGCGGTCGTTTTTCCAGGCGCTTACTCCGGCATGATAGGCCCGCTTGTTTTCATCCACCAGCTGGTAGATTTCATTGTCGCCGGTATTGTTTACCAGATAATGGGCACTTACCGACTGCTGGGAAAGCACGGTGATGGATTTATCGTCCGGCAGAGCCGTATAATGCAGGATAAGGTACCGCTGTCTGAAATTCTGTGCAATGGCCGGAAAATAGGTCTTTACCACCTTATACCCTGCCGGCTTTGCAGAAACAATGGAACCGTAGCTTGCCGTGTTGTCGTTTTTCGCAATATCGGCGATATTGGTAGTGAAAAATTCTACCCCGTGATCGGTGGTTACTTTAGGTTTCGGCTTATCGCCCGGTTGTGTTTTTCCTGCTGTTTTCGGCTGTACCGTGGGCGTTCTGGGGATGTACTGCCTTTTTTTCGCGTTCTGCTGCGAGGTACAGGAAAAAACAAGGCTGCTTAATCCGATGATATATAATGTATTACGCATGAGTTATTTTTTTTGGTCGTTTATTACCTCAAAAATACGGAAATTTTTCTTGAAAAATATTTGGTAAATAAAGAAATCTGTTCTATATTTGCACTCGCAATAACGGAGTAACGATCATTAAAAAACAAAGATAAACAGGAGGGTTGCCGGAGTGGTTAACGGAGCAGTTTGCTAAACTGTCGACGCGAAAGTGTCGCAAGGGTTCGAATCCCTTACCCTCCGCTTTCTTATATATCTTTTCGGGGCGTAGCGTAGTCCGGTCATCGCGCCTGGTTTGGGACCAGGAGGTCGCAGGTTCGAATCCTGCCGCCCCGACTTTTTTTAACGCGCTTAATTACAAATTAAGCGGAATCAACCTTACAATGGGTGCGTAGCTCAGCTGGATAGAGCATCTGCCTTCTAAGCAGACGGTCAAAGGTTCGAATCCTTTCGCGCTCACTTAAAAAAACCTTGCAACTTTTGTTGTGAGGTTTTTTTTGTTTAGGGATGATGATTCAGCGGCATAAAGCATCCCGATTCCATCGGGACGGTCAAAGGTTCGAAATCGCAGATTCGATGAAATCAATCCTTTCGCGCTCACTTAAAAAAACCTTGCAGCTTCTGTTAACGGTTTCCTGAATCAAATCAGCCAATTGAGCCAGTTGATTTTCGGTAATTCCCGTATTTTTCCCCATATCGATATGCGATTGCAATTGTCCTTCTACTCCATCCAAAGAAGGCAGATCGGAAAGCGTCACGATTTCTCTCTGCTGATAGGTAAGAACACCGCTCACCAAATATCGGCAAATAAATGTTCTTTTAAAAAAACATCAATTCGTGGAGCAAACTCACCAAAACCTGGCGCCGGTTTGTTTTGTGGTGTTTCTGTCAGTTGTTCAAGTATTTTTCTGCCTTGCTCATATTTATCTTCAATATTATTTTCAAGGAGAATTTTCTTTCCTTCGATATCAGCAATACCCTGTGATTTTCTTTCGTCTAAAACTGATTTAAAAGTATTAACTGCATTCAGACTTCTCGGAAAACCGCAATATGCATATAATTAAACCAATGCTTCTTTAATTTCATTAATCGTCAATCCACAATCCAGTCCGGTCTTCAACTGAAGCTTTAAACTTTCAAGATTTCCGGTTGCCGTGAGTGAAGAGATCTTTACCAAACTTTGCTCTTCGGCATTCAGATTCTGATTGGTTTTATTTTCTTGCGCATTCATTTTTGTCATACTTGCTGTGAGAATAAAAAGAATTATCCATCGTAGAAACCTGTTTTTGCTCACTACAGAAATTATTTTTTATCAGCTTCGATGAATTCTTCATCGGAAACAGCTTCCAGCCAGCTATTTTCATTTATTTGTGGATTTCCATTCGTTGCTAAATGTGAAAACCAGCTGTCAGCCGTTGCGCCGTGCCAGTGCTCAATATTCGGAGCAATTTCTACGAGATCTCCGGGTTTTAAACGACGTGCGGGTTTTCCTCTCTCCTGATATAAACCTTCGCCCCCTACAACAATCAGAAGCTGTCCGCCGGTGTGGATGTGCCAGTTGTTGCGACAACCCGGCTCAAATGTGACATTGGAAAAAGGAACATTTAAATCTTTATTGCCTGTAAGTGGTGCCAAATAGGATTTGCCTGTAAAATACTGCGCATAAGCCGTGTTTTCTTCTCCTGCCGGAAAATCGCTTATTTTAGGAATACCTGTACTCATTTTCTTTGAATTTATTTTGTTTGAATTTACTTCGTTTGGGCAATTAGAGCCGGACTGAATGCTAAAAGAATGACGATTAAATATTTCTTTGTTTTATATTTAATTTATGAGTCAATTGTTTTGAGGATTTTTGCAGGAACCCCTCTCACCACCACATGGTCCGGAACATCTTTGGAAACGACTGCTCCGGCTGCAACTACAGCATTTTCTCCGATCGTCACGCCCGGTAAAATTGTGGCACTGGCTCCAATCCAGGCATTTTTCCTGATTACAATAGATTTTCCAGTCAATCCTTTTCTGTGCTGAGGTTCTAAAGGATGATTCTCCGTTATCAGGCTTACTTTCGGACCGATTAAAACATCGTCTTCAATGGTAATTCCGCCCAGAGTAAGAAAAGTGCAGTCGAAATTGATGAATACATTTTTACCGATATTAAGATTTTTCCCGTAATTGATGTAGACAGGCGTAAACACCGATACATTCTCAAGTTCTTTACCCACGATTCCACTCAATACTTTTAAAATCTCATCCGGTTCTGTGGAATTATTTAAAACAATCAATTGTTTCTTAACCTCATAAGAAGCTTCCATCAATTTGTGAATTTCCGGATCATCCGGCATTATTGTTTCACCATTTTTTAGTCTTGCAAAAATATTTCCGTTAAAGTTCATTTTTAAATATTTAAAGGAGTAAAGAGGCTGAAATCGCCTGTTTCAAAAAGCGGGTTCATCCATTGTAATTTTCAATTATTTCAAATTGGTTCTAAAGAAATTTTCCAGTTTTTCAAAAGGAATCACTTCCACTTTATCGTATAAATCCACGTGAACCGCATTCGGAATAATCATTAATTCCTTCGGTTCCGCAGCCATTTTGTAAATGTCTTCTGAAAAATACCTTGAATGTGCATTTTCACCGGCAATTAAAAGCATAGGCCTCGGTGAAATTTCTCTGATATAACTTAAAATAGGCATATTCATAAAGGAAAGTACACTGGTTGATCTCCAACCTTTTATTGAATTTACTGAACGCCCGTGAAAACCTCTTGGTGTTTTGTAATAATCATAATAATCTTTTATAAACTGAGGTTCACTGCCGGTTAATTGTTCCGGAAGATGAGAAGACGGATAGGCCGGTTCACCGGTTTCCGCATCTTTCCATCTTTGCAGGTTCAGGTCTTCGAGCGTTTTTGTGCGTTGCTCAAGTGTCACCGCATCATTATATCCTTTAGAAATTACCCTTGTCATATCATACATACTCGTGGTCGCAACGGCTTTTATCCGCTTATCTATCGCAGCAGCGTTCAGTGCCATTCCTCCGAATCCGCAAATTCCGATGATTCCGATTTTACTTCGGTCAACATTTTTCTGAAGGCCCAGGAAATCAACGGCCGCACTGAAATCTTCGGTATTGATGTCGGGTGAAGCAATATTTCTCGGTTCACCCCCGCTTTCACCTGTGTAAGAAGGATCAAAAGCGACAACGGCAAAACCTCTTTCCGCCATTCGGCTGGCATATAAACCGGAAGACTGCTCCTTCACCGCACCAAATGGTCCGCTGATTGCCAACGCCGACAGTTTTTCGCTTCCTGCAGTTTTTGGAAGATATAAATCTCCGGAAAGCATAATTCCGTAACGGTTTTTAAAGGTAATTGCCTTTCGGGTTACTTTATCGCTAAGTTGAAAAGTATAATGTCCGTTTGGTGCTGCGGTATTCATTTTTTCCGGATTTGATTTTTTATTCTGCGCAAATGCCTGTCCGATGAAAAGAAAGGACAAGGCCATCGCTGTGGTTAGTATTTTCATATCTGAATTCTTTTTAAAAATTACTGATACAAAATTAAAGACAGCGTAGTGCTGACCGTTAATGATAATCAAACCAAAAATTAAGAAAATCAAACCTCAGCCAAACGGAATGCTTTCGGATTGGTTCCGGTTCGTTTTTTAAAGAAATTATTAAAATACGTCGGATAATCGAATCCTAGTGCGAAAGCTATTTCTGAGATATTCCAGTCGGTGTGCTGCAATAATGCTTTCGCTTCTGTAAGAATGCGTTCCGTGATATGAGCCGTTGTGGATTTCCCGGTGACTTCTTTGACGGCACGATTGAGATAATTAACGTGAACATTCAGATTTTTCGCAAAATCCTTCGCTGATCTCAATTGCAGAGACCGGTCTGTAGTTTCGATAGGAAATTGTCTTTCCAAAAGCTCGAGAAAAACGGATGATAATCTTGATGCCGCATTTTTGTTCTGGTCAAAATCTTCTGCAGGTTCAAGCTTTAGAGATTCGTGGATAATCAGGCTGATGTAATTGCGTATCAGTTCATCTTTATAAATATAATCGCTTTCCTGCTCTGCAATTATTTTTTGGAAAATGGTATTGAGGAATTGTCTTTGCTCTTCGGTGATCTTCAGAACGGGAGTTCCGCCAATTTTAAAGAAAGAAGACTGCTGCAGGCTCTCGGAACGTTCAGAGTTCCTGAAGAATTCCTCCGAAAAAAGAATGGTGTAGCCTGTATAAGTCGTTGAAATAGTTTCCCAGGAATACGGAATATGCGGATTTCCAAAGAAAAGCACCGTTCCCTCCTGCCCGAAGCTTTTATCAGAATAATGAATCTTACTTTTACCGGTCGTAAGGCAGATTTTATAAAATTCTTTTCTGCTGTACACGCGGGTTTCACTTCCGTCCTGCTCAATCCGGAATGCGCGGAAACCTTTTAGTTTTAATTCGGTATTAAACTCCGAAACCCCTCTTTTTGCCTTTTCTTTCATTTTTCAAAGTTAATAAAATCAAACCAACCGGCTCTAAAATGATAAGAGTAAAACATTGACGGGATTCTGACGAAATAAGCCGGAATGAAACGGGTCGCCCCTATAGGGCTTATTAAATGAATAAATCGTTATAACTTAAAGAAATCTTGCAACTTCTGTTGTATAGCTTTTGTTTTCAGGGATTACTGTTCAGTCAATCATTTAATCTCTTCCAGAATTTTGCAGTTGTGATGTTCCTTCCATCGTATTATTTATGCTGTAATTCCAGAAACCCTAATAAGTGGAAAAAGACAATAATTTTAATTGTTGATCTGAAAATTCCATACGTAAAGAAGCCTTCGAAATCGAAGGCCTTTTTCAAATTAATGCTTTTTTAATTAAACTCAACACCCTGCGGCATGCAGTGATCATAAGAATAGTTAACAGCATAGGCTAAATCACCAATAAATTCTGCAGTACCATCAGCATGGTTGCTTGCAAAATATACATTAACCGGTCCACATGGAGTTTGAATTGGAACCATATACCAAGCCTTGAAAAATGCAAGTTTTTGTTCAATTGTACTTTCCTGTATGTGGTCTGAAATTTCAGTCTTCACCTCAATTTCTGATTTTACTTCAGACGTACTTGCGAACGTTAATGATGATAAAGCAATAGCTCCCAATAAGAATAATTTTTTCATAGTTAAAAAATGTTATTAGTCTAAAAAAACATTGACTCTCTTTATATTGGCATCAATTTTTTTATTAAGATTATTACCACTCATATCGGTAACGATAATTTCATTATTTGTAAATCCTGACGGATCTTGTAAATAATTTTTTCTGGTCTTGAGATACTGATCCTTTGATTTTAATTCAATAATTTTACCATACTGTAACGGCTCAATAACAGCCTCTGATTTTTTTAAATCAGTAGCATAAATCTCAATGGTTTTACTTTTATTATATATTTCAAGGATCAATCCAGAAAGACCTTTGAAGCGAAACGGACCCTCCTGAATCGGGATATCTTTTGTAAACCAGGCGAAGAAAGTATCTCCGGTATCGGTAACGGTTTTTGCTAACTGACACTTAAAACCTTTGATCTCTTTTGTCTCATGTAAAATTTCCCATTGTAAAGCAGGCTCTTCAAATTGATAAAGATCTCTTGCAACTGGCAAAGTTGCTATTATACGATCACCTTTTCTGTAAATGCTTCCGCGTGTTTTAGGAAATTTTGGTAGCGCAGAAATATTATTGAACGACCATTTCTCTTTCTGGTTTGGATTATGTAAAGCATCATAAAAAGATTTAGCATCTTTATTATAATAAACCGATTCTTCCAGATTGCAAATCAATGTATAAGATAAGAATGATTCATGTTTCAGATTCGTACTGTCAGTGATCTGCTTCATCTCGTAATTAATTTCCATAGCGGCCTTACTTTGAGCAGATATAAAAATTATATTACTCAGAAATATGCCCATAAAAACTACTCTTTTCATTTCACTTTAATAAGTACAATAATACTAAATTATTTTATTCACAGCTATAGGAATTCGTAATTTAACTATGCTAAATTTTGAGCTATAAAATTACATGATGACTTTAGAAAGAAAAATCTGATCGAAAACTTTTAAGATTATTAAAAGAAAAATATAATCAGAATAAATCCTGAAGCTATAGACAACATCTCATCACAGAGAAATTAGTATGGGATTTAAATCCTTTTATTCTGAACAAAGATTCCAAAAGATTGTAACTTACAGTGACTTTCAGGCATTTTTTCCGATTTGTAATATAAACCGCTTTATCCTGAAAAAAGTAGAAATAATCTCTTCTTACATTAAACAGGCATTCGTCAGTTTTCATTTTCATCAATTCCTTTTGTAATCTTTCACCTATATTTTCGATTCCGTATCCGTAAAAATTTTTGTTGGAATGATATTCCAGCTTTTTAATATTTTTCATTTGTATTTCTAAGAAAGCAAGCCTTATCTTTTCCTCCAGATAAAAATTACAGATAAAGGAAAATGAAAGTATTACCAGGAAAAAAGGTAAGATGTTCTTCATTTTTCTTTGCTTAAATCAATGATTCAATAAGTAAATTTAATTAAAAATTATCGCTAAAAGATTCTGACAGATCTACTTTACCAAAAATAAATCAATACCTTTCAAAAGAAAAATTAAGCCCATGATTACGGTATTCCCGTCACTCCTTATTCACAACTATCAGTTTATATGTCCCTTTCTTTTTATATTCACAAAATGTTTTCAATCAGACTATATTCGTTATGATAATTTGCTGATGTGGTACAAATAAAAGGATCATCTAACCACTTTAAGTATTTAAATTCAATATATTTGTTCAAAGGATAAATAGCTCAATTTATTACCCAAACCGCAGCATTTCATGAAAATATATTTTAGTTATCTTGCTCTACTTATTTTTCTTCCTTTACAGATGTTCGGCCAGCAAAACTTATCTGCGGACGAGTTGTTTGCAAAGGCAAGGACGGAAGCTTTTGAAAACAAAGACTACCCCACTTCTATTACATTGGCCAAGGAAGCCCTGGAAAAAGCACCCGACTACACCGATATTTCTGTTTTCCTGGGAAGGGTATATACCTGGAGCAAAGATCCTGAATCTGCAAGAGCGGTTTTTGAAGGCCTTGCCAAAAGATCCGTTCAGGACGAGGATTATTTTATTGCTTACGGCTCCCTGGAATACTGGAACGATCAGTATGCCAGATCTATCGAAATCCTGGATCAGGGATTAGCATATCATCCTCAGTCTGAAGCTTTGCTGCTGCTGAAGGCGAAGGTATATTTTGCGGCTAAACAATATGCAGAAGCCGAAAAAGCAGTTAAGAGAGTTCTCGAAATCAACAATAAAAACACAGAAGCAGTAAATCTCGCCGTGAGAATCAATGAATTGAATTCCAGAAATGCCATCGGTATTACCTATACTTATTCCCATTTCAACAAGCAATTCGATCATGACTGGCATATTGTAGGGGTAAGCTACAAAAGGGTTACTCCCGTCGGTTCCGTGATCCTGAGAGGAAATTACGCCAGCAAATTCGGGGAGAGCGGTACCCAGCTTGAGCTGGAAGCTTATCCAAGATTATCTCCTATATTCTATATGTACGTAGGCGGTGCCTATTCCGGTGATGTCGGCATCTTTCCGAAGTACCGCACAGGAGTTTCATTAAATACCAATCTTCCGCACAGCTTTGAAGCGGAACTCGGTTACCGACAGTTGTATTTTACCGATAATATCTGGTTATATACGGCTTCCGTAGGCAAATATTACAAAAATTTCTGGTTCAATCTCCGTGCTTATATTACACCGGACAACAGCAATATTGCCCAATCCTATACGGCAACGGTAAGGTATTATACCAAAAGTGCACAGGATTATGTTGCCTTCCAGATCGGATCGGGAATCAGTCCGGAAGAAAACCGTAACAATCTTCTTGGCAATGACGTCTATAAACTAAAAACATTTAAGGTAGGTGCCGAATATAATTTCTCCGTCAAATCCAACCTGTTTACCATCGGTACCATGTATTATAACCAGGAATATCTTCCCAACACAACGGGAAGCCAGTTTGACGTAAATTTAGGGTATACCGTGAAGTTTTAGACACTGTTTAAATTAATATTACCCTGTTTAATAGGCTGGATGAAAGAAGCGGGAGACTGGAAGGTTTTCCAGTGAATATAACAACCAACAGCCAGGTTATCTGACAAAATTGCATACATTAGCTTTTACTCTATTGAAAATCAAAGCATTTAAGCTTTTTCTTTTATTGAATAATCAAAATTCAAATGATCAATTCACGGTAAGTTGATTGAAAAATACTTTTAATTCTCAATGTCAGGGATTATAAACCTTATTATTATTTTTTAGCTTTAAAAAAGTTAACGATTACGGAATCCGGCATCAGTTTTCCGGAAGCATAAAAATGGGCATTCATGCTTTTAAACCGGTTAAAGCGTTTGCTGATTTCTTTTAACGTGGCCTCATCCTGATAAGGATCCGAGCCGTTTTCATTAATGATCAGCAGCTCCGTATCATGGATATAATGTTTTCCCGAAACGAAATCCACCATCATATCTTTGCTCTGCATGATCGGAACATCCACCTTGCCTCCGTCCGAATCAGCGGAAAACCCGCGTCCTACCCAGGCAACTTTAGAAGGGGTTTTCATCTGATAATTGTTTCTGTAATAGGCTAAAAAAGAAGGAGCCACATCAAAATGGCTTGCTGTTTTCCGGAAATGTTCCGGTGCTTTCAGCAAGGGAGAATAGATCAGCAACGGCACATGGAACCGGTCGATGTGAGATTCCAGGGTAATTTCCGGCATGCTGTGATCTCCCGTAATCATGAAAATGGTATTGGCAAACTCAGGGCGTGTACGGTATTTTTTAAAAAACTGCCTCAATGCATCATCTGCATTCATTATTGAGATCAGCTGATTTTTAAATATTGCCGCCATCTTTTTCTGGTTCGTAGACAAGATGCCGGACTGCATCCTTTTGTTGTAAAGGTTTTCGTAATAAGCGCTGTTATTTATTAAAAACGGATGGTGCGTTGAAAGCGTAAGGATCATATCAAAATAAGGCTTTTGCGGAGATTTCCTGACTTCAAGCATCTTACTGAAGACGGCCTGGTCTTCATATCCCCAGCTCGATCCGTTATGCGCCGGAAGCTTTCGATAAGCCTTTCCGAATGATGCCTGGTCTACCAGATGATCGACCCTGCTGTATTCCAGGAATTCCCGGTACCGGTCGAAGGACACATCTCCACCATAATAAAAGCCGGTTTCAAATCCGTTGTTTTTCAAAATATTAAAGAGGTTAAAATGCTCCGGCGTCTTTTCGATCCCCAGGAACCCGTTCCTGCCGAAAGGAAGCGACCCGGTAAGCGAAGGCAGCGCCCCGAACGTTCTTCCTGCCGAACTGAGGCTGTTTTCCCAATATAGGCTTTTACGGGAAAGGGAATCGAGAAAAGGGGTAAAATTACCGACGTAGCCTTTCGGGGAAGTGTAGGCATGGCCAAATCCTTCCAGGACAATAAAAACAAGATTTGGCGTTTCACCGGAAGGGTTGAGGTAAGCCCCCAAAAAGTCCGGGGTATTTTCTTTCCGCCAGAACGGAAAATCTTTGTTCAGCGTCTCAGCACTCGATGCAAAACCCTCATCATCTTCAAATACCTCCGTAATTTCCGGATGGCTGTTTAAAAAATTATCTTCATTGGATTTGAAAAAATAAGCCCATTTGCTTTTGGCAGCGGTCTGACTGAAAAGATTGGTATTACCGGACTTACCGGACAACATACCGTCGGGAATGAAATAAGCAAGCAGACCGATACAGAAGAAAGCTATTCCAATGTAAACCGATTTAAAGGCGGATCTTCCGGCCATCCATAAAGGAATAATGGTTATGCCGGCCAGGATTCCCAGCAAGGCTAAGTTTTTAGCACTCAGCATACCACTCGCCTGTAAGGTTTCTTTAATTTCATCTTTGCTGTAATAGAGGAGATCTGCTCCAAGGATATTTTGGGTTTCGGAGAAATATAAAAACAGGATATACTGCATAATGGTCACCAGCCCCAATACCATCAGGGCTGAAAACCTTGCCCAGCTTTCTTTAATCCCGTTGATGATCAGGTAAATTATTCCGGAGCCGAATATCAGTCTGAAGGCAAACAGGATATTTCCGAAGAACAGTTCGCCGAGAATACGGCCTGCATCCAATCCGGGGAACGAATACCGGTACCACAGCCATTCGGCAGCAACGCCGAGCAGGAACAGGCCCAGAAAAACGGAAGACAGCATTCCCCATTTCCGGAGTCCGTTCTGAAGGATTGCTGAAATCCTGGCCTTGAGCGGTAAATTCTCAATGGTCTGATTAAAGCCCTGTCTCTTCATCTCTCCCCAGCCGTGAGACTTTTTAAAATAATCGATAAACCCGTTTACCCCGGCCTTTACTACGATCGGATGAAAATAGAAGGGTTCTGAGAATGCAGTCCCGATCAGGCTAAGGAAGTCTTTCCGTTTGGTATACACCTTATAACTGACAAGGTCTACCAGAATCCCATAGATGGAATACAGGAAGCCCAACGAAATAACCAGTGCAAAAAGAATCAGGAAAAATGGCCAGTTAATAATTCCCAGCAGAAGAAACACAATAAAAACGATGTATCCCAGAAACTCAACCAAAGGACCAAGAAATTCAAAGAAGAACCAATACGGAAGGCTTACCATCCCGAGTTTTCCGTATTTTGGGTTGAACATCATTTTCCGGTGCTTCCACAGGGTTTCCATGGTGCCGCGCATCCATCGGTTTCTCTGTTTCCTGAGGATATCCTTGGTTTCCGGAACTTCCGTCCAGCACAACGGATCAGGAATCGTAGCCACCTGGTAAGGTTCTTTTTTTTCCTCCATATATTTCCGCATCCGGACTACCAGCTCCATGTCCTCTCCTACCGTATTCCGGTCGTAGCCGCCACATTCCAAGACAATTTTCCGGTCAAAAACCCCAAAGGCCCCGGAAATCAAAATCAGCCCGGAAGCCCTCGACCAGGCCATCCGCCCCAGTACGAAAGCCCGGATATATTCCAGAGCCTGGGTTCTGCCGAGTAAAGTCCGCGGCATATTTACACTCACGACTTTGCCATCTTCAATAATGCAATTGTTGGCCAGACGGATGACTCCACCGCAGGCAATGATCTTTTTATCCGTCTGCTCCAGAAAAGGCTTGGCCAGTTTCAGGATGGCATCCTGCTCCAGGATACAATCGACATCAATACAAACAAGGTATTCCCCTGAGGACACATTGATTCCTACATTTAAAGCATCGGCTTTCCCTCCGTTTTCTTTATCAACGATAATCAGTTTTTTAAAAGCCTGGTTTTTACTTTTATAAATTCCCCTTACCCTGTTGGTCTCAATCCTGCCCTGTATAAAAAAGGATACACATTCCAACTCATAGGCTTCTATTAATTTTTGTAAAGAATCATCCTTGCTTCCGTCATTAACAATGATGATTTCGAGATTATGATAATACAGGGACAGTAAGGACCTCACATTTTCCACAATCGTCATGCCTTCATTATAGGCCGGTGCGATGATGCTGAAGACCGGCGCATTCGGATTGGCGGCAATCATATTGTAGTCGGTAAAAGTATTTACCTTTTTATACCGGATCACCGCTCCCAACGCATAGATCCCGATCCAGCCGTAGATAAGCGTTACCGCTGTACCATACAGCAGAAACAACCAGATAACGACCTCGTAGATAATGTGAGAAAATTCGATCATATTTTTTCCTGTAGTGCGTATTTAACAATCTGAACCAATTCATCGGAAGTAGCTTCGTTTCGCATCAGCTGTACGAGATACTCATGATGCCCTAATGAAAAAAGGGCTTCCGCCGCATGTACTTTAAGGCCTGAAGCAGGATTTTCCGACAATTCTTTTTTTAATAACTCCGTCGTGTTTTTGTCTTTTGAAACTTTCATAGCCCTGATAATTTCGGACTGAACTTCAGAAGGCTGATGGGGATAAACTTCTGTAAAATCAGTCATGGTTGAAGGATTTTCCAGTGATACCAGGGTCTGTACAGCACGTATACGAACCTCGGAAGATGGATGTACCAATAATCCTGTTACTTCAGGATAAAAAGAAAGCAGCTGAAATTTCCTGATCAGCTTCAGGGTAAAAACAACAACGGAATCATTGGAACTCATCAGCCAGCTTCTGACAGCCGGCAGTGAATTTTCCGGTATCGTGGCAACGGAAAACAGAAGCCTCAGCTGTTGCCACTCGGAAATCTTTTCCTTGGCCGTATTCAGGAAATTCAACCCTTCAAATCCTTTCAGACTCACCATTGCATACTGGGCTTCCTGATACACCTGTGGTGAAGGATGCAAGAGAAAACCGGAAATCCCGGGAAGGGCATCCCGGGAATCCATTACCGTAAGCTCCTGTATTCCGGCGGCAATCAGAAAGGCTTTCTTCCGGTCCAGCTTCTGTTCCGCTTCATGGCGCAGGCCGTACCGGTTAAATAAATCTCTGATCTTATCTTTCGCCATCCCCGAAAACTTCTTTTCCGAATCTACCAGCTTTTGTAAAAACAGGTTCCGGAAAGAAGAATTTCCCGTCAACTGTTCAAAAGCATGGTGGTCCGGTTGTTCCTGTTCGTCATAAACAATGGCTTCCGATATTCTCTGATTGATATTTTCCAGCCATCCGGAAAGGCGTACGGATTTCCTGTACTGAAAAAAGCCGTAAAGCAGAACGCCTATAATCAATACAACCACCAGCAGCAATATACCGGACAATACCAGCACAAAGAAGTGTACCGAAGTAATTTCCCCCATATTCAATTTATTTTGCCATAAACCTTTTCACCCTCAACATTAATTCGTTCGGACTAAAAGGCTTTACTATAAAATCTGAAGCACCCAGATCAAAAGCGTTCAGCACCACTTCTTCCTGGCCCATGCTTGAGAGCATGATGACCGGTATTTTTTTTCCTATGGATTGTATGGCGGAAAGGATCTCTATTCCTGAAGCGAAAGGCATCATGATATCGGTAATAGCCAGATCCACGTCCTCTTCCTTCAGTTTTTCGATAGCCTCTTTTCCATTGCGGGTTAAAATAACCTCATGTCCCTCTTTCAGCAGTTTATGCTCTATCGTCTTTAAAATCAGTTCATCATCTTCTGCAATCAAAATCAGCATAACTTTTATTTTTTATTTTATTAAAGATTGTATGGCATTCAGTCCATTGGCTATTTCGCCGGTAATTTCCTGTTGCAGGGAAAGAAGATCGATGGGCCGGTCTTTCATGGCTTCCCATCGTAAAGCGGTTTCTGCCAGCTTCACCAATCCCGCCGTACCGGCCGTTCCCCTGAGTTTATGAAGTATTTTTCCCAGTTCGGCAGCATTCTTTTCCGCAACAACTGCTCTGAGGCTGCTTTCTGCCTGTCTGAGCTCACTGGTCACCAGATTTAAAAACATCTGTTTGAAATCTTCATCGTCCCCGGTCTGCTCATGCAGCAGGTTCATATCGAGATACGCTTCCGCGCCTGCCGGATTCTGAGGGGTTTCATCTTTCTGAATCAGATATTTTTTGAGCATTTCCAACAGGTCGGCCTGGCGCAGGGGCTTAGGAAGGAAATCATCCATTCCCGATGCCAGGCATTTCTCTTTCTCTCCTGCTATCGTTCCTGCAGTTACTCCGATAATCGGCACCTCCACATAACCCGGCAGCTGACGTATTTTTTTCGTGGCTTCCATCCCATCCATTACCGGCATCTGTACATCCATCAGGATCAGTGAAAAATCCTGGCTCCGGCACCGTTCCCACGCCTCCAGTCCGTTGACCGCTTCGGTAAGCTGTACATCAGGAATCAGGGAAGTCATCATTTTATGGTTAAGAATCATATTAACCGGATTGTCATCCACCAGCAGCACCTGCAGTTCCGGCACCTGTAAAACAGGTTCCTGCTTTTCCTGCGAAACGGTTCCCGGAATTTCAGTTTCATTATTTTCCACCGCCCTTCTGAGGGTTCTGTACAGTTCTTCGGATTTGATGGGCTTCAGCAGGAAATAGGAGTTTTCTTCCTGACGGAAAGAATTGATGACATCATGCTCCTCTGAGGAAGTGTGGAGAATGACCAGCGGCGAGGTCTCATCCTGATCGCTGAACAACGCTTTGATTTTTTCTATGGTTTCCAGCCCTGAGATCACCGGCATGTGGTAATCCATCAGGATGATGTCGAAACGTTCACCGGACAGTAAAATCTGCAGGGCCTCCATCCCGTTAGCCGCTAATTTCGATTCGATGTTCTTGTAAGCCAGCATATGCTGAAGGATGACCCTGTTGGCTTCATTATCATCCACGACCAGTGCTTTTTTGATTTTCAGTTCTTCATCACCGTTCGTTTCGGAAAGCTCGTAGGGAACTTCAATATCGAAATAAAATACGGAACCTTTACCGGGCGTACTGTCTAATTGAAGATGGGTTCCCATATAGCCCAGGATATTGTTGGAAATGGTAAGTCCAAGCCCTGTTCCGCCGTATCTTTTACTGATCGAGCTGTTTTCCTGGGTAAAAGCATTGAAGATGTACTGTTGCTTTTCTTCTGCGATTCCGACCCCGGTATCGCGGACGGCAAAGCGGAGCGCAATCTTTTCCCCGCCCATATCCAGCTTTTCCACTTTGAGCTCGATCTCGCCCTGTTCCGTAAACTTTACGGCATTTCCCAGCAGATTGATCAGGATCTGCTTCAGTCTGGATTCATCGATCCATAAGGTTTTAGGCAGGCCGGGCTCAATATTCAGCAACAATTCGATGTTTTTCTTCTGCGACTGATACAGGATGACGTTGATGACCTGATTAACCAGATCATACACATTGCATTTTTCGATAACGAGCTCCATTTTACCGGATTCTATTTTAGAAAAATCAAGAATATCGTTAATGATGGTGAGTAAGTTTTCTCCCGATTCGTTAATGTAGTTAAGATACTGTTTCTGCGTCTCATTGAGCGGTGTTTTCAACAGCAGGTCTGAAAAACCGATGACTCCGTTCAGCGGGGTACGGATTTCATGGCTCATGTTAGCTAAAAATTCAGATTTCGCCCTGCTTGCGATGTCGGCCATTTTCTTAGCTTCCTTAAGCTCGTTGTTGGTTTTTATGGTATTCGTAATATTCTGTACGGAAACAATGAGTCCTCCGATCTCTCCATCCGACAGATACCAGGGCCTTACGTCGAGGCTGTAATGCTGAGGCTCTTCCTGATGGCTCACCGTAAGGGTGAAATCCTCATTTTTATAGTCTTTGCCTTTAATGGCATCCCGGTAGATGGTACGGATTTCATCAGAAGCATTTGGTGAGATCGTAAAGATGTTCTCGCCGACAAGCTCCAGATCATTCATGTTAAACTCCTCTCGCCAGCAATTGCTTGCAGAAAGATAGTTGAGGTTCCTGTCGAACATGGCTACCGCCACCGGGGCATACGTTACAAAAGACTGGAGCATGGCTTCTTTTTTCGATAATTCAAGGTAAAGTTTCTTGAATGCATCGATATCCTGAATAATCCCGAACACCTTGGTACAGGAACCGTTTTCAAATTCAGGAACCGCTTTCACCCGCACCCAGATCATGACACCGTCTTCCCGTACCAGCTGGAATTCTTCATCATAACCGATTCCTTCCGAAATCGCCCTGTTGAACAAAAATCCTACCTTAGACTGATCTACTTCCAGGTAAAAACGTACCGCCTCCTGGAATTCAGGCTGATAGCCGGATGCTACCCCGTGGATTTCTTTAGTGGTATCTGACCAGAATATGGACTGATTTTTAAGGTTGACCTCCCATCCTCCGACCTGGGCTACAGCACTGGTCTGCTCCAATATTTTTTTCGTGTAAAGCAGGTCTTTTTCAAGCAGCATCCTTTCTGTTATATTCAGCGCGGTACTCAGCACATAAGGGTTTCCTTCCTTATCAAATTCCACCCGGTTGTGGTACATCCAGATCAGTTCTTCCTCTTCTTTGGTTTTCAGGATCATTGTTCCCAGATGTTCCTTATGCTGGTTGATATGCTGAAGGTATTCCTGGAGCTGCAGATGGTTTCTTTCAGGAACCAGATCCTTCAGATTCAGCCCTTCGACTTCTTCTTCCGAATAATGAAGGATTTCTCTTCCTTTTTTATTCACTTCAAGGATATTGCCTTCCATATCGTGCATGCTCATCAGGCCGATGGCATTTTCGAAAAACCGCCTGAAACGGCGCTCAGAACTCTCCAGCTGTCTTTTTTCTTCAATATGCTGGGTGATATTGTTTCCGAAGCAAAAAATTTCAGAATGGCTGTGGTTGCGCTTCATATACCATTCGATAATTACCTGATGCGTATCGCCTATTTTTGAAGTTGTAGTGATCATCAGTTCTCCGGTATTCACGGAAAAGCTTTCTATCTTCTCCTGAATACCCTCAGGCTGGCTTCCCAAAAGCTCCATAAAAGATACGGCTGCCACCTGGTCTCTGTTTATCTTGAAAGCCTCTTCAAAAGCAGGATTGATATCCTTGACCAACAGTTCATCGTCCAGAACGCAGATCGGGTTATTTGATATATCAAAAATCTGCTGAAAATATTCGGCCTGGGTATTTTTCTTTTTGGCAAGGAGCAATTTGGTTACTGCCTCTGCTAACCTTTTAAGGGTCGCTATCTGCTCTCCGGATAACGATCTGGGCTGATAATCCAATACGCAGATGGTCCCGAGCGCAAACCCTTCATCGATAAGCGGTATCCCTACATAGAAGCGGATTTTGTTTTCTAAAACCACCTGATTTCCGGAGGTCCTGTCGTCCAGCAACGTATCTTCGATGATCACTATCTTGCCACTCGCAATTGAATACTGGCAGACCGTATCTTTACGCTCCAGAATACCGATGGATGTACCGATACAGCTTTGGATCGTCTGGGTATTGCTTTCCATAAGTGCTATGTACGCAGCGGGACAACCGGAGATCAGGCACGCCGTTTCTGCGAATATATCCATCTGAGGGTCTTCAGACCGATGCAGAAGATCAAAGAGTTGCATTCTTTCAACCCGACCTTTTTCATTATCAGGAACCGGATAATTATTCATATTTTTAATCATAGATCATTATGCGATAAATATAACAAAGAAAATACAGACATAAAATATTTTTTTAGAAAAGATATACCTCATTTCACAAAAATGTGACTAAATATCTTACGGAAATTAATCACAGGCTCTTTTTATATTTTCAAAAAAATTACAAAAGAAATTATCCGGAAATTTAAACTCGGCTAATCTTATGATTATGAATGAGGTAAACGATGGAAGACAGTTTTTCTTCAGGATTGATAAAAAATTATTGTAAAATTATTTTTATAATTCAAAAAAACCTTCTATATTTGCACCCACAAAAAACAAGGTAATTCTTGTTAAAAGATGACCTCCATCGGGGCGTAGCGTAGTCCGGTCATCGCGCCTGGTTTGGGACCAGGAGGTCGCAGGTTCGAATCCTGCCGCCCCGACTTCAAAAACACTTTAGGGTGCGTAGCTCAGCTGGATAGAGCATCTGCCTTCTAAGCAGACGGTCAAAGGTTCGAATCCTTTCGCGCTCACAAACAGCCAAATGGCACCAAACTAAAGACAGTTGGCGCCATTTTTTTATTACCGTATATCGAAAATTATTATCATTAAGGTCATAAAGTGAATTTAAAAGATATGAAAAAAGAACTTTCAGCTAGTACGGCTTGTAAACATTCAGCTAGAATAAGTGAATACATCTAAGAATTTGCTACGAAATAAACTCAGCCTATCATTTTTAGCTTTACATTTGTCTATTCATTTTTTAAAATAGTCAGTTGGGAAAAAACATTGAATTGATCAGCAGTTTAGGAAAAATAGTTGTTTTTCTTATGCTAATGTTTTCTGTCTTTCTTTTAACGGTCAAAAGTAATAAGAAACTTTCCAATCAATTATTCGCATTATTCCTTTTGCTCACCGCATTTGACTTTACCGGTTTTTTTATGGGTAATTTGCTTGCCACTCATCCTGATATTAAAATATTAAAGATTTCCTCTTCGTTATTGCAGATGCCTGCATTTTATCTGTATGTTCTGGCCATATGCTATTATAATTTTAAACTTAAACCAAAACATCTTATCCATACCCTACTATTTCTTGGATTTTTCATTTTTTTCAAGTTAACTTCTATTTCCGATCAAAGTTTTTTAGTATTTACAATTATAGCAGAAATACAGTATTATGTATATATTATCATCATTTTCCTAAGTCTGAAAAAATACAAAGCAGTCCATCGTGAGAACTATTCGAACTATGATAATGACAATTATAAATGGTTGCTTCAGATTACTCTATTTTTCTTTTTTGCCCATCTGTTTGTACTTGCAAAATTAGGACTCCAATATTTTGGACAGGATCAAAGTTTTCTACAAAACATTTACTTAATCATCAGCACGATTGCTTTAATTACAATATGTTGGTTCGTATTAAAAGCTTTATATAATCCCCAACATTTTACAGGCATTGGATCATATTTGGAGCCTATTGACACTTTAATTAAAAAAAACAAATACATATCCGATAAAAAGATAATTCCTAACCACAGCTCGATAAGGCTCAAAGCTTATATGGAGCAGAACAAACCTTATCTGGATGATGAATTGACATTACAAAAGCTGGCTGCACAGGTCGATATGCCCGAGAAAGAACTTTCTATACTCATCAATCAACAAATTGGAAAACATTTTTTTGATTTTATAAATGCATATAGGATTAGGGATGCAAAGTTACTTTTGAAAGAAAACCCCCATTTGACAGTCCTCGAAATCTTATATCAGGTGGGATTCAGTTCCAAATCATCTTTTTACACAGCCTTTAAAAAAGAAACAAACTTCACACCCTCAGATTACAGAAAATCAAAAAGTTAGACAATGTCCGATTTTTATCCGGACCCATTAATCAGTATAATTAGGTTCGATTATCGAAACTCGGACTTTTATGATGGATAGAAATTACAAATTTGTTTCAAATTAAATTTTGAATCAAATGAAACGATCATTTAAAGTTTTAATAATTCTTGCATTCACCTTATTATTTTACAATGCAAGTCTTGCTCAAAATCAAAATAGAACACAACAATTAAAAAAAGTAGATTCTTTATTGGATCATTCCTATCAAAAGAACAGCCCCGGCGTTACATTAGCGATCATAGAGCAGGGAAAAACCATTTACAGCAGTCAAAGAGGTATCTCCAATATGGAATATAAAATACCCATTACGGATTCTACCGTTTTCCACATAGCATCGGTTTCAAAACAATTCACAGCATTTCTTGCAGTATCATTAGAAAAAGAAGGTAAACTTTCGTTAGATGACGATATCCGAAAGTATTTACCAGAATTGAAAGATCTACCTTACAAAATAAGTCTTCGACAACTGGCGAATCATACCCACGGTTTACCCAACCTTTATGAGTTGGCTCAACTGAAAGGCATAGAACTTGGTGATAGAATTACACATAAAGAGATTGTGGCAATGCTGCTTCGCATCAAACAGATCAATTTTAAACCTGGTGAAAAATTTGAATATAACAACACAGGTTTTGTCTTGCTTGCCGAGATCATCGAACGTGTCTGTGGGAAATCCTTTCAGGAAATATTAAAAGATAAAATCTTTTTTCCGCTACAAATGTCCAATAGCCTAGCTGTTAGCTCACCATCTCTGATTGTTAAAAATAAAGCATATTCCTATCGCTTAAAAAACGAAAAATATGAAAATTTCGCTTTTAATCTGATGGCCAATGGATCATCCGGGGTTAGTACAACCATTAAAGATCTAAGCAAATGGATTATCAAGATGCAATATCCGTCCTTAGAAGACAAAAATATCTTTGATGAAATGATAAAACCTTCCACGCTCAATTCCGGAGAAACCATACAGTATGGATTGGGGTTAGAAACCAAAACTTATAAAGGGTTGGAACTTATTTTTCACGGTGGTGGCGATGCTGGCTATCGTTCTTATATATTGAACGTTCCGAAACATCACTTTTCCGTTGTAATTTTAGGAAATAATAATGATTTTAAGCCGTTCCAATTGGTTTATGAGGTTGTCGATCTATTTTTAAAAGAAAATGAAAAAGAAATACCATTACCCATAAAGACAATTTATACGACGCAAGAACTGAAACCGTTTACAGGGACTTATGAAATGTTTCCAGGATCATTATTCAACATCATAGCTGAAAACAATGAACTTTATTATCAGGCTTTCGGTAGTAACAAGAAAATGCAGTTGCCTATCATTGGAGATGGCATTTTTGCCAATCCAAACCTGCCGATCAGCTACTTTTCATTTGATAAAAACACTTGTATCTTCCATATTGCAGATTTTAAATATTCCAGTAAAAAAGTAACAGTGATTTCGCCAACTCTCAATAAGAATGATCTGATAAAATTGGCAGGCATTTATAAAAATAAAGAATTCAATACACAATATGAATTGGTCGTCGAAAATAATGAATTGATCGCACGACACAGCTCGAATGACGACATCACTTTACATTCGTTTGCCAATAACAGCTTTTATTCGGATGAAGGATTTTTCGGAAAACTTGTCTTTCAGAAAAATATAAAAGAAGAAATCACTGGATTTTCCCTATCAGGGCAAAATTTAAATAATATTTTATTTGTAAAGATCAAATAAGCAATTAACAAGATGATCATAAACTTAAATTTATCAAAATTCATCTTTATATAAATCCTATTAACTACATACAAATTAAATATTCTATCACACTCTTTGTAAAAATATTTAAACGAAAGTAGAAGACATCGAAGTAAAATAATTATTAATACGCTTTGAAACTTCTGTAATGAATTGGATAGCTTTGCATTACATTGCTTTCTCTATTTTATTCCTCAGAAAAATAAAAGTTTAAACAGGTTAGTTAATAATACTAAACTGAAAAATATTGATAGGAGAATTTTTAATTTCATTATTGATTTTGTTTTAATTGGCTATTAACAACAATAGAATTTACAATTCGCTATTCATAGCTACCGAAAAAATACAAAAAGAAAACCAATATTCAATGCATTTCCTTAAATCACTTTACCCTATTGGTAATTCATATAATCTATTAAAAAAGCTAATTTCACCACATCTGCAATAAAATAGTTCGAAGATAATCCTGTTGGGTTCACTTTAAGCCTTACAACTTCTGTTGTGAGGTTTTTTGTTTTTAAGCAAGATAATTCAGCGGGATAGAGCATCCCGATTTTTAATAGGGACGGTCAAAGGTTCGAAATCGCAGATTCGATGAAATCAATCCTTTCGCGCTCACTTTAAGCCTTACAACTTCTGTTGTAAGGTTTTTTGTTTTTAGGGATTACGGCTCAGCCTGGTAGAGCATCCCGATTTTAGAATCATTCCAGAAGCAGGATCGGTTGTAACATCAATGGATTCAATACATAAATAAACCTAACGGGTTTTTGAAACCCGTTAGGTTTGTGAGCGTTGTTTTACATCTTTTTACTGAACTTTTATATGTTATCGACCGTACAACAATTCGGATTGAATAAAGTGTAGAGCGTCTTCATATTCGTTATCGGACCAATGACCAATTTCTATCTGTTTTTCTTCATTCCACAATATTATTTTTTCGCATTCGGGATCAAGCTGAATACAAAATGAATTCTGATGGTTATTATAGATAGCATAACTGTCCTCCGCCTGGATGGTCATGCGTTGGTAATACTGAAGATTTCTGAAAACATCGGGAAATCGCTGTTCGATTTGTCTGTAAAGATCTTTTCCGAAACCTGAATAACGCCTGCCGGCTTCTTCATGGCTTTCAGGAATATATTCTTCCATTGTTCCAAGCATAGCATTTTCCGTATGGGTGTATTTATCATTTTTTAATCCGGGCAAAACATAAACTTTTATATCCGGTTTAGCTTTGCATACATCTCCAGACTGATGAATTTCCCGTCTTTTATTTCGCAGTCTCTCATAATGCCTTCGAGTTCAAAGCCCAGCTGAGCCATTACTTTTTTGCTGTTGCTGTTTTCTGTTTCTACGACGGCTTCGATCCGGTGGATCATCATTTTTTGAAAAGCATATTCGCAGGCGGCCCGTGCGGCTTCCCCGATGATTCCGGAACCCCAGTAGTCGGGCAGCAGCCAGTAGCCCATTTCGGTTTTCCGGTGTTCCTGATTCCGGTTGTTGAATCCGACGGCTCCCAGAAAGATTTGATCCTGCCTGTTGCAGACCGCCCACCAGAGCCCCTTTTCTTCTTTCTCAATCCTGGAAAACCAGTCCATCTGCTCCTGAGTGGCTTCCATACTGTCGTAGCTTACTCCATAATACCTGATGACCTCCGGATGTGACAATCCTTTGTACACCGATTCGATATCATCCGGCCGTAACCTTCGCAGCACGAGCCTTTCGGTGGTTAAAACCGGGAAAACATATTCATTGTTCCGGCCTGTATGGTTTTTCATAGCCCTGTTCTTTAGTTTAACCGGTTTATTTAAGTCGATAGGCAGTTCCGTCCCAAAGATAAGTTTTAGAAGCTTTCTTCTTCTTTTCACGGTCCTTTTCATCTTTTTCCATTTCCTCTATTTTAAAGATGAATGCATCGGGGATTCCGCCTTTGTCATTGGGAAAAACAAATGCTTCATGGTGATAATAGACATCGGCATCGCCTACGCTCATCAGTTGAGGCAGGGCAATCAGTTTTTTACCAGTGAATAAAATATATTGGTCATAACCAGGAATTCCGCACGCTTCCCCGGATACCGTGGCTTTTAAGGTAAATTCCACATTTTTGAGCTTATGGTTGCTCTCTATGGTAAGATTTCCATAGCTCAAACTTTCGCCTGAACCCGTTTCAAAGGAAACCTCATCGATAACGGTATTGCCTTCCATTATCTTTACGGCAGCCATGTTCTGCTGAATCGACTCGGTGGGAAACTGCGGATCTTTTTTATTGATGGTTTTCGTAAGGCCCAACAGGAAATCGTAACCGTTTTTATTCCGGTAACCTACACAGAGGTTTCCGCCCCAGAGGTAGCCTTCGGAGGTACGGTCGTCTTTTTGGTAAGAAATTTTGTACCAGTTGGCCGCCCTTTCTCCAAGTTTCAGAACCGCGTCTTCTTTTTTGAGGATTAAAACCGGCTGATTGGCCTGCAGAGAATCCAGGATCCGGGCGTTGACTTCCGGAGACTGCCGGATCCTTGTACCTGCCGTAAATATTTTCTGCGGTTTATGGTCTTCGAAATTAAAGATTCCGTTGGCGTATTCTTCTTCCTGCGCGAACAGGAATTGAACGGCAAATAGAAATAAGGCAGTAAAAAAGGTTTTCATATTAATATTACGGGGTGTTTATTTTTCGAGAAGCAGGCTCACCCACTCTTCCCGCTGCAGCTGTTTTTTAAGCGCCAGCCCGTTTTCCCGGCAGACCTCCAGGATATCGTCCACATCAAAGAAGCACAATCCGGAAAGCAGAAGTTTCCCTCCGTCGTTCAATACGGTCACATAGGTCGGAATATCGGAAATCAGGATGTTCCTGTTGATGTTGGCCAGAATGATATCGTAGCTTTCATTTCCAAGATTCTCGGCCGTTCCGAGTTCGATGTCCAACTCTACGTTATTCCGGGCTGCATTTTCTTTTGAATTTTCCACGGACCACTCATCGATATCGATGGCTTTGGTCTCCCCGGCACCATTCTGCTTGGCATAAATGGCGAGTACGGAAGTTCCGCAGCCCATATCCAGCACTTTTTTATCCTTGAAATCGATGTCCATCATCTGCTGGATCATCAGGTGGGTCGTCGGGTGATGCCCCGTTCCGAAAGACATCTTCGGCTGGATCACGATTTCGTGCATTCCCGGAACCGAGTCGTGGAATTCGGCCCGGATCAGTACTTGATCATCGATGTTGATCGGCTCGAAGTTTTTTTCCCACTCTTCATTCCAGTTGATGTTGGGCATTTCTTTAAACGTATATTCAATTTTTACTTCTTCATTTTCAAAAAGCGGTAAAGCTTTCAACTCTTCTTCATTAAAGAGGTCTTTCCGGATATATCCTAAAATCCCTTCCAGCTCTTCCGTGAAACTGTCGAAACCGATCTGGATAAGTTCGGCCATCAGGATTTCATTCCACGGCTGAAGCGGGGTAATTCTGAAATCGAATTCTAAATAATTTTGCATGTGAATAATTTGTTGCAAAAATAAATATTTAAAAATTGAAATTTTAAAATTGACGGTTTAAATTGCAGATTGACGTTTTTGAAGGTCAGTAGAAATGAATTAAGCCGGAAAAGAGGTTTAACACATAAGACACATGAGCGTAGATTCTCTGCTTTGAAAATATTTCAGAGCACATCAGAATGAAAATCAAAGATTTTCAAATGAATCCAAGTGGTTTGAAATAACCGGAAAAATTTAACCGCAAAAGAGTCAAAAGATATTGATGCTGTATAAAGAAGATGAATGATAAATACTGAAGAAAGCGCACAAAATTTTTTAGAAATTAAAGATTTTATGCTGGTAAAAGGGAAAATCCGGTCATCCAAGCTTGTCTCTAATACTATGTTGAGATCCCTACGGGATGGACAAAGATAGGAGGCATCAAGAAGAATTACATTAAAATATGCGTCAACATCTCTGAAAATCTGTGCGGATCTGTGGTTTGAAATAACCGGAAAAATTTAACCGCAAAAGAGTCAAAAGATATTGATGCTGTATAAAGAAGATGAATGATAAATACTGAAGAAAGCGCACAAAATTTTTTAGAAATTAAAGATTTTATGCTGGTAAAAGGGAAAATCCGGTCATCCAAGCTTGTCTCTAATACTATGTTGAGATCCCTACGGGATGGACAAAGATAGGAGGCATCAAGAAGAATTACATTAAAATATGCGTCAACATCTCTGAAAATCTGTGCGGATCTGTGGTTTGAAATAACCGGAAAAATTTAACCGCAAAAGAGTCAAAAGACATTGATGCTGATTAAAAAGCTGAATGATTCATGCGATAAAAGCGCACAAAAGCTTTAAAAAATCTTTGATTTTTTTGCTGACAGAAGAAAAAATCCTATGATCCGAGCATATCGCTAATACTATGTTGAGATCCCTACGGGATGGACAAAGATAGGAGGCATCAAGAAGAATTACATTAAAATATGTGTCAACATCTCTGAAAATCTGTGCGGATCTGTGGTTTGAAATAACCGGAAAAATTTAACCGCAAAAGAGTCAAAAGATATTGATGCTGATTAAAAGGCTAAATGATTCATGCGATAAAAGCGCACAAAAGCTTTAAAAAATCTTTGATTTTTTTGCTGACAGAAGAAAAAATCCTATGATCCGAGCATATCGCTAATACTATGTTGAGATCCCTACGGGATGGACAAATATAGGAGGCATCAAGAAGAATTACATTAAAATATGCGTCAACATCCGTGAAAATCTGTGCGGATCTGTGGTTTAAAATAACCGGAAAAATTTAACCGCAAAAGAGTCAAAAGACATTGATGCTGATTAAAAAGCTGAATGATTCATGCGATAAAAGCGCACAAAAGCTTTAAAAAATCTTTGATTTTTTTGCTGACAGAAGAAAAAATCCTATGATCCGAGCATATCGCTAATACTATGTTGAGATCCCTACGGGATGGACAAAGATAGGGGGCATTAAGAAGAATTACATTAAAATATGCGTCAACATCCATGAAAATCTGTGCAAATCCGTGGTTTAACAAATATACCGGCATCCATCGCCCATCATCCATGCTTTTGTACAATTATCTGTGAAAATCCGTGGAATCTGTGGGAACATTAATGTGGCAAACGTTAATTTATACCTGATGCGAAATCTTCCCACTTATGCCATAGCCCGGATAGCAACGGTTACCCCACAGCAAGCGGAGACTTTAGCGGCGGCGCGAGGAGTAAGAGTGAATAGCCGGAAACAGCTCCGAAATAAATGATGACTGATGGATAATGATTGATTCTTATAGAATTTTTGTGCTGTATGGATCATCTGCAATAAAAAAGCGGACCAGAGCCCGCTTAATATACGATCGGGTTCTTGAGGTAAACCTCGAACCCGAAACTTTAAACTTTAAACTTTAAACTTTAAACCCTTACGGATTTGTTGAAAAAATAGAACCGTTGGCGATCAGCGCGCGTCTGTTCATTTTCAAAATATCCCTTACCCATTCGGCGAAATCTTCCGGCTGAAGGACTTTATCCGGATTTCCGTCCGTTAATCCGCCCTGGATGGACATATCGGAAGCGATGGTACTCGGGGTTAAAGTGATCACCCGGATGTTCTGCTTTCTCCATTCCGCCATCATGGATTGCGACAGGGAAACCACCGCTGCCTTGGAGGCCGCGTAGGCTGACATGTTCGGTCCGCCCTTCAGGCCGGCTGTTGAGGCTACATTGATCACATCTCCTTCTCCTTTGGACTTCATGAACGGATAAGCCGCTTTGGCTGCATAATATACTCCGAAAAGGTTGGTTTTGATTACCTGCTCCCAGGTTTCGGAAGGCATTTCTTCGATGGATCCGAAGTCGCCGATGCCCGCATTGTTGATCAGGATATCGATGCCGCCCAGCTGTTCCGCCACAAGTTCGATTCCTGCTTTTACCTGGATTTCATTGTCTACGGAAAAGACGGCATACGTTGAATTTACGCCTAATTTCCTGATCTCTTCCACCGTCATTTTAAGGTTTTCTTCATTTCTTCCCGTGATGGCCACATGCACGCCTTCGGCAGCCAGCGCTAAAGCCACTGCTTTTCCCAGTCCTCTTCCGCCTCCCGTAACGACGGCATTTTTTCCGTTGATATTCATTTTTTTAGAATTTTTTATTCGTGACGGCAAATTTACGAAAGATGATCCGGAAATTTGTGTTCCCAACGATATGGTGACGATTGATATAATAAATCTGTAACTTTTGGGGTTAAACCAGCCTAAAAGCATTCTAAACCTTCAAGGTTTTCAAAACCTTGAAGGTTTGTCGCGGTAGACGATTGTTCCGGTAAATGATTAAAAATTAAAACCGACCCATAAGCGGGCCGGTTTCTTTGAAAGTATAGTAATAAATGAAAATTAAGGAATCAGGATCTGGTTCTGCACATCAAACTCCTCTGTCGCAGAGAACTGGTTTCCGTACATATCCGTTGCTTTCACCTCAACCTGATGTTTTCCGAGGGAGAGTTTTTTCGGAAATTCGCCTGTCCAGATGTGTTTGGACATTTCCGGGTTGGAAGGCCTTCTGCCCGCCAGCATGGTCTGCGTGGTATCCCATTTGAAAACCGACAGGGCAAAACTCGGATCTACCGTTTCGTCATACTGCATGTCTTCCCATGCGCCGCCGTCTATTCTGTATTGCACTTTGTCTTTTTTGCTTCCCATGAAGAAATTGGCCAGGACTTTGGCCGAGGTTTTTGAAGGGAAAGGGACGACTTTCGGAACGTACAGGTTGATCTGGTAATCTTCCGGTTTTCCGGCAGTTTTGTATTTCATTTTGTAATCGCTGTCGCTGAAGCTGATGAACGAATAGCCTTTGGCCGTACCGTCCCTCATCGTAGACATCGGCAGCCCAAGGTCATCGGAAGTTCCCGACCACCAGTCGCCGCAGGTAGTCCCGGCGTTGTACTCGTGAAGGTCTTTGGAACCGTTCCATCCCGCTTCTTTGCCGTAGAACAGCTGCTGCTGGATGTGGGTGTGCGCCGATAAAAGCAAAGCATTTTTAAAAGGAGCCAGGTTATCGAATAATTTCTGACGGTCGGAGTTCCTGAAGTTATCTTCGTTCTTATGGTCCAGCGGAATATGGAAAGAAACGACGATCAGCTTGTTTTTATCCACCAGTTTCAGGTCGTTCTCAATAAACTGCAGCTGGTCTTCGCGGAACCCGCCCCAATAGCCTTTGCTGTCCCTCGGATCCGGATACAGGATGTCATCCAGCACCATAAAATGGACATTCCCGTAATTGAAGGAATAGTTGGCCGGGCCGAAATTGGATTCAAACGTTTCGTCGGAAAGCAGGTCTTCTTTCGCATCATAATTCATGTCATGGTTTCCCATCACGTTGTACCAGGGCAGTCCGATTTCTTTCATGACATCGGCATAAGGTTTCTGAAGGCTCAGATTATCCCCTACCAGATCCCCGAGGCTGATTCCCAATACGGCATTTTTCTTTGTATTTTTCACCTCATTTACGATGGCTCTCCTAAAATAATCCAGTTGTTTCTCCGTGTAAGGCTGCGGATCCCCGAATACCAGGATATCGAAATTCCTGCTTTCGTTCTGTTTGTTCAGGGCAAAATTGATTTCCTTCGGAAGTTCTCCGGTAGGGGCCGAACCTTTAAATTTGAAATCCGCCGGCGACCCTTTCGGTTTATACTGATAGTAGTACTGGGGAAGGTTGTTGCCGTTCACCGGCGTCATGTACCCGGAAGGTTTGATCACGAAGATGGTCTGCCCGTCCTGAACCGGCAGGCTGTACCTCCCGTTTTTATCGGTAAGGACTACCTGGGTGCCATTGGAAACGGCTACGCCTTCAATTCCTTTTTCGCGGTTTTCTTTCTTCTGGTTTTTATTACCGTCTTCATATACGTATCCCGAAACGGAAGCCTGGGAGAATGCCATGGCTGAAATCAGCAGGCAGGGCATTAGAAATTTTATGTTCATTGTTAATCTTAATTAGCTTGTTTGTGACTGCTTATTTTTAACGCTGCGTCCGCAAAGAATTTTATTTAAAACCTGTTGATTTTTTCGTTCGCAAAGGCGTTAACACTCAGCAATGGATTGATGACCCTATTTTTAATTATGGCTTATTCCACCACATTTTCACGTTGATGTTGTCGCCGCCCATCTGTTGTACGGCTGCCTGGTAGTTGCTGGTGTTCAACACCCTTGGATTGGGCGGATACATCAGTCTTGAAGGCATAATTCCGTTGTTCAGCAATCCTCCGTTATTCGGCAGTACCGGGAATCCGGTCCTTCTCTTTTCAAACCACTGCTGCTGGTCTACGAAGAACAGAGCGACGTATTTCTGGAGCATGATTCTTTCCAGGGTTCCGTTGTATGCTACATTTGCATTGGTAAAGTAGTTTGACGGCATGGTAGCGCCCCACTGTTCAATAGTGGCTTTTACCCCGCTTTCATAATACGTCTGGGCACTTCCGGGAATCACGCCTTTAAAAGCCAGTTCCGAAAGGATAAACTGCAGTTCGGCATAAGGGAATACGAGAATATTAAGCGGCGCTTTGGAAAGATTCTGGTTCATATTGGACGGCTGGTAATCGAAAGCAGTCCCGTAAGCATAACCCGACGGAGCCCCTTTATATCCGATGTTCGCATTGGAAAGATTTTTTGCCTGACTGAAAAACAACGCCATTCTCGGATCATTGTTCGCCTTTAAAGTTTCCACGAAGAATGCTGAAGCCGCTCTTCCGGTTGTAAAATCCTGAGGTCTTGTAATCGGAGGCAGAAGCGGAGCCACGCCCGTTACCGCTACTTTGGCAGTTTCCGAATTGCTCTGAAAAACAGGATAGGTCGTCGGATTGCTGACAATTTCCTGGATCCGCTCCTTTACATTCACTTCACCGTCTTTGCTCAGGATCCGGGTAAGCAGACGCAATGAAAGCGAATTGCAGAATTTCTTCCAGTTGGTGATCCCGTTCACGTCACTTTCCGCTTTGTAGAAAAGGTCCGGGCCGCCGAGTGTTTTAGTAGTTACAAAAAGGGAGTTGGCGGTTTTCAGATCGTTCAGCAGCTGCACATAAATATCTTTCTGACGGTCGAATTTAGGCTGGGAAAGCCCTTCTTCCAGATTGGAAGCTTCAGAAAACGGCACATCCCCGTAGGTATCGGTAAGATTGGAATAAATCCAGGCATTCAGTACCATGGAAATGGCCAGGTAATTCGGATCATTGTCTCTTTCCGCGGCCACCTTCATGTCTTTCACCTGCTTGATCCACTTGTAGCTGTTGTTCCAGAATCCGGCGCCTGTATTTTCGGTGATGTTGTACCGGCTCAGGGTATTCCCTTCATTGGGAAAGTCGAGGGACACCTGCATCAGGTCGAAAGTAAAATCATTCGCCCTCATATAATTTACGGCAGCCATATTATACTCTACCGGCACCAGCAGTTTTGAAGCCACGGGCTCACTGATCCTGCTGTTGTCCGTATTCACCTCATCCAGGGTTCTGCTGCATGAAACCGGAATACAACCGATGCCTGCAGCCAATGCGATATTTAAAAGTAATTTTTTCATGTTGTAAGATTTTTAAAATTTAACGTTAAGCTGGATCCCTACGGTTCTTGCGGTCGGCAGCTGTCCGATTTCCACGCCCGGGGTGATCTGGTTGTCATTGAGGGTAGCGGCCTCCGGATCGAAGAGCGGGAATTTCGTCCACATCCAGAGGTTCCTCCCGAATAAAGCCAGGGTAAGATCGGTGATTTTAAGCTGCTCGGTTACGCTTCTCGGGAAAGAATAAGAGATCCGGGCATCCCTCAGCTTGATGAAGGAAGTATCAAAGGTATTGGTTTCCACATTGGCTCTCCGGTAATAATCGGCGTAGTACGCGGATAATAAAATAGGTTTGGTATTGGGTGAGAAGGATCCGTCCGGATTCTGTACCACACCGGTCCCGATAATCATTCCGTTCGGGTTTTCCCTTCCCGCCAACGTGTGTTCCAGCTTCCCCTGCTCGGTCATTTTGTGGTGAGACTGGGAATAGGCCATTCCTTTGTACTGCCCGTCGAAGGAAAAGCTTACCGTAAATCCTTTATACCTGAATTCATTCTGGATTCCGGCCCTCCATTCCGGATAAGCGTTCCCTATTCTTTTCATCTGGGTGGGTTTTGCGGTTAATCCGTCTGTTGCGTTATAGATAACCTGTCCGTCCGGGGAATACATCAGTCCGTACCCGTACATATCGCCAAGGGAACCGCCGACATAGGCATTAAAGTAGACCACGCCGCCTACACTTCCCATCGTGTAAGGCTCGCCGTTGAATTCTTCCGGCAGGGAAAGGATTTTATTCCGGTTCATCGACCAGTTGGCATTCACGGCCCAGGAGAAGTTCTTGTTCTTCACCGGGAAAGCATTCAGGGTAACTTCCAGTCCGCGGTTCCTCACTTCCCCGGCATTGATGACCTTACTGCTGAATCCGGTTTCCCAAAGGGTCGGAATCCTCACAATCTGGTCTTTGGAATTGTTCTGATAAGCCGTCAGCGTATAGCTCAGCCTGTTTTTCAGGATGCTGAAATCCATTCCGGCTTCAATACTGGTAATCATATTGGGACGCAGATTCGGATTCGGATATAAGGACGGGGATTCTACGGAACCCTGGAAATCACTGTTGTTGTAATATTTGATCAGCTGATAAGGATCGGAATCGTTTCCTACCCTGGACCATGAGGCTCTCAGCTTCCAGAAGTTGAACCGGTCTGAAGTCAGCCTGAAGATATCCGAAAGGATGAAAGAAGTAGCCGCCGAAGGATAGAAATACGAGCGGTTCTGCTCCGGAAGCGTGCTGCTCCAGTCGTTTCTGGAGGTGAGATCCAGGAATATTTTATTCTGATATCCGAGGGTTGCCAAAGCGTAGGCACTGTTTACCTGCTTGTCATTAGGCCTGGCAAATTTGGAAATATTTGCAATTCCGTTCGGTAAAGTATACACGCCCGGTTTCAGAAGCCCTTCCGCAATATAATCGTTCATGACATATTCCATATACCGGATGTTTCCTCCGGCGGATGCGCTGAAATCGAAATCGTTGAATTTGGTTTTATAGGTAAACAACACATCGTTGTTCATATCCATCAGCTTCACATACTGCTCCCTGTACATTCCCTGCAGGTAATTGGCGGAATTCCACGGCCTTTTCTGGGTACGCAGCTCATTGGTCAGCTCCATTCCCGAACGCACCATCACTTCAAAGTTTTTGGTAATCTTATAATTAAGGTTTACGTTTCCGGTAATGAAATTCTTATCCACGCCGTTCAGCATTTCGTAAGCGATGAGGTAAGGGTTATCGATAAAGGAACTGAAGGGGTGAATCTGTTCCACCTGGTCTTTCCCGGCTTTCCAGATCGGCCGGTACCACGAAAGATCTACGTTCGGGTTCTGGAAAATCATGAAGTAGGAGATCGACTGGTTGCTGTATCCTGTTGCCGGAAGATTGTCACTTTTCGTCTTGCTGTAATTGAACTTGATGCCTACTTTAAGTTTTTCACTTAATTTATGATCTACGGAGAAAGCGGCGGTAAACCGGTCGAAACCGGTATTCGGCATCATCCATTCGTTTTTCAGATAGGTTAACGATGATCTGAATGACGTATTTTCATTGGAAGCTTCCAGCGCAATATTATTGGAAAAGGTAGCTCCGGTTTCCCAGAATCCTTTGATGTTGTCTTTATAAGGCCTCCACAACTGACGCTGAAGACTCTGCCCTTCCACACCGGGATCGTACTGGAAATAAGACTGACCGGCAAATTTTGGCCCGAACGCGCTGCTGGTAGAACCGGTATTCACCCCGTCTGCCGATGCTCCGTAAGAATAATAAAAATTCCCTTTGGCATCCTTCTGAAGGGTTCCCTGGCCATATTCGTATTGATAATCCGGCCATTTCAGTACCGTATCGTAACTCGAATAGGAATTTAAAGTCACCTGTATTTTTCCTTTCCTGCTTTTCCCTGATTTTGTGGTGATCATGATGGCTCCCCCCGCTCCTCTTGATCCGTAAAGTGCGGATGCGGTGGCCCCTTTCAGGACGGTGATGGATTCGATATCATCCGGATTGATGGTATTGATCCCGTTCCCGTAATCGATGGGAAGATCTGCCTTGGAACCTGCTCCGTAGGCTGAAAAGCCGGTCCCTGTCGTATTATTATTCAGCGGGATGCCGTCTACAACGATCAGGGCATTATTCTGATCAGGATTCATGGAAATATCCCCGCGCAGCTTAATGACGGAACTTCCCAGCGGTCCGGCGCCTGCCGTCTGAATTTTCAGACCGGCCACTTTTCCTTCCAATGCCTGAGACCAGTTGTTGTTCTGGGTTCTTAATAATTCTTCGGATTTTATGGTTTCGGCCACATATCCCAAAGACTTGTCATGTCTTTTGATTCCCAAGGCCGTCACCACTACCTCGTCGATGTTTTTAATGGTGTCTTTTTTTACCTTCTGCTGGGCTGCCAGTTCTACGCTGACGAGTCCTAATAATGATAAGATAAGTACTTTCTGTGTTGCTTTACGCATATCCTTATTGTTTGCGCAAAAATAAAACGACATTATGAGTATCGTTTTAACATGGCTTTAACAGATATTAAAGAATTATTAAACGCTATATTAATTTATATTTAACAACATCCGATAGCTTTTTGGTTAACAACACATTAAAACCATTACGGATTTTTAATATGCCCGGACAGGATTAATTCCGTATTTTTATTGTCTTTTTATGGGAAAATAAAACATACCACACCGCTACCATAAAGGAATTTTATTTAAAAATTAATAGGTATTTAAGCGCAATCCGGGGGAACAATAGATTAATGGGAAGGGAGAAGGATGATGTTTTTCCCGTTGATTTATATTGAGCGGAGCTGAATCATCATGGTATTGTTTGTTTTATTCCCTATTTAAAATTCTGCTTCAAAAATTAAATCTTTTCCTATTTAATTAATATCTGTCTTATAATCCCTACATCATTATACCCATTTAGCTTATTTGTATTTTTAGTTTTTAATTGTAGATCAGAAAGATCAGCATCTAATTGATCGTTTTATGATATTCGCTTATTAACTTTTCTTTTTAGCACTGAATGTATTGAATGTAGAGACAGCTTGCTATAATCCAAGTTCCAGAATGGATCACTATTATTAATGACAAGAAAAGCTTTCCCGAATATATCAAATTCTTTTACATAACAATAAAATAAAAGTTTGGCAATTGTAATAGCTGTTTTTTTGCCTTTATAGTTCAGAATTGTGTACAGAGACTGATGTGTTCCATCCGTATGTATAAATTGTGCTAAGATTTGTTCTTTTAGAAAAATTCTTCTGCCTACTACAGTCCATCCCGCCGTCCTCTTAACCCTCCCCTTATCAGATATCAAAAATCTTTTATCGAAACCAGGAACCGGCTTCCACTTTTCCTCCGGCAGATCCTGCAAAGACATATTCATACATGCAGGAGGATTTTTACGATCAACACTTGGTTTTCCAAGCTTTTTCCAAAGAGAAACATTAAACATATCAGATTTAATATCACCTTGGTCACTCAATATAAAATCTGCTTTCTCGGGAATATAGGATTGTAGAAACCAACGAAATCCTCCGGCTGTCAAAAATTCTTTATGGATGACATCCATAATGGATTCGGCACTTTGCCCTATCTGTTCAGCAGCTTCATAAATATTGTTAAATGAAGAGACCAGTTTACCTTCTACTGTATACTGATTAACCGGTTGCTGATAGATAACATGACGGTTTCTTGCTCTGTTATTGGTGAATGTCCTAGATCTTGTTTCGCTTACCGAGACTTTTAATAAATTACTGAAATGCACATTAAGCCCGTTACCATCTCCTGAGATAATTGAAATGCGCCGGTTATTTAAATCAAACCTTTCTATAAAATGATAGTAGACCAGGCGAGCTATTGATTTTCTATATTTTTTACCATCCAACGATAATGTACAAAAAACATGATAGCTGCTACTATTGAGGTAACCATTGAACTGCTTCGCAAAAATCAGCTTCATGACCAGTTCCGGCAGCAGCTTATAATCATGTCCTGTAGGAAGAGGAACAAAACGTTCTCTGCTCTTTACCCGCCCGTAATTTGAAATAGCATAATTTTCAAAACCTTCAATCAGTTTCCATTCTTCATCTTCAAGATCCTTCAAAGAAGTATTGTACAATACTTCTTTTACATAACTATCTTCAAATTCTTCAGGAATCTTCATATCTGTCTGTAATAAATAGCTTATAATCTTCAGTTAACTGACAATTACAAAAGTAAAAAAACTTTACACTAATATCTATATGCCCTACATAGCAAAAATATATCAATTCATATGATGCTAGATTGCTTATTTCAAAAGATAATCTTTTTTTAGATTCATGTTTAATTTCTATTCTCTGCAGCGATGTCTCTTCAGGACATTACCCGTTAACCGTTCGTGATCCTTTGTGTGCGGCAGCGTTCCAGACATCCCCGGCTCCAGGCTCCAGAGCTGGTCAGCTGGACACTCTGTCGGTTTACTTCCCTTCAGGAAATTACCAGGCAATTGGTGACAATTCTTGGCGTGGCTATCGTCTTGAATCCAATCTCCCTGAACGAATCAGCTAATTATTTTTATTCAGATTGATTTTTACAAGATGATCCATTTAGAAATATCTGAACTATCGCTTTCTGAGACTAAATGAAATTTTACAAGCAGAACTAAAAATAAATTAAGCACGCCCTATATTAACAATTATAAGATAAATTGATAAAGCATTTTCACAACTTTACGGCTTTGGTACCAATCATTATATACCAAATCCAATGATTTCACACGCATTTCGCCAAAGTTTACTTCCCGATACCTTTGTAACATTTCAGCAAATCTTTCAGGAGACACCAACATTTCCCGGAAACGTATTGCTGTAACATGAGCGGCTGACATTTTATATCTCGAATCAATACTGTGCTGCAGATTTGTTCTTGCAAAATTTTCTCTTAGCCGGTTTCTCAATGTATCAAGTTCTCGATCTACCGGAAAGCCTTGTATCAGTACGGCTTCTGGAGAAGTTGTTATACCATTGAAGTTTAGTTTAATTCTCCCAATACCCTTGATGCTTTCAGTAATTATTTGCACATACTCTTGTATGGCAATGTCTGCTAAATTAAAGCCCTCATAGCATGGAATAATTGACAGGACAGTTAAATGAATATCAGAAACTGGCTGATAATATTGATGTTCGTCAATTTTTTTTATTTCTTTCTGAAATCTGTTGATCTTATCTATAACATTGAGATCAGGTCTAATTAAGAGCGTCAATCCGCGGCGTCTATCCTTATTATTATCAATCATCTTATCCAGCAGAACGTTACCATCTTTTATTTTGAGAATTGATTGATCATATAAAAGATTATAAAATTGTAAAAGTTCAGAAGTCGTGTTCATTGGGATTTAGCATTATTTTATACGTATCTTTTTGTGAGACTTAGCTTAAACTTATTTCTCCCATATAGGCAGATCCCCTAATATTCTTACCTTAAAAATAGTTTGGTAACCTACCGGCTCAAAAAAGAATAACTTTACAGATAATGGTCTTATATCTGTGCCAGGTTTATCAGAAATATATTCTACTGCTTTTTGAGAAGAACCAAGTTCATTAGTGTTTTTGATTTGAATTCCCTGTTCATCTATTTTCTTGCTAATCTTTTTATAATTCCGATTGATATAATGTAGTTGATCCAAGATAGCTAATTTCAAGTCTCCATTACTATTATCCGTCAAAGACATGTACTCTTCTTCATGGTTATCTCGAACAGCTGTCCAAAATTTCTGCACAGTTTCCTTAATTTGTTCTTCATCCGTTCGTTGGCCGGTGCAACTGATGAAGATAGAAGATAAAACATAATTATGATGAATTTTGTAATTTTTATAAATTATAGTTTAAAAAATTTCGTTAATAATAGATTTCTGAGACTTTTCAGTTATATAATTATTATAACCAATATATTTAAATAATTAATCAGCGACCTGTTTTAAAATACACCAAACATTCAGCAATTGTAATTTGATCTAAATTATGGACTGTTTTTAATAGATCTAATATTTAGTGAAAAATACGCCATATAGCTACTTGAAATAATATGATATCTCGATAACGTTAATCGATCATTCCATTTGCCTTAAAAAAACTTTTAATTTACTTTTGCATCTGATTCTCATATTTAATTTGAGTTTTCATGGTTATTAGTTTTTATCCTCGCAACCGCGGGGATTTTTTTATAACATACATACCTTAGTCTTCAATCCAAAAGTATTCAAATAATTGAGGACAAAGTCTTTTCATACTTTGAGGGTTTTCTTCGTCCCAATCAAATTCGAATTTAGGATAATTTCCTTCAGCAGTTTTGAAATTTTCATGGTCTATAAAATCATTTAAGTCCTTCCCTGTCTTTTTACTAAAGGCTTCCAGTGCAACATACCAAAAACTTTCAAATTCAAACAAACCATCTTCATTATTTTCTTTTTGACTTATCAGGGTATCCGGATTTGCTTTTGCTTTATAATAAGCATCTTTCCCTCTTGAAATAATCCAATTTCTAAAATACTCAAACAGATCATCCGAACTACCACCATTCATAATATATGCTGCACACCACATCTTTGAATTGTAAGTATCATACAGCAATTTATCTGTTCTTAAACGAAAGCCTATAATTTCTTTTGGAGTTAATTCCTCAATTTTATTTATTAAAAAGGCCTCTTGCTCTGTTTGATTATCCGTACTGTTTAATGAGTTATCAATCATCTTCCAGTAAATATCTTCATCTAACATTTCAGCAGTCTTTTCAATGTTGGTCAAATCATCATCTGATTGTAATTTTCCAAAAAATTTTTCAAATAGTCCTATAGAATTAATTTTTAGATGTCTTCAATAAATAAATGGATTATTGAAGTTATAACAGTTTTCTGTATTTGAATTTATCTGTTTATTTCGGCTTAAAAATATAAACAAATATATGCTATTTCCCATTTGACACTTTTTATATTTTTCCATCAGAATAAACAGCATATGTATTTCATTTATTCGATATGATAATGCAATTTCAGCTGGATATTTTTCCAATATGCATGGTAGGATATATAATTTTGTTATTGCAAAAATAAACTCTAAACTGTTTTACATATATATATATTGCAAAGATTCGAAAACAAAATTATACTTTTGTATAGCTTAAAGAACAAAAGATTTTATCACACCAGGAAACAATAAAATTGAAAAAGTATTAGCATTAATAACGTTTCGAACAATCTAGTCAGATTTTCATGATAAAAATAAAGTACGCTCATACCAACATAATAACGAAGGATTGGAAGAAACTTGCAAAGTTCTATGAAATCGTATTTAATTGTATACCAGTTCCACCTATACGAACCTATCAAGGAGAGTGGCTTGACAAAGGTACTGGTGTTGTAAATGCTCATCTAGCAGGAATTCAATTACGTCTACCCGGGTATGGCGATAATGGACCAACCCTAGAGATCTATCAGTATTCAGAAATAATAAATGCTGAAAGACACATAGCTAATCAAAAAGGATTTGGACATATTGCATTTCAGGTAGAGGACATTGCCGGACTTTTAGCATTAGCATTAACAAATGGAGCATCGAAGATTGGAGATCTAAGTGAACATCATTTTGATAATATGGGTATGTTTAAGTTTATTTATATCTCGGATCCAGACGGGAATATAATAGAACTCCTAAACTGGAGTTGATATTGATTTAGCAAGCGTAGATATTGACACCGCAAGCTCTTTGGTTTAAATTCTTCAGTCATCATCAAGTTTAAATCGCATCCTTTTTTGAGACTGTTGGTAAGTTTATAGTAAATTTACAGTGTCTAATTTTCAGTAGTTTTAAATGCTTACATGCTTTTTTATAATTACGATCAAAGTCTTTTTCCAAAACCCTATCAGGCTAATTAGTAGCTTAGCTTTTCTGCATTAAAATTTTCTGCAATTATATATGGTTGGTTTAAATTAAAATTATCTGGGCTTACAACTTCATTGCCGAATATTAGTATTTTCATATTTTTTTCTTCATTCAAAATCTCACTTTTAATTTCTAATGTCAGATTTTCTTCTTCACATAGTTTTTTAAACGGGTCAAAAAGAATTTTTGGTAGCTTTAAATATTCGATACGCTCTGCAGTATTCACAATACCTCTCCACTTTTCAGGAATTTCTTTCTGAGCAAATAAATTTTGGGTGTTCCAAAAGAAATCTTGAATGTTTTTCCAAAAACCAACTTCATTTTCTAACATTTGATGAAACTTACCAATAAATTCAAATTTATTATTTGGAATTCCATGTATCTCACATTCAAATTCTGATTCTTGAATAATCAGAATTAAAGGATGATTTTCATAAATGTTTATTTTAAAAAAAGGCATTAGATTTCCAAAGTCCAAATTTTTAAAACTAACAATATTTTCTGCGGTAATAATCCAATGACTTTCTTTTTCTGATTCATCAATAAGAGTTATTCTTAACTCAATCATTGACTTTTCCGCATCAAAATTTAATTGTTTTAGATATGTGAAACCTTGCGATGAAAAGTTTTCTGAATTCGTTAATTTAATTAGTTCTTTCATTGTCTATTGTTTGAGGAGAGTGTTTTTTTGATCAAAAATAACTTCCAAAATTGCGTCAATCTAATTTATAACTTTCCTTAGTCTATTTATACGATTAGCAAAATTTATTTTGATCGTTTTTTGAGATTTAGTTATGATTAAGATTATATTAGTTATTTCAATTAGAAGTTCGATCAAGCACAAATGTTGATCTGATATGAACAATTAATTCAGTTCTTGTACCAACTTCTAACGGTTAGCTTTTTTGATTGCAGCTTCTAAATTTTGATAATGAATTTTATTGGGAGTGTAGGAAATATGTTCGACTGCCCAAGTTTTAATCATTATTAATAAATGGTAAGGCTTCGGTTGACCATCATTTATAATATCAGCATTTTCAAATATATCAGCTTTTACATCCTCGTCATTGGTAACTGAAAATAAAAACGTTATAAGGAAACTTTGATTTTCAAAAGTTTTAGATTTTCTGTGATTATCATATCTCAACCCACCGTATGATAAACACTCTTTTAAAATCCATTTTTGATCTTCAGTCCAGTTTGGTATATCAGCAGTGAGTTCCTGAAAGTCATCTGTATCTAGACATGAAAAATAATTAATGAATTCATCAGCTCCAACGAAATACCAATAATCGCTATCAGTCCTTTCATTTTTAAGAATGATGTCGTACAAAGCCAATAGTTTTTTATTAAGAGATTTCATTTTAGAATTCACTCTAAAATTTTTTCTCCATGCTTCTTGATCCCTGCTTATAAAATTTTCCATTACTATAATACATTTTTAAGTTAGTGATTTCTGCTTATATTAAGTATGTTAATCACAATCTCTCAAAAGTATACTCTTCCTACGCAATCTAGTGGCGTATATAATCGTTTTTCTGATACTTTTTAGTT